>WBZO01001110.1_pt1 | contig 44638 bp, 37 predicted proteins | sample 5204261 | NCBI WGS metagenome assembly WBZO01 (sample SAMN12412400, study PRJNA552823) | activated sludge metagenome | isolation source: activated sludge from anammox sidestream of wastewater treatment plant... | place: USA: North Carolina | collected 2017-09
CGGGGAGCCAATCCCTCCTTGCACACTTCCCTTGTTTGATTTCCTCTAGGTTTCTCGCTCCCGCCTCAGTTATGCTGACCGCATGACCGACATGCCGCCCTTCACCGCACCATGGTGGTTGCGAAATGCGCACGGCATGACCATTCTCCCGAAATTCTGGCCTCGCACCCGCGTCGATCCCTTCAGACCCGTCGAACGACGCCTCTTCACCGTGGCACCCGGAACGCAAATCCTCGGATACTGCCACTGGCAATCCGATCGCGTCGCCGCACCGACGATGGTGCTCTTGCACGGGCTGGAAGGCTCCAGCGAATCCCATTACATGCTGGGTCTGACCGATAAGGGCTGGGCTGCGGGGCTGAACATCGTCCGGCTCAATCAGCGAACTTGCGGCGGGTCGGAAGCGCTCTCTCCCACCCTCTACAACAGCGGGCTCAGTCACGATTTCCGCGCCGCTCTTGAGGAACTGAGCAAGCAAGATGGCCTGGACCAACTCTGGTTTGTCGGCTATTCCATGGGAGGGAATCTGGCACTCAAGATGGCCGGTGAAGCGGGCAGCGCACTTCCCTCGCTTTGCGGCCTCATTGCCGTCAGCCCCAATATCGATCCCACGGTCTGCGTGCAAGCCCTCGAACAGCCGGCCAACCGCCTCTACCACGAGTATTTCGTTCGAGGGCTGAAGGCCCGCCTTGCGCGAAAAGCCGCGCTTTCGCCCGGTCGCTGGGATATCTCCGCCCTCGCCGGAATTCGGACGATACGTGCCTTTGATGACCTATACACCGCGCCGGATGGCGGCTACGAAGGCGTAGCGGATTATTATGACCGCTCAGGGGCCCGCCACGTGCTCGACGGCATCCATGTCCCCACCACGATTTTCTCGGCCATGGATGATCCCTTCATCCCCATCTCCATGTTCGAAGCGGCATCGATCCGCCGCAACCCTTGGATAAGGCTGTGCCTCACAAACCATGGCGGCCACTGCGGATTTCTTCAGCGGGATCGGGTCGGAGAGGATCGTTTTTGGGTGGAAAACCGAATCGTGGAGTTGATCGTGAATGGCTCCGCGACGCGCTAGTGGGAAGAGCCCTTGATGACGGGTGAGGACTGCCCGAATTGGTCCTCCAATCCAATCTGCGGCCTGGCCAGAAATGCCCCCGCCAGTTTCCTGCCGTCATCGTAGACCGGCGCTGCGGTCCGCCACTCCGCCACAGGCGGATTCACAGGGAGGCTGACCAGGAACTTGGTTCCGTGACCGACCTCGCTGGTCACTTCAAAATACCCGCCGTGCTCCTGGACGATTTGATGGGCGATGGTCAGGCCCAGCCCCGTGCCTTCCCGTTCACCGCTTTCATGCTTGGTGGTGTAGAACGGATCGAAAATGTGCTCCAAGTCTCGAGGTTCGATGCCCGGTCCGCTGTCCTCCACTTCGATTTGCACCCACGGCTCGTTGGTCGGTTTGGCCAATCGACGCGTGCGCACGGACAGCGTACCGCCATGGCCTACACCGATCGCCTCGACGGCATTGATGAAAAGATTCAACAATACTTGTTTGATCTGCTGCCGATCCAACTTCACATAGGGAAGATCAGGGACGAGATCCTTGGTGATCGTAATGGCTTTGCTGCTCGCCTTGACTTCGATGAAGTACAGGCAGGAGGAGACCACATCGTTGAGATTTTCTTGGGTAAACTTCGGGGTCATGTAGCGGGCATAGTCCAAAATTTCATGCACCAGCCGCTCGATCCGCTCCACGTCCTCACACACCACCTGGCTGAACTGTTCCATGAATTCCACGTCGTCCCGCCGATCGGGAGCCAACTGCACGAACGTCTTGATCGAGGTCAGCGGGTTGCGAATCTCGTGCGCAAATCCTCCGGCCATGGTTTCCAGGGATCGTAAGCGGTCCGTGCGCCGCATCAACAGCTGGGATCGGCGCAGGTCTTCATACAGCAACGCATTGTCGATCGCGATCGACGCGTGTTGGGCCAACGTTTTGAGCAGGCCCAATTCCTCCGTGGAGTACATGCTGTGGTTGGACCGTCGGCCGAGATTGCAGAACCCCACCAAGCGCTCCTTACTCACCAGCGGAATACAGACCTCGGATTCGAGGCCTTTCAACGTATCCAGTAATCGAAGATGCTCGGGAGCCGTCCTATCGTATTCGATTTCCTCACGCACCAACGCCGTCTCCGTCCGCAACAAAGTCTTCGGAAACTCGCCGTCCATCTTGATGGACGGGATCGCGGATTCGCGGCTCATGAATCCGTATGACGCGGCCAAACTGTACAGTCCCTGCTCCTTGTCAAGCACGTAGACCGACGCCGTCTTGATGTTCATCACGCGCGCCAGAGTCTGCACGATCTCCTTGGTGAGCGACTTGAGTTCGAGGATCGCCACCAGCGACTTCGAGAACTGCACCAACGTGTCGTAGGCATCGTACCGCTCACGGAACAGCGTCTGTCCGATTGCTCGCTCGACCCCCTTCTGCAAGTTCGCCAAGCCGCTCGAGACAATCACGAATAATGCAAACAACACCCCGGCCAAGAGGTAATGGAAGGTTCCGGTAAAGAAGCGGATGACGAGCAGAATCACCAGGTAAGCGGGAATCAACCCCATGAGCTTGATGGAGAGCACGACCTTGGGTCGGCTCGGCACGAACGACACATCCATCAATTCGTATTTGGCGATCGCGTAGGCCACCACCGTGACCGACAGCCCGGCCAATAAGTAGCCCAGCGGGTACCAGCCTATGCCGTAACTCTGCAAAAAATCGAGCGATGCCGTGACCCCCAGCAGAAAGGCCGCAAAGGTGTACTTGAGCTGCGCGCCCAGAAGAGGCGAAGAGCCGGCATGGAGGCGATACCCTTGATACAGGCGGTAGAGCGTGCCGCAGCCTCCGGCCAACGCATACATCACCAGCAGCGGGTGCAGCACCCCCGCCTTCGGATATCGTCCCCAGTAGTAGACATACTGGCCGTCGAACACATACGAGGTGAACAGCAGCCCGAAGAAGAGACCACCGACGGCATAGTTCCACCCGATCAGTCGGTCATGAGCGGCCGCGCCGACCAGGTTTTGCGCAAAGTGATACGTCAACGGGGGCAAGCAGACGACACCGGCATAGATCACCCGCATCCACAAGAGCGCCTCGTCCTCGCGGGAGGCGGAGAACAACATGAAGCAACCGAACAGCCACAGGCAGCCGGCCGCGCCGATCCCGCTGAAGATGACATTCGACATCGAACGCGGATTATTGCTGAGCACCCACAACCCGCAGATGAGGAACAGGGTCCCCGCCAATAAGGGTGGGGTCGAGTGGGCCGTTGCCCGATTGCTGAGCACCGCGCCGATGGAAGTCGCCACGACGATGATGGCCAAGACGATGGCATACCCCAACCCCTTGTTCAGCACCACGCTGATGTTCATCAACCGGTATCGGACGATCGTATAGGCCATCAAGGCCGTATACACGGTGATGAGCACCGTGCCGTAGGGCAAGAGATGAATGTCGTACCAGAGTGGAAAGTTGGTGGCCCCTCCCACGTACCCGATAATGCTCGCAGCGAGCATGTAGGCATACTGGTGCCGCCTGATCCCAATGGCATCCCGCAACGCGACGCCGACGAGGGAGGTGGCATAGATGACGTACCAAGCGAAATACAGGAGGAAGGGATGGAAGAAGGGCCCGGGAATGGGCCAAAACGCAAACGCCATGGCGGGGCGAACGCCGGCCACGAACCAGGGCGTCACATCAGTCAGCAACAGGCCCGCCGCGATGGCATACCCAACCCGCAGGGTTTTGGCGTGGCGTCCCGCGATGTCAAGGAAGGTGACCGTATGGTGGAAATACAAAACCGGGATGAGGATGGCGCCGGCCATCGCCAGGCGAAGGAGCGTGACGGCTGACTCTCTCGACTCGCTGAGCTGCCACCCGCAATAGAACACGCTCCAGATGGCGATGCTGAGGCAATAGAGGCCGTAGATGCGATTGCGCGGCGCGGAGGGATCCCGGAAGAACACGAACAGCCCGAGGCCCATGGCGGCCAGCGCATTGACCAATGCGCTTAGCGCAAGGATCTTCATGGCATCCACTCCGGCATGGCACCCTCCATCGGATCAGGCCGCAAGCGGCATACTCGCCAGGTCTTTTTCCGCCACGGCGAGCAACGCCTGATTCCCGAACGTCGAATAGACGCGGGGATGAGCGACGCCCGCGGCGCGCAGCAGTCCTTCCAATTCGGCCTGGTGGAGGAAATGAAACACGCCTTCCCCCTCGCGCGCCTTGATCTTACCAGAATTGTCGAGGAGTCGACGACCTTCCTCCACTTGATCCGCCGTCCGAGCCGTCTCCACGAAGTTGCGATAGATGGCCGACAAATCGGCATAGGGCTTCAGGTTGGAGATGACCAGACGGCCGTTCGGAGCCAGGACACGTAGGTATTCGCGCAAGGTGAACAGGGGGTCGCGCACGTACCCGATCACCAGATTGCAGATGACCCGATCAAAGGAATGATCGGGGAACGGCAACGGCGACTCCAGATCGGCACGGCAGACCTGCATCGACATCGGGACAAAGGTCCGGAACCGTGTCCGGAATTGCTCCTGCAAGGCCTCCTGTACCTGCGCGAAATTCTTCGTCGCCTGCGACAGTGCGGCCGGAACAAAGTCCAGCCCCACGTAATCCGGGACCTGCGCATCCTTGCGCGCGGCGTAGCGTTGCCGAAACGCCTGGTTGAGTTGCAGGAACACGCCGAAGTTGCCGTTACCGCACCCGGCATCCAAGATTCGCTCACCCTGCCGGCAGTCACCCATCAAACGATACACCTGGTCCATCAGGCTCCAGAAATCCGCCACGTTGGGAATCGTGTGGAAGTTGTTCAAGTAGTCTCTCCAGAACTCCACATGTTCCGACTTGGCAATCGGGCGACGGCTCTTTCCACGTTCACGTTCAACCCGGTTCTGCAAGCTGATTTCCCGATGCGAGGGTTCGACTACCGCCGCCTCGTCGTGGTTCGGCCACAATTCCTGCCGGCAGCTCTCGGCGATCTGCCGATATACCGCCCGTGCCTTGCGGGGACTTTCCTGAATTCGATGGAGCGCGCCCGGGACAACATACGAATGACGCAGCTGGGGCCCGATCGCTTGCTCCACCGCTTGGATAGAAGCTGGATCGACCCAGGCATCGTGCTCCGCATGGAAGAGCACAACGGGAACGCCCACACGAGCCCCGTCGGTTTGCGTCGTGGCCAAATCGGCATACTGCCCTTCGACGGCCTGCGCCAACCAACGATCTGCATCGATCGTCAGCCCGAGGATGTTCACCACGCCTTTCCGGACACCCGCGAGATGCTCCCCGATCAAGTCCTCCTGATGAACAGCCTGCAACGTATGACGCACGTCCATAATGCCGTTGATCAACAGCAACAACTTGACGCGTGACGATCGCCCCGTCACTTTCAACGCCACTCGCCCGGCCAAACTCGTGGCCACCAGGCCGATCGGACGGCCCGGCCATCGGGTCGCCACGTGATGCAACACGGTCTCCAAGTCGATTTCCATATCCTGGAGGCGGAACTGTGTGACGACGCCGTCGCTTTCGCCCACATGATTCACGTTGTCGTACCGCACGACCTCGAACCCGTTGCCCGCCAGATAGTACGCGAGGGGCACGTAATCCCGCTTGCTCTCGCCATACCCCGGCGCCAGCACCACAATGGGCGCTGCCGTATCGTCAGACAGACGGGAGCGATCATGGCACAAGGCGATTCGTTCTCCTGTCTGGCGCGTGCATTCTCCGAACACCGTGATGACCGAGGGGGCATCGGATTTTATCGGCGTTGCCCCGTCGAGCGTCTGGACACAGAGTTGCTGGAGCAGGGCTTCGGTCTCCCGCTCTACCGACAAAAACCGCACCCCGGCCAACATCGTCCGTCCCCGGCTGCCCATCGTCGTGGAGCCGGACGCCTGAGATTCCGGACGCGCCCACACCACTTGCCCCTCCACGGTACAGGTCCCGCCGCGGATCGGAACGACCGACCTGCGTTCGTTCGTCGCACCGGGCCGCTGCCAACGCAACAAGACCTTGGTCCCCATCAAATCGTCCTCGCTCGGCACCAGCACACAGGCTCCGGTCGGTGTCACATCTTTCACTGAGATGCCGGAGATACTCCGCCTGCCCTCCCCATCCCGGAACGTCATCTCTCCACCCACGTCCAACCGCACCCGCCGATGCCGTCTCCGCTCGATTCGAGCAGGCGCCGTCTCGGCCTCGGATACAGGCCCGCGCACCGCCACGACGCGATGCGCCGACTCCACCAGGACCTCTTCATTGTCTTGCGCCACCAAGGCGGCGAGGAGGCGCAGTTCCTTCGAGCGCACGCGACCTTCGCTCAGAAATCCTCCCAGAACCTCCTCGTCCGACGGACTCATGCGCACGAATCGGATGGCCAGTGTAGTCCCGGCCTTCTCGAGTGGCGACCCAGACCGACCAGTCCGAATCCCGCAGACCACGCCCAGACTCTCAAGCCGAACGGCGTCCGACTGAAAGCTCAGCCGGATCTGCTGATTCAGTTCGGCCGGCACATCTTGTGTCACCACGAGAGACAGTCCGCCGCGGCTGATGCTCTTGGTCACGCCTTTCCAGGCCAAGTCTTGAAATCTCAGCGTGGTGGAGAGCTGAACGTCCAATCGAGGCGATGCCCGTCGCTCATCAAGAGAACAGGACCACGCATCTCCGCTTTTTTTCCGCTCAGGCGCCGCCTGCTGCTGAATGACCGCCTCCGCACCCGGTTTAACTGAAGAGATGCGCCCGCTGATGGCTACGATATCGCTCGACATAGATTCCCTCCCACAGGCTTGAGTGCTGCCGTGTCCACAACGTATGTCGGATCTCGATGTTGCGGCGTGATCCCCGCCGGCTCCATCCGGGAGCCGCACGCGAGGCTGCGCTCTTGCAAGGCACAAACTGTTCCGGTTGGGATGAGGAGAACTTGAGTGGTCGCAGGGGAAGGGGCAGGGCACACACGGCCTCAAGCGAGAGCCCACTGCAGACTGTCCGATATCTACAAAATCCGAAGCTAATTCTATGGAATACTGCGTAATTGTCAACTCAAACGTATAAGATTTGGCATCTTACTTAAAAAAACACCCTTAGAAGATTTCTGCAGCACATCCCGCCCTTCTGATCAAGGCCATTCGGCCCTTCCGTTGGTCCGATCCGAGTCAGAACGATGACGGTCGTCATCATCATGACGACAACGGATACCTATAAATGTCGACTCCTCGCGTGATCTCCATTCCCCACTCACCCTTAAGACGTTTAACCTCGGAGAAGATCCTACAGCGTTTCCACATGCCGCCTAGCGCCGATTGCTTTGCCCTGCACATTGTGATACCCAGGGGCATCCGATAAGACGTTCCCCATACCCTTTCATGCAATTGGCAGATCTTCGCTTCCGAGAGACGCTCCCAATCTTCGTCGCAGCGGGACTGATCCTTGGCTGTCAGAGCGCGCCGCCCGTGACGGAAGGATACCCTCATCAACTGTCCCTGCAGGAAAAGACAAGAGCGGAGGTCTTGGCCTGCGCAGGCCCCCCGCTCCAAGAACGGCAAGAGGGCGGAGCGACAGTGCTCCGGTATTACCGAGAAGCCCCGCTGCTCGAAGAGTCTATGGTCTCCTCCAAGACCAGTCGCCCCACTGTCCACCATGGCTGTTGGGCGACCGTCGTATTGCGAGAGGAGCGCGTGGAAGGGGTTCACTATCGATTTGTCCCCTCGTCGGTCGACGCCTCCAATGACTGCGAAGCCATCTTCGCCCGTTGTCCGGAATGATCACGCACAGCCGGCCAGGCCGATCCATGCTCCTCCGGCTCCTGTGCCTCGGTTGCCTGTCTTGCGCATCCCTGTGGCCCGAGGCAGCCTTCGCGCTGGAAAAGTACGGACGGCCTCTGCCTTCCATGCAGGAAACAGATTATGACAACCATGAAGCCCGCGAGGAGGAGGAAACCCTGTTCGGCGGCTACCTCCTGACGGGCGCCTTCGTCAAAAATCCCACCTTTGCGGCCCGGCCGGACAACAGCGGCTTGGTCGGCATGCGCCACATGTTGCACCTCGAAACCGACCTGTATAAACAGTACCTGACCTTTTACACCGATCAGAATTTCTTCTCCGACCGCACCAACGGCTGGATCACCCTCTCGGAATGGGATGCCACCTTCGCCCTGACCGGCGTGCTCGATCGGTTCAATTGGCGCATCCAGTATGAGCGGGACGCGCCCCTGGATCGCAGCGGACTCATACAGGCCTACGCGGATGCGTTGGTGACCGCTCGATTTCAAGCGACACAGGATGCCGCCTGGTGGCGGCGCCTGTTTCCCAGACAAAATCTCACGGCCTATGCCGGCGGCGGCTGGCTATTCCACAACAGCAGCTACTTCGCACGCCCCAACAATACGGGCCGCGCTCTCTTTCGCTATGTCGCGCATGCCGATGTGGATCTGTACAAGAACCGCATCGTCCTCTACGGCGACATGAATTTCTTTACCGACCGCGAGGCGAGCAATACTCTCAACCCCACCGAGCTGGACTGGATCGTCGGGGTCGCGCTCCGATGGGAGGATACCGAACTGGCGGTGTACCGAGAAGAAGATCGGCCGTTGGATCGATCGGGCCTGGTGCAGAAATACTATGCCATGCAATTGCGGTTCGCGTTCGATGTGCCGAAACGCGCGCTGGAGCGGATGGGGTTCAAACGGTAGGGAAGGCCTATCGGCTCGAGAGGTGACTGCGGACTTCCTGAACGTACGTCTTGAAGGGATCGGCCATGAAAAACGGCTCTGCGCCGCGCAGCTTGAAATTGGACCAATTGATCATATAGTCGAAGGACAACCGATCCTCCGGATCAGCACTTTCATCCAAGCCCGCACCCCGAGGCTCCGACGCCAGCAGGTGCCGCACCAACTCGCCGCGACCGAATGCCCGGGTGTTGCGCGGGGGGTGGTCTTGGGCCAAGTCCACGACCTTGTCGGTCGTCAAGCGAAGGCTCCGTCCCTCCGCCTCCAACCCGTAACACAACCCCCGCTCCGGATGCAGGTTGTGATACTCCAGATCCAAGCTCTTCAGCATCGAATCGTCCCATCCCACCTGCTCCGCCTCGCGATAGGTCTCGAGCAGCCACAGTTTAGAGGCCCAGTCGATCCGGCCGACCAGCGCCGCGTAGTCGCCGCGGAGATCATGGAGCACGGCTTCCCATTGTTCCAGCACCCAGTCGGTCTCTTCATCCTGTCCCTGGCAGTGCCGTTGCGCCGCCGCCAAAAACTGCTCCTGAATATCCAGCGCGGAGATCGACTGCCCCGATTCCAACCGCACCATCCATCGGCGATCGGGGTCTCGCGAAATCTCCTGCAAGGTCTCCACCGGCTCGTCCAGCCCCAAACCGCGCGGTGCTTCTCCGGCCTCGATCAACTGCAGCACCAGGCCGGTGGTCCCCATTTTGAGCGCCGTCGCGTACTCGGCCATATTGGAATCGCCGCAGAGCAGGTGGATACGACGAAACTGATTGGGGTCCGCCAAGGGTTCGTCTCGGGTATTGACGATGGCCCGGTTGTGCTGCACCCACTCGAAAAAATCGTTCACGATGTGATCCGCCCGCTGCGAAATCTGGAAGGGGACGAAGGACCGATCCGGCGCGTCCCGCAGTCCGGGGCGATGCAAGATGAGTCCGCCGACTTGGACCCATTCGTTGGGGTCACTCGCGCAGCCGATGCGACCGGCCCCCGTGAAGATCTGACGTGTCACCAAAAAGGTCACCAGCGGGGCGAGCCCACGCCGAGAAAACGGAAAGCGGCGCGAGACCAGATAGTTCTCGTGCGAGCCGAAGGTCGCGTCGGTTTCATGATCGATGTTGTTCTTGATGATGGAGACGGTTTCGTCCAACCCCAGCGCCGACACGGCATGTTGAATGATACGGTCGCCGGCGCGATCCGCCGCCACCAAATCCGTCAGGGTGGTGCATTCCGGGGACGCATACTCGAGATGTCCCATGTCGAGGTACAGACGTCCGGCATTCGTCAGGAACCCCCCGTTGCCGGGCGGTTCATCATGCCCGCGATGGTGTAGGTCGACCACCCCTCGGCGCTCGCCGTAGAAAATATGGTCGCGAATGCGCTGCGCCACCCAGGAGGGCGAATGGTCCGGTCGATCCTGGTTGACCAACAGCCCGTACTCGGTTTCGAGGCCGAAGATTCGGTTCAGCATCTCAAGCCGGGGTGGTGCTTGTGAGTTCCGACGGGAGTAGCCCCGTCAATTCATCGGGACGAAGCGTGCGATAGGTGGAGGAACCCGGAGCGCCGCGCTCCAGGACCACACACTCAAGGGAACGGCCGGCCAAGGTCTTCCGAAGGTGGGCAACCAACGCAGCCCGGTCCGGCTCCGCCTCGGACTCGGCTTGGTCCGTCGAGTCCACAGCGCTCGGACCTTGGTCCGTCGAGGGGTCGGCTGCGACCTGCGCCAGGGCCCCGACTGCCCACGTACACAGCGCCGTCTCCAGCGCTTGGGACAAGCCGACCTGCTCGCGATGCCGCCCCTGCAGGTACCGCCCCATCTTACCCAGCACGGCTTGGTTGGCCGCCAACAGGGCCCATCGGCGACTCTCCTCGAAGGTGCCGTCGTAATTGATCGTCAAAAACGCATCCCGCTCCGGCTTGAGGCCGAGTTCGGCGAGCAGAATCTTCACGATGAAGGGCGCCTTATAGATTTCTTCGAAGGCCTGCTTGATCGCCGGCGCCAGGCCGTACTTCATCAACCGCGCGCCCGTAACATCGGACGGAGAACGGTTGAACCCTTCCACATGCGCCATCTCCAGCAGCGAGAATCGCAACTTCTCCAAATCGGCGGGGTGTCCCATACCGCCGAGCGCGATGCGGTCGTAAATTTCGTAGAGCTTCGGCGTGCCCTTGCTCACGGTCGTCAGCAGGATGCCGCCCTCATACGCGAGGGCCACCACGGGACTGCCCTGCTTGAACTGTTCATCGAGATAGGTACGCCGGTTGCCGACGGCCTCCACCCAGCGATAGGGTTCCTCATACATGGTGCGGTTTCCTCACGAGCCTCACAAGATGATCCATTGTCGGCCGGACACTCAACGTTACACCCGGCGAGACACTTCCGCTTCGTACAATCGCTTCAAGTCCGTCCCGGGCACGGTCCGGACGCCGGCGGCTGTAATCGTCTTCACCACCGGATACAGATCCAACTCGCGATTCACTCCCCCGGTCGCCGAGTCGAATTCCGCCGCGCTGGCTAACAGTCGCAACGCCTGGACCGTCGCTTCTTCTTCCGGCAGCGCCCCCAGCGGCCGTGGCCCCCAGGTGTTGATGTAGTGCAAAATCCCGCGGATCGTCGGCGAGCCGGAGCCGGACACGGCATACTCCACGCCCTCGAACTCCGCCCCGAGGATGTCGTAAAAGTAAATCTTTGCCGCCCCCTGGTCATGGTCATAGCCGGCAAACACCGGCACCACGGCTCCCGTTCCCGCGAGGGCCGCGGCGACATTCTCCTTGAGCAATTTGGAGACGGCGCGCAGCTTCCCCTCGAAACTCAGTTCCTGCAGCTGTGTCCGGCGGTAGTACTTGAACGAATGTTCCAGTACCCGCACCATTTCGTAGGCCGTCGCCGGGACTCCCGCAATGGCCATCACACTATAGCGATCGATCTCCAACACCTTGTCGGTGCGGTCGTACATGACCATATTGCCGGCCGTCGCGCGACGATCTCCCGCCACCAAGACCCCGTCCCGATACTTGAACGCCAGGATCGTGGTGGCGGTGGGGATATCCAGGCCGCTTGCGGCCGCGGCGGGATTCCCGAACTGATAGCCTTGCTCCCTCAGCAGCTGATAAAAATCTCCTTGCATCCCCATGTTACTCTCCGGTCCGTTGTCGATACCGTTCCGCCTGCTTCGGATCGACCTTGCGCATCCGCTTCAACAAATTGTCCTTCTCCGGCGAACCAGTCTCCGGCCGCCTGGGTCCGCCGCCTTCCTCAGACGGCCCTAACGGCCTGGGCATAGGATCGCCAGGACCTTCGCGACGTTCCGGCATCTGTATCGTATTCATGATGACGTATCCTTTCATCTCTTCCATGCATCCAGGGCCTGGGCCGGCGTGGCGGCTGTTTCCAGCAGCCTGGCGCAGGCCTGCACCGCGTCCGGCTCGAACAAATCACCCATGTCCAGCTGACGTCCCCGCATCCCGCCGGCAAACCGCACCGACTCCCATTGCATGCCCGTGATCTGATCGGAAAATCGCCTCACGCAAATCCCTCGCAGACCGCCGCGCGTATCCGCAGGCCCTGCGCTCAAGGCGTCGACGACGTCACGTTCGGTGGTCATGCGCCACACCTTGCCATCCGCCTCGAGCCCCAGAAAGAGCCCCCGTTCCGGATTCATGTTGTGATATTCCAAATCCAAGCTGGCGAGCCAGGGGTCGTCCCACCCGATCCGCTCCTCCTGCATGAAAGTGTCGAGCAACCACTGTTTCGTGACCCAATCCAGTTTTCCCACCAATTGAGCGCGATCCTCTGTCAGCAGCCGAAGGCACTGCTGCCATTCGCGCAAGACCCAGGCGGCATCCGGGTCGGCGCCGTCGTCGAACCGGCTGGCCGCGTTCCAATACTCCGCCAGGATCTCCAGCCCCGAGAGGGACCGGCCGTCTTTACACCGTACGGTGGCCTTCAAGTCCGGATCGCGGGACAGCTGTTTGATGGCCACGACCGGCTGTTCCAATTCCAACTCCGGCTCATGACCGCGTTGCAGCAGGTCCAAGACCAGCCTGGTCGTCCCGACCTTCAGCGCGGTGGCATACTCGCAGAGGTTGGCGTCGCCCAGGATCAGATGCAGGCGCCGATACTTCGTCCGATCGGCATGGGGTTCGTCGCGGGTATTCAAGATGGGCCGGTCGTGCATGGTATCCACGCCCAGCTCTGCTTCCATGAAATCCGCCCGCTGGGAAATCTGGAACGGGCCAGGCACGAACCCCGCTTCTTGCGCTTCCGTCCCGACCTTCCCCGACCCCGCCAGCAACTGACGGCTGACCAGAAACGGAAGCAGGCCGCTCACCAAGCGAGGGAACGGCAGTGCCCGCGGCACGAGGTAATTGTCATGACACCCGTAACTATGGCCATGAAAGTCGGTGTTGTTCTTATAGAGCTGGACGTAGGCCCCGCCGAGCATACGGTTGCGACGTTCGGCCGCCCGCTGCACCAGCCGTTCTCCTGCCCGGTCTTGCGCCAGCAAATCCTTGAGGGTGCGGCATTCGGGCGTGGCATATTCCGGATGGGTGTGGTCGTTGTAAAAGCGCGCCCCGTTGGGCAGGACAAGATCGCTCTTCATCTCGTGAAAGGAAAAGGGGCGGTGCGCGTCGACCTTGGCGAACTCGTCCTCCTCCTTGTCCTGCTGCAGACCCGAGACGCGAAACCCGCGAGCATCCTCGTGGGGATCTTCCCCGGCATAGTCCCATCGACGCTCGAACCGCCCGGTCAGATGCGCCCGGACCAGTTCCATCGATTCCTCGACCGGATCCACCGCATCGAGATCCTCGCGCGTAATGCCGTATTCGGTTTCAAGCCCGAACAGATGCATGGGGATTCGCATCAAATGATCTGATTGACCAACCGTTCTTCGCTCTGCCGCCCACGCCGGAACGAGGAGACCCCGACGACCTGATCCGGATGATGATCGAGGAGCTTCAGCCATTCCTCGGCCGCGTCGTCCGGCGGCAACATCTCGCCCTGGCGGTATTCCTCCTGCACCGCATCCAAGAGATCCTGGAGCCGCAGGCCGTCGTGTTCGGCGTTGCCGGGTTGCGCCACCGCCCGTTCGATGGCCTGTTCCTTGGCCCGCTGCACGATGGAGGACAGGATGGCGCCGCTGACCAGGTCGCCGCGATAGAGCACCCTGTTCTGGCCGTTTCGCAGGCGAATCGCCAAGACACGGTTTTGATCCGTCCGCGCAAAGAGACTGTCCACGACTTGTTCGATCACCACCTGCCGCGCAGCCTCAGGATCGTCACCGTGACGATTCACCAGCGCCCGTTCAAGCGGCAGGGTAGACGTCAGGTAGACGCGCAGAATCTCCCTGGCCGCCTCGCGGGTCGGGCGGGCGACCTTGATCTTCCGGTCGATGCGACCGGGCCTGAGGATCGCCGGATCGATCAGATCCGGACGATTGGACGCCAGAATGATCACCACGTCTTGCAGGGACTCGATCCCATCCATCTCGGCGCAGAACATCGGCACGAGCGTATTGTTGATGTTGAAGGAGCGCATTGCGCGCCTGGTGCCCAGCACGGACTCCGCTTCATCGATAAAAATGAAGGGCAGCGCCCCTTCTTTGCGCCGGGCCCGCGCTTTGGCGAAGAGGTCGCGCACGATCCGCTCGGACTCTCCCAACCACATGTTCAGAATTTCCGGTCCCTTGATGTGCAGGAAGGCGCCGCTGGTGACGGGCGGATTCGTTCCCGTTGCTCCGCCGGCCGGCTGGTCCTTCAAGTCCCGCATGAGTTGCGACAGGCTGGACGCAGCCGCCTGACCGATCAAGGTCTTCCCGCAGCCGGGCGGGCCGTAGAGTAAAAATCCTTTGGGTTGGGAAAATTGATACTTCTTGAAGGTCTCGGTGTGGAGCAGCGGATATTCGATGGCTTTCCTGATCGCCTCGATCGCCTCCTCCTGCCCACCGATCTGCGCCCAGGTCACGGTCGGCACCTCATCGAGGAGGTGGGCCTTGGCCTGACGGTTTTCGAACTTTTCGATGGCGATGCGGTGGGTCGGATCGATGCGCACGTCGTCGCCGGGCTTCAGTTCCGCACCCTGCAGATCGGTCGATCGCTGCAGAATGAGCGCTTGACGCCCCATGTCCTGCTCGAAGCGAATACGTCCGTCCGGCAAGACCTCCGCCACCTTCAACACCGGCCCATTACGGTCGTAGCCGAGGGTTTTGATGACCGCATAGGCTTCGTTCACCAAAATCTGGGTGCCGATTTTCAGGTCATCCGCTGCCACACGGGGGTCGATGTTGGCGTAATACTCGGCCCCTCCGACCACGATGCGGGCCAAGCCTTCCGCCGGCACTTCCACCAACAGACCCACTCGGTTGGCCGGGGCGGTCAGTTTCGCGACCACTTCGGTCAGTTTCTTGAATTCCGTCTCACGCCGGTCCTGCGCGACCGACTGGGCCAACACCACATGCCGGAGCTTGTAAAGAAGTTTCTGCCGCGGATCGCCGTCGGGAAAGGCGGCCAAACAGGCGTCGATCAGTTCGATCGGGTCGGTCGAGGCCGACTCGGCCCGGCCTGCCGATGGAGCGCCCCCTGCTTGTGAATCGTTGGTGGGTCGATGGTCGCTCATAACGCTTCCTCCGGATGGACCGACTTCGGTCATCCTAACATAGAGTCCACCGGCTACGCCGCCATCGGAATCTCCGGCTGACTCAATTCACCGCCTGCAACGTCACAGGCACTTGCTGCCGTCGATTGCCGCGCTGATATTCCAGCATGACCTGATCGCCGACCTTGTGTTGCTCCATGATGTCCATGAGATCGTCGACGGTCTCGACCGGCTTTCCGTCCACGGCGACGATGATATCCCCCAGTTCGATGCGACCGCCAAAGGTTTCGCGCGCCCCGCGGAGTCCGATCCGCTCGGCCACGCTGCCTCGTCCGATCTTCCCGATGATGACCCCCTTCACGCCCCAGCGCCGCGCCATGGCATCGGGTACCAGAGAAACGCCCAACCCAGGCCGGATGAGTTTCCCGTGCTTGATCAATTCGGGCACGATGCGAATGACCGTGTCCACCGGCACTGCGAACCCGATCCCGGCGAATGCGCCGCTCGGACTCATGATTTGGGTATTCACGCCGATCAGCCGCCCCGCGCTGTCCAACAGCGGCCCGCCGGAATTACCGGGATTGATCGCGGCATCGGTTTGAATGACGCCCTCGATCGTCCGATTGCTCATCGACTTGATCGTCCGGCCCAGCGCGCTGACCACGCCGGTGGTCAAGGTATGGTCCAGACCGAAGGGATTACCGATCGCCAAGACCTTCTGGCCGACCCGCAGGCTGTGCGAACTTCCGATGGTCACCGGCTGCAAGGCCGATTCGGGCGCCTGAATTTGCAGCACGGCCAAGTCATGGTCCGGATCGGCACCGACGACTTTGGCCTTGAGGTCGGTCCGATCGGCCAGGGTCACGGTCACGGAGTCCGCTCCGTAGATGACATGGTAATTGGTGACGATGTGCCCCTGCTTGCTCCACACGAACCCCGTCCCGGACCCCTGCGGCACTTCGAACAGATTGAACGACCAGGGATCCCGCTGGATCGCGGTGTTGGCGATGAACACGACCGACTTCGTCGCGCGATCGAAGACGGCGATCGTCGCCTGCTCCTCCTGGCTCAATTCGGTCGCCAGAAAAACCGGCGGCGCCATAGCGCCCTGCGCTCCGTCATAGGCGCCGAGCGGCGAAGCGGACACAACCCCCGCGGCGAGCATCGCCGTCACTCCCCAACCCAGCCATTGTCGGGGCCCCCTTGTCCTCACAGAGCTGCCCGGCATAGGTCACTCACCGATCGCCTGCAGGACGAGGTCTCTCGTCCGCGGCCTGGTATCGAAATCCAACAGTACGAGTTGCTGCCAGGTCCCCAGCGTCATGGCGCCGTCGTTGAACGGAATCGTGAGGGAATGGCCTTGCAGTTGGCCTCGAAGGTGGCTATGGCCGTTATCTTCCCCGGCGTTGAGGCGATTGTGCTGCCACTGCGGATCGGCAGGAACCAGCCGCTCCCACAGCGTCTTCGTATCGGCCCGAATGCCGGGCTCGTCCTCGATGATCAACACGCTCGCCGTCGTGTGTTTGACGAAGAGCGTCAGGATGCCGGCCCGCAGCCCGGTTTGATCGAGGGCATCCTGCACCAGTCCGGTGATGTTTTCCACTCGACTCTCGCCCTGCATCGACACCCGCAGGGGCACGCTCCTAACCGCCATGAGATTGCTCCCGTCCGACCCCTCGCAAGAGTGACCGGTCTCGCCTGGAAAGGCGCCGGCCCTGAGCCTGCTCCAGCACTCGATCGAACGCGCCTCCAGCCGCAAGCGATCGAAGCGCGTCGAGCACCGCAACGCTCACCACACCCTCCCGCTGCAACGACGCGAGGTAGTCGAACGCCTCCATGAGACTTTCACGTGACCGCACATAATAGTCGCGCCCGCGCCGCCGGTTGCTATAGGCCTCGAACTGCTCGCAGGCCACGAGGATCTCCGCCAATTGCCGCACCCAGGGCTTGGCGCCCTCCAGCTTCTCAGGGTAGTAGTAGTACAACATGATGCGGCCCATCCAGGGTTCCCACGCAACCCCGAGATCCTGAAGCCGCGGCTTCACGTTCCGTAAGCGTCTGGTCAACCGCCGCGCATACCCAAGCCGCATCTCAACCTGCTCGCAGGCCCAGTCGTCGACGAGCACGCCTGCCGCCTCCAAGGAGCCTCGATACCGCGACAAGAACGCCTCTGTCTCACGGCCGTACTTGGTCTCGGGATACCGCGCCCGCCATTCTCGCGGCCTGGTGGGGATCGATTGTGCGCGGGCCCACGACCAAATCCGGCTGAAGAGGGCTCGATCCAACCCGGCGCGCCCCAGATCGTGCAGCACACAGGCGATTTGATACTGCCTGACGCGCTCGACCGGATGGCCCAACCGCTCGGCCACGGCCGCGCACATGCGGGCAGTGCGGACCGCGTGCGGACCGTCGTACCCCTTGATGATACGATCGGGGCGGCGGGGATCGGGATAGTCATACAGCCGCAGCAGGGCCGAAGTCAGGGGGCGGGACAACAGCAGTGGCGCATCGCGCTGGCGTCTGGTGGACATGCAAGGTTGACGAACCGCAACCGATGGGCGATCGGCGCGCAGAATATCGTCCAGGAAAAGAGGGTGTCAAGCGGCGGAGGCCCCGCAAAGGATTTCCTCGCGCGGACCGTCCGGCTTTGTTATTCTGGCGAGGCGTGCGAACCGGAACGTAGGAGGTAGACATGGACGTGACTGGCTGCGTGCAGCGACTGGCGACGGCAGGTCTATGCCTGGTGCTGGCAAGCCTGCAGACGCCTGCACCCGCCGTCGCGGCGGATACCCTGTCCGACCTCACCGGCAAGGTCTCCCCTGTCGTGACCCTCCGCTCCCGTGACAACTTTTCCAGCGAATATCGGTACGACGTGACGGTCCGCAACAACTCCGCCGATCTGTTCGTGGCCGATTCGCTGATCGTCGTCCTCGATCGCATCACCAACATCGCAGGCGAGGATCATGAGAACCTGACCAATGAATCGTTGCTGAGCCGAATGGAAATCCTGGGCCAAGACGGCACGACCGACGACGGCAAGCCGTTCTTCCGCATTCCATCCGGTTCCGGGCCGGATCTGGTGCCGCATAGCGAGAGCCTGCCCGCCAGTGTCCGCATCCGTAATCGAGATTACGTCGCCGTCTTCACGCCGTCCTTTCGCGTCATGGGGGTCAAACGCGAACCGCCGAAGCCGAAAAACGCCGCCGGCTCCGCAGCCGCCGCGCAACCGCCCGGCAGCGCCACCCTCGACAAACTCATCCAGCTGTTGATCAAGAAGGGCACCATCACGCCGGAAGAAGGCCGCGCACTCCAGCGACCATGACGACCATTCCATGCAAGGCCTGCGCAGGCACCTGGCCCCAAACCGACCACTTCATCGCAGAGGCCGGACTGACGAGGGCCTACCTCCACGACGATCAGTTCTTTCGCGGCTGGACCGTGCTGGTGCTGAAACGCCACGCCACAGAACTCTTTCACCTGTCGCAAGGAGAACGGACGGGATTGATGGAAGAGGTGGCGCGGGCGGCCGAAACCTTGGCCCGCGAGCTCGGAGCGATCAAGATCAACTATGAACTGCTCGGCAACCAGCTGCCCCATATCCACTGGCACCTGATACCCCGCCTGGCCCAGGACCCCGCACCGCTGGAACCGGTGTGGCGAGTGGTGCATGAGCCGGTCTCGCTGCCATCGGACCAGCTCGCCGCCCTGTGCGGGCGGCTCCGTCGGGTGTGGCCCCCCTCCTGATCGCATCGCACCGTGACTGTCTCCTCTCCATCGGCTCTGTCCTCACCTCCGCCCCGCACGTTCGTTCGCACGCTCATGAGAACCCTGCCGTTCTATATTTGCATGTCATTGGCCTGCGTCGGCGGAGCGGGGCTCTACTACGCGACTCAGACCTCCGGCCATGGAACGTGGCTACAGGTGGGAAGTTGGGGGCTCGCGGCGGCATGCCTGCTCCTCGCGTTAGGCGGAGGCGTCCTCGCTGGAATGGTACGCACCGCCGAGCTGACCGTCGAACAGATCGAGCAGAGCCTGCGCGGCTGGCTACACAACCTTCCGGAAATCAGGAATTCGCCCGGCTCCGGTGGACGCACCCTCGCCGCAACCAGGGAAGAGTACGAGGCCCTCCTCCATCGCCTCATTTCTCAGACCGGCGAACGCTTCCGTCTCCCTCGTTGGCTCGAACGGCTGCTGCGCTCCATTCTGCAAGGGGTCGTGGTCGATCGCTTCATGACCTCCTGCCAGCAGCGTGGATTGACCCAGGTGCCGCCGCAAGAGTTTCGCAACTGGCTGTTGGCCGAAGGGGTCGGTCTTGGATTTCTGCTGCTGCAAGACCAACTGTCCTGGTGGCGCTATGTGGTCATCGGCCTGTTGTTGTTGCTTGCGGCCCTGCCGTTGACCCTTGCCCTGTTCACGACCTGACTCAGCCCTCGTGGAATTTTTCCTCGCTCCCCGTGTATATATGTCAGTCTTTCACTCTGGAGGTTCGTCAGCGCCTATGTCTCCGCAACCCCTTGTCCTGGCAGGATGGCTCCCGCTCATACTCGCCGCGGTCCTGTTCCAGCCCGCACCGGTCACAGCGCAGGAATCCACCGTGCCGGCCCCTTCGACCGAGGCTGCGAGCCAAGCCCCTTCGGCCCCCGAAGAATCTCCCGCTGCGGCAGAGAGCCCAACACCTCCCCCTCCGCCGCCGTCTCCTACCCAGACCGAGGAGGCAGAAGCCGTCCGCGTCGAACCGTTGCCGGCAGAATCGGCAAGCCCACCACCTCCTCCGCCGCCACCAGCGTTGACCCTGCTGGAAACCCTGAGCCAAACCCGCAAGACGGTCCATACCGAACCCGATGCCCAAGAACCGCGTCTGGCCTTGGGCCGAACCCTGTTTCAACTGGGTGATACCGATGCGGCGATCGACGAGTTTCGCACGGCCCTCCGGTTCCATCCCTCGGTCGCCCAGGCCCACATGGATTTGGGAACGGCCCTCATGGCCAAGCAGGACTGGCGCAACGCCATGACGGAATTCCAGGAGGCCGTCCGCCTGGATGCGACCCTCGTGCAGGCCCACTACAGCATGGGCACCATCCACTACACGCGCGGCAATGTCGCCCAAGCCATCAAGGCCTATCAGGAGGCGCTGAAGCTCAAGCCGGACTTTGCCGAAGCGCATTATCGTCTGGGCTTGGTGCTCAAAATGGCGGGCAAGGAGAAAGAGGCGGCCCAGGAGTTGGAAACCGCTGCACTGGCCGGGATCGCCAAGGCACAGTATTTTCTCGGCAACGCCTATCGTTCCGGACAGGGCGCGGACAAGAATCTGACCATGGCCGTCACCTGGTGGTCGCGCGCCTTCGATCAGGGCTTGCCGGAAGCGGCGCAGGCCCTCACGCAACTCCGCCGCATCGCCGTGGTAAAGGGCAACCTGCAGACGAAACAGTCCAAGGCGGCGGCGGAAGCGTTCAAGGAATATTGCGATCAAATTTGGCTGGACTTTCCCGATCTCGATCGAGCCCAGACGCCGGAGACCGTCGGCACCACCCTCCTGCGGCAGGGACGCACCGCCGAAGCCCTACCCGTGCTGCTGCGGGAAGCCTACGCGTTGAACGACAGTGCGCACGCGACGCTTGTCCGCCTGTACGAACAGGGGCTCGACGACCAGCTCCCACCCCATGGGCAATGGATCATGAGTTATCTGGAATCCACGGCGGCCGATGGTTCGGTCGCATCCCGCACGGCCCTGGCCCGCATCTATGCCAAGGGCCTTGGGCTGGCGGCGGACCTCGCGAAGGCCAAGAGCTACCTGAAGGGCCTTCCGCGAGATGAGGTGAAACGCATTCTGGACGAGGCCGCGCCGGACGCTCCCAAACCGTAATCTCGGAGCCCATGCCTATTGCCGCTCGCCTGTTCGTCAGGACCGTTTGGCTGCAAGCCGCGGTCATGGCCTTCGCCTCGAGCGGGCTCGCGGGGCTTCTCTGGTCGTTCGCTCCCCTCACCTACACGGCCCTGGAATGGGGTCCCTACGATACCTGGTTGCAGGTTCGCCGTCAGCCGGCTGCCGGTCCGGATGTGCTCCTCGTGGTGCGCGACGCGGCGAGCGACCGCCAATTGGGCGGCGGTGTCTGGGACCGGAGCCTGTCCGCGCGACTGATCATCGCGCTCCATGATGCCGGCGCCTCGGCCATCGGCCTCGACATTCCTCTCAATCTTCCGAGCCCGCCCCACCAGGGTGGCGCAGTGAGCGATGCGCTCCTGATCGAAGCGGTCAAGACCACCGGGATGGTCGCCTATCCGGCCTTGCAGATCCCCATGCCGGATCAGGACCCCAGCCTAACACCCGACCCCACCAGCCTCGTGATTCCAGGCAAGAGCATCATCACCCCCTCGGCCGATCCGGATCACGTCGTGCGACGGGCTCGGCTCCTCTACCGTGAGGAAGGCGGCGACCTGCCGGCCCTGGGCCTCAGGCTGGCCGCCTTGCGGAATCCAACGGCATTCACGCGCCCGGAGGAGAAGCTTCCGTTGGATGGACAGGGTCGCCTGCTCATCGACTTTGTCGGACCGCACCCCACCACAGCCTTCCATACCGTCGCCGTTCACGACCTCCTTCGTTTGGTCGAACAGAAGGATGCGGAAGGGCTGGCCGCGTTGGCGAACGGAAAGGTGATCTTTCTGTTCACCCAACCGCGCTCGCAGGCGGACTCCCTCACCCCGTCCGGCGACATGGTCTCCGACCTGCTGCTCCAGGCGCACCTCTTCCACACCCTCATCTCCGAGAAGTGGATCAGGGAGCTGTCGCCGCTTCAACGGTGGGTGATCACGCTCTTCCTGAGCGGCTGCATCGCCTGGCTGGTCCTGCGCCGGCCCGATTGGCGGGGCTTGCTGTCGGGGGCTGCCGCCCTCTGGATGTATCTGACGTCCAGCCTGGCCCTGCTGGCCGGCAGCCACTGGGTGTTTCCGTTCATCATACCCGTCACGGCAGCGGTGCTCGTCCTCGTTGCGGCGAACCTACTCGCGCAGGTGATGGCCGGCCGCCGTGTGGCGCTGCTGGAACAGGATATGTTGCAGATTCAACAGGACCTGATCTCCGTCAGGGAGGCCCTTGTGTATCGCGAGACGGCCGTGGAAACGCTGGAGGAAGATTTGGAGACGGCCCAGGCCAGTATCTCCCAGTCGGTCTCCAAGGAAGCCGAGTCGGCCAAGTGTGCCGCCGAATTGCAGGCAAAAGTCGCCGAAGCCCAGACGCAGGAGGCCGCCACACGCCGGCGGATGGAGGAACTCCAACGACAGCTGCAGAATCTGCAGGCCGCCACGCTCACCTCCGCGCCGCTGGGTAATGCCGAGCAGGAATCCCTGCGCCGAGAATGTGCCCAGCTGGGCATCATCACCGGCACGCCGGCCCTGCTGGCGATGTTTCGCGACCTGAAGAAAGGCGCGCGCTCCACCGTCACCATGCTCATCACCGGCGAGCCCGGAACGGGCAAGGAGTTGTTCGCCCGCGCCGTCCACCGCCTCAGCCCTCGCTCCGCCAAGCCCTTCGTCGCAGTCAACATGGCGGCTATCTCGCCCGAACTTTTCGAAAGTGAACTGTTCGGCCACGTACGCGGGAGCTTCACCGGCGCCTTGACGGATCGGAAGGGGTATTTCGAACTGGCACATCAAGGCACGATCTTCCTGGACGAAATCGGCGACTTGCGGCTCGATCATCAAAGCAAGCTGCTGCGTGTGCTCCAAGAGCGCACCTTCTATCGAGTCGGCGCGACCACCCCCACCACGGTCGATGTGCGCATCGTGGCCGCAACGAACAAGGACCTGCAGCTCGGCGTATCCGAAGGTTGGTTCCGTGAAGATCTCTATTTCCGGTTGAAGGGCCTGGTCCTCCATCTGCCGCCGCTCCGCGAGCGGCCCGACGACATCGCCGCTCTGGCCGGCGCCTGTCTGCAGGAAGCGAAGGCCCAGGGCGCCCCGGCCACACTGTCTCTTTCCGGCGAAGCCGTGGAGGCCTTGAGGCAGCATCCCTGGCAGGGGAACGTGCGTGAATTACGCCACTGTTTGGAACAGGCGGTGGCCTTGCGGGAAGGTCCCGTGCTCGGGGTGGGTGACCTCCGATTGGACGTCGGCACAACGCGGCTGCAACCAGGCCCCGTGCTACCCGATCCGGCAGGCGATCTCGCCGTGTTACAGCAGCTGCGACAGCAACGATTCGACATGCAGGCGACGGCCAAGGCTTTGGGGTGGGATCGCAGCACGGTGACGCAGCGCCTCAAGGGGCTCTGTTTCCAGGCGCTCGTGGAGGCAGGAGGCGATCAAGCCAAGGCTGCCTCAGCCCTGGCCGGTGATCCTTCGCTCCAACGCGCCGTCGAACTCAAACTGATGGACTACCATGGGCACCTCCTGAACACCATCGCCCCATTCACCACCGTCGAGGACGCCCTCCGCGATTGCCGACGACGGTTCAAAAACCTTCCCGAGCGGCACTTCAAATTCGTGGAGGTGCTGGTGCGGGGGGAATTCCATATGCGGGGCTGGCCCCGCATGCCCCGCTGATCCCCGCATGAGCAGCCATCCCCGCGCAACGCCTCATTTCTCCTAACTCGTTGTCTCCCTTAGCGTTTGCTCCGTCCTGCCGCCGCGCCATGCCTGGTCTTTGGCTTGCTCTACGCACCGCCCGACTGCGGCACGGCCAGAAAGGAGGTGAGCGTACGCCGCCGGCCCAGTCGCGCATGACGCAAGAGCAGGAGACATCATGAACCACTGGGCCGGTGATCCGGCCCCGTCACACAAGGAGCAGAGACCATGCACAAGACCCCGACAGCCACCGTCAGCGCCGGCCCCGTCTCGCCCAAGATCATGGGACCGGATCGAGACCTTCGCGAAACCTATATCCTGAGCGGTTTGGTGTTATTCGTCGCCCTCGTCGTTGCCGGATTCTGGTACTACTCCCAGACGGACGAAGCCGCCCATAATTCCCACCAAGCCGACCAGCTGGAAAGCAGCCAGGCCTCCGAAGCCCTCAAGAGCTCCGGAACCGCCATCCCAGTCGCGGCAGCAATGCCCGCCACCCCCGTCGAAGCGGCGCCGCTGGCGACCCGCAGCCTCGATATCCTGCACGACGACATCACCTTCGAGGTCGGTCGAAAGGGACTGACCGACGATGCCAAGGCCACCCTTCAACGCCATGCAGAGTTCCTGAAAAACGAGCCTGATTGGGGTGTCTTGCTCCAGGGCTATACGGATCTGCAGGGGTCGCGGGCCTTCAACCAGATCCTCGGCATGAAACGGGCGGAGACGGTCAAGCAACAGTTGATCGCCTTGGGCGTGTCGGAGCACGCCATCCGCACCGTGAGTCTGGGAGAGGAGGGTGCCTTATGCATCGACGGCAGCGACCTCTGCCGGCGGATGAATCGCCGAGTGCACCTTGAGATGAGGAACGTGGGGCGGGAGCACCTCGCGGTCGCGCCCATCGCAGCTGTGCCGGTCGTGGAGGCTGCCCAAGACGACTCCACGGAGACGAGCAGGCCGGAGGATGGGTCTGTGATGGAAACCGGTTCGTCAACGGACAGCGCCGAATAACGGAGCCGACGAGCCCGCGCGGAGCAACTCTCCGCGCGGGTCCCGCCGCGCAACCTCCCCAACATCGAACCAACGAGGTCCCATGTTCAGACGAACCGGCGCCGCGCTCTTCTTTCTATTACCCATGGTTCTTTCCAGTGCCTGGTCCATGGCTCAGGCTTACGGGGGAACGCTCCTGTACCGTTCCGCTGAAGCGGGGCGCTTTACGCCGAGCCCCTCCGTCCAGACCGAGGTCCACATCAACGTCACCGGGATCGTCGCCCGCACGTCGGTCAGGCAAAAGTTCGTGAACCCCAGCGACAAGCAAGGCGACTGGACCGAGGCCACCTATGTCTTTCCGCTCCCCGACGGCGCAGCCGTCGACCACCTCCGCATGGTCGTCGGTGAGCGCGTGATCGAGGGCCAGATCAAGGAACGGGGCGAAGCCAAAACTTTCTACCAGCAGGCCAAGCAACAGGGACAACGCGCGAGCTTGCTGGAACAGGAGCGCTCCAACATCTTCACAACCAGCGTAGCGAACATCGGTCCCGGCGAACGGATCACGGTCGAGATCCAATATCAGGAGACGCTGCGGTTCGACGGCGGCCGCTTTCAATTGCGCTTCCCCATGGTTGTCGGCCCTCGATATATTCCCGGCGTTCCCGTCACCGTAGAGGGCCAAGGACGTCAGGGCACCGGCACCTCGGCCGATACCGATCGCGTGCCGGATGCCTCGCGCCTCACGCCGCCGGTCCTGCCGCCGGAGCAGGGCTTGATCAACCCCGTGAGCCTGTCGATCACCCTGCTACCGGGTTTTCCGCTCGGGGCGGTCGCATCGCCTTCCCATGAGATCATCGATCTTGCCGACGGGGACGGGCGGCACCACATTGCGCTGAAAGAAGGAACTGCGCCGGCAGACCGCGATTTCCTACTCATCTGGCGTCCCGCGGAGGGCGCAACCCCGACGGCAACGATCCTGAGCGAGCAGCGGGACGGCGAGACCTATGCCCTGATGCTGGTGATGCCGCCCGCGCAGTCCCAGAGCGACGCGCCTCTGCCGCGCGATGTGACCTTCGTCATGGACACGTCCGGGTCGATGGCCGGCACCTCCATCGAGCAGGCGAAGGCCGCCCTCGCGCAGGCCCCACGCCGCCTCTTCACGATCGGCATCGGGTCCGTCCCCAACAGCCACTTGATGCGAAAGGCCGCCCAGTTCGGCTACGGGACCTTCACTGCAATCGTCAGCCTCATAGAGGTCAAGGAGCGGCTCGACGATCTGTTCAGGAAATTGGAACGTCCGCTCTGGACGCACTTGTCGCTGGATCACTCCGGCTGGGAGGAGCAGGAGTCCTACCCGCCCCGCCTTCCGGACTTGTATGACGGAGAACCGCTGATGCTTGCCGTCAAGGCACGGACCATTCCGACGCAACTGAGCCTGCAGGGACGGATGGGCGAGCGACGCTGGTCTCTCCCGGTCACCACTGCGCGCGCCGAGCCGACGTCCGGCTTGTCGGTCCTCTGGGCCAGGGAGAAGATCGCCTCGTTGATGGATGACAAGGTCATGGGAACCCCGGAAGAGGACATTCGCCGGGCTGTGCTGGCAGTGGCCCTCGCCCACCACCTCGTGAGCGCCTACAGCAGTCTGGTTGCGGTGGACGTGACGCCTGCAAAGCCGATCGACACCACGCTCACCTCCCGTATCTTGGCTACCAACTTGCCTGACGGGCAGGAGTATCGCGCCATCTTCGGCCTCCCCAGCACTGCCACCGACGGACGGCTCCGCCTCCTGATCGGATGCTCGAGCCTGGCCCTCGCTTGTCTCGGCTGGATGCTCCTGCGACGTTGCACGACATGAGCCCCTTCCATTCGAGACGGACGCTCTGCCGAGCATTACTGATCTGCCCGCTGGCGATGGGGCTCTGGCAGGGGTCGCAAGGCCTGTGGATCCATGCGAAGGCGTGGCTCGCCCAGATCCTCCTGGAGCGGGCCTGGTAGCGCACGTTGGCGGGAGAAGAACGGCCACGACCATGGCCTTGGGCCGACACCTGGCCGGTCGGACGGTTGCTCATGCCAGCACATGCTGTCGATCTCATCGTCCTCGCCGAGGCGTCGGGCCGGACCCTGGCCTTCGGGCCGGGGCACGTGAGTTCGACAGCGTCACCCGGCGCGCCCGGCACCATGCTGCTGACCGGCCACCGGGACACGCACTTTCGTTTCTTACAGGAGGTGACCGTGGGCGAACGACTGGAGGTGGTGGGGCGAGACGGGCGGCGTGATTACTATAGGGTCACGGACCGCCGCTGATGGATGCGCGGCATGACGCCATTCGACTGGAGCACGATCGCCGGGAACTGGTGCTAGTCACCTGTTTTCCGTTCGACGCGACCAGACCGGGCGGGCCCTTGCAGTATGTGGTGAGGGCGGAAGCGCTGCCCTGACAAGACGGGAGCGGGCGACGGTGATTATCCTGCCGCCCGTTGATCGTAGGAATCGTCCGGTTCGGCCAGATGCATCCGTCGATTATCGCGCCGGGCCGACTCCTCACCCATTGAGGGAACCAGGTGCAGTCGGCGGACATCGGCCACCAGCCACCGTGCAGCGGCCAACAACGCCCAGAGGAGCAACGCGCCGGCGAGATAATGAGAGAGCAACAGCTTCTGCCAAACCCCCACCGACGCACCCTCCGCCCAAGGAAAGATGACGGGCGGCGACGCCAGGAGTATGGCCAGCCCCACCAGGATGGGCCAAGGGCCAGCCTGCGGCATGGGCAAGCGGTTGCCCATGTACAGTGAGAGCGGCAACAGCAGGAGCAGGTAATAGTGTGTCCAGGAGATGGGGCTGATGATCAAGGCCAGGCACAGGACCATCGACAGGTCCACATACATCGTCTCACGTGGACGGACCCCAGGATGGCGCAGGAACAGCACGGCGGAAACAGCCAGCAACAGCAGCGTGGCGGCGCGGCCGATCGTCTTGATGTCCGACGAAACCGGCACGACTTTCCAATCATAGAGGGCGGCGCCGTCCTGCAGACGCAACAACAGGCCCTCCACGGATTGAACGTTGAAGGCCGTCAGCCCCTGCTTGGAAAAAGGTTGGATCACTTCACGATACCAGTCGGCATGACTGGCCCAGCCCGCATACCCCAATGAGGCGCACGATAGGGCCGCAACCGTGGCCCCATACCCCCACACCACCTGCCAGCGGCGCGTTCCGAAAAAATATACGCCGAAGAGCAGCAACGGCAGTTTGATGACGGCCGCCAACGCAAACCACAGGCCTGCGCTTCGCTCACAGCCTCGATCCAGACAGACCACGCCGGCAACCAACAGCAACAGCGCACAGTGCGTCAGGTTGCCTTCCTTCAGACTGTAAATGAGCGGTCCGTTCAGCGCGAACAACGAGAGGATCGCCCAGCGCCGCGCCCTGGTGCGTTCCGCAATCGACCAGAGCAAGCCCAGACTGAGAACCAGACAGGTCAGGGAGAAGCCGAGGAACAGCCATTGCGCATGGCGCAGGGTCAAGATCGAAAAGGGGGTGAAGAGGAACGCCACGATCGGGATGTTGACGAAGCCGCAGACCGGCGTATCCCAGCAGCGCTGAAAGAGACGCGGCAGGTCCTCCAACACCAAGCGACCGGCCGGATAGTAGGCGGCCGTGAAATCGGAGAAGGGCACCGTCGGTTCGGACGACCTCCACATCCACAGGGCGAGCGCACCGATTCCGGCCCCCACGACGAAACGGAGCGTGGGACGAGCGTCGCCTTGTCGGAAGGCATACCTCCACAGCAGGCCCAGCATGGCGGCAGTCGCATAGAATGTGAGGTAGTAGAGCACAGCCGTTCGACGTTATCGGCAACCAGCCCGCGAAACCTAACCAACACGCACCAGCACGACGCCCCTTCTCCCGCTTCAGTCCGAAGCCGGATCATCCGATCACGCGTGCACCATGGTCTTCGACGGCAATACCGCACGGCCCCTTCCTCTTCCGGAGCCGGATGACTCGGTCGACCTGCGCGAGCCGCTAGAATCGCCGGCGCCGGCCCCCCCGCCGGACCCTGCATCCCTGACGGCAGCCGACTGGCTCATCTCGGCCATCTTGGTACTCGCCGTCGGCACCGCCTCAGCCGCCCTTGCCGGGACGATGCCCTCGTTTCTCCTCCACTCGATGGATTTCTGGTTCGAAGCCGATACGATCCGCGAAGTGTCCAATATGATCTCCCGCACCGACGACCACTCCCGCACGTCGGTGCATCCCCTGTTTTCGCTCCTGACCTTCACACCCGTGTTCCTCATTCGGCAGGCGCTGGCCCTCCCGCCGCTGCAGGCAGCCCTGTACGTAACGGGGGTGATCGGCGGCGCCTGGAGCGCAACCCTCTATCTGCTGTTACGGCTCCTGGGCTGCCCTCGGCTCGATGCCGGCCTCTTCACCTTGCTCGGGCTCTCCAGCGCATCGGCTTTCTTCTGGCTCCCCGTGCCCAACTCCTGTACGTGGGGATCCTGGTCGATCATGATTGCCCTGACCGTGCTGCTCCTCGCCGAGCAGCGTCGAGTCGGAGCCTCCCTCTATGTCGCAGCGAGCGCCTTGAGCCTCAGCATCACCGTCACCAACTGGGCGAGCGGCCTCCTGTCGACCGTGGCGCGCTGGCCGCTGAAGCAGGCGATCCAACTCTCCATCAACGCCTTCTGCCTGGTCGTGCTGCTCTGGGGCGCGCAGAAGTTGTTCTTTCCCTCGGCGGAGTTTTTCATCGGGAGCCGCAAAGAGGCCAACTGGATCAACCATCCGCAGTCGGGACAGATGCACCACATCGCGTCGTCGTTCGCTTTCCACACGGTGGTCGCGCCGGCCGTGCGACTGATGGATGACGATGGGTACATCCAATACGGCGACGATTCGTTCCGTCTGTCGCAGCGCCTTGCCTTTCAGTTTTCCACGCCGGGGTCCGGGGGTCCGCTCGGCTTGGCGGCGGTCGGCCTCTGGTCCGCGCTGCTCCTCACCGGCCTGTGGGGGCTCGTCACATGGAGCCACCACCTCCGCTTCCGACTGGTACTGACGGCCATGTTGCTGTTCGAACTTGCCCTCCATATGGTCTATGGCGAAGAGACCTTTACGTACAGCATGAATTTCCTTCCGTTGCTCCTCTCCCTGACCGCCCTCGGGACGTTCGGGCGCCGACGCCCCTGGGTCCTCGCGGTTGCCGGGCTGCTGATTCTTTGCGGAGGCATCAACAACTGGCAGCAGTTCCGTCAGTCGGTCGCCATGGCCTCGCAGTTCACGCCGCAACGCGAAGCCATGCTCGACCGGATGCAGAAGGACCCCGACCGCCCGTGGCCGCGGTCCGTGGGACATATCCTCTTGGCCGTCCCAGGGTCTCCTGAAGCCGAGCACGCCTATCATGAGCCGGGCGGAGACTTCAGTCCGCAGGCGCCCAGCTTCGGGGTCTCGTTGTGGCTCTGCGATGCCGAAGATCGCCCGGTGGTCACCAGCCAGACGCTGCCGATGAGCAAGATTCAACAAACGTTCGAGCCTTCCGACCAGTCCCCTGTCCCCGCCATCAGGACGCACACCCCCTATTACGACGCCACCTGGTCGCGTCTCGACGCCACACATTGGGAACTCCGCCTGAAACACCACAGTCCCTATAAGCCCGCAATCCTCCTGCGGAGCGTGGGCCCGGCCGGCGGACCGGTCACCGCGCTCAGCCGCGACGGTGACGAGGTGACCATCAACCGCCGCTGGGTCGTGCGCGTGACGCCGTCTCCTACCGACATCAGCCTGGGTGAGGAGAATGACGCCGGCGGCCTGACCGCCCGCTCTTCCGCCGCTGCTTGGAGCGGAGACTCCGGCTGGGGCTATGCCCGCTTGACGTTGGCGCCCACTGCCGACACACCGGACCAGGAATATCGACTGCTGCTGACGGACCTTCGGATCCCCATCGACATGCGCCGATACTACAAACCGTCGTCTCCCTCGCTGCAGGTCGAGGTTCCAGATCCGCGCTTTCGCGCGTCCATGGAAGCACAACGATTCCATCTCATGATGGGGTTGGTCGGCGGAGAGACCAGGCCCGGCGATCCGACCTTCTTCGTACGCGCTTGGCAGCGAGAGGGTTCGTACATTACGGCCGCCCTTGCGCGAGTCGGCGATCCCAACGTCGGCTGGGTGCTTTCCCGCTTCCTGGCCATCCATGACTTCGCCGGAGGTGCGGGACCAGAAGCCGACGCGCCGGGACTGGCCATTTGGGCGTTGACCACAGCCGCCGCCTATCTGGGTGATACGCAGCACGACCGGTGGCTCTGGCCGCACATTCAGCGGAAAGCCTCGCACATCGAAGCCATGAGGACCGCCACCCATCCGATCCTGGAGCCCTTCACCGTGCCTTCACCCTACGATCTGCAGCACGGTCAGCAGGTGAGAACGGCTATGCTCGCGCAGCCTTCGCGCGACGGCGTCATCGTCGGCCGGGTGGGAATGGATTGGCCGACGCAGTATGTCAATGCCGTGAGTCATCATGGTTTGACCGCGGCCGCCGACTTTGCGGCCCGCCTCGGTAAGCGACGGGAGGCGGCACGCTGGCGGGCGGAGGCGAGGGCACTGCAGGAGAGCTGGACGAGTCACTTGTCGACAATCCACCCACGAACCGTCCTGGCCCCGATCAGCCGGCCGCTCTCCCTCTATCCGCTCGCGGCCTATCGCCCCACCCTTGCGGACTCCGGACCGGCTGCGACCTTGGCCCAGGCGCATCGCCTCCTACGATCGGGCCGACCGGATGCGGTATGGTCATTACTGGATCACCTGTGGCAACAGCAGGCGTCGCCGGGACTGTACACGTGGGACAGGTCACGACCGGCGACACCCGACGTGGCGGATGGATGGCAATATCTGCGCGGCTGGCACAGGCAGGATGTTGTCTCGCCGGATTATGAAACGGCCGCGCTGCTCCTGTTGCTGCAACAGGACATGCTGGCCTCTGTCGATGACAGTGCCGAAGACGCCCCGGTCGTCATCGGCGCAGGGGTGCCTGCAGCCTGGCTGCGTCATCCGCTGTCCGTATCGGGACTGGCGCTGCCGGGCGGGTCGGCCGACTGGCGGTGGGACGGCAAGACGATGACCGTCACCCTCCATGGACCGGCGCGCAAGGTCGCATTGGGCGCTGCTTTTCCCCCCCGCACGGCGCTCACCATCATCCAGACTGCTTCCGTCGAGTGATCGCTCCTTTCCCGCTCGTTCTCCCGTCGCCATACCTATTCGCCTCGAATGAGCCTGGCTCAACTCACTCCGTTTCTGCTATGGTCACGGAAGACTCCGGCATCTCCTCCATTACGCGGACGCTCCATGGCCTACCACCCCATCGAGGATTACGGCATCATCGGCAACATGCGCACGACGGCGTTGGTGGGGCGCCACGGCAGCATTGATTGGTTGTGTTTTCCGCATTTCGATTCCCCGAGCGTGTTTGCCGCGATCCTCGACGACAAGAAGGGCGGCCGCTTCAGCATCACCCCCGTGGGCAATGAGATCACCACCAAGCAGTTCTATTGGCCCGACAGCAATGTCTTGATCACGCGGTTTCTGTCGAGCGAAGGCGTGGGCGAGATCGAGGACTTCATGCCGGTCGGCGGAACCGGGCCGGACCTCTTTCATCAACTGATCAGACGCATCAAGGTGGTGCGCGGCCGCATGACCTTCCGGTTGGAGTGTCATCCGGCCTTTGATTACGCGCGCAGGTCGCACGAGACCCATCTGCACTCGGAGGGAGCCGTCTTTTCGACCCCTCCCCTCACATTGGGACTTGCGACCACCTTGCCGCTGAAACAGGACGAACGGGGCGTCTTCTGTGAGTTCACGCTTCGCCGCGGAGAACATGCCGTCTGCGTGCTCCGGGAGATCGAACAGGGAGCACGCTGCGGAGCCACGCTGCCCGACGATCACGCGCAGCGCGCCTTCGAAACCACCGTGCAGTTCTGGCATGACTGGATCTCCCACAGCCGCTACACGGGCCGCTGGCGGGAGATGATCGCCCGCTCCGCGCTTGCGCTCAAGCTCATGACGTTCGAGCCCACCGGCGCCATCATCGCCTCCCCGACCTGCAGCCTGCCGGAAGAAATCGGTGGGGTGCGCAACTGGGACTATCGGTATACGTGGATCCGGGATTCGGCCTTCACGCTCTACGGGCTCATTCGCATCGGCTTTACGCGCGAGGCGACGGCGTTCATGGAATGGTTGGATGCGCGCGCCAGAAACGATCGGCCCGAGCCGGGCCCGCTGCAGATCGTCTATGGCATCGACGGGCGAACCGACCTGACCGAATACAGGCTCGACCATTTGGACGGCTACAAAGGGTCACGGCCGGTTCGAATCGGCAACGGCGCCCATCAACACCTACAGTTGGACATTTACGGAGAGCTGCTGGACTCCGTCTACCTTTACAATAAGTACGTCAATCCGATCTCGTACCACCACTGGTCCCACATCCGGCACTCGCTCGATTGGTTGTGCGAGAACTGGACCCGCGAGGACGAGGGCATTTGGGAGGTGCGCGGCGGACGCCGGCACTTCGTCTATTCCAAACTCATGTGCTGGGTCGCCTTCGACCGCGGACTGCGGCTCGCGCAGAAACGATCCTTCCCGGCCGACCACCTGAAGTGGCTGACCATGCGCGACCGAGTGTACGAAGAGATCATGACCAAGGGATGGGACGAGTCACGCGGCACCTTCGTGCAATCGTACGGCAGCGATTCGCTGGATGCCTCCAACCTGATCATGCCGCTGGTCCATTTTCTCTCCCCGTCCGATCCGAGAATGCGCCGCATGTTGGATGCGATCAACCGGCCGCCCGACGAAGGTGGTTTGGTCTCCGACGGGTTAGTGCACCGGTATGACGCCGCAACCGGAGCCGACGGGCTGGACGGCACAGAGGGGACCTTCAACATGTGCAGCTTTTGGCTCGTGGAAGCGTTGACGCGCCTCGGACGGACGGATCGGCGGAAGTTGGATGAGGCACAACTCCTGTTCGAACGGATGCTCGGATACGCCAACCACCTGGGCCTCTATGCGGAAGAAACGGGCAACAGCGGCGAGGCCTTGGGCAATTTCCCGCAAGCCTTTACCCATCTCGCGCTGATCAGCGCCGCCTTCAATCTTGACCGGGCGCTGGACGGGGCCTAGCCGGCTGGCCGACATCCCCCCGGCTGCACCCGTTCCTGTCCGCGGTGCAGCAATTGATACAACACGGGCAATACGAAGAGAATCAGCACCGCGGAGGTCAACATACCGCCCACCACCACCCTGGCCAACGGCTGCTGCGATTGCGCACCGATCCCGCCGACGACCGCCGCGGGCAGGAGTCCGATCGCAGCGGCGAGTGACGTCATCAGGACCGGACGCATGCGGACTTCCGCGCTCTTCATGATCGCCTGATGCAGTTCATAGCCTTCCTCCCGCATGCTCTGCATGCGGCTGACGAGGATCAAGGCGCCTTGTACTGCCACCCCAAACAGCGAGATGAACCCCACCGCCGCAGAAATGCTGAAGTTCGTTCCCGTGGCCAAGAGGGCCCACACGCCACCGACTAACGAAAACGGCACGGCAGCCAGCACCAACAGCGCATTGCGCACATTGTTCAGGACGAGGTACACCAAGAACAGGATGATCGCAAGGGTCATCGGCACGATTTTGGACAGCCGCGCCTTCTCCTCCTGCAATTGATCGAACTCACCGTGCCATTCGATCCGATACCCCTGGGGAAATGTGACCTGCTGCGCGATACGCTCCTGCGCCTCTCGCACCGTACTCTCCAAGTCGCGCCCGCGAACGCTGAACTTGATGGGGATGTACCGTTCGTTGTTCTCGCGGTAGACGATGAACGCGCCGGTCTGTTCCGTGATGGAGGCCAACTGCTTGAGCGGAATCCTCGCGCCCTCCTGTGTGCTGACCACGATATTGCCGATCGACTCCAGATCACGACGAAACTCGGGCAGAAACCGCACGACCAAATCGAACCAGCGTTCTCCCTCGTAGACTTGTGTGACGGCCTGGCCCCCGATCGCCGCCTGCACCACCGCGTTGACGTCGCCGACCTTCAGTCCGTACCGCGCACACTCATCCCGATTGACCTCGATGACGAGATTCGGCTGCCCCAAGAGATGCAGCACCCCTAGGTCTTTGACCCCGCGAACCTCCTGCATGACCTGCTCGATCCGCTTGGCCAGTTGCTCCAGGGTTTGAAGGTCGCTTCCGTATAACTTCACGGCATTCTCCCCCTTCACCCCCGACATGGCCTCCTGCACGTTATCCTGGATAGCCTGCGAAAAATTGAAGGTGACGCCGGGGATGCCCGCCAGCCGTCGTTCGATCTGGTCGATCAGCGTTTTCTTGTTTGGCACCTCGGAACGCCATTGCTTGAACGGTTTCAACGTGACGAGAAATTCCGCATTGAAGAAACTCGTGGGGTCCGTCCCATCATCCGGACGCCCCAACTGCGAAGCCGCACTGATGACCTCCGGAAACTGACGGAAGACCGCTCGGATATCCGTCACCAGATGCGCGGCCTCTTCGAAGGAAATATCGACAGGGAACGTCGTGCGCATCCAGATATTGCCTTCTTCCAGCGCCGGCATGAATTCACCGCCGATGAGGGGCACCGCCGCGATCGCCGAGAGGAGGAATAGGAGCGCGATGCCGATCACGAGCCATTCATGACGCAATCCCCACCCCAGCAGCGCAAGATACCGGCGCTTGATCCACTCCACCACGGCGGTGTCGCGTTCGCTGATCGGGCCCGTCAGTAGCAAGGAGCACAGCACCGGCGCCAGGGTGAACGCCATCAACAGTGCGCCGCTCAGGGCGAATCCATAGGTCAGCGACATCGGCGCGAACACCTTCCCCGGCACCCCGGTCATCGTGAACAGCGGCAGGAAAGCCACGACGATGATCGTCGTGGCGAAAAAGATCGGTCGCCCCACCTCCCGCGCCGCCCGCATGATCTGCAGCGATACCATGTTCTCCTGACGCGTCCCATGTGCGAGGTGGTAGAAGATGCTTTCCACCATGATCAGGGTGGAGTCGACGATGATGCCGAAATCGACCGCGCCGAGCGAAATCAAGTTCGCCGACTGTCCGCCGAGCACCATCATGCCGAATGTGAAGAGCAAGGCCACCGGCACAGTCAAGGCCACAATGAGCGCAGTCCTGAAATGGCCTAAAAACAGGTAGAGAATGACCGACACGAGCAGCACGCCTGCGATCAAGATATCGACGACCGTTTCGATGGTCGTGTGGATCAGCACCGTTCGATCGTAGAACGTTTTCACCGCGACCCCAGGCGTGAGTTTGCGAGCATTGAGTTCCTCAACCTTGGCATGGACCTTGTCGAGCACCTCAAGCGCCTTGGCCCCCCGCTGCAATAACACGACGCCCTCCACAACATCGTCCCGGTCGTCGATGCCGACCTTGCCCAACCGAACCCTCGACCCGATGCTGGTCTTCCCAAGATTGCGGATGAACACCGGCGTGCCTTCCTTCTCGGTCACCACCGTGCTGGAAATATCATTGAGCGTCTTAATCAGCCCCATGCCGCGGATGTTGAAACTTTGCGCTCCCATCGTCAGATAGTTGCCTCCGACATCCGTATTGCTCTTCGCCAAGCTATCCATCACCTGGTCGAGCGTCACGTTGTAGCTCATGAGCTGTCCAGGGTCTAACTCGACGTGGTATTCCTTGGTCGTGCCGCCGTAGGTGCTTACGTCGATCACGCCGGGCACGCGTTTGAATTCCCGACGAAGTTGCCAGTCTTGAATCGTCTTCAGGTCCGTGAGGGACGTCTGGGGTCCCGTCAGTTCATACCGATAGATTTCCGCGATGGCGGACCAGGGCGAGATGGTGGGTTGGACGTTCTGGGGCAGAGTGGTGAGCTGCAGGCGGTTTAGGATCTCCTGACGATCCTTGAAGTAGTCGGTGCCGAATTCGAAATAGACCTTGATGTCGCTCAATCCGAAAATCGACAGGGAACGAATCTCCGCCAGGCCCGGCATGCCTTGCAGCGCAATTTCGATGGGCAGCGTGATTGCCCGCTCCATCTGTTCGCCGGACCAACCGGGATACTGCGTGATCACTTCGATCATGGGCGGCGAAGGATCCGGATAGGCGACGACATCCAGAATGTGGAAGGCATACAATCCGCCGAACAGCATCGCCAATCCGGCCAGACAGACGATCAGCCGCTGCGCCAGCGCCAAACGCACCAACCGTTCAATCATAAGAACCCTTCCTGTGGCCTCACGAATAACCACGCATGAAACGGCATCCGACCGCAGCGCTGCTCCGCCTTCGTAAGAAGGACGAGCAACAGCGGAATCAAGGACTGAAAGAAGGATCTTAAATTCGAAGGATGGAAAGTTTGGCCAACAACCGATCGGTCAGCGGAACCGCAGCGTTGGTCTGGAAGGGGTGCGCAGCGACGCACGAAAGCTGGAACGCAGCCATCGGGTCAAGGGTGTCGGACTCAAGGCGCGGAGCGCAAGGATCGTCCCGCAGTTCATCAAGGTCCGGCTCGATGGCCTGTTGCAAATCGGCCAACGGGCTGAGCATGTCGTCCTGCAGGTCGAGCAGGTCGGCCCATGAAAGACCGACCACCACTACCCACGCCAGGACCAGCATGAAGACTTTAGATCCGAAGCAGCAACAGAGACGAAACGGATGCTGGTTCATGATGGAGCCGAAGCCTCGCCCAACCTTGACCGACTACACGCCGCCAGGGTAGCACAGCCCGGCGGCACCAACAAGAAGGGCAAGCCTCCCTGTGCGGGCGACATGCGTGCGCCGCGTGCGAAACCGCTCAACGAACGGATCTTTGTGCCTATGCTCACCGCCCCCACCGCGAACGAGTATGCCGCACAGCCCTTGTTCTTTCATGAGATTCGTCGGAAGAATTTGAGGCCATCAGCCCTTGTTCGCTCGGCATTCATCTTGCGGTACGTTTGGGCAGGCACGCATCGCAGAAATATGAAGGAGGTTGGCAGTGAACATCACGGTGATTACCATGGTCATAACGATGCTTCTATTGCCGACCGTGAGTGAGGCACGATGCCGAACGGTGGGGGAGAGCGCCAGCCTCGGAAGCGAATACGGAACCTTCCCGCTCTACCCGGCGGAACGGATGGTGGAGGCGGGCCAAAAACGGGACAGCGTCCTCCTTCAGTGGGCTGGATACGGGATCGGGATTCCGCTCTTCGTCGTGGCCATGCCGTTCGCCATGGTGGGAGCCGGCGTCGGAGCCCTGTCCCATCCTTGGACGAAATGTCTGGAGAGCGAGGGCCGACTGCCGATGACCGACACGCGGTAGGAGACATTTTGGTCGAGAAGAATGGGCAGGCGGTCAGGCACGCGGAATCACTTTCTCTTCGTCGATCACCTGGCTGGCGTACTCAAGCGCGCGGTGACATCGTTGTTGGTCAGTTCGGGATACGCCTCAATGATCCCAGCCATGGTATAGCCACCGGCCACCATGCCGAGAATGTTCTTCACCATAATGGGTGCCTCGAATCGTGGGCTTTCCGCCGCAGATTTGGGGGTCGATAATGATGCGGTCATCCATCGGGCAAATTCCTGAGTAACCGGCTAGTCGGCCTAGGCTAGGAGGTTCCGAATATCCTGTCAAGATAGGCCGCTCAGTCCAAGTAATAGGAACCAAAAGCGGGACGTCGGTAAGCGGGAGGGCGATTGCCACTCGCCGAGCAAAGATACTTTCGACAAAAAAACCAGACGGTTACACTGGCAGAATTGAGGGGTGAGAGCAGCGGTGTCGCAAGCCGCCAACGGGTTGATTCGTCGGGGATATTTGTGGAGCCGGCGAGTGGAATCGAACCACCGACCTGCGGTTTACGAAGCGATCCCGAAGTAATTTCCCCACCTCATTCTACACCACAAAAACACACAGAAGAGCCTGATCCACCATTGGGTTAGGTGGGTCGTGCTTCGTCATGTGATGTGGTGTCAAAAACCGCCGGAAACGGTCTCGACGGTTACACTTTTGGTTACACTGCACGCCTCGCTTTTTGCGGGGCGTGCAACTTATTGAGGTCGTGTCCGCACGCGGATTCGAGAGCGGTCTACGATGATGAGAGACGTGGTGAGTTCGGCTTCGGTTACCTCACTGAGCAATCGACCCAAAGCCTGTTCGGTTTCTTCGATCGTGGTCGGCCACACCCGAAGGCGCACGATGCCATGGTGTCGCTGTGCTGGAAAAGAACGGCCATCGGCGAAGTCTTCATCGAAGGTCACAACGACAGCGCCCTGTTGCTGCGCCCAGGCGAAGACCTCTTCGTCAGCCTTCCCGGACAATCCCACGTCACCAGTGTGGAAGACGGCCCACGCCGGCTTCAACAGCTTCAGCCAGGAAACGACGGCTTGGGGAACATTTTGGTCGAGCAGGATGGTCAGGCGGTCAGGCACGCGGGATGACTTTCTCTTCGTCAATCACCTGGCTGGCATACTCAAGCGCGGCAGTGACATCGTTGGCGGTCAGTTCGGGGTACGCGTCAATGATCCGGGCCATGGTGTAGCCACCGGCCACCATGCCGAGGATGTTCTTCACCATAATGCGGGTGCCTCGAATTGTAGGCTTCCCGCTGCATATTTTGGAATCGACAACGATACGATCATCCATGATGAATTCCTCACTGACTAACTGATTAGTCAGCCTAAGGCTAGGAGGTTCCACGTGTCCTGTCAAGATAAGCCGCACGATTCAAACAGCAGTAACCCAAAGCCGGACGCCCGTGCGCGGGGTGGCGCCAGCCACCCGCGCAGGGGAGCCGCGCCAGCGGCCACTCCTAAACTTGACAGGAGGACATTTCTCGGCGACCACACATGGCCTCACATCACACTACCTCCCGCAGGGAATGTCTGGTCCATCACGATTCATGATTTCGGAAGACAATGGGTCGAAATGTCTTGGGGAAGGTTAGACCCGATTCAAGGCAAGAGAGGAGAAAAAGGCGCATCACGGAATAGAAAGATGAACGAGGCGCGGGCACGATGCCGGGCCAAAAGCACGATTCGCAAGAAATGTCTGACCATCGGAGCCGACCACCTCGTGACCTTGACCTATCGAGCGAATGTGGAGGATCGGGAGCGTGTGTTACACGATCTGGAACGGCTACGGCGGGCACTCTCGCGATCCGGCTGCTCTATGCCCTATGTGGCGGTCCTGGAACGGCAACAGCGCGGGGCGTTGCATCCCCATCTCGCAGTAAAAGGGTTTCAGGATGTTCGGCTATTGCGACGTTGCTGGTACAAGATCGTGGGAAACGGCCAGGGACAAGTGAACGTCAGAGGGCCTCGTCCCGGCCATTCCCCAGTGAAGCTGGCGCGCTATCTATCGAAGTACATTAGTAAGGATTTCGACAGCATGCCGCGCGAGTTTGAGGAACACCGATATTTCTGTTCACTAGGAGTCAAGGTGCCTACCGAAAAACATGAGTTTGTGCTCGATCGAAGGGCAAAGGACGTGGAAAGGAAAATGTATCAAATCATCCGTCAAGAAGCTCTGCGTCGCGTCGGCGTCTGTTGTCGTCTTACGGAATGGATGGGTGGATCGGGCACCTACGGTTGGCTGGCCGGTTTTGAGGATGACTCTATACGATGGAGTATTGAAACGACTGCAACTGTGCCTATTGAGCCCAGCTCCTAATGCAGACGAAGCCGGCGCTTGTTGAAGCGCGGGCGTTCTCTCGGGCAGGGGGTGTCGAAGACTCCCTGCGAATTCTCAATAGCCTAGATGCAATTGGGACGATATATCGATGATATATATAACAATACAGAACTTCTGTCCGTGAAGTTCACACATATCAATGGGAAATTCGCGGTCGTCCCGGCTCCCCAGTCGGGCAAAGATGAGCACTGGATTGAGGTTTCCTCGCTATTCTGAACGGCTGAAGACAACCGAATGCAGAAGTACACGACTGACCGATATCAGAATCCGCATAATAACCCGTGATAGATGGTCTTACAGTCGCAACTCATTGAAAGGAGGGTAGTTATGGCGTATTGTTCACGGACCATAGTGGCGTCTTATACGGACAGAAAATGGCAGATCCGGTTCTTATGCGGACCCGCCTAAACATAGTTCGGCGTCGTAACAACAACCGCTCCAGGAGTCGAAATGTTCGGGAGTATCGACAAGAGCAAAGGCCTTCTCTTTGTTACCTACGATCTCGGTCAATCGCTGCAGAATTCGCAGCAAAAGATGCGTGAGGAGATTGAGACTCTGGATAGCAACCGGTTGCTGAACACGCCCGTAACCGATCTGGTGACGTATTTTGTCGAGAAACACAAAATAGAACCAATCACCCTCCTCAGGGAGAATTGGTACGCCGACACCAAAGAGGTCCGGGTCGATGTCCGCTACGACCCAATGCGCTGGATAGATGACAAGAGCAATCCTGCTCTTGTCGCAGGTGAACGGACGGAAGTGCGCATTCCGTTCGAGGGCGAAGCCGATCTTTTCTACTCGCGCTCAAACACGTACAACATGAATCCGCCGCGCGCCGTTATCCAAGGAAACGAGCTCGTTCTCCGCTACGAGATGCCGTCGGACGCTCCGCGAGATGTCCGCCCCCTCGTAGACCAAGACCTCAGTGCTATCGAACAGCATATCGGCTGGCAACGACCCATGATCGACGCCCACAATAACGCTCTTCCCGGGCTCGCCCAGCAAGCGATAGATAACCGACGCAAGCGCCTGCTGGCCCAATCCCAGCGTGCCGAGGCCCTTGGCATTCCCGTGAAGCGACGCGCAGGCGCCCCGCAAACCTACGCCATCCCGACCGTACGCAAAAAGGCAGCCCCATCACTTCCGCCAGCGACTTCGGCAAAATTTGAGCCGGAACCGACTTGGGGGATGGAGCAATATGAAGAGGCTCTAAAGATCATGCAGGACATGGCGCTCGTGATGGAACGCAGTCCGGATGCCTTCAAGTCAATGGATGAAGAAGCTCTGCGACAGCATTTCCTGGTCCAACTGAATGGCCAGTTCGAAGGCAAAGCGACCGGCGAAACTTTCAACATGAGCGGCAAGACGGACATCCTGCTGCGCGAAGGTAACCGTAACGTCTTCATCGCGGAATGCAAGTTCTGGAAAGGCCCAAAGGCCTTCGGAGAGGCAGTCGATCAGCTCCTCGGCTACACGACATGGCGCGACGGTAAAACAGCCATTCTCGTCTTCAATCGCGGAACCGACACATCCACAGTCCTCTCAGGCATAGATGCGACCGTCAAAGCTCATGCCAGTTTCAAGCGCCTCGTCGAATGGAAGCATGAAAGCGGATTCCGGTATGTGCTTCGTAGTAAGGATGACGCAATCCGCGAACTGACACTGACTGTTCTGGTGTTTCAGGTTCCAAAGTAGTTCACCGCAGCGCTCTCAATGTCGGGCCGGAAAACCGGGATAACAGTGCATCACCATCGTTTGCCATAACTGCAGGCGACGTTAAAAATATAGGCCCCCTGCCCTAGAACCACGCCAAAAATTCAGGAGTAAACTGTTGTCTGCTTGGCCTAGAGAACAGATGGGTCTTCGATAAAACAACAAGGGAGATTGAGGTATAAGCCTATTCATTTAGGATGACCGGCGCTACGAAGGTAGTCCAGACGATATTGGGCCTGACTGATAAGGCCTGATAGACGTGCATCTTTGGAGGCCTTTTCTATAAATGTTGAATATTCTTCTTGGGCGATTTCTGGATCCAATTTTTCATCATTGATCATGGCGAGAATATAATGAAACTGAGCCTTCTCTGGATGTTTTTCTAAAACCTGTCCAACAAATTCCACAATTTCGAAAGTAGCTCCCCTGTCATCACCCGTGTTTTTAGCCAACCCTACTCTATAGTGCTGTAGACCTTTTCTTAATTCTCCCTTGTATAAAAACAAAAATCCCAAAGAAAAGTCCGGAACTGGATTCGCACGTTCGGCTAGTTTCTTGGATTTTTTGGCTGACTTGATGGCCTGCTCGATATGGCCACTCAGGAAATGGACTATAGCTTCACCGTTATATAGTGAAGCATCTTCTTTGGATAAGCTGATTGCTTGAGCCAGCTTCCGTTCTAAGCTCTGTAGCTCGTCGGTCGACGCGCTGTAAATGCCTCGGTGCCATAACAACTCGTCGTAAGCCTGGGAAAACTGCAAAGCGAGGCAGCGAACTCTATTCAGACGCACTACGCCGCAGAACTGAGTTAGAGAAGAGGGTCGGCTTTGGCTTCGAAAACCTTCGAGGCTTACATCTAATGGCCCAAGTATAGCTTCGGCCTCCACAAACTTTCTTTGAGCCAACAAGATTAATCCAACAATATGCAGAGAAACATGAGCGATATTATTTGCCAGTACGCTTTTTTCGATAAAATCATTCCTCTCTTCGTAGTTCCATTTCCGCTCTGATAATCCCGCAACAATTTGCTCATGAAACTGACTTGTCACATTTAGGGGATGTCTATACGTAAAGTTGAGGAATTGGAATCCGGCGTGTTTTTTATCTAGGATTCTTCCTGCTTCAAACGTTCCCCAAATGAGTAATGTCCCTTTTGCTTTGTTCAGTGCTAAGTGTGCATCCTGGGCAGAATGGATCTTTATGTTTGCGGGGAGCTCTCTTAACTCAATTAGATTCAGGAGATCATGTCTTTTTAAGGCTTCCAATAATCCGTATTTTAGTGCCGACACTTCCGCAGTTAAGGTGTCATTATTGTTGGATGAAAAAATAATACCGACTTTTTCCTCGTCAAAAGGCCGAACCCCACGCCTGTATCCCCAGACTAAGGTGACCCCCAACAACATTAAGCCATACACCCCGATTTCAAAATAGGAGAAGAATGGCTCTGATATACCTTCGACCAAGGAGGTTAAAGCGAATTTGAGTGGCGGGCCTATTGCGACGATGATTGTGTAAGTTACGCCCCAACAGAGCAACAGACTCAGCATAAGGCCAGAGACGCTATAGAATCGTTTTTCTGCCTCCTTATACAAATCTGAAAAAGAGAATCCTTCCATTTCAGTGCATTAGCCTCCCGATTGGAGTGAGGTGCGTTCAGTCGAAATATATCATTGTTATGGATGTCTATTGTCAGACCAGAGGTATGGTTACTTGATGCGTCTCGATTATAAAACACATACTTGACACTCCTATAGCCATTCGATATATGTTCATCTTTATAACGGAGGGCTATAAATGAGTCCAAAGCCGAAGAACACACCCCATCGAGTACTGCTGTCGTTGCCCACGGATCTCTACAACACCATTTCCCGCGTATCCGCTGCCATGGAAAAACCTCGGGCCGAAATCATCCGTGACTTATTAGCTGAGCAGCAGCCGATTCTTGAACATATGGCAACGATGCTGGAACAGGCTAAGGCAGGCAAATTAGATCAGGCCATGAAAGGCTGGCAGAAAATGACCGGGGAGGCATTAAAAGGCTTGGGCGTGCTCATGTCTCCCCCGGATATTAAGAAGGCCAAGCCGAAGGCGTAAGAGGGTGCAAGATAACCATATCGAGATGAAAGGGGGTGAGGAAAATGTCAGAGCAGGTGCTTAAACGACTGTATTCCGTGAGGGAGGCGGCTCGCTACCTGGGTGTCAGCCCGTGGTCCGTTCGCAATCTTCAGAAATTACGGACTTTGCCTTGTGTACGGCAAGGCCGTCGCGTGCTGTTCGATATTCATGATTTGGAAC
>WBZO01001144.1_pt1 | contig 44631 bp, 32 predicted proteins | sample 5204261 | NCBI WGS metagenome assembly WBZO01 (sample SAMN12412400, study PRJNA552823) | activated sludge metagenome | isolation source: activated sludge from anammox sidestream of wastewater treatment plant... | place: USA: North Carolina | collected 2017-09
GGAATCTATTGTGTAGCCCATCCGTGCTGGATTGCAGAGGCCGGTTTCCAGGTAGCGCTCAATGGCCCAACGGTAAGCGTCATTCTTTGCGCTTCCGGAGCTGCTTTCATTGATGTCAGGAATCATCCCGCTGCCTGTAAATTTCCCGACCAGATTGACCCGGACTGGCAGCTGAGGCCCAGCTGCAACCAGGCGGCGGTAAAGAGATCCTGTTGTATCCCGGTATGGAATCGGCAGCAGATTATCGACCCCAGCAACAGTCGATGCCACATTGCTTGTCGCTGGCACTGACGGATCCCAGAGGACGACGCCCTGGTAAACACCAGCATATCTCTCGAGCAATGCCTCCAGTGTAGGAATCGAGACGATTTCGGCAGTTTCGAGAAATCGCCCCGGCTGTTGCAGTTTTCCACGCCAGTAATCATCTGCCTGCATCCAGCGCACCAGCAGATTCGGAGCCTCACGGTTTGCAAGGCCTTGAAGAACACTGACCAGATGAAGGTGTTCATGCGCTTCCATGGCCGGCATTGAACGAACCGGATACAGATCATAAAGCCCCACAGAAGAAGTCTCGCACTGGGCAAAGGGTTGGTATTGGATCACTGTGGGATCAGACCAGAGGGACCAGTTCCCTTCGAAATCAAGGCTCCTCAATCGTGCGAACAGAACGTCGCCAGATGCCATTGGAGGCAGACGGTAGTGATTGCCTCCCAGAACAACTTCATTCGAATCCCAGGTGATGTTCTGGAACTGCATGTCGGTTGCCAATTGGATCCGGACTGCCTGATGAGCATTGGAACGCCAGTAGAGAACCGGCTCAGCATTGGGAGTCCATCCCTGCGGGAGGAGAATTACCGGGGCGGGAGCACCGCTCGATGCGAGGGTGATGGAGCGGATATCCACTGTCCCGCTTGATTCCAGGACAATCATCGGATTCACCCAGCGTGTTGTAGAGGTGGGAGTCACCGATAGAATCCTGTCGCTGTAGTCGGCGGTGAGATCGATGCTTTGTGTCGTAGAACGCAGGACACCTCCATCGGTTCGACCAAATTCCTGCAGAGTTAAAATCAATGGGGTATCGATATTGGCTGCTCGGGCGCTGATGGCAAAATCCAGTGGCTTCGATGGGGAGATGCGAACCAGCTGGGCGGCGGATGAGTCCCTGTAAGTCAGTTCTATTCGGGCGATATCGATGCTCCCGGTGCCCGCTACTCGAAAAGCAGGATTGACGGCGGCTGTATTCTGGGAGGTCACTACATTGAATTCATACATCGTGAATTGATTTGTTAAAGAAAACGAATGATCGTTTTCCCGCCCCAGATAGACTTCACTGGCGTTGAATTCCGCCAGTGAAGCTTTTAATCCGGCGGAGGCGCTGACCCTGCGTGCCCACACTTTGAAATGGATCGACATTCCCGGGGTGACCGGCACTCGCAGGTTGCTGACATCCCGGTCCATGGCTGCATCTCCCACTCCATTCGACCAGGTCAGCCTGACATAAGGGCCATTGGCGGAAGACAAAAGCTGATAGGAACCCGCGGCTCCCGAAACCCCGAAGAATCTCCAGCCATTCCGGATGGCAGTACCCGGCAGTGACTGGGTAAAACTGCTCCAGCCACTGAAATCCTCGGAGACCAATGGCTTTTCAAGGATCCCGCTTCCGACCCGGCTTACAACTAGTGATCCAGCCGGGTTTGCATGGGTGAGGCGCAGATATTTTTCCGGTGGGGTGTCCTGGAGAAGGAATGTGCCTGCTGCATCGCCTGTTCCTTCCAGGCTCCATCCCGATTTTTCCCAGGTCCCCGGAAGTTGGAGATTTAAGGGATCCCAGCCGCTGAAATCCTCCCGGATATGTTTCCAGGCGGGTTTCACCTCGCCGGCTTCGATACGGAGGATTTCGGCAGACCCTGTCCCCTGGAGCCGAAGTCCCACAGAAACTTCATTGGTCTGCGAACCCAGCGCCACTTCAAAGAGGAATACATCAAAATCATCATCCAGTGCGAAGAGATGGCTGTTGTCGATCCCGAGGTAGGTGGTCCGATTGAATTCATGCAGGCTGACTTGCAGGACTGCAGCTGCGGAAGTTTTCCTGGCCCAGACCCACACGAAGACCCGTGCACCGGGATCGACCAGATCTCGTTTGTCCGAATCCCAGCGATCCACCCCGCAATCCCCGCTCGTATTCAAACGAGCCATCCGGAGGATTTTCCTGCCGCCCTCCTGAACGAGATTGAGCGATCCCTGGCTCCCTGTTGACCCGAACAGGCGCCACCCTTTCAGGCTTTGTGTTGATGGAAAAGCCATTGCAAATGCCGGCCATTCCGAAAATTCTTCATCCACCAGCAGCTCACCTGCATATCCAGCGGTGGCCGCCACCAGCAGAACAACCAGGCAACCCGCAAGGCTTGTTTTACAGAATCGGAATAAGTTCATCTCTGGTTCATCGGTTGGTTGATCAATAAAAGGGCTTCACAGGTCCTGTTGTCCTGTCCACCCGATTTGTCTCATGATGACTGTTAATGATAACGTTTCCAAGGGCACAGTTCAATTTTAGCAGATTCTTCCAATTTTACCAGAAAATGAGGAAAAACAACCCTTTATGAAAAAGTTCCATTAGTTGAAATATTTTTCTTGACATCATGGAAACGTTTACATAGCATCAAGCCCTGTAAATCCTTCTGGACTGGACAGTGATCTATGGCTGTGACGATTCGTGACCTGGCGCGAATGTCCAATACCTCGGTGGCGACAGTGTCCCGGGCTTTGGGGAAAAAACCGGGAGTCACTCCGGAAACACGGGAGCGTATCCTGCACCTTGCCGAGAGCCTGGGGTATCAGCCGAATCGCACCGCACAAAGCCTTGTTCGCAAAAAAACTCACCTGATCGGCCTGGTTGTTTCGGCGATCAGCAACCCCTGGTATGTGGAGTTTCTAGGCAGAATGGAAATTTTCTGCAACCGGAGGGGTTACCAGATACTGGTCTCGGATTCGGCTTTGAATGTTGAGAGAGAAAAAGAAAACATTAATATCATGCTCCAGCATCAGGCCGAGGGGCTGATTATCTTTCCTGTTTCGGACTGGCTGATCCAGGAGGAATTTGACTATTACCTGAAACTGAAACTCAAGCATTTCCCCTTCGTCCTGATCGGCAAAGTGGAAGGATATGGTTTCGATTGTGTTTTTTCCGAGGAAGTTTCCTCAGCTCGAACCTTGACACGCCATCTGATCGGCCTGGGGCATCGTCATTTTGGAGTTGTCGGTTATGATCCGAACAATCGCCCCTGCCGGGAGCGCCTCCAGGGAATTCGGCTGGAGATGGAATCAGCAGGCCTGTGCCCATCGATGGAAGAAGGGCTTCGCATCACTGGCTGTGACCGGAGCAGCTGGGTTGAAACTCTGGGGGGGTGGTTCACTTCGAGCATACCCCCGACTGCCCTGATTCCGACCAACTGCCAGGTGTCCCTGGAGCTCTACCGCCCCCTGCAGCAGATGGGAATATCCATTCCGGGTGATGTTTCGATCGCCTCTTTTGATGACACCTTCTGGGTGAAACTGGTGACCCCCTCCCTTTCCGTGTGCCGTCCGGATGGCGAGATGGTTTCCCAGCTGGCGCTGCAGACCCTCATGGAGCGCATCGAAAATCCCAATGGAATCAGCCGAATCCAGCCGGTTCCCCAGCAGCTGGTAGTCCGTGAATCAAGCGGCCCTGCGCCGCAATACTCTGATAAAAAGGAGGACACCGGCAACCCAATGGCATGTCCAGGCTCTGTGGTTTTTCATTCCTGATCGTGTCAGGAAATATTTCTGAGAGGTATGTAAAGGAGAAGCGGAATGAATAGGTTTTACAGATTACTTTCAGTGGTGATGGGACTGAGCCTCACCCTTCTTTGTGGAGGTGTCTTCGCCCAGAACCTGTTAACCAATGGGAGCTTCGAGCTCGATCCCAATGGGACTCCTTATCCGAACAATGGTGGAGCAGACTCACGTTCCGGCTGGCGCTTCTTTGCAGTCGCAGGCGCGGATGGATCGGCGACTGTCAGCTCGGCAGCCGCCACAGATGGCTCGGTCGGGATTGAACTGGTCCGTTTCTCGACCGGATTGGGTGACAGCGCCCTCGATAAAGATACTGGCGCTGCGCGTGAGATCATCCCCAAATCCATGCGCACCTACAAGGTTCTCGTGGATGTCAAAGATGGCGGTTTTTTTGGTGGTTCCCCGATCTTTGCTATTGGGGCGCAGTTCGCCGATGGCTCCTTTAACCGTGGAAAAGCATTTGATCCATCATCTGCCTTCGAAACAATTGGAATCAGTGTTTTATCCGATAATCAAGGGGCGATGAGCACCCGAATGGAAGTGCCGGATGGCAGCCACTCAGTCCTGCTCGACAATGTGAGGGCCTTCGATACCACTGATTCCGGCAACCGTGTGGTCAACCCGGGCTTTGAAAACTCGGCGAGCCGGATTCTCACCTGGCGGACCTACAGCCTCAATCCGGGCGAGATGGAGTTCACCCTGGATTCCGATGCCCACAGCGGCAGCCGTGCAGTCAAAATCGAACGCACCTTCGCTTCTTCAGGGGCGGACAACGATGCCGCGATGGATCTGTGGGATGATCGTGTTGCGGTTATCCCCGGTGAAATCATCCAGCTCTCTTTCTGGGCCAAAAAAGTTTCCGGCGATGAATTCATGCGGGTTTTTCCGAAAGTGGTTCAGTTCGATGCCGATTATCAGGTTGTTCGGGAGAATCTCTGGTTTTATGATGAGCCTGTTGAGGATGCCTACCGGTACTTCGATCACACAGTCGGCATGACCGCCGATACTCGTTATGTGTCAGTTTCGTTCATGGTGGGCAACAGCAGCGGCGCCGACCGGCATGTCGGAGCGTATCTGGTGGATGATATCTCCGTTTCTCATGCACAGAATGCCATCAGCAACCCCAGCTTCGAGCAGTTTGCAAATGAGGATCCCCTCCAGATTCTGGCGAATTCGAAAGGCTGGAGATTCTTTGCTGTCGGCGGGGCTTCCGGGAGTGCCACCGCACGCAGCGCGGCGGCCACCGATGGTGCTGTCGGAATCGAACTGGTCCGGGATGCGGTCGAAGGAGGGGATTCCGCACTGGATCGGGATGATGGCCAGATGCGTATTCCGATTCCCTCAGATGACCGGATCTACAAGTTCCTGGTCGATGTCAAAGATGGTGGGTTATATGGCGGCTCGGACCTCTTTTACATCGGCTCACAGATCCTGGGCGGGGCTGGAACCTCCAATGTCGATAATGTTTTTGATCCAGGTGAGCAGTTTGAAACCGTGGGAGTCTGCGCTGGATCGGGAACCGATGGCCAGGGGAGTGTGCGCATGGACTTCCGTGAGGGCAGCGCAAACCGTTCCGCTTTCCTCGACAATGTCCGGATGTTCGATGTCCAACGGAAGAATCGAATGGTCAATGGCGGCTTTGAGAACTCGGCGACCCGTCCGCTGAACTGGAGAACCTTCAGTCTCAACCCTGGCGAGATGCTGTTCGAAATGGTGAATGATGCTCATAGCGGCAGCCGCGCTCTCCGGATCGAGCGAACCTTTGACGGCGAAGGTAACAATGATGCTGCAGCCGATCTCGAGCCGATCCGTGTGGTCGTGATCGGTGGCGAAACCCTGACTCTGCGTTTCTCCGCCAAGAAGGTCTCCGGCGATGATGATGCACGCCCCTTCGTTTCTCTTGCTCAGTTCGATGCCGGTGGGGCCTGGCTCGGCGGTGAACTCCAGCATAATATCAATACTGCCAATCCGGGCACAGGCGCATTTGAAACCTTCTCTTTTGTCATTACGACCGATCCCAATACGCGATTCCTGAATATCGGCCTCCGTGTGGGGAACGCCCAGGGAAGCGACCGCCATGTGGGTGCTTATATTTTTGATGACATCGAAATCATCCAGAATCAGGCGCCCGCATTTAATGCAGCCGCGATCGACCCCGCCAATCCGACCGAGATGGATATACTGCGGATCAACACCGAAGGATTCACCGATGGAGATTCCGATGGAGAAGGGTATCTCTACCAGTGGAAGAAGAATGGAAGCCCGATTTCGGGTGCAACGAATCCCAAGCTGACCTCCTTGAGTTTCGATGGAGGAGATACCATCACCTGTGAAGTGACAGCTTGTGATGGAATCGAAGAAGGAAATACCATCGAAACATCACCGGTGACCATCCAGGGGACCGGAGTCTCTGACTGGATGTCTTACTGATCGGCCTTCACTCCGAATGGGAAGGGGCGTGCCACCCGGTGCGCCCCTTTCACACTCTGAACTTCCTTCTCAGGATTTCCGCCGCCCGCGCTGAATCCGGAACATCCAGGAAGCGGATCATGGCGAAATAGAGTATCGAGACAATAACGAGGATTGGCAGCAGCACCAGCGCCAGCCTCAGGCTGCCGGCAGGCTCTCCGAAGCGGTAGATCCAGCCCACATATCCCCCGAGGCCGATTCCACAGGCGACCAGCGCCCCAATCAATGATTTCCCGAAGGTTTCACCGATCCGTGTGGTTTCTCCATCCTGCGGCCTGAGGTCACCTTTGAGGAAATAGGACAGGACAAGGTATCCTGCAAACGAAGCCAGGGTATTGGAAAATCCCAGACCGATCTGTGCCAGGCCGGTATGAAATGCGAAAAACCAGTTCAGAGCGACATTAACCACCACGGACACTGCGCCTGAATATAATGGTGTCCAGAGGTCCTTGCGGGCGTAATAGAGGGGCTGGAGCAATCGCACCCAGCCGAGCGGGAGCAGTCCTGGCGCGTAGGCCATCAGAGCCAGATAGGTCCCCCAGGTGTCATCAGCGGTAAATGCGCGACGCTCGAACACCAGTGCCGTGATTGGATATCCCAGCAGGATCAACGCCACCACCGCCGGAACCATGAACACAATCTCCAGCCGTTTGATGAATGACATCATATCCCTCAGCTCACGCCTTCGCCCTTCGATCAGGAACTGGGTCAGCTGGGGAAGCAGGGCTGTGGCGACTGCGGTGGCGGTCAGTGCCATGGGCAGCTGGATCAGGCGGTTGGCATAGGTGATATTGGTCTTGATCCCCTCACCAAGATACCAGGCGAAGAATCCGGAAATGGCGACATTGAGCTGGCTCAATGTCATTCCGATCATCCCCAGCCCGATCATTCCCAGAAGCTTGCGCAGCTGGGGATCCCGCAGTGACAGAACCGGCTGCCAGCGCCACCCATTCTGATACAGGGGAGGGATCATGATTGCCAATCGCAGCAATGCCCCGGCCAGCACCGACCAGCAAAGCCAGTAAGCCGCAGTCTCCATCTCGGTTCCAGCAGCCAGCGCCCCTCCACCTGCGATGATCATGGCCAGGTTCAGCATCACCGAGCCGATTGAGGGTGCTGTAAATGATCTCAATGCATGGCAGGCCCCCATGAAAAGAGCCACCAGGGCGATTCCGATCACATAGGGAAACATGATCGCAGTCATTTCCGCCCCCAGAGCCAGGTAGTGCTCCACTTCGCTGCCGGCCAGCTTTCCCTGCTTCTGGAGTTGAACCAGGGCAATGCCCCCGAAAGCCATGAAGACTTCACGGGCATAGATCATTCCCGCGATGGAAATCCCGATGCAGGCAATCACCATGAAGTTGACTGTCCGGTTAAAGAATCGCCAGGCTTCCTTTGGATCGGCATGGCGGTGCTCTGTGAAGATTGGAACAATGAACGACGACAGCGCTCCCTCTCCGAGAACCCGGCGGATCTGGTTGACCAGCTCGAAAGAGGTGTTGAAGGTATCGGCTAAACGGGTGGCTCCGAACAAGGCCGCCAGCACCATGTCGCGCAGGAGGCCCGTGAATCGTGAAAACAGAGTGAATGCGCCAATCAGCCCGGCGGCATGCAGCAGCCTGCGCTTTTCACTCATCGATTATACCGGGATGGAATGGAGTGGATCCGATGGCTCATTCTGTCTGGCCGGGATTATGTGCCTCCCAGGCAACCTTTGAGATCCATATTACTGTGCCGGCACCCGCAAGGAATAGGGCCAGAAAAAGCAGGGTTGCACCCCATTGCGTGTGGACTGTCCAGTCTGAAAGTGTGAAATGCTTCTGCAGCAGAGCCTGGCGCAGCCCCTCACTGGCGGTCACCATTCCCAGCAGGGTTCCCGCGGCAAGGCCGGTCGCGATCCAGCGCAAACGGGTATTGCCGGGATCATTGAACAGAAGGAACAGATGGAACAGCATTCCAACCCCCATCAGGATCCCGAAGACCAATCCTGCAGCCGCGAGAGAATGGAAGGTCATGATGGCCTTGAGCACCTCACCGGGCAGCGACAGCAGATACCAGAAGCCGATCATCACCTGGACAGTTGAGGCCCCCAAGGCCAGGCTCACACCACTTTTGGCGCCCCGTGTGGCCTCTTCCTCCTGTCCTCGAACAGCGGCGATCCACAGGATCCAGATTCCGGTTATGCCCAGTGAACCCACAAAGTTGTGCAGAAACCTCGGCAGAAGCAGGCCGATCCCGCTCCAGGCAGCCAGCAGGGCCGGCTCCATGCGGGCCTCTTCCCACACGGCCGGGTGCTGCGACAGGCTGGCATTGGTCGTGAATGCCATCGCGACTGTCGTGAAGAGCAATGCAATCACCACCTGAAGTGTAAGACGGACCAGCGGATGAGCTACGCGGTATCCGGTGTCCCCCTCTGCCTTGAGGATGTAGATCGAATAAAAGGCGATCATGACCAGCGCCAGAAGCCCCAGCCAGTACCATCCGAGCAGGATATTCGACACATAAAAAAAGTGGCCATATAAAACCTGGACAAACAGCAGAGGTGCGACACCGAACGTGATGGCCAGCGACAGGCAGACCGGCATCATATTCAGGCACCTGGCGGCCAGACGCCCCTTCCATGCCTCTTTCCCGGCCATCAACCACACCAGAAACCAGGAACCACCCAGCACAAAGTTCATGAAGACAAAGTGCAGAACCTGCGTGACAATGAGCAGAAGGAGTATAAACCAGGCTGGAGCGGGCAGCCCAAGAGGATCAGGACTGGGGATCAGGTTCATGGTTGTCCGCGACCTTCCTTTGCTCTGAACTTTCACGAGCTGTTTTCAGCTCCCACAGGTAATCCACCAGCGCTTTGCGTTCATCGGGAGTTCCCGCCAGCGGCGGCATGAAGGCTTTGAGCTCATGGATGCGGTCCAGATTAAATGCCAGCAGATCTTTCCCCCAGTACTGGATCAATGGAATCAGGTCGTTAAATCCATTCTGAACATGACACTGGGAGCACTGCACCTTGTACATCAGGCGGCCGATTTTTTCCGGCGTATCGATCGAACCTCCTTCCGAGAGCACCTGCCAGGGGGCGCTGGCCACAACTCCTTTGCTGTTGACTGTGCCGGCTTCAGGAACAGTCAATCCATTTGAGTACAGGTACCCATAAATGACGAAAGGCTTGCGGGTCCCTTCACGCACAAACTCCATCGAGACAGTTGCGATGATCGCGATCGCCAGCAGCAGGCATGAGGTTTCGAGATTCACGTATCGTTGGTAACGGATCAATCCCCAATAGGCATAAATCCCGACCAGGGTCGATGCGGCAATTCCGAACAGAAAAAAAAGTGTCATCGCCGCAGCTCCCCCCTGCACGAAATGGCGGGCCATCGGAGGCATCTCCACGAAATACCAGGCGGCAAACGGCAGCATGAGCACCAGCGGTGCGAGAAACCAGGCGCCGAAATTGATCAGCCGGGTTCTTTCCTCACGGGTCCAATTGCCTGTCAAATTGGCGATGAGGATCGCATACAGACCGGCAAACGCCAGGCTTGAAATGGTGCGCAATCCGACAGTCGGGAAGAAAGTCGGATTCAAAAAGCCATCCCAGACATTCCGTGTCTCAAGCCAATCGCCCGGAGTCATCATGAATGCCAGAATTCCGCTGATCCAGAACAGGCTCATCCAGGCTGCGATGGCATATATCCAGCCCAGAGTGAGATGGGTCTTTTCGGAAACCTTGTCCCAGGTGGAGTAATAGGCATACCCGGCCACAATCTCCACCAGAAAAAACACCCACTCCGTGGCCCAGAACCAGACAAAGGTGTGGATCAATGCCGATGTTGCACGAGTCGATGCCAGTGAGATTGAAAACCAGATGGCGACCCCGGTGATGGCGCCGAAAACGAATCCAACCAGGATCAGGGCTTTTGAAAACCGCTTCAAAAAGTCGAGCAGAATCGGGTTCTGCTTTTTCCGTCCCGCTGTTTCACCAATTGCCAGCAGAAATCCTGCACCCACCGAAAAATGCGCAACCAGAACATGAATGGTGGCAATCAATCCGATGGTCATGCCACCCCCAAGCCGCGGAACCTCCCAGATCGGGTACTCCCACATGGAACCTTCCATCCTTTTCTGGAATTACCATGTCAGTATAACTCTATTGGTCCATCGATGAAGGGCATATCCATGTCCTCAGCACAGCAACAATTCTCTCTGTTCGACCACTCTTCTTTTTTAATGGGGAAGGAGTGCTCCGACTCCATCACGGGAAACCCGGGCACAGATGTCGGCACAGAATCTCGATTCAATATGAAGTAGAAATTATTATCTCATTTAATAGAAGTAATTTACGATTCACTCTCGACAAAAGGTGGAGGAAGTATTATATATTCTTCAGTTGGTCATGGGTGTACAATCTTTAACAGGAAGTCAGCCCGCGCCCAACCGTATCTCCCGCAATGAATTTATGAACCATGATGCGATGCCTGAATCCAGGCTGGGTTTTGGACCCGAATTTGAGTGCTGGTTTATGAGATGATGAAAGACCGATCCGCCGCCTTTCTTTTTATCCTCTGCTTTTTTATTTTCAATCAGGTGATCCAGGCTGAAGAGTGGGTTGAGGAGATGATCCCGCCCCCCCTCGATATTGAGGTTCGCGGAACCTCGCTGCTGTGGGCCGGAGCCCCATCCCACCAGACAGTTGCATTGACCTTCGATGATGGGCCAATACCAGGGAAGACAGAACAGCTCCTCGCGATTCTCCAGGCCAGCCAGGCGCCAGCGACATTTTTCCTGATCGGTGAAAAAGTCCAGTCGCACCCGGAGCTGGTGCGGAAGATGGTGGCTGAAGGCCATGAAATCGGCAACCACACAAACTCCCACAAAAATCTCTCCCGCATTTCAGCCAGAGATGTTTTTAAGGAAATCAAACAATGCCAGGAAGCGATCCACTCGGCGGCTGGATTCAAACCGGCGCTATTCCGTGCTCCCTATGGGGCGGCGAACATGACCACTTTTTCAGTCCTGTCGCATTTTGGATTGACCGCAGTTTTCTGGTCGGTCGATACACGGGACTGGGATGCGAAAAGCTCCGAACAGGTCAGTCAGAGAGCATTAGACCGGCTCCAGAATGGGGATATCATTCTGTTTCATGAACACTCCCGCCATACGATCGGGGCACTGCAGGGCATTATCGATGAAGTTCGGGCGAAGGGTTTCACCTTCCAGACCATCTCGCAGATGTTCGGCCGCACACCCGCAGGCCCCGCAGCTGCGACTCTGGTGGCCGCACCCGCACCGGCAACAGCGGCTCAACCTGAAGCGGCATCTTCAACCGCTGCCATCGCCAGTGTGGCGGCCGCCCCCCATCGGCCCATGCCGGACTTTGAAGACCAGTCTCCTCCAGGAGAGCCAGAGCCTCCTCAAACAACAGTCCGTTCGATCCGCCTCGAACCTTCTCCGGTCCATTCTTCTGAATCTGTGGAGGAATCCTCAACAGCGCAGGAAAAGGGACCGGGCAGCGCTCCGCAAGCAGCTGTTCCGGCCGATACAGAAACACCTCTTCCAACACTGACAGCCACCCCGACCTGGACACCCATTCCCACTCTTGCACCTTCATCCACCCACACCCCCACCCCGACCTTCACCTCGACAATCCCGCCAACTCCTACCCCGACCGAAACCGGGATTCCTCCAACCGAGACTTCGACACCAACCTCCACCCCGAGTGAAACAGCTTCCCCAACCGCTACCGACACTCCAGCTCCGCCTCCGCTGGCTGCTGTCCTTCCCAAAAAACATGATCCGGCAAAATCTGTGGCAGCCCCGATCCAATCACTCCCACCGGCCCATCCGGCCTCCGGAGAGGTGGCTCCCCCACCGGCGCCCACGGCTGCCAGAAAGAAACCGGCCACTCCTCCCTCGACAGTTGTCCTGGAAGGGCCTGAGGCTGGTTCCATCTCGATGGAACTTTCCCATGTCGATCCGCAAGTGACTTCGAATCTTTCCAGCAAAGAGCCTGTTCAGGTCTCGGTTCCTGCAAGCCCTCCTCCACGTCATGCAATGCCTCACACTCCAGCGGCTCCTCCCAAAGAGGTTCTTCCTCCAGCACCGAAGCTGCTTCCCACTCCTCCCCCAGCTGCTGAAGCCTCCGAGGCATCAACGGGTTCCAAGCGTGTGATCCGCCTCAATCCGGTTTCCCAATCCGGTTCAAAAGGCAAAGGGATGACTGCCGTTGCACCGGCAGAACCACGCCTGCCACGCTCACGGCGCATTCTGGGAAACCCTCCACAGGAGACGGAAAGCACATGGGGGTATTCCTCCCCGGCTGAACGGTAGTGAGAGATGGCCCCATCTCCCGGAAAAGTCAGGCTGGATATCCTTTTACTTGAACGGGGGCTGGTCGAATCACGCGCCAGGGCACAGGCTTATATCGCCGCCGGACATGTCTTCCACAAAACCGAGCGCCTGTTGAAATGCGGCCAGATGGTTCCTGCCGATCTGGAGCTGCGAATCGAACTCCCTTATCAGGATGTCAGCCGTGGCGCCGCCAAACTGCGGGGTGCCCTGGAGCATTTCAGGTTTTCTGTCCATGGGCGGGTCGCAGCGGATTTGGGAGCCTCGACAGGCGGTTTCACTCAGGTCCTTCTGGAGCAGGGTGCCATGCGGGTTCATGCGGTGGATGTTGGATATGGGCTGCTGCATGAACGCCTGCGCCGGGATTCCCGTGTCATTCTCCATGAAAAGACCAATGCACGCTTCCTGACTGAATATGACCTCGAGCCGATCGACATTGCAGTCATGGATCTCTCCTTCATCGGCCTGGAGCTGATCCTGCCGGCGGTTTCACGCATCACTCATTTCAGTTCTGACTGTGTCGCCCTGATCAAACCGCAGTTTGAAGCCGGACGCAGCCAGGTGGGCAAAGGGGGTGTGGTTCGCGACCCGGAAACCATTCAACGGGTCCTGCTGGAGCACCGGCAGCACCTCGGGAAGAATGGTTTTTCATGCCTGGATATTGTCCCCTCAGAAATCAAAGGGCGCAAAGGCAACCAGGAATACCTCAGCTGGTTCAAAAAAATATCCCCTGCACCCTCCCTCGAAAAAGGTGAAGTTTAGCAGGGGATATATTCTGTTTCAGACTTTTGGCCAGCCTGTTTTTTTCGATTGTCAGGGCTGCCAGATGGTCGCTGCGATATAACGCTCCTGATCCTGGTGGTCATTGAAATAATAAATGGTCACAACTTTCCCATCCGGGCGTTGGACTGTCTGCGGGTATCCCAGGTCCCCGCCGCCGCCATCGTTGCGCAGAATGATCTCGTCTCCCCAGGTAACCCCATTGTCACTACTGAGTCTGGCCCGCATTCCGAATGGAGCCTTCCGTACACCATAAGTGATGCACACCCGGCCATCCTTGAGCACAATCATGTCGGCGGGATTTCCAGAGCCGGTATCCACTCCCGGCTTTGAAAGGAATTTCCAGGTCAATCCATTGTCTTCGGAAACATAGCAATCGACCCAGCGCTTATCACCATCATGAACCCTCAGGGCTGTCAGCAGATTCCCATTGGGCAGGCGCACAGTGGCAGGCATGATCGAGAACCCTTTTTCGATCTCCGGCATGATCCAGGAGACAAATTTCCAGGATTTCCCACCATCGGTTGTGCGCGCACAGAAAGGCCTCCCCTCCTGCTTGTTTGTTTTTCCAGCGGTAAGAAACAGGAAGCAGTCTTGAGGGCCATTGACCACATAATCAGTTCGCGCGGCAATTCCGAGATCATCAATCGTGAGGCGATAGGGTCCCTGCCAGTTGTGACCCCGGTCAAATGAGGTATAAAACCTGGATGGGCCCATATCGACATCTGTCATTCGCACCGTCATTGCAAAGTTGGGATTTGTAAAATCAATCCCGCCCGGGCAGTCGGTCCACTCCTTGATCTGCAGCCAGTCCGGCTTGACCCCGTGAAGTGAACTGCCCTCCGGAATGAGGTACCCATTGGCAGACGGATCTTCAATCGCCCAGGTTTCACCGCCGTCCAGGCTCCTTGCCAGCAGATGTTCTTCTGGTTTCTCACGGTCGATGTGGTGTGATTTTCCCAGGTTTTTGTACCAGCCGCGGCTGAAACCCACCAGGATTTCATTATCCCAGATCCAGATGCCATGGTTGGCCGGCCAGCCACCGAATCGTCCTGCTTCTTTGTAGATCACCACATTCTTCATGTCATGAGTCCCTTCCCCGGCATAGGATATCCATGGAATCAGCGACACTGCGATTAAAATTAGGCAACGCTTCATGTTTCTTCCTTCTTTTTTTAATCCGATCGGATGGGTTTCCGCTGCTGCGGCAATTTTTGAAAATCAGGGATGTTGAAAAATTCTGAAATCATCTCCCGGGGAGATCCTGGCATCTCTGAATCTCCCCGGGAGAAACCACTCAGTCCTCAGGAAGCGACAACCCGCCGCCGCCCCGGATCCCAGGTCATGTACTTCTTGCGCTTGTAGCTTTCATTGGCCAGATCAACCGCCAGAACTCCATAGAATCCAAGCTCCGGGGGTGTCTTGAGCAGGCTGGCATCCCCGCTGCGCATGGCGGCATGGTGGTTCTTGTGATGCAGCTTCTGATCTTCACCGCCGCTTCGGGTGTGAGTGTGCAGAACTTTGTTCTTCTCGTCATCCTTCATCGAGTAGACATTGAACCCTGGATCTTCGAAGACCAGTGTCGCCTCATACCCGCGGATGCAGTGTTCGATTCCACGATTGTTGCCCATGGTTCCCAGGCAGTAGACAGTCGGGCCTCCCGGATACTCGAGGTTCATTTCGAATGTATCGGGAACCTCGCGCCCATCATCCCACTTGTAGATGCCGCCGATTCCCACGCCACGGATTGGCTCTTTGAGATCGCAGGCCTTGATCAGGCGTGTGATCCTGTGCACAAACAGGTCGGTCGAGACCCCGCCGGAATAATCCCAGTAGCACCTCCAGTCATGATAGCGCCTCGCATCCCAGGGGCGTTTCCAGGCCGGCCCCAGCCAGGCTTCCCAGTCGAGGTCTTCCGGCTTGGGATCGCCGGTTTTGGCATCGGTCCTCCAGGGTCCTGAGTCTGCATCATAACGGCGCACATAATCGATCTGCGCCTGCATGACCTGCCCGAGCATTCCGCTTTTGATGATATCCCGCGCGGCTTCGTAGCAATCATCCGACATTCCCTGCACACCCACCTGGACAATCGCTCCGGTTTCCTTGATGACATCCAGCACACGCAGGGCTTCAGTGGCATTGTGTGTCATCGGCTTTTCGACATACACCGCTTTGCCGGCACGGCAGGCATCGATCGTCATCCGCTCATGCCAGTGTTCAGGTGTGGCGATGACAACTTTGTCGATATCGGGATTGGCGAGCAGCTCACGGTAATCATGGTACGTTTTCGGCTCTTCCCCGAACTTCGATTTGACCATCGAAGCATAGTCGTTCATGCGCCTGGTCCAGATATCGCAGACCGCGACAATGGTGCAATTCTCTTCGTCCTTGATGGCTTGAAGCGCCTGCCCGTGGCTTCCGGCGATCCCCCCCGTTCCGATAACCCCGATGTTTATCCGTTCGTTTGCGCCGACCGCGCCGACACTCGGGGCATAACTCCAGGCAGAAGCCAGTGCCGCCGCCCCCACTGAAGCACGCTGGACAAATTCCCGTCGAGTCAAGAGATTCGATTCAGACATAAAAGCCTCCTCCTCCTGTTGTTAATGGGCGACCTCGATGGAGGGCCCGTATTTTATGACACCCCGATGCTGCCCCGGTTGAGCTGGTTTTCCCCAAGAGAAAAGCGCTCGATCTTCCGGGCATTCAATCCGCTGTTTTCGGTTTCGATCAGCACCGCATGAATCATCGGCTTTCCTTTGGCGACTTCAAGCCCGGTGGGCAGCACAGTCAGAAAGCGCCGCATCATCTGCTTGAGCTCCCCACCGATAATTCCATCATGCGGGCCGGTCATCCCCGCATCGGTAATGGCCGCTGTTCCGTGGGGCAGAATGCGTTCATCCGCAGTCTGGACATGGGTATGCGTTCCGATCACCGCGGTGACCCGGCCATCCAGATACCAGGCCAGGGCCTGTTTTTCGGAGGTCGCCTCGGCATGGACATCCACCAGGATGGCGCTGGAGGGGGCGGTTTCGAGAAAGGCATCGATGGCTGTAAAAGGGGAGTCACAGGGAGGCATGTACACCCGCCCCATCAACTGAACCACAGTCAGTGTCCCCGCCGAAGGGGAACTCCAGCGGGCGCACACCGGGCCTGGTGAGCCTTGTGGGTAATTCAATGGGCGGATAATTCTTTCCTCATCCTTTTCAAACAAGGTGAAAACTTCCTTGTTGTCGTAGCAGTGGTTGCCTGTGGTAATCAGATCAACTCCTGAGGCAAACAGCTCCTCGGCGACTCCCGGGGTGATTCCTTTGCCTGAGGCGGCATTTTCGCCATTCGCCACACAAACATCAACTCTCAGCTCTTCCCGCAGCCATTCGAGGTGATGCTTCAGAATCCGCCTTCCCGGTTTGCCAAACACATCTCCAATAAAGAATATTCTCATTCAACCATCCTATTCATAGCTCAGCGCCTCCACCGGTTGCAGTCGTGCAGCCTTCCAGGCGGGATAGATCCCTGCAATGGTGGATGCGGCCACTGAAAATAGAATAATGAAAGCCACATCCAGCCAGCGGATCTCGACCGGCAGAATGTCGAGGACATACACCCCTCCGCCACCGGGCATCGGCAGTTTCAGGATCTCGATCAATTTGCAGATCCCCAGGCCAACAAACAATCCATACAGAGTTCCGAAAAATCCCACCTGAAACCCATTGAGCACAAAGATCGACATGATGGTGCGGCGACGTGCGCCCAGTGCCATCAAGGTGCCGATCTCCCGGGTTTTTTCAAGAACTGTCATCACCAGTGTGCTGGCGATTCCGAATGCCGCCACCAGGACCACCAGTGTCAGAATCGAACCCATCACCACTTTTTCGATCTTGACCGCCTTGAGCAGGACCGGATTGATCGCCATCCAGGGGAGTCCATAAAAAGACCCATGATAGGAGGTTGAAGCATGGTCGATCATAGCCAGTGCGGCCTGAAAGGTCTTATCCGGATCGGGGTCGGAGAGCTTGACCTCAAGGTATTCTACTGTGTCGGGTGGCAGTCGCTTCAGGATTCGGGCTGTTTCCAGGGAAGTGAGGGCCGAACGCAGGTCAAAATCGAAAAAGCCGGTCTTGAAAATTCCTTTGACCTCGGCTTCGACAAAAAACAGCTCCTGGCCGGATGGGCCACGATCCAGGCGTGGGGCCACCAGTTTGACTTTTTTCCCCATGACCTCGGATTCCAGAAAATCCCTCAGCCGGGGATCCGTGCTGGACCAGTGCCAGTTATCAGGAGCATTGTACAGCTCTTTGGCCAGTTCCAGCCCAAGAAAGATGGGGGGTGTTTTCGGCTCTACCGCGAATGGATCGATCAGGACTGTTTTTGTAGCGGAGGAGGCCGAAGCGGGGGTATCGGCCAGTTCGGGCCATTCCCCAAGCAGGCGCCCGCGAATCAGGTCACTGGCTTGGCCCTCATGGATCGGATCGATTCCCCGCACCTGAATGAACTGCCCCTGCGGTTCACGATTCCTCGGGCTTTCAGCGATGATCATGACTCCCGATTCAATGATCGGCGATACTCCCTCGACTCCCGGCTCTTTGCCGAAACGCGGGATCCAGTCTTCATACGAATACAACCGTGTGATCACCTGGCCATTTTCCACTGGAATCAGGCGCAGGTGGCCATAAGCCCCGAGCATCTTTCCGAGAAACTCCCGCTCGAAGCCATTCATAACCGATATCACCACGATCAGGACAGTGACACCGATAGTGACTCCCGCGGTCGATATGTAAGTCCGACCCCGATGGGCACCTTTGAGATAACGCCGTGCGACAAACCATTCAAAGCGCATGAAAGAAATTTGGTGATTCTTGAAGAATTGAACTTACAACGGACTCAATGGAGTCGGAACCCCCTTCGATCCGGATTCGATATCGATAATTGAGGATCCAAAACCTGGATTGTAGGGGCGACATTTATGGCGCCCCTGGAATGATGGCGCCCCTGGAATGATGGCGCCCCTGGAATGATGGCGCCTCTGGAATGATGGCGCCCTAAGGGGGAAGTTTCCTGAATGGTCACTTTTTTCCCCTGAGCCGGTATCATAGGGAGTGGAAACTCTCTGGAAAGGAAGAATCCATGATATCCCTTCAGACAGCCCCCAACCGAACGACCCATCCCTGTTTCACCCTGGCGATATTCATCCTCAGTTGTCTTCAGGCCGGTCTAACCTTTGCTGGAACCGAATCGATTCATCCCTGGAGCGAAAACCCACGCTACTGGGAATACAAAGGTGAACCGATCCTTCTCACCGGCGGCAGCAAGGATGACAACCTCTTTCAGATCCCTGATCTCAAAGACCACCTCGATGAAATGAAAGCTGTCGGTGCGAATTATGTCCGCAACACCATGAGCGACCGCCACGATTTCGGGTTCGAGGTCTACCCATTCGCGGAGATCAAGCCCGGAAAGTACGACCTCGAAAAGTGGAATGAAGAATACTGGCAACGATTCGAGAATTTCCTCAACTGGACTGAGGAGCGCGATATCATCGTCCAGATCGAAGTCTGGGACCGTTTCGACTACTCGGATTCATCCGGTTCGACACGCTGGAAAGATCATCCCTATAACCCGGCCAACAATATCAACTACACCGAGGAACAAACCGGCCTTAAACCCACTTACCCGAAACACCCCGGAGCCAATGAACAGCCCTTCTTCTTTTCTGTTCCCGCTCTCAAAAATATTCTTCCCCTGCTCAAATATCAGACAGCCTTTGTCGACAAGATGCTCTCCATATCCCTCAAGCACGGCCATGTCCTTTACTGCATGGATAACGAAACCGGCGGAGCGGAAGAATGGGGGGCTTTCTGGGCCGGTTTCATCCGCGAGCGCGCACTGGAAAAGGGAGCCGAGGTGTTCCTCACAGAGATGTGGGACCCCTGGAACCTGAAAGATAAAATGCACCGCCGGACATTCGACCACCCCGAACTCTATTCTTTTATTGATGTCTCCCAAAACAACCACAACAAAGGCCAGGAACATTGGGATAACCTCCAGTGGGTGCTTTCACGAATCCAGGAGAAGCCGCGGCCGGTCAACTGTGTGAAAACCTATGGGGCGGATACCGGGCGTTATGGCAGCAGCAGGGATGGAGAGGAACGGTTCTGGCGCAATCTGATGGGTGGTGCTGCTGGCTGCCGATTCCACCGTCCGGATTCCGGCCTGGGTTTGAACGAGGCGGCCAAAGCCCATATCCGCAGCTTTCGGATGTTCTTTGATGAATTTCCTTTCTTTGAATCCCGGGCCGATTCCGAAAGCAGTCTCCTGGCTGACCGGGAACCGAATGAGGCTTATCTCCGCTTTGTTCCTGGAAAAGCCTATGCGGTTTATTTCCCCAATGGAGGAAAAGTGTCCCTCAAACTGGAGGGAATAGAGGGATCATTCCACCTGAAATGGCTCGATATCGCGGCAGGAACCTGGGGCGCGCAATCCAGTGTGGAAGCTGGCACACCTGTTGATCTCGCTTCACCCGGAGAGGGGCACTGGCTGGCATTGATGGCCCGCTGAGAGTCAGGAAACAATCTCATCCAGAGCCGCCCGAACTTCCGCTGCCAGGGTTTCGATCGAAAAAGGCTTCTGGATGAAATGGACATCTTTTTCAAGAATTTTGCGATGGGCAATGACATCGGCGGTATATCCCGACATATACAGGCACTTCAACTCCGGCCGAATCTCCATCAGCCTGCGGGCAAGCTCCGGCCCGTTCATCTCCGGCATGATGACATCTGTAAGCAGAAGGTCCGGCTTCTTTTCCAAGCTCCCAAACAATAAAACCGCTTCCTCGGGTGATTTCGCAGTGATCACCTGATAGCCCAGCTGGTTCAGCATCCGGACCCCGAGATCCAGGATCAGTTCTTCATCTTCCACGATGAAGATCGTCTCAGCACCGCCAACCAGTTCATCTGGTTTCGACCGAAGAATCTCTCTCCCTTGTGTTTCAGAAAACCTCGGGAAATAGATGCGGAAACTTGTCCCTTCACCGACTTCGGTATACACATGGATCAGGCCATCATTCTGCTTGACAATCCCATACACAGTCGCCAGCCCGAGGCCGGTTCCTTCACCGGATGCCTTGGTGGTGAAGAAGGGTTCGAATACATGCTGCAGGGTTTCCTTGTCCATGCCACGGCCGCTGTCACTGACCGCCAGCTGGACATATTCACCCGGAATGAAATCCACATGAGTGGAGCAGTAATCATCATCGAAAACTACATTCCTGGTTTCGATGGTGATTTTGCCTGTTCCTGCAATGGCATCCCGTGCGTTGACCACGAGGTTGGCCAGAATCTGGTCCACCTGAGTGGGATCCATCCTCACAGTCCAGACATCCTGGCCTGGATTGAAAACCAGATCGATATCCTCTCCGATCAGGCGAACCAGCATTTTGAGCAATCCGGAAATGATCGAGTTGATGTCGAGTGTTTTTGGATTGTTGGGTTGCTTCCTCGCGAAGGCCAGCAGCTGGCGGGTGAGTTCGACTGAACGCTGCGCGGCCTTTTTAACTTCGATCAGGTCATTGCGGATGAAATCATCTTTGTGCACAGACTCAAGCGCCAAATCCGTATATCCGAGGATGGCCTGCAGCATATTGTTGAAATCATGCGCGACTCCGCCTGCCAGCCTCCCGACAGCCTCCATCTTTTGCGCCTGCACCAGTTGAATCTGCAGCTGCGCTTTTTCTTCTTCGAGGTGGAGTTGATGCGAGATGTCCCTTTTAACCGCAACATAATTGACGATCGCGCCGTTCCTGTCGCGGATCGGGGAGATGCTGACTTCCTCTGTAAACAGAGTCCCATCCTTCTTCCGGTTGATAAACCTGCCCTCCCATGTCCCGCCGGATGAGATGGTCCGCCACATGTCACGATAAAAGGCCTCATCCTGGCTGCCGCTCTTCAGGAAGCGCGGGTTCTGCCCGATGGCTTCTTCTCTCGAGTAACCTGTAATCGACTCAAATGCCGGATTGACATACTGGATGATCCCGTTCGCATCACAGATGATGATCTCTTCAGCTGCCTGTTCTATGGCGCCGCTCATGCGCTCGCGTTCCTGTTCGTTTCGCTTTCGTTCAGAAATGTTTCGCAGGAAGACCAGGGCCCCATGCTCCCCATGGAAATGAAACGGAACCGCCAGAGCCTCAACATCCACAGGCGTTCCATCGCATTGCAGGATCTTTTCTTCAGCCAGAGGAACCGCCTGATGATCGTCGTTCAAACGGTGCATCCGCTCCCAGACCAGTTCGCGATCTTCTGGGAAGAACTGTTCGATGACAGCCTTGCCCAGCAGCTGCTCTTTATTCTCTGCGCCGAACAGGGATACCGCGGCCGGATTCAGATAAGCGAAGCATCCCCCGGTCTGGATCATGATTGCTTCCGGGGCGGTTTCGACCACAGCCCGGAATCGCTCCTCACTTTCCCTCAGCTCATTTTCGGATTTGAGCCGGTCTGTCACATCGTGCACGAGAACCATCTTTGCGGGACGGTCTTTCCAATCCAGTGTGTAGGTTGAAATCTCAACAAACATCAGGTCTCCGTTTTTCTTTCGATGCGTCCAGAAACCGGATTCATCAAGCCCGCTTGAGGCCATACGGACCTTTTCCATCAGCCGGGGAAGGTCTTCTGTCGGGCGGATGTCGGCGAGGGACATCGAAAGAAACTCTTCCTTCGAATACCCGTAACGATGCACCGCTGAATCATTGACTGCAAGGAATCGCAGGGTCTCACGGTCATAAACCCACATGGGCTGGGGATTCGATTCAAAAAGGGTCTGGTAACGCGCCTCGCTGTCACGATATGCGCGTTCTGCTTTTAACAGCCCCTTGTAATGGACCGATCGGTAATACAGCCAGGCCAGAACTCCCAGAGCCGCCAGCAATACGAAAGATCCGATCATCAACCCGATGATCATTAAAGCCGTGGAGTGCCAGGTGCGGAATGCTTCTGATACATCGATCTTGGTCACCAGAGACCAGGGGGAATTGGGAATTTTCTGCACAGCCGCGACCGATTCCACCCCGCGATAATCCGGGGCATAAAGAATCCCCTCCTGTCCCAGAGCCACCTTCACCGAGATGACTTCACTGCGATCAAGAGAAATTTCTTTTTTCAGGCCGTTCGTTTCTGTATTCAACCCCTGTGAATATAATGTGGCGTGATCCTCTTGGCGAACCACAAGCAGACCCTCTGCGCTCCCGGAAGGCAGTGGCCAGAACTGCAGTAATGGAAGCAGGAAATCCCGAAGATCAGTGACCAGAATCAATGCGCCGGCGACAGTCTCCGCGCTTCCGCTCGTGATGATCAGTGGAGCAATCGCATCGATGTGCTGCGGCAGCTCGGGAGTCCCACCATGGATTTCTGTAAGGAATGGTTTTTTTTCCGCAATCGCCAGCTTCAGCACCCTCAGCGATTCGGGCAGAAGCTGAACAGGACTTTCGCGGAGCTTCAAACGGATGCTTCCCTCGGGATCGACCAGAAGAATATTGAAATACTTATCTGAGTGAGCCAGGGCTTTGAAAAGGTCAATTAGATACCTCGATCGCTCCGATTGTGGATCTTTCACACAGCTGGCCATCCATTCAGGCAGGAATGGCCTTTCCATGATTTCGCCGGCCTCGGCCAGCCGCTCAGCCCTCCAAGTTGAAATCTGCGAGGCTTTCAACTTGTTGGTTACCAGGAGGGTTGTCTCGATTTCCCGCTGGAATTGTGATTTATCGGTGAAGTAAAACCAGACTCCCACTGTGAGCAGTGCCAGGACAGTCAGTCCGATGCACAACCAGAGCCAGACAGGGGTCGAGTTCATCCGATTTCCTCACTTGCCTGAAAGTCTGGTTTTGTCAGTTGACAAAACAGAGTTGATGATGGATGAAAAACAGATAAATTTTACATACCTCTCTGTTCTGGTCAAGGCATAATTTCAGTATTTTTTATGCTGGTTTTTGGTGGTTGCCAGGCTTCAGGTCTTTCCGAGCGGGGTGATTCAATGATTGTGAACGCCTGATGGCGGATCAAGCAGGCGGGCGCACCTGCCGGGTGCGCCCGCAGATTAACTCAACTTACTTGCCTGCCACGATCAGTTCTAGCCTCTGGTTGCATTCCTTCAAATCACCGCAAGGACCTTCGATTGTCAACCAGCCGTTGTATCCGACCTTCTCGAGCGCCGCCATCACTTTGGGAAATTCGACACTCCCTTCGCGCAAGCTGGGCCACTCGTTCCCATCCGGGGGATTGATCTTGTAATCTTTGATATGGATCTTCTTGATCCGCTTGCCGAGAACCTGAATCCACTCCTGGGGTGGCGGGCCATAGGCCATGTGGTTGGCGACATCGAAATAGGCCTGCACCCAGGGGCTTTTGAAGGTATCTACAAAGAATGCGAAATGCTCGGGGCTTAGGAACATATTGTTCCACACATTTTCGACCGCGACGATCACCCCGGTTTCTTCGGCGATCGGGATCAGCTCGTTGATCGATACCTTAAAGGCATCCCAGGCCTGGTTGTGAGCCTGGATGTATTCCGCATAGGGGGCATTGTCTCCCTCGGCAGCCGAGGTGATATGGCCGGTTGCGGGATCGAACACGATCTTGAAATCTCCTCGTTCCGGCATCTTCATTCCACCGATGCGCCCGGGAACCAGCAGTATCACATCCGCGCCATACCCCTGAGCGGCGCGCATGGTGGAAATCGTATATTCCTGGTCGGCTTTGACTTTGGCTGGATCGGGGCTGTTGTATTCCGCCCAGCCGCGCATCACCGAATGCACACGCACCCCGAGCTTGTCGGCAATTTCCCGCACCTTGGCAGCCTCCTCGCGGGTGACCATGGGGCCTTTTAGCCCCATCAGGTTGGCTTCCACTCCATCGAATCCGGCCTCCTTGATTTCCCTGAGGATCTTCTCATCCGGTGGTTCGGTGATCATGGCTTTGGCAAATTTCACGGGAGCATCCTTCTTTCTTTGGGATGATTCAGCGGCATAAGATGGAAAGGAGGTTGTTCCACCCATGCCCAGGGTTGCCGCAGCTGCGGTCAACAGCCCTGCCTCGAGGAAAGTCCGGCGATTCAGCGCCTTATTTTTCATCTGTCGACTCCTTCTGTCGTCAATGGCTTCAGGCCGCGGGTACCGGCGGTCTGCGGGTATCGGCCAGTGTCTCTTCAAGTGTCACCGGGCGTTTCTGCTCCACACTCTGGCGAATCATCAAGCCGATCACTGTGGAACCAACTCCGTTTTCGATTCCACAATTGACTTTGTCCGGAGTGCCTTCGCGGACACACTGGAAGAAGTTTCCGAGATGCTCGAAAGTTTCTCCCTCCGGGCCTTCACCGACAATGGTTTGTTCACCTTCGGCGGGTTTCTCACGCAGGTGGGCGGTGGCATCCATCAGGTCGACATCTCCCTTGGACCCGACAATCTTGAATCCCCAGCCGCCATCCTGGTCAGGGACTTCGATGAAGGTATGCGTGTATCGGATCACCAGGTTCTCGAGCGGCTTTCCATACTGCAGCAGGGCTGTGTAAAAGCTGGTCGTGTCACGGCCGGGGATGATTCCACTGCGCCCGACCGCTGAACAAGAAACAGGGTGCATCTGGGTCACCCACCACATCAGGTTGAACTCATGGACTGCCTGCTCGAGCATCCAGTCGCCGGATTTTTCCCGTTCGGTGAACCACCCGGAAAAAGTGTCCCAGCCGTTGTAGCGATGAAAACGCCCATCCCAGAGATCACCGATCAAGCCATCCTGGACTTTTTTGATGATATTGCGGCGCCCCTCATGGGCTCCCCACTGGGTTCCGATCTGCATGACCACATCTTTATGCTGTTTGCGGACTTCCTGGATTTCTTTCAGCTCCCAGGCTGTGATCGACATCGGTTTTTCCCCATAAAAAGGTTTCCCGTTTTTCAGGGCATCGATATACATGGTGGTATGCCAGTAGCAGGGTGTGGCGATTACAACACAATCCACATCCTTGTCTGCCAGTACTTTGCGGTAAGCATAAGGGTCACCCCCGACTCCAGCCGGGCGTTTGCCGGTTTTCTCTTCCACCTGGTCCTGCCCTTTTTTGAGGCTCTCGGGGGAGGTGTCACAAATAACCGTGACCTCCAGATTTTCATGTTTGAGGGCATCGGACATGACCGATCTCCCACGCCCGCCGGTGCCAATAAAGGCAACCCGTAGTTTTTTATTCCCCACCGGTTCAGCATGCCCCACCATGACCTGCAGGCCGACTCCCGCCGCCAACCCCGCTGCCGAGGCGGTTTTGATGAAATCTCGACGCGAAACTTGCTCTGGTGACATGAAAATCCTCCCGACTTGTAATAACTGTGTGGATTGGAACTCGACTCACTGATTCCATTGAGATTCTTTCAATTCTTCCGGGGGTGGTCAAGTCCGCACTTTGCTTCATCCGGGCCAGCCTCTCGATGATTGAGATCCGCAGGATGCCTGACAGATTCAGCGGAAACAGGCTCGATCGATCCTTTTTCAGCCGGAAGGATCGTCCTCTCATGCCACCCCCCCGGTATGTGTTGTGAATTATTTCAGCATGGTTCTCCCCGCAAAGCCTCGCACCAGGCCACCTGCCCGATAGAGGTTGCCCAGGCTTTTCGTACCATTGGTCGGGCTGAATACGACTGTGAGCCAGTTTTCCGGAAAGATATCTGCCTCAAAGAACTTTTGTAGAATCGGTGCCTCCGGGTCTGTGGATGGATCCTTGAAGCCGTATTTTCCATCGGGGCCACGGCTTGCAATCCACCACCAGTCTCCTTTCTGGCCAGCCGGGCTGACAGAGAATGGAGGCGAGGGAGATGTCTCGATAATCTGGTTGAACCTGTTGACCAATTCATAAGTCAAGGTCCGTTGTGAAAGTGACCCCTCTCCTGAAGCAAAGGGATCGATGATCCTGGACTGTTTGATGTATGCCACTGGTGTCGACAAGACCGCCCAGGAGTCCCTTCCATTAACAAAAATGCCATACGGCGCCGGATACTCACGGTGATCGACACCATAACTTTCGATGGCGGTCCGAACACTGGTCATATCCGACATCGTCCGTACTACCTTTGCACGCTGGTGTGCTTCGATGAAATTGGGCATCGCGATGCTGATCAGAATCAGGATGATGGCGATGACAATCAGCAGTTCGATCAGGGTGAAACCCTGGCGTTCAGTGGGAGGCATTTTTGTTCTCTCCTGTGGCGGGTGGGATGATCTTTTGCATATCGACCACGTCGATTCGATTCAGCCGATAGATCGAGCGTGCTCTCTCCTGATCGCTTGGTACGACCAGGCGGAATGGCCCCGCATCAGTAGGGAGATCTTTGCCATCCATTTTCCAGGCGAGGTATGCTTTTGTTGCTCCCATGGATTGAACAACTTCAGCGCAGGAGAAAACTGCCTGAAATCCATCCGGCGCAGATGCTACCAGGACTTTCCTCCATCCGGTCCGCTTTTCCCGGGGTGGTGTCTCCGGCGTCTCCGGACCTTTGTCAAAACCGAAATGCTCCAAAACTTTGTCAACCGGAACCCCATGAAAAGTGTGGGTTCTTTCCTTGAGGGTGAATTCAATGTCAACCGGCCCCAGTTTTTCCAAGTCCTCCTGTGATAAATGACCGGTCCTGGGGAGATCTCCTGCTATTGAAATTTGTTCCGGGCCTGCTTCGACCTGGCTGCTGCACATTGACCACACAGCCGCGACTGCAAAAACCAACCCAAACACTGCATACTTTTTCACTTTGACTTCCTCCAGAAATTAATTTGATGCCGAAATTCGGCCGTTAAGAATCCTGATTCCATTCCGACGCGATTCGAAAAGTCATCAGGACTGCAAAACTCACCAGGATCAGGACAGCGGAAAGGATAACTGGCTCATCCAGGCCGGTTTCCATCGATTGGTAGATCGCCAGAGGAACTGTCTGAGTTCTTCCCGGCAGATTCCCGGCAAACATGATGGTTGCCCCGAATTCGCCCAGTGCCCGCGCCCAGGCCATGACCGAGCCAGCGGTGATGGCTGGCAAGACCAGCGGAACAGTGACATGGAGAAAGGTTTGAAATCGGGAGAATCCGAGCGTGTAGGCCACCTGCTCAAGTTCTCTGTCGATGGATACAAAACCTGCTTTCGCGGCGCGAATGTAGAATGGTGTCGCAACAAAGACCTGTGCGAGAACCACAGCAGCCTGGGTAAAGGCAATTTCGATTCCCAATGAATCCAGCCACTGGCCAATCCACCCCCTCCTCCCGAAAGCGATCAGCAACCCCAGCCCCGCAACAGCCGGGGGCAGGACCATGGGCAGGTCTAAAAGCGTCTCGATAACCCTGGCGCCTCGAAACCGCCTCCGTGACAACAGAAATGCCATGGGTGTTCCAAACAGCAGGACCAGCCCCAGACAGATCGATGAGGTTTTGAAACTCAGATAAAGTGATTCCCTGACACGGGTGCTGGAAAGGAATGGCATCCATGCCATGCCTGACAGAGTCTTTCCGAATATGGCTGCAACCGGAAGGATCAGAAACAGAGACATCAGGATCGCTGGAGCATATCCCCATTTCCCGCCCGATCCGGGATCATAAAACTTCCTCATTTTCAGAATCTTTCAGATCAGTTAGTGCCACAGCGATAATCAATCACCAGGAAGAAGGCCTGAGTTGAATGAATTCGCCCGACAACTCGGACAACTATCAAACGACAACCGTCAAACAACCGTCAAACAACCGTCAAACAACCGTCAAACAACCGTCAAACAACCGTCATTCCCGCGAAAGCGGGAATCTATATCGGCGAGAGCCGATCCACCTCCCACCGAAGGATCTTCTCGAAATCCTGAGGACCTGCCGCCCCTCCTCTGGATTCCCATTTCCAAGGGAATGACGCAAACCTGGAAAGCATTAGTGCTGCAGTATTCGTTCAGTGATGCTTTGGAACCCTGATGAAACCGTGATTGGAGAGAATCTTCTGTCCGGGTTCTGCCAGGATGAATTCGATGAATTTCCCGGCTGCCTTGGGCTCTGGGCAAGTTTTTGTCACTGCGATGTAGTAGGAGGCCAATTGGTTGAGTTCTGCAGGTATTTCGAGCCTCTTCAGCTTGCCTGCAACTTCAGGAGTGAGGTCGGTGCCATACACAATACCCGCATCAGCCTCATCCAGTTGAACCTTGGCAGCCACCTGCTTCACGTTTGGCTCCTCTGAAACGACATTCGCCAGCACCCGCTCTTTGTAGTCGGTCGGAAAAGCAGACTGTTGTGCTGCTTTTTCGAGGAAGAGCCGCGAATAATTTCCGACAGGAACCTCTGGTGCTGCCAGCACAATCTTGATGCCGGGCTTTGCCAGATCCTGCAGAGCCTCAATTTTTGCCGAATTCTGATTCGGAAGTATGACAATGAGAGTATTCTGCGCAAACAGTTCGGAAGCTTCCCGAACGATTCCTGATTTCTGGGCCAGGATCATTTGCCTCTCATCGGCTGCGACATAAAGGTCAGCCCTGGCCCCAAGCTCCAGCTGAGTTCGCAATTGCTGGGATCCTCCGAAGCTCAAGGTGATCGCGATGCCAGGATTCTGAAATTGAAAAGGCTCCTTCATGTCCTCAAATGCCGCTGTCAGTGATGAGGCTGCATAGACAGTGACTGGCTGGGGAGAGGGCACATCATCTTCGGATTGCACATTCCAGGAGATTAAGAACGAGAGGAAGAATACTCGCAGAAACATGTTCAGGTTGAAGCAGGAAGGTTTAAGCCGCATCAGGGATCTCCTCAAGGATTTTTCCAGTGTTTGTGATGTCGTATCCGGGAAGTGCGGCGAGTTCCATTCGAAAAGCCCTGGTTTGCAGCAGGTCAAGCAGCATGGATATTGCCGGGTGATCGAGGAAATCCCGGGGGATGACCAGATCGAAATGAACCTGGGTGAGAGGGATAAAATCAAGTTCCAGGGCTTCTGCCACAGCACGGAGGCTGATGCCGGCATCAGCACCTCCATCCATGACTTGCCGCCCTACAGCCAGATGGCTGTTGACTGCCCGGTCATATCCCGAAACGAGGTGATTCGGAATTCCTGCTTCTCCAAGCAGCCGGTCAATCAACAACCTGCTGCCTGACCCCTTCTCCCGGTTGATGAATCGGACATCCGGTCGGCCGATCTCTTCAATGCCCCGAATCCCTTTTGGATTTCCTGAAGCCACAACAAATCCCTGCTCCCATGACGCATAGGAAACAAGCAGCCCTCCTGTTGATGCAATGGCCTGACGCGCCTTTACACGATTCAGGTCACCCAGGAAGTGGCATCCTGCGATGTGGCCATTGCCTGCTTTCACTTCATCCAAAGCATTCTGGCTGCAGTACTGAAGCCAGTGCACACGCACCTCCGGGGAGTGCCGCGAAATATGATCACAAAGAATCCCGAGGCTGGGATCGCAGCCGAGGATGAGACCGGTCTTCTCCAGCTTTCCGGATGGAGTGAGGAGTTGCACCTTTCCTTTCGGGTGGATCAATACCCCGTCGGCATGGGAAAACCCATCCTGGAAATCCCGGAAACCGCTGAGCTCGTGGCCCACCAGGCGGTTCCGAACTCGCGCTACCGCAACTCGCTTCCCCTTCGTATTCACTCCACCGATCATGGTGACATCGCATTCGGGAAGATCTTCCTGGCATTGGAAAATATCCTCCACCCTGGACCCGAGCGCCTTTGCCAGCTGAATCGCAACAAGAGCATTTGGAATATAGCGGTTCGCCTCGATCGCATTGATGGCCTGTCGTGAAAGCCCTGAGAGTTTGGCCAATTCCGACTGAGTCATGTCTCTGGCAATCCGAAGGCTGCGAATCTGGTTTGATATCTGGTTTACGACCACACGCCTGCCCATCGATATTCCTCCTGTGCAGACTCAAAATGTAAAGGATATTGGATAACATGTCAATAATCCAATACATATTAGACCCCCGCTGCCACTGATCATTTTGATCCTAATATCTTGAGAGTCCTTGGCTTAGTGTATTGATTTGAAATGATATCCTGGAGGAATGGTACCAAAAGATAGACTTTCAGAAACAGTGCCAGGCTCCATTACCGCCAACCCTTGACAGAATGAGCCGCCGGAATCAATCTGAATTCGATACAAAATTGACGATTTTCCCTGGCCGAAGCCCCCTTCAGGTTGTCTGCCGAAACACAACCTCTCTGCTGACTCGAGGGGGAGATTTGCAGGCTGGATGATCCTGATCAGAAATGGTCTTTTTCGGCGGGAAACTCTTTGGAAAACATGCAGAAACCGATACCCGCTCCCAGCCCCCACAATCTCGAATTTATTGAATCTCTTTATAGCGACTTTCTCGACGATCCAAATTCAGTGGATCCCGAATGGCGGGCCTGGTTTGAAGGGCTGGCCGAGGATAACGGGAAAAGAAAGCCTCGAGTCGGGCCGTCATTCGTTGCCGAAGGCCTTTTCGCCGCAAGGCCCCCACACCAGACCAATGGCCACCTCAAGCAGCGTGAAGCCGAGGTGGCGACCCTTCAGCATCGGGTCGATCAGCTGATCCGGAACTACAGGGTCCGCGGGCACATCATCGCACGCATCGAACCCCTTGGAATGCCGCGCCCCAGTCCACCTGAACTTGATCCGGCCCATTACGGGATGACTGAAGCGGATCTGGACCGGCCTTTTTCCACTGTCACCATGGCCGGGCCGAATGTCCGGACATTGAGAACGATCCTCGAGCAGCTTCAGAACACCTACTGTCGATCGATCGGGGTTCAGTTCATGCACATCGATGACCTGGGAGTTCGGGAATGGCTCCAGGAACGGATGGAAGGAACCCAGAATCGCCTGCGCCTGACCCGCAAGGAGCAGCTGCGCATCCTGACACGCCTCACCGATGCGGTCATCTTCGAGGAGTTCATCCGTAAAAAGTACACCGGCGCCAAAAGTTTCTCGCTCGAAGGAGCTGAAAGCCTGATCCCTCTGCTCGACCTGGCGATCGAAAAAGCCGGCGATCTAGGTTGTGATGAAATTGTTCTTGGCATGGCTCACCGTGGCCGGCTCAATGTCCTGGCCAACATCATGGGAAAAAGCGCCAAGGAAATTTTCCGCGAGTTCGATGATTCGGATCCGGACATTCTGGGGAGCCATGGTGATGTCAAATATCACCTTGGATACAGCACCGAGTGGATGACCAGCAGCGGCCACAGTGTGCATCTATCCCTGTGTTTCAACCCAAGCCACCTTGAGTATGTCAATCCTGTGGCGCTGGGCCGCAAACGTGCCAAACAGGACCGGGTGAAAGATCACGCCCATGACCGGGGGATGGTCTTCCTCATTCATGGCGATGCGGCCTTTGCCGGTGAAGGAATTGTCCAGGAAACCCTCAACATGAGCCAGCTGGAGGGGTACGAGACCGGTGGCACCATCCACATTCTGATCAACAACCAGATGGGATTTACCACCCCTCCAAGCCAGGGGCGCTCGATGACTTATGCCACCTCGGTGGCCAAGATGCTTCATATCCCCATCTTCCATGTCAATGGCGAAGACCCCGAAGCGGTAGCCCAGGTGGTTCATCTGGCCCTCGAGTACCGTAAAACCTTCAAACGCGATGTCGTAATCGACATGTATGGATACCGCCGCCATGGCCACAATGAAGGCGATGAACCGTCGTTCACTCAGCCGGTTTTGTATCGTGCCATCGAAAAAAGGCCCTCGGTGCGGGAAGGATACCTGAATCACCTCCTGAAGCTGGGCGGAGTCACCCGTGAGGAGGCTAACCGCATCGCTGAGGTCCGTTACCGCCACCTCGATATGGAACTGTCGGTGGCGAGGAACCCTGAATTTGTGCGCCAGCGCCAGCCTTTTGTGGGAATCTGGCAGGGTTATTTCGGGGGCAAAGAGGATCTGGCCACCAATGTTCCGACCGGTGTCCAGAAGGAGGAACTCAGCGAACTGCTGCTTAAGCAGACAGTCGTTCCGGAAGGCTTTAATGTCCACCCCAAGCTGGTCCGCTGGCTGGAGCATCGACGGGAGATGGCGCAGGGGAGGCGCCCGCTGGACTGGTCTGCAGCTGAATCACTCGCCTTTGCCAGCCTGGCGGTTGAAGGCCATCCTGTCCGATTGAGCGGGCAGGACAGCGAACGTGGAACCTTCAGCCATCGCCATTCAGTCCTGCATGACTATGAAGATGGCCACAGCTGGTGCCCTCTTCAGCACCTCTCGCCGGATCAGTCTCCGGTATGGATCTACAACAGTCCGCTTTCCGAGGCAGGCGTTCTGGGTTTCGATTATGGCTACAGCCTCGACTGCCCGGATGGGCTGGTCCTCTGGGAAGCCCAGTTCGGAGATTTCTGCAATGCAGCCCAGGTGATCATCGATCAGTTCATCATCTGTGGGGAAGGAAAATGGAACCGCCTCAGCGGGATCACCCTGCTGCTGCCACATGGCTTCGAAGGCCAGGGCCCGGAGCATTCAAGTGCGCGCCTCGAACGTTTTCTGGCGCTGGCAGCCGACTACAACATCCAGATCGTCAACCCGACGACACCAGCCCAGTATTTCCATGTCCTGCGCCGGCAGGTTCTTCGCAAGTGGCGGAAACCGCTGATCGTCATGACACCCAAAGGCCTCTTGCGTCATCCCAGCGTGATTTCATCCCTCGAAGATCTTGAAAATGGACAATTCTACCGTGTCCTTCCGGATGAATGGCCGGAAGAACGGCCTGTTTCCCGCATCCTCCTGTGCAGTGGCAAAATCTACTACGAGCTGGCTGAAGAACGCGAACGGACCCGCCGGTCGGATGTCGCCATTCTGCGCCAGGAGCAGCTCTACCCACTGCTCCCGGAAGAAGTTCTTGCACCTGCGCTGGAAAAATATCCCGAAAAGACTCCTGTCATCTGGGTTCAGGAAGAACCGGAAAACATGGGGGCCTGGCGGTTTCTCCGTTCACGTTTCGGGGATCTGCTGTTCGGTAAATTCCCATTCATGGGAATCCATCGTCCGGTTTCCCCCAGCACAGCGACCGGCTCACCAAACCGCCACAAGCTCGAACAGCGCCAGGTCATTGGTAATGCTTTTGCCGATCTTGGATGATCGAAATTTATTCAAGAGGATATGACTTCCAGTAATTGGGAATAACATGCCACAGAAAGCGAGCGCTTCATGACCGTTGAATTGAAGGTTCCCGCAATCGGTGAATCCATCACCGAGGTATTTATCGGCACCTGGCTGGTCAAAGAAGGGGATCCGGTGCTTGTGGACCAGATCGTTGTCGAGCTGGAGTCCGACAAAGCAACTGTCGAGCTGCCTGTGCCCGCATCCGGACAGTTGAAATCGATCCTGAAGAAAAAAGGCGAATCAGCACGAATCGGCGAAGTTATCGCTTTGATCGAGCCGGGACAGGTGGCAGCAGCGCCTGCGCCCGCGGCTCAGGCAGCTCCCGCTCCCCAGGCTCCCACAGATAGCCCCCAGGCTCCAGTTCCAGCACCTCCGGAAGCTGCTGTTCCGAAACCCGTCCAGGAGATTCCACCCATCATGCCTTCAGCCCAGCGCCTCCTGGCTGAAACAGGAATTTCCCCGGCGGCTTTGAAACCCAGCGGTCCCGGTGGCCGGCTGCTGAAAGAAGATGTCATTGCCGCTGTCCCTCTGGCTTCCGATCCGGAACCCACCCCCCAGGCCGTGGCGGCACCAGCTGTTGCAGCCGCAAACCGTGAAGAAGAAATTGTCCCCATGACTCCCATGCGCAGGGCGATTGCGCAACGGCTCTTGGAGGCTCAACACAACGCTGCACTTCTCACCACATTCAACGAAATCGATCTGCTTGAAGTGAATAACCTGCGCAAACAATACCGTGATCGTTTCCAGGAAAAATATGGTGTCCGCCTTGGATTCATGTCCTTCTTTGTCAAAGCGGTGGTGGATGCTTTGAAACGGTTTCCCCAGCTCAATGCAGAAATTCGCGGAACCGACATCGTTTATCGGAATCACTATGACATCGGGATCGCTGTCAGCAGCCAGAAAGGCCTGGTTGTCCCGGTGCTTCGCGATGCGGACCGGATGAGCTTTTCAGACATCGAAGCCATGATTTCCGACTTCGGTGAACGCGCCCAGAAAAACCGGATTCACCTCGAAGAACTCGAGGGTGGCACTTTTACCATCAGTAATGGTGGGGTGTTTGGTTCACTCCTCTCCACACCGATTGTCAATCCACCCCAGAGCGGGGTGCTTGGCCTTCATGCCATCCAGGACCGCCCGGTAGTCCGGGAGGGCCAGATCGTCATTCGCCCCATGATGTATGTCGCACTGACTTATGACCATCGCATTGTGGATGGGCGCGAAGCGGTCACATTCCTGAAACGCATCAAAGAGGTCATCGAGGAGCCGGCACGCCTCATGATGGAAATATAGAGTCTTCCATCGCAAGGCCTGTATCATGCAATCGGGATGGACAGGGGGGGAAACAGCCTCGGCTGAAATGTGGAATATCTGGGCACGCAGGCTTCCAGCACCGCATTTCTCCCTGTACTTTCCCCGTATATATTTTGAAAATTACTGCCCGAATGCCCCCTGTGTTTTCACCAGAAACCGGCAGGACATGGCAGCCAGGAGGAAAAAATGAGCCAGTATGATCTTGTTATCATCGGGGGTGGGCCGGGAGGATATGTTGCCGCAATCCGTGCCGGACAGATGGGCCTCAAAGTAGCCTGTATCGAGAAAGAACCAGCCCTGGGAGGAACCTGCCTGCGTATCGGCTGCATCCCGAGCAAAGCCCTCCTGGAATCCAGCCACATGCTTCATGCCGCCCAGAAGTCCTTCAAAGCCCATGGCATCAAAGCAGGGAGCCTGGATTTTGATCTTGCCACCATGATGAAGCGCAAAGAATCTGTGGTGCGAGCCTTGACCGGCGGGATCGCATCCCTGTTCAAGAAAAATGGGGTCGAACGCATCGAGGGGAGTGGCAGAATCGAAGCCCCCGGCAAGGTGGCTGTTCAAAAGGGTGGACAGACTACAGTTCTCGAAACGAAGAATATCATCATTGCCACAGGAAGCCTCTCCGCCCCGCTCAAAGGAGTCGAACTGGATGGGGATCGGATCGGCACCAGCACCGAGGCCCTGTCGTATTCATCAGTCCCTGGACACCTGGTGGTGATCGGGGCAGGCGCAATCGGCCTCGAGCTCGGCTCGGTCTGGAAGCGGCTGGGAGCCAGGGTGACCGTCCTTGAATACATGGACCGCATCCTCCCCGGCATGGATCTCGAACTCGCCCAGGAAGCACAGAAAATTTTCGAAAAACAGGGCCTGGTGTTCAGCCTCGGCAGCCGGGTGACCGGCGCTCGAGTGGCTGGAGACCATTGTGTGGTCGAATGTGAAGGCAGCGAGCCGATCCAGTGTGACCGGGTCCTGCTCTCGGTCGGGCGGATTCCCAACACCTCGGATATCGGACTCGAAACTGTGGGCATTCAAACCGATCAGCGCGGGCGTATTCCAGTCGATGATCACTTTGCGACTGCGGCTGGCAGTGTCTATGCCATCGGTGATGTGATTCGCGGCCCGATGCTGGCTCACAAAGCCGAAGAGGAAGGTGTCGCCTGTGTGGACCATATCTTCAAAGGGTATGGCCATGTTGACTACAACTCCATCCCGGGGGTGGTTTACACCCACCCGGAAATTGCATCGGTCGGGCGCAGCGAGGAGGAGCTGGTCCGCGAGGGAATCCCTTACAAGAAAGGCGCTTTTCCATTCATGGCAAATGGGCGTGCACGCGCCATGGGAGAAACTGATGGGAGAGTGAAGATCCTGGCTCATGCGGAATCGGACCGCCTGCTGGGGATTCATATCATTGGCCCTCATGCTGGTGACCTGATCGCCGAGGCGGCTGTGGCCATGGCTTTCGGAGCCAGCAGCGAGGACCTCGCCCTTGCATCCCATGCCCATCCCACTCTGGCGGAATGCATCAAAGAAGCCGCTCTGGCAGTCGAAGGAAAGCCGATTCATATCTGAGGGGCATCCATTCCACTCAGAGATGGGTTCTCCAGATATGGCTGAGTGGATGTTTTCCATATCAGCCGTCTCAAAGGGATATTGATTTTTTTACACCCCCTCAATGTCTTCGATCAGGGCCTCTGCGGTTCTTCGGGCTGCCTGACCCTCTCCGAGTGAGGCAGCGACTCTTCTCAGATCCTCGAGCATCTGACTGCGTTGAGGCGTGTCTTCAATCAGAGGGATGGCCTTCTTAGCGATATTCTCGGGAGTGCAGTTTTCCTGCAGGCACTCCGGGCAGATTTCCCGCCCGGCGAGGATATTCACCAGCCCGATCCAGGGGATCCGGATGACGCGCCGTGCGATCCAGGCATCCAATGGCTTAACCTTGTAAAGAACCACCTGGGGAATACCCAGCAGGGCGTTTTCAAGTGTCGATGTCCCGCTTTTGGTCAGTGAGACCCGGAAAGCGGAGCGCAGATCCGGTGATGGATTTTCGACCAGTGTCCAGGGGATGTCCTGCCTGAAAACCTGGCGGATTTCCTCTGCCGTGATGCTGTCACTGCGGGGCACCACAAAATGAAGATTCGGAAAGCGCTGCAGCAATAGCCGGGCGGATTCATACAGAACCGGCCCGAGGCGCTGCACTTCGCGCGGGCGGCTTCCCGGCAGCAGGCCTGCCAGGGGAATCTCCTCCGAAAGTGGGAGTCCGGCACTTGCACGGATTTCACCGGGAGATCTTCTCTCCTTCAGGCGATCCACCAGGGGATGCCCGACAAACCGGGCTGGCACCCCCCTCTGCTGGAGAAATTCCTCCTCGAAGGGCAGGATCACAAAAACCTTTTTCAGGTCCCGCTTCATCCTTTTGACCCGGCCGGTTCTCCAGGCCCATACCTGAGGGGAGATGTAATAGCGGACCGCAAGGCCCGACTGGTGCGCCCGGGTGGCGACGCGCAGGTTAAAACCTGGATAGTCCACCAGCACGGCATCGCGGATTCCAAGCTCCCGGCAGAGCAATGGGGCCTGGCGGATCAGGCGGGAATAAGTCCGGATGTTGCGAACCCAGTCAAGCCCGATCGAGGAGAGAGAAGTCAGATCGAAATGGATCTTCGCTCCGGCCGCTTTCATTCTTTCACCGCCATAGGCATGAATCTCCGCATCCGGGCGGATCTTCAGAATTTCGCCGATCACATCAGCGGCATGGGCATCTCCCGAGGGTTCTCCAGCCACAAAAAACAGTTTCATGATAATTCGCCAGCCTCTTTTTTCATGCTGAGGATTTCCAGCCTGACACCGGTTGTGCTCCGGTTGACAACAGAATACAAGTCACTCACTCTTTTTTCATGTCCACCTGCCTTGTCACCGGATGCGCCGGTTTTATTGGTTCCCATGTATGTGAGGCCCTTCTGGCAAAGGGTTTGAAAGTGATCGGTATCGATTGCCTGACTGACTTTTACCCGGCCGGGCGAAAACGGGCCAATCTTGCCCCGCTGCTTTCATCTCCCGGATTTCAGTGGATCGAGGCGGATCTGTATGCCATGGATTTGCCCTCAGTCCTTGCAAAAGTGGACCGTGTCTTTCATCTGGCGGCGCGTGCCGGTGTGCGTTCCAGCTGGGGGGAATCCTTCGATCTCTATATTCGTGAAAACATGGGAGTCACCCAGCGTCTCCTTGAAGCCTGCCGGACCGCCAGAATCGAACGTTTCGTGAATGCATCCAGCTCTTCGGTGTATGGCAACACTCCCGATCTGCCGGCTCGTGAAGACTCCCGTTTACAACCGGCATCTCCCTATGGGGTCACCAAGCTCGCTGCCGAAAAACTCTGTGATGTTTACCGTTCGGAAATGGGAGTTCCGGCAGTTTCTTTGCGGCTGTTCACTGTCTTTGGCCCAAGGCAAAGGCCCGATATGGCTTTCGATCGATTCATCCGCGCCGGGTTGTCCGGTGATCCGATTCATATCTATGGCGATGGCAGCCAGGTCCGGAACTTCACCTATGTCTCGGATGTGGCCGATGCCTTTCTTCTGGCTGCGGAGAGGGAGTGCCCCTCGGGTGTCTACAACATCGGAGGAGGATGCACTGTGCGCCTCTCGGAGGTGCTTGCCTTCATCGAGGAGAGTCTGGGCCGGGCGCTCAATCTTCATTTCGAGCCGAAAGCGGCCGGAGATGTGAATGCCACCGATGCCGATACCTCTCTGGCACACCACGAAATCGGCTTCTCACCGAAAATTACCTGGAAAGAAGGAATCCTCCGCCAGATCGAGTGGATCCGAAACAGCCAGGCATCCTGCTGCTGATCGGCGGGTCAATCTTCCCGATGCAGGTCGATGATCTGCATTCGATCCAGATAAGGCTTTGTTCGGACCTCTTTGAGAGAAGAGAGCTTCGATACAATGTCCTTGATGCGGAAGGCCTGCTTCGACATCCGTTCCAGGTATCCCAGCAGCTGTTCTTTTGAATCCCCTGACTGAAGGCTCTCTTTGAACAGGTCGAGGTATCCGATAATCCCGGTTAAAGGGTTGTTGATCTCGTGGGCTGCAGTTGCCGCCAGCTGGATAATCGCCATGTCCTTTTCCATCGCCAGAAGTTCTTTCTGGAGAACGCGGATGCGCAACCCCGCCCGGATCCGTGCAACCAGCTCATCCTGATGGTATGGCTTGGTCAGATAGTCATCCACTCCCGCATTCAAGGCGGTGACCTTGTCTTCAGTCAGCTCCCGCGATGTGAGAAGGATAAAATAGATTGACTGGAAACCCGGTTTCTTTTTGATTCGTGAACACAGCTCGACCCCATCGATTTCCGGCATCATCCAATCCGAGAGCACCAGGTCGATGTCCCTGAAGTTTTCGAGCGATTCAAGGGCTGTGAGGGAGCGGTCAATCGGAATCGCTTCGAAGTTCCTGTCGGTCAGGATCCGGACAAGCATTTTCAGGCTGTTTGGATCATCTTCAATAACCAGAATTTTCGGTTTCACAGGTTCGGACACTTGGATTCCCCTTATGCGAATCTGTATGGCTCGATGCTCATATCACAGGAAGTCAGCGGCCTGGCTCCATCCCTTGTGATGACAACAGCATTTTCGAGGCGGATGCCACCCCAGCCGGCGAGATAAATCCCCGGTTCTATGGTGACCACCATGCCGGCTTCCAGGGTGTCGGTTGAGGTAGGCCCCAGACGCGGGGCTTCGTGGATTTCGACCCCGACTCCATGGCCGAGTCCGTGCATGAAGGCCTCGCCAAGGCCGGCGTGGGCAAGCACCTCACGCGCCGCTGCATCGACTTTGGCGCACTCGGCTCCTGCGCGAGCCTGGTTCAGGGCTTCCTGGTAGGCGCGCATGACCAGATGATGCCTCTCTCTCTCGAGCTCCCCCGGCTCCCCGTAAAAAAATGTCCGGGTGCAGTCACTGCAATACCCACAATAGTCCGCTCCAAAGTCAATCAGCACCCACGAGTTTTTCTGCAAGGGGCAGTCGCTGGGCCGGCCATGTGGAAGGGAAGTTCTCGCTCCGAAAAGAATGATGGGATCAAAGGAAGGGCCTTTTGCCCCGCAGTCCCACAGAAGGCACATCAGCCGCTGCAGAATCTGGCGCTCGGTCACCCCTTCCCGGATTTCCTCGAGCAACTTTGGATACACCTGGTCGATGATTTTTGAGGAGTCTTCAAGCAATCGGATCTCTGTTTCATCTTTGACTCTTCGCAGGTTTTCCACCCAGCCGGCCAGTGACTCCCAGGAGGTTGTGTCATTCAAAGCAGCCTGCTTATCCAGGCTTTCACAGGTCAGGTGATTCGCCTCATAACCAATCTGCTTCCAGCCTTTCTCACAAATGAATTCAGACAGCAGGAGAGGGAATGATGTGTTCTGCAGGATATGGATTTGGCACCCCTGAACTTCGAGGGAGGACTGCTCACGGTATCTCCCATCAGTGACAAAAATCTGCTCATCCCGGGAAAGCAGCAGCTGCCCATACGAACCTGTAAAGCCTGTCAGGTAACGGACATTGCATAATCCGGTGATCCAGGCTGCATCGAGATTCTGCTCCCGGATCTTTTCGATGATCCTCTGACGGCGCCCTGCAAACCGGTCCTCACCCATGATCAGGCGGTCCGCTCTGCCAGAAGGCTGTTTGTGATGCCCGCGATGCTCTCAAGGCACAGGCGTGATGCCAGTTCCGCATTTTCCGAATAGGTCGTGCCACCTGGACGGTCCATCATCTCCTTGGTGATATCCACCGGCCGCCAGTGGGTCTCGAGTGAGACATATCCGGTGTAGCCATCTTCGATCAGCGCTTTCAGCTGCCCCCTGTAATCGATCTGCCCTTCACCGATGCGGACACACCGGGCCTCTGTCGGGCTGATGCGTTCGGCATCTTTCAAATGGATATGGCGGATATGCTTCCGCAAAGCACGATACCCATCCGGGTAAGGCACTTCTTCGTTATCAAAATCAAACACAACATTGCAGGGATCCCACACCGCAGCCACACGTGGATGCCCGATCTCATCCAGGAAAGCCGCTGTCTGTGCTCCTGTCCCGATATAGGTCGAAGCCTCGTTTTCGATCAGCAGCTGGCATTGCCCCTCCTCGATAATCCGTATCGGTTCAGCAAAATGATCGAGGATTTGTTGCCACACCGGCTCCACAGGCCCCTTGCGCCAGAAAGTGAAACCACGGATGAATTCGGTGCCAAATCGATGGGCGATCTCGCAGCAGCGGCGCAGATACTCATGGTGATCTTTGATTTCACCAGGATTGTTGAGGTCACACTTGTAAAAAGGACTCCCCAGGCAGCAGATCTTCAATCCCCGGTCGTCACATTTCCTGCGAATCTCCTCCACCATCGCATCGGTCAGTTTATGGACTCCGACATCCGCAACCGATCGAATCTCGACAGCCTCGCAGCCACAATCGATGGCAGTTGCCAGAGCCAGGTCCAGATTCTGGCTTATTTCATCGGTAAATACTGCGATTCTGTACATGTCCGCCTCCAGAAATGTGAGATATATTGTTGAAATGGTCCGTCCGATTCTGCGCGCATGGCAAGAACTGGTTGCCTATTTTAAAGAAGGCTGGTAGGAAGGGAAGGGCACGATGGCTGGTTGGCCACCACCACGGATTTAGATGGATGCTGCCTTCAGGCTGCAACTCGTGATACATTCCATCCGCACCTGAAGGCATGATTGACCCGGAGGAGATCGTTCACCTTGCCTTATAATCCGAATGTCGATCTGGTGGTCGGCATTTTTCTTATCATGGCACCCCTGCTGATTGTCGGCTGGCTGGTTCTGGCGGTCATTCTGGTGGGAAAACCCTCTCCGGAAAAACCTGGCTCTCATCCAGCCCAGAAACCCCCTCCCTCGAACCAGCCGTGTGACTCCTCAAGCCCACCCTGCTCACTCCTCGATGCCCTGGTTCACTTTGAAAACGACCTGAGCCGCTGGAGCTCCAATGGGGATCCGGAAATCGCGCAGATTGCACGGGAAATGCTCCAGTCCTGCCTGGCGGCACGATCCCGTCTGGCGGAAAATCCCACCAGCCATTCCCGGGTCCAACCGGAAGTATCAGCAGAAGACTCCCGGGATAGGTGACTTGTTTCCCGGTCGGCCGCAGATATCATACCCCTTTATCTTCCTGGAGGTTTGAAACCCATGCCAAAAATCTGCTTTCTTGGTGCCGGCAGCACTGTTTTTGTCAAAAATGTTCTGGGGGATTGCCTGCAGACCAGCTGCCTCCGTGATTCCCACATGACTCTGCTCGATGTGGATCCTCAGCGTCTTCAGGATTCGCTGGTCATGCTCGGCAACATCTGCCGGACTTCAGGAGCCAGTGCACGAATCGAAGGGTTTCTCGCTGAAGATGCCGAAAAGGCGCTTCAGGGCTGTGATTATGTGGTCAATGCCATCCAGGTCGGCGGTTATGAGCCGAGCACTGTAATCGATTTCGAAATACCAAAAAAATATGGCCTCCGTCAGACCATCGGAGACACTCTCGGGATCGGAGGAATTTTCCGCGGCCTGCGCACAATCCCGGTGCTGGTCGATTACTGCCGGATCATGGAAAAGGTTGCCCCGGATGCCCTCCTGTTGAATTACTCCAACCCCATGGCGATGCTCACAGGAGCTGTTCTGAAAGCCACTTCGATCCATGCGGTCGGGCTTTGTCATAGTGTTCAGGCGTGCGCGCGCCATCTGTGCTGGCAACTGGACCTCCCCGAGGACAACCTCCAATGGCGCATTGCGGGGATCAACCACCAGGGATGGCTGATTTCGATCTCACGCAATGGTGAAGATCTTTATCCTGAAATCAAACGGCGCGCCGAGCAGCCGGAATACAAAAAGAAAGATGCGGTCCGATTTGAAATCATGAAATGGTTCGGGTATTACATTACCGAATCCAGCGAGCACAGCAGTGAATATGTCCCCTGGCTGATCAAGGCCAAAGCCCCTGAACTGATCGACCGCTTTCATATTCCACTGGATGAATACCCGCGCCGTTGTGTGGCCCAGATCGAGGGCTGGACACGGATGCGTGACGACCTCCTGAACAACAAAGACCTGGAACACAAGCGCAGCGAGGAGTATGCCTCGTATATTTTTGAAGCAGTCGAAACCGGAACGCCCTATACCTTCGGCGGCAATGTGCTCAATAAAGGGCTGATCACCAACCTGCCTGCCGATGCCTGTGTCGAAGTCATGTGTGTGGCAGACCGGAATGGAATTACACCGACCTGGTTTGGAGACCTTCCACCCCAGTGTGCCGCATTGACCCGGACCAATGTCAATGTTCATGAACTGACCATCGAAGCCGCACTCACCCGCCGCAAAGACCACATCTATCAGGCCGCCCTGCTGGATCCCCATACCTCCGCGGAACTGACCATCGATGAGATCATTTCACTGTGCGATGACCTGATCGAAGCGCATGGAGATTATCTGCCTGCATACCATTGACCCGAGGCATCCCTGATAACGGAATTTCAGAACTGCTTGACAGGAAGGAACGGGGAGTACAGGCTTTTAACCAGGAATCAATGCCATGCGCCGAATTGTTGTTCTTCCAAATATTTTTACCACCGGGAACATGGTGTGCGGCCTGTCGGCCATCCTGCTTTCCCTGAGTGGCACCCCGGAAGCCATGCAGCATGCCTGCTGGGTGATTCTTCTGGCTTTGATCCTGGATGGGCTGGATGGGATGATCGCAGTCCTGACCCGCTCCTGCACCAAGTTCGGCATCCAGTATGATTCACTTGCCGATCTGATCTCTTTCGGAGTCGCACCAGCCATGCTTCTGATCGGTGAATACAGGCTGGTTGAGGGTGAGCAAGGCCCGGTGACGAGAGAATACTGGGCCATGAGTGTGGTGCTGGTAGTCTGTGTGGCACTTCGCCTGGCTCGTTACAATGTCCAGGCATACAACAGCGAAAAAAAATCATTTCAGGGCCTGCCCTGTCCCTCCCCGGCGGCCTTCATTGCACTCCTTCTGTTATGTTCGCATGAGTATGGGTTTGCCTTGCCTCCGAGGGCGCTGATGGTTGTGGTTATCTGTCTGGGAATGCTCATGGTTTCAAGCATCCCATACCCCAGCCTGAGGAAGTCGGATTTCTTTCAGACCCAGCCCTTATCCACCTTTGCTCTGGTGGTGCTGGTCTTTGCCCTGATCGCCATGGATCCGGTCGGGGTGCTGTTTATCCTGATTGCTGGATATATCCTGTTCGGGCCGGTCAGCCAGCTGGTTCCCTCTCATATCAGCCAAAAGCTCGAAGAACTGGTAGAATCCGGGAAAAGCCCCCGCTAGCCACCCACAGCCTCTCTCCCCGGATCGCATGTTCCCTTGCCCCTGTGAGGAGCGCATTCCTATTCCCAAATCATCATCCTCGCGAAAGCAGGGATCCATGGCATCCGAACAGTTTTCTGGATTCCCGCTTTCGCGGGAATGACAAAGGGGCGAGCGGGAATGACGGCTTTTGTGTGGATCTCCCGTTTCCTTCCACGTCACCCTCGTTCCCTGATACGTCATTCCCTTTCCTTGATACGTCACCCCTTTCCCTGATACGTCATCCTCGCACCCCTCATTCGTCATTCCCGCGAAAGCGGGGATCCACTCCCACCACACAATGGATTCCCGGTCGGCGCCGGGAATGACGGCTTTTGTGTGGATCTCCCGTTTCCTTCCACGTCACCCTCGTTCCCTGATACGTCATTCCCTTTCCTTGATACGTCACCCCTTTCCCTGATACGTCATCCTCGCAC
>WBZO01000945.1_pt1 | contig 44534 bp, 40 predicted proteins | sample 5204261 | NCBI WGS metagenome assembly WBZO01 (sample SAMN12412400, study PRJNA552823) | activated sludge metagenome | isolation source: activated sludge from anammox sidestream of wastewater treatment plant... | place: USA: North Carolina | collected 2017-09
TCTTACCCACGCCTAAAACCTCATAATAATCTCTTTTTGCCATTTGTATTTTCCTTATTGATCTTTATTTACCTACTACAACCTTTGCATGACGGATGATCTTGTCATTCAAAAAATAACCTTTGGCTATCTCATCGAGTACTTTGTTTTTCTGGTCATCCGAAGGAACAGTAATACTTGTAATTGCATCATGCAGTTCCGGGTCAAACTCTTCATTGATCGTTTTCATGGCTTTCAGACCTCTTGCCTGTAATGTATTTCTGAGCTTGTTGAACACTAACAGGGTCCCTTCACGGATCGCCTTTACATCTTCACTGTTCTCCATTTGCTGCTGGGCCCGGTCGCAGTCATCTAAAATATCCAAAAGATCAATGATCACTTCACGACCTGCCGTCTGGATCAGTTCCAGCCTTTCCTTTGCGTTTCTCCTTTTGAAATTGTCGAATTCGGCGAGAAGCCTCAGATTCTTATCCCTCAGTTCCTCCAACTCGGTTTTCATTTTTTCGAGTTCTGCATCATCTGACACTGCTTCATTCATATGAGCGGTACCACTCATATTTTCATCCGAATTGATATCCATGTCAATGTTATTTTCCTGAATTTTTCCGCTTTGTTTCTTCATATCCTTATCCGGCATAGTATTACAAATTGAGTGCAAAGGTAAGATTGTCAATTTTATTGCCAATGCAGGTCAAAGGGACAAAATGTCCATAGATCCATTGGAGGTGAAAAAGGGAAAAGTACAGATGTCAGTCTTCAGGAACAATTGACAATCATAGAGATCTTAATTTTGCTGTTCTTTTAAGAATCTTTGTATGCCTGTAGTTTACCTGAAGAAAAGAATATCTGATCGTGTCCTCAATGGCCACCCCTGGATCTTTAACAATGAAATTGAAAAATGGGACGATGAAGTGCCCGAAAACAGGGTTGTGGAAGTATTTACCTATGATAAAAATTTCTTAGGCAAAGGATATATTAATCCTCTTTCCAGGATACCGGTTCGTTTGCTTACCCGTGACAGAAATGAAAAAATTAATGAGACATTTTTTCTGAACCGGATCAGGAAATGCTGGGAATACAGGGAAAAGCTCGGTTATGTGGAGAATTGCAGACTTGTATTTGGTGAAGCGGATTCGCTCCCTCAACTGATTATTGACAAATTCAATGATTATTTTGTTATTCAAACCCTGGCTTTGGGAATTGATATCTGGAAAACAGAGATCGTAAAGGCATTGAACACAATCTTTAGTCCCAAAGGTATTTATGAAAGGAATGATGTGCCGGTCAGGGAATTGGAAGGTCTTCCTCAACAAAAGGGTTTTTTATCCGCTCCTTTTAACACACAAATTGTGATCAGGGAAAACGGCCTCCGGTTCAATGTAGATATTGAAAACGGACAAAAGACAGGATATTTTCTGGATCAGCAGGACAACCGCAGGAAAATAAATAACATAGTGAAGGATGCTGATGTATTGGGCGCTTTTTGTTACACAGGAACTTTTGAGATCCATGCGGCTCACTACGGAGCAAGATCAGTAAAGGGTATTGACATTTCTGACGGTGCGGTGGAACAAGCGAAGAAGAATGCTGCATTGAATGGATTGCAAAACGTCTGTCAGTTTGAAGCTGCAAATGCATTTGATGTTTTAAAACAATGGTCAAAAGAAGGGAAGCAATATGATGTGGTGATGCTCGATCCGCCTGCCTTCACCAAAAGCCGTGACACGATTCAAAAGGCGATCACAGGCTATAAAGAGATCAACCTGAGAGGAATGAAATTATTAAAGCCAGGAGGCTTTCTGGTCACTTCTTCCTGTACTAATCTGGTGAATCCTGAATTATTTCTTCAGATTATTGATATGGCTGCGAAAGATGCAAGGAGAAAGATAAGGCAAGTGACTTTTCAAACTCAATCATCCGATCATCCGGTGATACGCGGAATTGAAAGTACCTGGTATCTGAAATTTCTGATAGTGGAAGTGAGCTGAAATTGTAATATTACCGGGCGTCTTATAAATGATTATTTGGACACCTGGAATTTTCCGGAGTTGATGACCTTTCCGTTGCGGTCGAGAAGATGATAGATATAAACACCGCGACTGTAATCGGAAAGATTCAGCGTCGTTTTTTCAGTGAGGTCCTGCGATTCATACATTTTCTTTCCCAGAAAATTATATACCTGTATTATATATCCTTTATCAAAACCTTTTTGAAAATCGAATGTGATATAAGATGTTGCAGGATTAGGATAGGTCTTTAATACAACTGCCGGACCCTCAGGCAAAGATGTTGTTGAAGGTGCTTGTGCCCTTGAGTAGGTGGTTGAAAAAAGAATAATGGCCAGTATGAGTAAAATTTTCTTCAAGCCAACAAATTTACTTTCAATTTACTATAATATTTTGTTTTTTTTCAGGAAGATCCACTTAAAGTCTTCAGAATCGTAGATCTACGAGGTATTTGAATCATGAAAGTGGGACTTCTGAGATTTTCAAGAATTTAGCCAGGTATGGCGAATGGTTTGTAAAAGCTGCAAAAGCCCTTAGCAATAAAGGGTTTCTGTTTATTGAAGGATCTTAAATATTTTATTGTTATTGTTTACCTGTTCTGCCTTCTTATTTGAGAATTAGCGGTTCTTTTCTTTCAAATTTTAACAATCATTTTTTTTACATAATGGCAATGGCGCCGGGGATAAAGTGGTTATTGAAAAGCCGGGAGAAAAAGATCAGAACCTGGGACAAAGGGTTGAGTTCTGAGAAGATTTATACCTGTTCAGAAAACCGATGTATGAGACGGACATTTCAAATCCGCCTCGGCCAAAGGTTGAAGTTTTCAACGGTGAAATGTTTACATCGTAACTGAATACGACAGAGAATGAAGAGTAATCCAGTTTGACCACTGGTATCAAAGCATCATTCCAGCGACAGAAAAGCCCTCCGTGAATCATATAATCAGGCTTTTCAGGATCCGGACCTATTTTTAAACCATACATCGCACCGGCAACGCTTTCGGAAGATCCGTTTTGAAAAGACTGGTCGGCCTGAACAGTGATATAGCTATATTCTGTCACTTCGAATTTAAAGCCTCCCGAGAATACCCATTTTGATGGCAATTTTATATTGGCATTTTCGTAAAATGAATTTTTAGGATGATTGAAATGATGATACGCTACTCCGATGAAATAGTTACTGTTCGGATTGTCATTGATCGAAGAATTATAACTCATTCCTACACTTCCGTCTGCATAGGTGAATCTTGCCTGCGTCAATGACTCGCCATCACCCAATCCATCATAAGTGCTGTTAGTGGTCATTTTTGACCGGTCGAAATATTGTTGTACTATTCCGCCCATAAAACCTAAAGAGAGATAACGGTTTTGATCATTGCTCAATGATTTGTGATAGTTAAGTGCGGGCATGAGTTGTGTAGTAGTCCACCCGATGGTTCCGGCACGGTCATACAGGATCTGCAGTCCTCCGGTCATAAAGTCATTTGATTTCCCAACCGGCATTTTGTATTCAGCGTTAATAGATCCGGTGCGGTACGCATTGGTCACACTGTTCCACTGATCCCGGTACACAGCCTGCACCCTTACATCTCCGGTGTAGATGCCGGCAAGAGAAGGATTTCTGAGCAGCGGTGTTTCAAAAAACTGTGAGAAATGAACGTCCTGGGCAAAAGTTGTTGAACACAACATCAGCGCCGTCAATAAAATGAAAATGATATTTTTTATTTTTAAAAACTGCATTTTATTCTCTTAAAGTATTAAAGCAACATTCCCATTCAGTTTAATGACCTCCCCGTTATCACAAAATACTTCCACCTGGTACACGTAAACTCCGGCCTGCACTTTCTGGCCTTTATATGTTCCGTTCCATCCATATATGTCATCATTGATGGGAAAATTATTCTGTTCAAAGACCATTTCCCCCCAACGATTAAAGACTCTTAAAGATTTTACCCTGTCAATACCTTTTCCCCTCGGGAAAAAGATATCATTCTTGCCATCACCATTGGGAGAAAAAGTATTCGGCATGAACAGGTTAGCATTTTTACAGATGACGACAACATGAACAATTTCAGAATTGACACATCCGTTCGAGTCAACAAATGTAACTGTATAGTCCGTGTTGAATTTCGGCCCTGCAACAGGTTGAGGGCAATTAGTGCAGCTTAATCCCAATGACGGAGACCATGCCCATTTGTAAGTATTCGGAGAATAGGTAGCGGGTATGGTTTCCGGAAATCCATTTTGAATGGTCATAGTACCAGGCATTGAAACGGATGGCAGCGGATAAATAGTAATGTTGTGCCGGGCAGTGTCTTTGCATCCGCTGCTGTTTGTGGCTATTGCAGTTATTACAAAATTACCTGCTGCGCCATAAGTCTGTACAAGTGGATTTTGAAGATCAGAACTGCTTCCGTTCGGGAAATTCCATAGCCAGGTGACAACAGAGGTGTCAGGGAAATTGAATATTCCAGACGTCAATAACGGAGAATTGAGGCAAGCGGCCGTATCTCCGGTAATTGCTATGGATGGGCTTTGAATCACTCTTACTGCATTGGGCATCGTTAATACATCACTGCATCCGCTTTGCGTCTGAATGGTCAATGAAACCGAGTAATTACCCGGAGAGCTGTATTGATGAGCCGGATTTTGAAGTGATGATGTTGTTCCGTCACCAAAATCCCAATTGAAGTTTACCAGGGGATCATTGAAAGTGGAAGAGTCTGCGAAATTGACCCAACCGCTATCACACAATAATTTCTTATCTAACCCGAATTTCGGATTGACACCGATCGTATGGACAGTGTCCATGCCTGAGATCGGTATCAGGCATCCGGAAGGGTCCTGGAAAATGACCTGAGGCACGAAATCTCCGAAAGTATTGTACGTATGATTTGTGGAAGGTGATGTTGTGACTTCGGAAGTGCCATCTCCGAAATCCCAGAGATAAGTAACTGGCCCCGGACTGAATGCATTGAAGTTAATGGATAAAGGCTTGCAACCATTAGCTGCTATATAATCAATACGTGATCCTGCGGTATCGTAAAGGGTAATCGTTTTATAGGCAGTATCCCTGCAACCGCCTTTACTGGTTGCGATCAGCATCACTGTATATGAACCGGGTATGGAATAATAGTGAACCGGATTAGCTATGGTGGAAACCCCCGGGTCAAAATCCCACCGAACAGATGAGGCATAAGTTGAAGTGTTTGTAAACTGAGCCTGCAAAGGAATACAGGAACTTACCGAGTCGCTCACCGTAAAGCTTGCAACCGGGTACTCAACGTGTACATATAAATTTTTGGTCAGTGAATCAACACAACCGTTAAGATCGGTTATTGTAAGTTTTACAGTGTAGTCTCCGGGGTTTGTGTAATTGTGAATTACTGCATCATTGTTTATTGAATTCGCCGTGGAGCCGTCACCAAAATCCCAGAGGCCGGTCATTGATAAAACGGAAGTGGAATTATTCTGAAAAGTAACTCTTGTAGCAGGGCATGTCAATGAGTCTCTTGAGGTAAACAATGCTTTCGGATTGGTAGTTCTGATCAGATCTTGTTTGGAAATAGTGTCTGTACATCCGGTTGCATCGGTAACCAATAGCCTTACCGAAAAAGTTCCTGTATCGGCATAAACGTGCTGGAAAGGAGGGCCGGTAAAAGTTTGATTTGTGCCATCACCGAAATCCCATTGCCAGCTTACAATATTATTGACCCCGTCATTAGTGGACAGATCATTGAAGACAGTGGTGATGCCTGCACAGCCTTTGGTGTTTGTTTCTGAAAAATTCGCTGTGGGGCCATTCACCCTATAATAATTCACTTTGGTTACAGTGTCGGTACATCCGTTGAGATCGGTGGTTACCAGCCTTACCGTGTAAGTTCCTGAGTTAATGTAAATGTGTCCAATAGAAACATTTCTTGTGTTGCGCACTGTGCCATCACCAAAGTCCCACTTATAATTTGAAATGCTGGATGTATTGATATTTGAAGCAGTAAATGTTACTGAATCAGGTTTACATCCGGAGGTTTTGTCGCTGGTGAAGTCGGGATCCGGATCCAAAGCATTTACTGTTTTTGAAATGGTATTGGAGCAGGTGCCGTTTGTAACAGTTAAGCTGACTTTGTAAGCTCCTAATGACGGAAAACTATGAACCGGATTCTGTTGATTCGAAACAGGACTGCCATCCCCGAAGTTCCATTGCCAGGTCGCAGGCCCGACAGATTGATCAGAGAAACTAAATTCAAGGCGGTTATTACAATTTGCTGTAAAATTAAAATTAGCGACCGGTGGGAGCACATTGATATAATTAGTTTTGATCATAGTGTCCGGACAGCCATTATTCGATGCAATAAGCATTACGGTATATCGTCCCGGCAATGCATACGAATGATTAGGATTTCTTTGAGAAGAAGAATTCCCGTCGCCGAAGCTCCATTGCCATTGATCTACCGGCGCTGACAGGTCAGTAAAACTTACGGATTGGGTTGCACATTGGGTCAAAGGAGATGCTGTGAAATCAACTGTAGGAATTGTTCCGACACGAATCGCATTATTGATCAGGAGCGTGTCCGTGCAACCGGTGCTGGTAGTAATGATCAGTGAAACATTGTAGGTTCCCTGAACGGTATAAGTATGAGTAGGATTCTGTTGAGTGGAAACAGGGCTTCCGTCACCAAAATCCCATTTGTAAGAAGTGACTACATCCAGGGCATTGATGTTAGCTACAGGAGAAATAGTATAAGGGATACAGCCATGAGCAGGCAAAGAAGGAATGCGGATGGTTGCTCTTCTTATATTGATATAATTGTTTCTCGTGATAGTGTCTGCACATCCCGCAGAATTGGTGACGACCAGCGTTACATTGTAACTACCGTAGTCATTATATATGTGCGTTGGATTTTGTTGGGTAGAAGAATTCCCGTCACCAAAATCCCATTGCCAGCTTACAGCCCCGGTTGATTGATCACGGAAATTGACGGTCAGGGGAGGTTGACAGCTAAAAGTGGCGGGAGCATTGAAATTGGCAACAGGTAATGGGTTTACTACAATATTTTTTATTGCAGAGTCAATACAGTTTGCATAGGTATTGTATAGTTTAACCGTATAAGTGCCGGGAGTAGTATAAATGTGAGAAGGGTCAATAGATGATGCCGTAGTGCCATCACCAAAGTTCCAGACCGAGCTGACAGGAGCCGGTGAAGAAGCATTACTGAAAACAGTTGTTGCATCAGCACAAACACCGGCAGGAATATTGAAGGCGGTAGTAATACCTCCAATAGAAATAGGGCTCGCAGTCTTGGCAGTGTCGCTGCAGCCTGCAGTACTTGTTGTGATGAGTTTTACAGTATAGTTTCCGGCTGTCGTGTAGGTATGGGAAGCGCTTTGCTGTGCAGAAGTGTTCCCGTCGCCAAAATCCCATTGCCAGGTCAACGTTCCTGGCCCGGTTGAATTATTGGTAAAATTGATTGTTGCAGGAGGGCTACAAACATTGGCCAGGGTATTATTAAAAGATGAATGAACTCCCGGAGTTACATTGATGTAATTGGGAATGCTCAGTACTTTGCTGCATCCTTTATCATTGGTCACTTTCAGAGTTACTGTATAAACGCCTGCAGTGGTATAAGCAATCGTAGGATTTTGGTCGTTTGAGATAAGGCCGTTACCGAAATCCCATTGCCAGCTGACATTTGTGTTTCCGGACCCTCCGGTGGACTGGTCAGTGAAATTAACATACACGGGAAAACATCCGGATGTTTTGTCTGCAGTGAATTTAACAGTTGGCGCTTCATACACGATGATATACTGGTTACGGGTCAGTGTATTACTTCCGTTGGCATTGGTAACGGTAAGCTTCACTGTATATTTTCCCGGCTTTAGATAAGCTGCAGAAGGATTTTTCAAAGCAGAAGTATTTCCATTTCCAAAATCCCAGTGCCATGAAACCGGATTACCGTTAGATTGATCCTGAAAACTGACAAGAAGCGGAGAACATCCGGCTATGGGTGATGCTGTGAAATTTGCCGAAGGCGCCTGGCCGAATAAAGTGATTGAATTAAATAGAAATACAGATGCGAAGGCAACGAAAAGTTTTATTAGGGTATAGTGTCTTTTTCTCTTCAACGAGCAATTGGTTTAACGATCAGGTGATATTAATACAAATTTTCCACGGTAAGCTGTGCTTTACCCTGGAATTATTATTACTTACATAGGGTTTGGATGTGCCGGAATTCGACTACTTAATACGCTTTAGGGATCAAATTTATTGTTTGTCAAGGCGCATTGTTTTCGTCTCACTTCCATTTGATTGAGAAGCCTCTACAAAAGTCCAGCTATTGTTGTCAATGTGCCAGGAGCCATTGATCAGATCCAGGGGAGCGGTAGCGCCCGGAAAATTGGCCCATGTGGTCATTGTGGATGCATTACCATCCCAGTTTCCTGTTTTTTCCACCGTTCCGTTTTTTATGGCATCCACTGTTTTGTTGCTGTAATATTGAAACTTATATCCCGAAAAACCGGAGGTAATATCAGCGCTGTTTTTTGTAAAATGTGTGATCACCCATTGACCATTGACCATTGCATTAATTATTGCATCCTGCGCCATACTTTCTTTTACTTTTTTGCAGGACACAATAAGGATTAATACTGATATCAGTGTTAATGCTTTTTTCATAGTAACGTTCAGAGTGGCAAAATAGAATTATAACACAGGTTTTCCAATCGTTATTTTACTATTCATTATTTTCAGAAATGATCAAAGTAATGTTGGAGGAGGCAGCGACATCTCCTGATGGCCAATGTATTGCAGTTTTGCGGAAAGTTGATTTTGAGAAGTTTGGCTCGGGACTTTGGGCAGCACTCTACCAAAAAAGCCCTTGATCTTTACGGAGATCGCAGGGCTTTAGGTTTTTCAACCTTGAGTCATTTATCTGTTATCATTTTTCAGGAAATCCTGGGTTTGATTTCAATTCCTGTATTTGTTTAATGTGTCGCTGACTGTGAGCGCTGATCATCAGGCAGAACTGATAACAATCTATCCACCCGAAAGGCATTTGAACCACATGATTCCTCAGGTCTTCGGTACTTAACTTCACATATTTTATATGATTGGTCCTTTGAAGTCTGAATGACCCGAGAGCGTCCTCCAAAGAAGTAAAGTCTTTGTTTTTTGATTTTAATGATTCGGATAAAAGATTCACATGTTCCGGATCTTCGATCATGGATACGAGCTCATCATCAGTATAATTTATAAGCGATCTTTTGTCAGGATCAGGAGCGGTTTTCATTATGGCAGATAACAAATTCCAGCAGTTTTTTTCGCAGGAGGCTATATGAAAAATATATTCCCTGATTGAGCGGCTGTCCTGATTCGGTTTATAATCGAGTTGGGCTTTGGATAAGCCTTCTACAGAATTGAATAGTTCCGTCTTACCATCTTTCATCAGGTTCATTGCATACTTTCTCTCTTTTTGCGACAGAGAGGTATTATTCAATGTCCCGGCTAAACCTGTTATTACGAGTAAACCAAGTAATAAGCGGCCTTGTGTTCTTTTCAGCATGATAAACCTTTTGGAAAAGTTTCCGGGTAAGGCTTCTGTCCAAAGGGTGGGAAATCAGTGAAAAGATACAAAAGTTTTGCATTTGAAAAAAAGAAATTAAAAATACCGGTGATCAGTTCAGCGTTCGTTTTTTTACCATACCTCCCCGGGTGTCTTTGATACTCTGCATGACCATAAATGCATTGGGATCTATCCTTTCAACAGCATTGGAAAGCCGGGTGATCTCAAGTCGGGTTATCACTGTGAAAATGATCTCAACGCTATCGCTTTTCTCCCCGGATTTTCCATACCCCTTTTTCCCGGAATAGATTGTTAAGCCATGCCCCATTTTTGTTTTAATCATTTCAACGATTTCATTACTGTGGGTGGAGATGATGGTAACTCCGGTGTATTCTTCTATACCCTCCAATACAAAATCTACTGTTTTTGACGCAGCCATATAGGTAAGTACGGAATAAAGAGCTACTTCCGGGGTGAGCAGGTAAGCTGCTACTGAAAAGATGATAATGTTGAATATCAGAATAAAATCGCCCACCGACAGGCTTCGTTTCCGGCTCAGATAGATGGCAAGAATTTCTGTGCCGTCTATTACTCCGCCGCCGCGTATGGCAAGGCCGATTCCTAATCCCAGAAAAAACCCGCCAAAAACAGACACCAGGAGCTTGTCGTTGGTAATGATCGGAAAATGAACAGATGCTATCGTCATTGCAAGGACAGAAATGGCAATGATACTTTTCAGGCCAAATACTGAACCGATCTGCCGCCATCCCAAAGCGATAAAAGGCAAATTGATGACTACTAACAGAAATGCCAGGGAGATACCTGTCTTATGCTGAATAAGCAGCGAGATACCCGTAACACCGCCATCAATGAATCCCGTAGGTATCAGAAAACTCTCCAATCCGAATGCAGCTGATGTAATTCCGGCTGCCATTAAAAAGAGACTTCGTGCTTCATGCCAGATGCTGCGTTGCAGCATTCTTATCCCTTTGGCATACTCATAGTGAGTCAGGACCGCGTTTTTGTCCTTGCCAAGGATCAATCTGATCTGGTGAATGAGTAATTGATAAATTTTTGGTTTTGAAGCCATCTGTTCAAAGATAGAAAAACAGTTCTATGCAATGACCGGTCGAGCAGTATTTTGAAAAGAAAAAAATGATCTCTTCCTTTATGTGTACATCAGGAAATGATAAGCCTCTCAATTTTAGGATGAATTAATGGGAAATCCCCTTCATTGGCCGGATCCTTAAAGATCCATTATTAAACTGCTGTATCTTTAATTTTTGAAATGAGTACCACAGAATATTCATTTTTATTCCGGCGGGAATGAACATTATTTGACGTAAAGGCTAAATGCCGCAGAAGTAAAATTTAAATTTTTCGCATGAAAATAGCAGAGATCACATCTTATCTAGAAACGATCGCTCCGCCTTCCCTGAAGGAACAGTATGATAATGCTGGCCTGATAACCGGTAATGCCATTGATGAATGCACCGGGATCATCTGTTCGCTGGATGCCACTGAAGAAGTGGTGAAGGAAGCGATCGAAAAGAAATGTAATCTTATCGTTGCACACCATCCCATTGTATTCAGAGGGCTAAAAAAGATCAACGGGAAAGATTATGTGGAAAGGACGGTCATTACAGCCATTAAAAATGATATTGCCATTTATGCCATTCATACCAACCTGGACAATGTGCTGCAGGGAGTGAATGGCAAGATAGCTGCATTGCTGGGGCTTCAGAATATTTCAGCGCTCTCTCCCCGGGAAAATATTCTGAAAAAACTTTTCACTTTCGTGCCTTCGGATAAAGCGGAGCAGCTGCGCAATGCCATATTTTCTGCCGGTGCGGGGTATATTGGCAATTACAGCGAATGCAGCTTTAATTCGGAAGGAGTAGGAACCTTCAAAGCAGGAGCGGGAACTCATCCCTATGCAGGCAAAATCGGGGAGCGGCATTATGAAAATGAGGTCAGGATAGAAGTGATCTTTCCTGCCTGGATAGAAGCAGCCGTTATCAGAGCCATGAAAGCCTCCCACCCTTATGAGGAGGTGGCTTATGATATAGTGCCTCTTACCAACGAACATCCATCGGTGGGGAGCGGTATTATCGGCGAACTGCCTGGCGTTATGGATGAAAAGGAATTTCTGAAAAAAATTAAAGAGGTATTTAACGTTCCGGTGATCCGGCATACCCGGCTATTGTCTAAGACTGTTCAAAAGGTAGCTGTATGCGGAGGGGCGGGGAGTTTTTTGGTTTCCAAAGCGTTAGCTTTGGGCGCTGATATTTATATTACTGCTGATATGAAATATCATGAGTTTTTTGACGCCAATGACCTGATGGTCATAGCTGATGTAGGCCATTTCGAAAGCGAGCAGTTCACCATAGATCTGTTGAAAGAGGTTTTGGAGCAAAAATTTCCTAACTTTGCCGTCCTTAAAACGCGGGTGAAAACCAATCCTGTAAAGTATTTTATCTGAATACCGGAAAGATTGGATATCCCGGAAAAATCAATCAATTCATGGCAAACGTTAAAGAATTTTCAGTTGAAGAAAAACTTACTTCACTGGTGAATCTTCAAAAAATTGAAAGCAAATTAGATGAGATCCATATTCTGAAAGGCGAACTTCCTATGGAAGTGGACGACCTGGAAGACGAACTTCATGGATTAAATTCCCGGCTGACAAGAATAGAAGAAGAGATCAACGGAATGACAGATTTCATAGAGCAAAAAAAGGAAGCGATCAAAGAATCTCAGGCGCTGATCAAGAAATACGAGAAGCAAAGTACCAATGTTAAGAACAACCGCGAGTTTGAAGCCATCAATAAGGAGATCGAAGATCAGCAACTGGATGTGAAGCTGGCAGAAAAGCACATCAAAGATGCTACCGAAGAGATAGCCGAAAAAGCGGTTGCTCTGGAAAAGGTAAAAAAAACGGTAGCTTCCAAAGAAGCGGTTCTTACTACCAAAAAAAGTGAACTGGAAAAGATTATTGCAGCAAACGAGAAAGAAGAAAAACAATACAACAAAATGGCTGCTGAAGCCAGGGAGAATGTGGACAGCAGGCTTCTGGCAAGCTACGATAAGATACGTAAGAGCTACCGCAACGGCCTGGCTGTGGTTCCTGTAGAAAGAGACGCCTGCGGCGGTTGCTTTTATGCTGTTCCTCCACAGAAGCAAAGTGAAATACGCCAGAGAAAAAAGGTAATGATCTGTGAAAACTGCGGACGTATTTTGGTGGATGAAGAGCTGGAAAAGAGTGTGACTCCTCACTAACAGTAAATAAAATATTTTCTTTTTTTGTTTTCCTCCCGCTTCAGGCGGGAGGTTTTTTTTAATTTGCAGCCAAGGATGTTGCAGCAGCTTTCTATACAGAATTATGCGATCATTGAGGAACTGGAGATCAATCTTTCCCCTAAGCTGAATATAATCACCGGTGAAACCGGCGCCGGTAAATCCATTATCATGGGGGCATTAAGCCTGATACTGGGCGAGAGGGCTGACACTTCTGTACTGGTGGATAAAAGCAAGAAGTGTATGGTGGAAGGTTTGTTTTCTGTGAAGAATAAAAAAGAGATCAGGAAATTTTATGAAGAAAATGAATTGGATGAAAGTGATGAACTGATCATCCGCCGTGAGATAGGAGTGAATGGGAAGACAAGAGCTTTTGTCAATGATACACCCGTGACCCTTGACCTGTTGCAGCGGCTGAGTTCCCTGCTTGTGGACCTTCATCAGCAGTTCGATACTTTACAATTGGGGGAATCGGATTTTCAAAGGGAAACACTGGATGCACTGGCAGGTCATGTTGACCTCGTTAACAGATATCATGATGTGTTCCTGCAATGGCAGGATGCAGGTAAAGATTGGGAAGAACTGAAGGCAAAAAAACAACAGTTTGATAAGGAAGCGGACTATAACCGTTTTCAGTATAATGAACTGAGCGAAGCAGGTTTTACAGATAATGAGTTGGAAGAAATTGATGCAGAACTCCGGATCATGAATAATGCTGAAGGGATAAAAACCGTATTGAATAAGCTGCATTACGATCTTGAAGAAAGTGATAACCCCCTGGTACAGCAGTTGAAGATCTTAAGTAATCAGTTAGCGGCATATTCGGCCTATCATCCGGATATGGAAGCATTGATCCAACGGATCCATTCGGCTCAGGTCGAATTACAGGATATTTCGGAAGAAGCAGAAAGGATCAGCAGTCATGTGAATTATGATGCGGAAAAAGTTCAGCTTTTAAGCGACAGGCTTTCTCTTGGGTATAAGCTATTGAAGAAGCACGGAGTGAAAACGACCGGAGAGCTGCTTGCCATACAAAAAGAACTGAAAGAGAAACTACAGTCGGTCTTAAATATGGATGAAGAGATCAGGCAAAAGGAAAAAGAGGTGGAAAGACATTTCGGCGAAGCCACTAAGCTTGCAGAGGGGATTTCTGAAGGAAGAAAAAAACAGGTTAAACCGCTGGAAGATAAAGTGAATAAATTACTGGCACAGGTTGGAATGCCCAATGCAAGACTGAAAGTTGAAATTTTAAAGGGAGAATTGAATCCTTATGGATTTGATAAGATCGAATTTTTATTCAACGCCAACCTTCCGGCAAAAGGAAGTGATAAGAACATTTCTTTTTTACCGGTAAGAAAAGTAGCAAGTGGCGGCGAACTCAGCCGGCTGATGCTTTGTATAAAATCGCTGGTTGCAAAATCCATTGATCTGCCTACGATGATATTCGATGAAATTGATACAGGCATTTCCGGCGAAGCAGCAAGGCAGGTCGGCATCATCATGAAAGACCTTGCTTCGAAAAGACAAGTGATCTGTATCACACATCAGCCTCAGATAGCAGGAAAAGCAGATGCGCATTACCTGGTTTATAAAGAGATCGTGAAGGACAAGGTAAAAACCAATATCCGGCTTTTGAACACTGAAGAAAGGATCACAACGATAGCTAAAATGCTGAGCGGAGAAAAACCAACCGCTGCAGCCATCGAGAATGCAAGGGAGATGGTAGGAAATTGAAACGTCACCGGACAGAAGTTTTACTTGTATAATGACAAGAGGCGACAGCGCAGTTTGGCATAATAGAAATAAATGAAATGGAAAGCGATCCTGATATTATTCCTCATTCTGATCTCACTCATACCGGTCTATTGGCTCAATAAATATTCCCAGAAGATCATACAACCACAAAAATCATTGGCAAGGTTGCTTCTGTATCTCTTTTCAGGCTTTGCCTTTGTCTTTCTATACACTTTCTTATTGGTGCTGGCAATTAAGATGATGTTTCGGGGAGCGTGAAAAGAATAGCAGGTTTAAATCAAGGCAGCCCTTACTTCAGGCTTCAAAATAACTTCTTACATTTACCGGCGTAAAACTAAAGATTATGGGAAATAACTTACTGAAAGGTAAAAAGGGGATCATCTTCGGAGCGTTGGATGAAAAATCAATAGCCTGGAAGACGGCTTTGAGATGTCATGAAGAAGGCGCCCGGCTTGTATTGACCAATGCACCTGTTGCATTGAGAATGGGAGAGATCAATAAACTGGCAGATATCGTAAAAGCTCCGGTGATCGGTGCGGATGTGACCAATATGGAAGACCTGAAAAACCTGATGGAAGGTTCCATGAAACATTTTGGCGGTGGTTTTGATTTTATTCTTCATTCCATAGGGATGAGCCTGAACGTACGCAAAGGCAAACATTACACGGAGATGAATTATGAATGGAATCAGAAGACGCTGGATATTTCTGCTATGAGCCTTCACAAAGTGTTGCGTACTGCCTGGGATATGGATGCGTTGAATGAGTGGGGTAGTGTGGTGGCGCTGACCTACATTGCTGCACAAAGGGTTTTTCCTGATTATAATGAAATGGCGGATGCCAAAGCATTGCTGGAGAGTGTGACAAGAATGTTTGGTTATTATTATGGGGTAAAAAAGAAAGTGAGAGTGAATACGATCTCCCAATCACCTACAAGAACTACTGCCGGAAGCGGCGTGAAAGGATTTGATGGTTTTATCTCTTATGCAGAAAAGATGAGCCCTTTGGGAAATGCCGGTGCAGATGACTGTGCTAATTACATAGCACTTATGTTCAGTGACTATACCCGCATGGTGACCATGCAGAACCTCTTCCACGATGGAGGGTTCTCATTTACCGGAGTAACAGGTGCGGTCATTGAGCAGATGGGTTCGTAGGGTTTAAAAATGAGTGAGTCTGCTACGGATCGAAATTCCTAAGTGGAATTGATACATACGAGCATAGCCATACAAACACCTGCCTGAAAGGCCGGAAAATATATGTTCAACAGGTTATGATTCTTTTTGACTCTGATCTTTCCTTTTTGGAAACGTGGATTTAATATTCGTCTTCATTAAAAAGGAAATCATCCTGGGTGGGATAGTCGGGCCAGATATCTTCGATGGTTTCATACACGTCTCCTTCATCTTCGAGTTCCTGCAGATTCTCCACTACCTCAATAGGGGCGCCACTGCGGATAGAATAGTCGATCAACTCGTCTTTGGTCGCCGGCCAGGGTGCATCTTCAAGGTAGGATGCTAATTCTAATGTCCAAAACATCTTTTGAAGGGTTTATTTTAAGGAATTAAGGTTTATAAACGGGTACAGGTACCCCCAAATTTTCCGCAAATGTAGTTGTATTAATGAATTTACCAAATCGGATATTTTGGGGGCGGGATTACCTGCCCCCCACATATTTTTATAGCATTGTTCATTGTTTTTGAATATGAGTTAGGTTTGTAGCCTCTTACAGGTAAACTACTCCATTTATATACCTGAAAAGATGGATCTGATATGTTATCGGGAAAGAACATTTATAAAAGTTACGGCCCCATCGAGGTTCTGAAAGGCGTCAATATTGATGTTCAGAAGGGTGAAGTGGTAGCAATTGCCGGTCCTTCGGGTTCGGGCAAAAGCACTTTGCTTCATATACTGGGTACGCTGGACAAAGCGGATGAAGGCATCATAACCATGAACGGAATAGAACTGCAGAAATTGGAAGGAAAAAAACTGGCAGCCTTCCGTAACCGACATATTGGTTTTGTATTTCAGTTTCATCATTTGCTGCCGGAGTTCAGCGCATTGGAAAATGTATGCATTCCGGGCTGGCTGGCAGGGAGGAAGAAAAAAGAAGTTGAAGCTAAGGCTAAGGAACTGTTAGAGGTACTTGGTTTAAAGGAGAGACTGGAAAATAAACCCAATCAATTATCAGGCGGCGAGCAGCAAAGGGTGGCGGTGGCCAGGGCGCTGATCAATAATCCGGATATCATATTTGCCGATGAACCCACCGGCAACCTGGATACAGCCAATGCCAAAGAATTACACCAGTTATTTTTTGACCTGCGCAAACAATTCAATCAAACCTTTCTGATCGTTACACATAATGAAGAATTAGCTACACTCAGCGACCGGGTATTGCACATGAAAGATGGAAAGATAGTATGACAAGTTTCTTATCATCACTTAAAAATGTTTTTACTTGTCTGCTCCTGATCTTATGAAATATTATTGGATGCCATTAGCCGTCATTATCTTATTACAAATAATTGTTGCCGAAATACCAACCCCATCAGCAGTTTTACCTTCTACCACAACTGTTTTAATTCCGCCATTTTCTGTGTAAGTTGCTTTGCCGCTGCCAGCCTGCTTAAAGCCTGAATTATTATCTTGTGTACTGACATTATATGTTTTTCCGTTTAATAATTTTCCAAACCCTATTGAGATAGAAAATTTGCTTGCCCCTGTCTTAGCAGCATTTTTATCGTCAATTATTAATTGCAGGCTGGATAATTCATTATCAGCTTTTCCATTTTCTGAATATTGATTACCGAATGAATTATCTCCTGTTAATCCTTCACTGCAGGTAGTTTCATTACTTGTAACATGATAAGTACCTGCATTGGCGCCACCGGTGAGTGTTACGGAAATATCAGAACCTGAAGATCCACTGCTCATTGTTTCCCCCGGGTTTGATGTTGCCGGAGTTGTTGAGTTTTCACTGCCGGAAGTTTTAGTTATATTATTTCCGGAGTTGTTGCAACTAAATATTAAAATAGTTGCTGCGAGTGTGATGATTTTTTTCATATCTTATTTTTTTAAAAACAATTTTTCAGGATTATCAATTTATTATTCAAAGTGTCAATCCCTGATTTATTTTATTCCAATCTATTTTTTGAAACATTTCTTTTATCCGATCCGTATTGCCTTTTAAGATGATTACAATATTTTCGATATAAGGGCTGCCGTTAGGATGTGTAAAAGAAAATTCATAATAGGGAGTACCGCTATAATCCTTTTCCTTAAAAGTTTTCCAATTGCCAAATGTCAGTACATATTCATTGGTTAAATCTTCGTTGGTACCCGGGTCTTTAGTAGGCTTAAAGGAAAAATAACAACCGGGTATTTTTAAATCTTCTTTACTTCCTTTAATGGGTCTTACGCCTAAGTTTTTTTCGTTTACATGCACCTGAATAATGACTTCCGATTTAGCTTCAATTTCATCCGATAATTTATTGTAAGCAGCACTCTCCGCTTCATTGTGTGGCGTATTTGCAGGGTCTGTAAGTCTATCCATAAGTGGTTTCACTTCTTTAATCCACAGCGGTGATTCTTGATTAAGGGTATAGGTCATATCAGAAAAAGGAGCCGCACCCATGACCACATCCGGTTTTATTTGCACCGAATAATCTTCAGGATCATCGGCGCCGCCAGACTTTAATATCCAATCGGCATCTGCAAAAGGTTGCAGTACGGGCATTACCGCATTGACCACTTTATTTAGAGCTGCTTTCTCGGCGGGGGTTGGGTCTCGTAGTGTTTGTGCAAAAACGGAAAATCCGGTAAGTGATAATATCAGACTAAAAAGAAATGGTTTCATCGTATTATTTCTCTAACTAATTTTTTATACTTTTAAAATATAGAGATATTGTTGTTTTGGTTTTTATGGTTTGGCTGCTGAGGACATGAACTAAGGCAAAGGCTCCATTCTGTTTACCACTTTTTCATGTTATCCCTGTTATCGGGTGTGTTTATTAATTCTATTTTAAATGAACTTTTATAATTCAATCCGCCATTTTCTATAGCGAGCAATGTTGTCCCTTTATCATCTCCAACGGTACCATTTACCGGTTGTGTACTTCCAATTTTAAATGGTAATTCTAATTTATTCAGAGTTAAAGCGCCACCTGTTGACTTTTCCATTATACGGTTACCTGTAGCGGATGCCTCTTTGAGCTTTTGCCGATCTCTAAAATATTCAGCGGAACCTATATAATTGGGATTGGCTTTTTCTTTCCGTTCAATACTCTTTTTTATTATTAGCAAACTATCCATTTTCTTTTGATCAGCAGATGAGACGCTGCCAAATTGGGCTTTTAATTTTCTTGCTATGGCAAGATCCTTTTTGCCCTGTGCGGTTTTAAAATAATTAGAATCATTGCCATGAACTGTCATACGTCTATTCCATGCCTCCATTTCCGATTCACTAAAATTATTTTCGGCTTTTTTATACTTGTTAATTTCTTTTTTAAGATTCTCTGTATTGGCTTTGCCTAAGGTGGAACTCACCACCCGGTACAACATAGGTATAGTTATCTCACCGGCCTGGTTACTTTTGTAATGTTCCTCAGTCGGCCAGAGCCGGTCAAAGAACATTCTAAAAACCGGCTCCTTGTCGCACATATTTATATTGAATTTGACTGGTACGTTAAATTCTTTAGGTCCGGCGTATGTCAGCGCCTCTTTATCATGACCAAGAAATTCGGCCTGTTCTATTTTAAATGTCATGGTATTTCCATTTTCAGGTTCCCAGGTATAACATGGACCTTCGTCTGAAGTGATAACCCGGCATCGGATTTCGGTTTCGCCTCCAAAGCGTACGGTAACTTTATTACCATCCTTATCGAGTCCATCACCTGAATAAGAAATCGTAAGCTTAAAATGCATAAGCGAAATAGCCTTATTCCAGGCTTCTGCAACTTCATTTACATTTTCAATACTGAATTGCCCGTTATTATTCACTGATTTTTTTCTGTCTTCTAATTTAATACCCAACATTTCTATATCCCTTGGCAAGTAGAATATACCCGGGTACAATTGGTATTGATATTGTTTTAATAAGCGGTTTTTGTATTTTTCATAATAGTTTTTGGCCCAGGCTTTAAAATCATCATTCAAATCACCTTTTGTGTAACCCAATAAACTCAGATCTCTTAAAACACTAAAATAATATTGTACACCACCTAAAAAATAATCCCCGCTATTCATGTACTTTTCAACCATCTTATCTATTTTTTCTTTTGCCCATAATGCCAGGAAATCAATTGATTTTTGAATATCATTATCTGTAATATTGTTCAGACAGGGATAAGCGTCTCCATTATCGTAAGAAGATGATACCAAACTCCCTCCAACGATACTATGTCCTCCAAGCAAAATTGTTTTATCCTTTGCAATTTGCAGCAGGGTGCTTATCATATCCGACTCCGGTTGAACGCTCTTTTTGTTGAAGGCATCAATGATTGGCTGATTTTTATCTGTATAGTTTTTTTCCTTGCAATCATGGCAATCGGGATCAATTAAAGGAGGTACAGGGATTTCCGGATGGGTACCTTTATGAGCCTTAATCCAGCCTTCAATAGCATCATACTTTTCTTTAAGACTCGTGCAGTCATTTGAAATATCTTTCAGAGCTTTTGCTTTATCCTCAGCGCTGTAATCGGGTAACCCACTTTGGCAATAGCTTCTTTCGGTCATTAATAATATGAGCGAAAAGAAAATTGCAAAGAAGTATTGTGTTTTCAAAATAATAGTGTTTTGTGTGTTTAATTCATTATTAAAAATTTTGTTACTCCATAAATTTTTATCATTTGCTAATTGCATCATTTAATTTTTCCCAGTCAATTGCTTTAATAATTTCTTTAGCTACAGGTGCAGGAGCAGTAATGGTTACAACAAAATTTTCAATGAAAGGCGATTGCTTTTTATGAATAAAGGGATAAAGAACATAAGTGCCTGCCTGCATGTTAACTCCTTTCCAGTTGCCGAAAAACAGCATAGATTTTTCTTCGGGGGTACCCACTTCATCAGTTGGTGCACGGTAAAGTTGCCAGGCAAAAGGTACCCCGGGAACGTGAAGAACAGAAGATTTGTCTCTGCCTACAACTGTATAATCTTCCTTTAGATAGGGACTATTGATGTTTATTGAAATTTCTATATCTTGTAAATTCTTAATTCTGAATACGTTTTTAGCAGCCTGTGAAATAACTTTTAGATTGCCTGCATTTTTTGATATCTGATCATTATAAAATTGCAAGGAATCGTTCATCATTTTACCATAGTCAGAATTCGGATCAAGAGAAAGTTTGAGGTCATAAAAGTCGCTACAAAAAAATAAGGGGCGATACGGTGAAGGATTATTAGCTAATTGGGAGCTACGTCCGTTTTTTTGCTCTATTATTTCCCAACCGCTCTTTTGTAGTGGTTGAATAAAAGTCTTGTCGAAAATGGTAACGGATTTATCTATAACAAGTTTTTCAGCTTGCCTTTGTTTCCTGCATTCATCAGTGAATTCTCCTGTACGTGTGGTATGAAAATTCCCTTTAATAGAAATTGAAATATTTTGATGATTCCATGACAGGTATGCACCCATGATACCTTCAAAATTGCCTTCCACTATTCCACCTTTATTTTGATCGTACCGGGTAACAGTGATTGTAAAATCTTTTGCGTATGCCTGCAATGTGTAGCCATATACTTTGGGATTAGTATTGTACGATAAGTAAGCAAAGAGGGAATCGTTTTTATCGTTTTCGTCTTTCTGCGTCCAGCGCCAGCTTTTTACTTTCGTGGGAAAGGTTATGTCAATGAGATCATTAGAACTTTTACCCATAAAGGCTCTTATATGCCCATAAGCTTCATCGAGGTCATTCGGATCGTCTTCCTCAATCGGGTCGCAGTTTAGCAACGTAGTATTATCCAGGTTTAATTCTTTGCATTGAAAGGAAATACTGCTTTGGGCTTTCGGAAATACCCAAAGCAGCAAGAGAACACAAGTCGCAATGATCATTTTATTTTTTCCCATTTCTGTAAGTTTATAAGCACTACATTTTTACAAACTCCACTCTCCTGTTATTTGCCCTTCCTTCCGGTGAATCATTGTCGCTAATTGGTTTTGTATCACCAAAGCCTTTGGTTGTAAGTCGTGAAGCATCTACACCCATTTTTACCAATTGTGTTTTTACTGCTTCAGCTCTTTGTTGGGATAAAGTCAGATTATGTGCTGCATTTCCGGTGTTATCGGTATGACCGTCTATTTCAAATTTTAATGAGGCATTTTTTTTCAGCAGGTTATAAATCTCGTTGATTGAGCCCATTGACTGAGGCTTTAATGTTGATTTGTCAACATCAAACAGAATTCCGTGCATTATAATTTTTGCGGGTGTGGTAGTTTGCTTATAAACATTGATTCCTCCCTTTGCAATCCGTATATTCTTGATGAATGAATTTTCATATCCATCCACATGGATGGTTACATTGTTCGGTTTGCCAGTCAGGTTGTTCACATTTGCAACACGAAACTGATCAATATATGCTTTACCTGCTGTTTTATTGATGGCAATAGCAATATGGTGCCATTGCATAGGATTGTCAGAATCTATATGCAGTGCTTCTGGATAGCTCACATCACCCAAAGTCCAGTTGATATTGCCATCGTAAAAACTCAATCCCGGCATAATAGCGGGATCCTGTGCATAATAAACCCGGTTGCCAAAATCAACACTTACATGATTAATACCAAACTTTTCATTTTTAAAATCAAATTCTATGGTAAACTGGTCAGGCATGTAAGTTTGCTTTTCCATTCGTGGCGTAAAAGTAGCGCCATTGCCCGGAGGCACATGAATCACATTTTCTCCGTCTTCCTGTTGTACATCTACTTGTCCATCTGAAAGTGTGAATTGTGAAGGGATTTCGCCTATTTGTTCATCAGCAAGACCCGATTCAAAAATTACAGTATCACCCGGAACAAAATCATAGTTCTGATATGTTTTGAGCGATGCCGGGGCGGAAGTATCATTACTATTGTTAGTGGTATTTTTTTCAGTTTTTGAATCTGAGCCGGTACCTGAAGTGGAATTTGATTTCTTTTTTGTGGCATCTTCGGTTTTATCTAACCCCTTATCAATAGCTTCATCTGTCTTTTCATCTACACGCTGGTTTGTCTTGTCTTTGATTTTGTCTTTCAGTTTCTTAAAAATTTGTCCATTGGCAGTACCTGCAAAAACTGAGAAGATCAATAAAAAAGCAACTATCTTTTTCATATAAATAAATTTTTATAAAGTTGCTACTTTATGACAGGCAAGACAATCACAAAAAAGTGTGAGAAGGGCATCCACGTCCCCGCCGCCGGAATCGCCCTCAAACAAAGCCTAAGTTGCAGGTAAATATTCTGATATGCAATCTTTTTGATTGAATAAGAGCCATTTGAATTTTACTGCAAAGCCCGCAAAGGAAATACGCAAAGTGAATACAAAGAAGCGGTTTTAAATGGCACTCACTTTTTTTACTTTGCGGGATCTCTGCGTCCTTAGCGGTTAAACCTGATCATCTTTTAATCTGAAGGATAAAATGTTATCTCAGGAGCAATTAAATTTTACCGCAAAGCCCGCAAAGGAAATACGCAAAGTGAATATAAAGAAGCGACTTTTAATGGTACTCCCTTTTTTACTTTGCGGGATCTCTGCGTCCTTAGCGGTTAAACCTGATCATCTTTTTATCTGAAGGAGAAAATATTATCTCAGGAGCAATTAAATTTTACCGCAAAGCCCGCAAAGGAAATACGCAAAGAGAATATAAAGAAGCGACTTTTAATGGTACTCCCTTTTTTACTTTGCGGGAGCTTTGCGTACTTAGCGGTTAAACCCAGACAACTTCTTCTCCGAAGGAGAATACTGGTTCTATCTTCCATACACTTTATTCAGCGCTTCCGTTCTGCTTTGTACCTGGAGTTTTTCATAAATTTTCCTGGCATGGCTGCGGATGGTTTCCATACTCACTTTCATTTCATCGGCAATTTCTTTATAGCGCAGGCCTTTGGCAAGTGCTTTAAGAACTTCTTTTTCTTTCGGGGTGAGGATATCTGTTTCATCAATAGAATCTTTTTTCTGGAAAGAGGCAATGACCTTGCGGGCGATCTGGCTGCTCATGGGCGAGCCGCCATTATATACCTCAACGATGGCATCCAGAATTTTTGACGGAGCTGTTTTTTTCAGCAGGTAACCGCTGGCTCCTGCTTTCAACGATTCAAAAATATTTTCATCGTCTTCATACACAGTGCTCATGATGAATTGTGTCCGGGGACAAAGACCTTTTAATTTTTTTACAGCTTCAATCCCGTTTAAACCGGGCAGGTTGATATCCATCAACACCACATCAGGCGACAAAGCAGGGAGTTCTTCTATGGCCTGCTCGCCGGTAGCAAATGTTTTTTGACAACTGAAGCCTTCGCTCGAATCAATAAGAAGCTGAAGGCCTTCCCGGATTTCTTTGATATCATCTATGACAACGACCTGTATCATTTTTTCAAATATAGTAACTGCAATACTAAAACATCATCACAAAAAAGTGTTAGACGGATACCCTGATCTTCGTTTCTGTTCCTTTCCCTGGCTCAGATTTAATCTCATAGGTCCCTCCTATCTGTTGAATCCTGTTTTTCATATTGCTCAGCCCGTTTCCGAATTCCCTGGTTTGATTGATATCAAATCCTTTTCCGTCGTCTTTTATAGTTAATTCAATACGGTTATCCGTGATTCCGATAGCCAGGGTTACTTTATCACACCAGGCATGTTTACCGATGTTATTGAAAGATTCTTTTACCGTCAGAAAAATATTCCTTCTTGTTTCTTCGGATAACCTGATCAACGGGAATTTTTCAGGAAGGATGAATTGTGTTTCGACCATAAAAGGCTCAAAAAATTTCAAGGCGTATTCCCGGATATATGAAGCCAGGCTTTCCAATGTATCATTCTTTGGGTTTAAAATCCAGATGATATCCTGCAGGTTGTCCACTAATTCCCTTGATGATTCGGAAATATTTTCCAGTTGTTGTTTTGCTTTTTCCGGATCGTTGATTTGTTTTTTTACCACTTCACTCATAATGGCAATTTTTGTCAGACCGCTTCCCAGATCATCGTGCATATCCCGGCTGATACGTCTCCGTTCTTTTTCAACTGCCTGTTCCTTTTCCAGTTTCAATAATTTTTCTTTCAGGTTTCTTTGTGAAATATAACTAACAATAATTCCAAAGAGTGAAACCAGTACCAATCCCGCAAGAAGAATGAACCAGGTTGCTTTCCAGAAGGGTTCCATTACCCGGAAAGGAACCGAAATAATATTAGAAGAAGCGACACCATTGGCACTGGAGGCTCTTAATTCAACTGTATAATTTCCAGGGGAAAGATTGGCGTATTGTATTTCACCCTTGTTACCGATATACCGCCAACCGGTATCAATACCTTTGAGTTGACAATAATATTCATTACGTAATGGATTGGAAAAATCAGGCAAAGCCCAGCGGAATGTAATATTATGACTGCGATAACTGAATTGCAGTGTTGAAATACTATCCCATGTAACAGGCTTTTCATTTACAAGAATTTCCCTCAATTGTTCATCAGGAACTTTTGCCACTGCAGATAAAAATTTCTGAGGGTTAAAAGAAGTGATATAGTTATTGTTTGCAAATAGCATTGTTTCATTGCTGCGACAAAACAATGTTCCATCCATATCATTATTTAAAAGCCCGTCTGCTGTGGTAAACCTGCGAAATACATTGCTTGTTTCATTGTAAACCAATAATCCATTTTTAGTAATAAACCACCAGTTCCCGATTTTATCCGGACAAACATTATAAAGCTGTTTGTTCATTTCCGGTGGAATGGTGATTATTTTTAACTGCCGGTTGTTTTCATTCCACTTCAGCAATGCATCCGGTATGACACTATATAAAAACCCATTTTTGTAATAGATATTTCCTGTATGTACCGTTTCTCCTATTTGTTTGGTGAATGGTTTTGAGAATTTACCGGTATTTTTTTCATACAATATAATTCCTTCATCAAGGTCTGACATCCAGATATTCCCGTTTTTATCTTCAACGGCATCTGCAATCACTAATTTTTTTGGTTTACCTGCTTTCATGAGAAAATGATCCCATAGTTCTTTAAATTTTCCAGACGTAATATCCAGCATCCAGATACCTTCTCTCCAGGGAAAAACCCAAAGTCTTTTATTGCTGTCAAAAAAAAGATGCGTAATAAAATTTCTTGGAAGAGTTGTGCTGTCATTATTTTCATGAAAATACCATTGTGTGTGCCCGGTTTCCAAATCGTATCTGGCAATTCCTGCAGTGGTTCCCAGCCAAAGATTTTTATTAGCGTCAAAAATTAATGATAGTATAGCCGGATGCGTACCGAATTTTTTATCTATAGTTTCAAGATGGAATATAGGAGCAAAATCTTTTTTTAAATTCCAGTTATCATCATACAACTTTAAAAAATTGTCAGACTCTCCGCCTACAAATGTTAACTGATTCCAGTCGGATAGTACTACAGCCTGGCTTGTGATCTCACTATTAAAAAAATGGTGTTGAAAAAATTGCCGTCCGGGATTATAGACATAAAGTCCGGCTGATGAACCTAACCAAACCCATCCATCAGTTGAACGATAACAGGGAGAAAAATCAGGAATTGCTGATAATGAACCGGGCAATGTATTTTGAAAAAAATGAGCATTGGTAGGATCGAAAGCAAGTAACTGTCCGTTCAGCCATAAAACAGTTTGTCCATTTGGCTGAGTAGCTTCTGTAATAGTACTTACCGTGGTTGGATGTAAGGGTAATGTAGAATAATGGATAACCTTACCGTTTTGTTTGTCTAATTGCTCCAACCCATTATCCCAATTGCCCACCCATATTTTTTTATCACTGCTTTCATAAACATAAGTAAACAACTCATTATAGTCCGGATCATTTGCAGCACTTATCTCTTTTTTGTATTGATGGGAATTCAGATCAAAAGTCCATAGACCATTGCCCGAAGCAATCCAGAATTTATTTTCATCTTTATCTTTTATCAGGTGTATTAATTTATTACAATTGGCATCTTCAGCTTTTTTTGTTTCAGGATTATAATAAGCCCGGAAACTGCGAGATGCAGGATCAAACAATAATAAACCTCCGTCAGTACTACACCAGATATTTTGTTTTGATGTTATACAAATAGAATTGATATGAGAAGAGCTGCCATAAGGGCTTGCTTTTGGTAAATAGGAAATAAATTTTTTTTCTTTCTTCAGGAAACAAGATAAACCATCGGGAGTGCCTATCCAGATATTACCCGGCTCATCTTCTGTCAGGCAAAGGATATTACTGCTTATTAGCGATGCCGTATCATTTTTTTGATGCCTGAAAACGGTTATGGAGGAACCGTCCATGAGATTCAACCCGTCTGATGTGCCGATCCAGATAAAGCCCTTCCTGTCTTTTAATACACACTGCACATGATCATCACTCAGTCCATTGGCTTCTGTGACGGAGTACAAAACGATATTGCTCCCGGAAGATTGTGCCTGCAGTTTTCCGTTTATTAAAAGAAAAGACAATGAAATGATCAGCCATGTTCTCAAGTGTTACAGTTGAGACAATAAATTTACAACAGAATAGTGAAGGTCACACTCTCGCTTTCCATGGAATTTCTCTGGCTCCTAACTTATGACTCATGTAACGGGCCAGTTCAAAAAGATAATCGCTGAGCCGGTTCAGGTATTTAATGATCAGGGGATCAACAGGAATTTCATTTTGCTGCATCAGTACACAATGCCGTTCCGCCCTGCGGCAAACGCATCTTGCAATGTGAATATTGGAAACAGTAACATGCCCGCCGGGAAGAATGAAGGCTTTTAACGGAGGAAGCTCATTACTCATTTTATCAATTTCGCTCTCCAGCAAGGTGACATCTGTTTCAGCCAGCTGGGGAAGCTTCATTACCATCTTCTTATTTGGGTCGGTGGCGAGCAAAGCGCCAATGGTAAGCAGGCGGTCCTGGGTTTCCAGTAAAATATTTCTGCAAGCCTCAATATTTACCTGGTCTGCCACCAGCCCTATCCAGGAATTTAATTCATCCACCGTGCCATAAGCTTCAATGCGGGGATCACTTTTCGGAACCCGGGTACCCTGGATCAGGGAAGTCAGCCCTTTATCACCTGTTTTAGTATAGATCTTCAGTGCCATGATTTGGTTATTAATTATGCGTTTGCAGATATTACACAAACAAAAACGGTAATAAAAAGTTGACAGGATTCATTAAATCTACCTGCTATCAGATGTGGCCAGATTTCCTTTTGCCGCATTGAGCTCATCGCTTTCCACTATGCCATCCCGCAGCCGGACAATTCTTCCGGCATAGTTGGCAATGTCCGGTTCATGGGTGACCAGGACCACGGTATTACCTCTTGAATGAATTTCTCCGAATATATTCATGATCTCGTACGAAGTACTTGTATCTAAGTTTCCTGTTGGTTCATCTGCCAGTATCAGGGAAGGATCGTTTACCAATGCTCTTGCAATAGCCACTCTTTGGCATTGTCCTCCCGATAGTTCATTGGGTTTATGATGGCTGCGGTCTGTAAGGTTCACCAGTTCCAGAACATGCAGGGCTCTTTCGTTACGCAGTTTACGGCTCATGCCGCTGTAGATCAATGGCAGCGCAACGTTTTCCAAAGCGGTTAGCCTGGGCAGCAGATTGAATTGCTGAAAAACAAAACCGATCTCCTTGTTGCGCACTTCTGCCAGGTCATTGTCCTGCATCTTACTGACGTCCTGCCCGTTTAAAATGTATTTTCCGGAAGTCGGTGAGTCAAGGCAACCTATAATGTTCATCAGTGTACTTTTTCCTGACCCGCTGGGCCCCATCAGCGCTACATATTCATTTTTGTAAATATCCAGAGAAATTCCTTTCAGTACTTTCAACTCCATCCTGCCCATGAAATAGCTTTTCTGAATATTGTCGAGATGGATGATTGAGTTCATTGTTACAATTTTCCTGTTATCTGTTACCGGTTTTGAAGGTTGCTTTTTCGTACCGGCAACCGGTAACCGGCAATGGACATTATTTTTTTATCACTTTCGGCACTTTAAAAAATTGTTCATCATGGAGTGGTGCATTTTTCAGGGCATCTTCCCGGCTTATTGAACCTTTTACTTCATCTTCTCTTAACACGTTCACTTCATCGCTCATGTGCAATAAAGGCTCCACACCTTCCAGGTCGAGTTCATTCAATTTTTCTACAAACTCTATCATTTTCTGCAGATCTCTTTTGATCTCTTCTTTTTCAGCATCTTCAAATTTCAGCTTCGCCAGGTTTGCCAGTTTTTCGATCAATGCATCGTTCACTTCCATATTACAAATATAGCTCATTGGGTCAGGAGTAATGGACGGCAAACAAGAAGCATGGTGCTTTGAACAGGTATTTTTGATAAGCGGTCATATACGGTATCCGGCACTAAAGGCTGACGACTATTTTGCTATCTTCGCCCGGATGGAAAAAGAGAAAGAAACCCGGCCTGAAGGCAGGCAGATAGTTATGAGTGGCATCAGGCCTACAGGATACCTGCATCTTGGAAACTACTTTGGAGCCCTGCGCAATTATGTGCGCATGCAGGAGCAGTATGATTGCTATTTCATGGTGGCCGACTGGCATTCGCTGACCACTCATCCCGATACCAAGGAACTGAAGAAAAGTGTGCTTCGGGTACTTGCAGAAAATATTGCCGCGGGAATAGACCCTTCCAAAGCCTGCCTGTATGTACAAAGCCGTATTCCCGAGATAGCAGAACTGTACCTGATCCTGAATATGCTGGCCTATAAAGGCGAATTGGAAAAGACCAGTACGTTCAAAGAAAAGGTAAGGCTGCAGCCGGAAAATGTAAATGCCGGATTGCTGACCTACCCTGTATTGCAGGCGGCAGATATTCTGATTCACCGGGCACGCTATGTTCCCGTTGGAAAAGATCAGCAGCAACACCTGGAGATGGCCCGCAATTTTGCCCAGCGATTCAATCACCGTTATGGCGATCTGTTTCAGGAACCGGAAGCATTCAATTTCGGAGAAGAGCTGGTGAAAGTTCCCAGCCTGGACGGCGCCGGCAAAATGAGCAAAAGTGAAAATCAGTTTGCCACTCTTTACCTTGCAGACAGTGATGAGACGATCCGCAAGAAAGTGATGAAGGCAAAAACGGATACAGGCCCTACGGTGAAAAATTCTGTAAAACCACCGGAGATCGAAAATATTTTTCAGTTGATGAGCCTGGTCAGTACAGAAGATACGGTGAAAAAATTTGATGAAGATTATGGGAACTGCACTATCCGTTATGGCGATCTGAAGAAACAACTGGCAGAAGATATGGTGAAATTCATTTCACCTATTCGTGAAAAAGCGGAAAATATTTATCATGATACCAGGTTCCTGGCGCAGGTGGTGGAGCAGGGCACAGAGAAAGCCCGTAAGAGCGCCAAAGCCACTATTGAGCTGGTGCGGCAGAGGATGGAACTTAATTATTTTTAAAAGAGCTTCATTATTGGCGCATAAAAAATATTTTTATCGTCAGGCCTATATTTTAATTACTTTAGACATTCGAGATTTTAAACCGGACCGGTGGTCTATCAAAGGATTTTTTAATTTACAATATGGCAAAAGCTAAGAAACCGAAACATATTGCGGTAGCGGGTAATATTGGCGCAGGAAAGACCACGCTGACCGAAATGCTTAGCAAGCAATATAAATGGATCCCTCATTTTGAGGATGTGGATCATAATCCTTATTTGATGGATTTTTATGAAGACATGCCCCGCTGGAGCTTTAATCTCCAGATTTATTTTCTGAACAGCAGGCTGAAACAACTGGTGGAGATACAGAAGGGCACGGAGACCGTGATCCAGGACAGAACGATATATGAAGATGCCAACATCTTTGCTCCCAATTTGCATGATATGGGACTGATGAGCAAAAGGGATTTTGACAATTATTATCATTTCTTTCAGACTTTGAAGACAATGATCAAGCCACCTGATTTGTTGATATACCTGAATGCTTCTGTGCCGACATTGGTTGGCAATATTCAAAAAAGGGGAAGAGAGTATGAGGAGAACATCAGGCTTGATTATCTTAAAAAACTGAACGAGTTTTATAATAAATGGATCGAGAGTTATAAGGAAGGCCCTTTGCTGGTGATTGACGTGGATAAGAACCGGTTCCCGGAAAATGAAGAGCATTTCGGCGAGATCATTCAGAAAGTGGACGCTCAATTGTATGGATTGTTTTAGTGTATGAGAACTTTATTTCTGGTCATAGCATTAATGACCGGATTAACTTCCGGTGCGCAAACATTGAAAGATGCTCTTTTCGGCGGGAAGCTGAAATCCGACACAGGCATGGTATTAAAAAAAGGGGATAGCCTTCAATTGCTTCCCGATTCATTGGTAAAGAAAAGAGCCGATTCATTGAAAGCGGCTGCTGCAAAAGTTACTCAGTCTGAAAAAACGAAAGTATCTGTTCAGGCTACAGATTCAACATCCGCTGCAACTGTCGAAGAAACCGAAAGAGCTCCGAAGACCAACGATCAGATCTGGAAGCAATTCATTGATGAGTACAGTAAAGAAATAGAAACAGCAGTGATTCCTTCCAAAAAAATTAAAAAAGGAACTTACACTTTGTATATAGATTATGCAATCGAAACCGACGGATCGGTGAGTACCGTCAATATCATTTGTGTGCCTGAAAATTCTTACCTGGTAGAGCAAATAAAGATCCGTATGATGGCCAACACTCCTCAGCTCCATCCGGTTTTGATGAGCAATGGCAAACCCCGCAGGGCATTGAAGAAACAGGTGCTTAAGTTTGAAAAGGATAAAGACTGAACAGATGTCTTACGATGAGTAGTTCTCATATCCTTTAAGTTCATTCAGCATCACGTCTATCTTTTTCAGCCATTCACGCTGCTTCTCTTTATCACGGCTGAAATCGGTTTCCCGGTCATATTGTCTTTGCATCTCATCTTTTTCTTTCAGTACGTCATCATAGATCTTATCAACGTCCCTCTCCACTGTATTACGGTTAAACCTGTATTCTCTTAAAGCTTTAAAAAGTTTTCTTGCATAGATCTCAGTTATATCGAAATGGCCCTGCTCATGTTTCAACACATGGTCATCCTGTACACGGACCCATGACTTGTTTTTGATGAACCCTGAACTGATCGTATAACTGAAACTTTTATCGGTATAGCTGTTCTGAATGCCAATATAAGTGGAGGTGATGGCTGCCGCACCATTGGAAGGGTCAGGCTTTGCAAGGTAATCTTTCCAGGCAAGCTTCCTGTCCGCACTCCATTTGACGACATCTCCTTTTTGATATTGGGCACTGAGAAATAAAGGAAGAAAGAATGTACAGAGAAACAGATACTTTCTTAAGTGTTTCATCATTTATTGATAACGGTAGGCGAAGTGAAAAATTTTAAAAGAAATATTAAAAGGATCCGGTGTAAACAAAAACTCCTTCGCTTTTTGTGAAGGAGTTCCGTTATAAATTTTTTTACAATCTGCTTCAGGGCTTTGGCGCTGCTTCAAGAACATCTTTTCCTACACCCTCAGCGTATTTTTCAAAATTCTTTATGAATAATCCGGCAAGATATTTTGCTTTTTCATCGTAAGCGTTTTTATCTGTCCACGTATTTCTCGGATTCAGTACCTCAGATGGTACGCCGGGACATTCTTTTGGAATGGCCACTCCAAAAACAGGATGATCCTCATAAGCAACATTGTCCAGCTTACCTTCCAGGGCGGCCGTGATCATAGCCCTGGTGTAACCCAGCTTCATGCGGTTTCCCACTCCGTAAGAGCCACCGGTCCATCCCGTATTCACCAGCCACACATTTACTTTATGTTTCACCATTTTTTCTCCGAGCATCTCAGCATATCTTCCCGGATGAAGAGGAAGGAAGGGAGCTCCGAAACAAGCGCTGAATGTCGGCTTCGGTTCGGTGATGCCAACTTCAGTTCCGGCCACTTTTGCCGTATATCCTGATATGAATTGATACATGGCCTGTCCGGCAGATAATCTCGATATGGGAGGCAATACCCCGAATGCATCACAGGTAAGGAAGAAAATATTTTTGGGAAGCCCGCCAATGGAAGGCTCCTGGGCATTGCTGATAAAATACAATGGGTACGATACCCTGGTGTTTTCTGTGATTGAAGTGTCATCAAAATTCAACTTGTTCGTGCCGGGATAAAAAACCATGTTTTCCACCAATGCACCCGGACGGATGGCACGGTAGATCTCCGGCTCGTGTTCCTCCGAAAGGTGAATGGTCTTTGCATAACATCCGCCTTCGAAATTGAAGATGTTGTCATCGGTCCAGGCATGCTCATCATCACCGATAAGGTTTCTGTCGGGGTCGGCGCTTAAAGTGGTCTTGCCGGTTCCGCTCAGGCCGAAGAAAATAGCTGTGTCACCTTTTTTTCCGATGTTGGCGCTGCAGTGCATGCTCAGCACATTCTTGTCATGAGGCAGAATGAAATTCAGAATTCCGAAAATCCCTTTCTTCATTTCACCGGTGTATCCGCTTCCGGCGATCAATATCATTTTGTGTTTAAAAGAAACGAGTGTCACATTTTCCTGCCGGATGCCGCATTCTTTCGGATCCAGGTTCAGGCCCGGTGCGCTGATCACATGCCAGTCCGGTCTAAAATTTTCCAGCTCTTCCGGCTTTGGGCGCAGGAACATATTGTACATAAAAAGATTGTTCCATGGCTTTTCATTGATCGTCCTTACATTCAGTCTGTACCGCGGATCGGCACAGGCATAACAGTCGCGGACCCATAATTCCTTACGTTCGGCCAGGTAGTTGGTGATCTTTTTAAAAATGATGTCGAAATAATGCGGCTCTATCGGAATATTGATGTCATTCCAGTTTACACTGTTTTCGGTGATCTCGTCCTTCACGGTGAACTTGTCTTTGGGAGATCTTCCGGTGAACTTTCCGGTCCTTATCACCAGGGCGCCTGTATCATTCAAAACCCCTTCACCGATGCGTAGCGAGTCCTGCACTAATTCTTCAGGAGTTGATTGATAGTGTATCGAATCCGTATTCTTTAATCCTAAGTTTAAAAGGCTTTGTTTTGAAAGAGTAGTGGTTGGCACAGACATATAGAAGCTGAAATTTGGTTGGCGCAAAAGTAAACACAAAGCTTCTTTTATGCAAACAAGTGTTAGTTTTGATAATAAATTTATGGTTAATGGTTCCTGTTAAGTTCTGCTTTTGTGCCGGAAATTCAGAAAAAACTACCTTTAACTGCAGGCAGAATATTTTGAGAACTAATTATTTCTGTACTTAAAAATTTATGGAAAGAAAAAACATGTTAAGCCTTTAGCGTGTTATTATTCATCATAAAAAGATCAGATCAATGAAATATCAACCGGTATTCCCCGAGCTTTTTACCAAAAACAGGGAACGCTTTGTAAGAAGCATGCAAAGAAATTCCATAGCTATTTTTGTCAGCAATGATGAAATGCCAATGAATGGCGATGCCTTATATCCGTTCAAACAGAACAGCGATCTTTTCTGGCTGAGCGGCATCACTCAGGAAGACAGCATGGTCATTCTTTTTCCGGACAACCCCGATCCCAAATACAGGGAAGTGCTGGTATTGGTAAGGCCCAACGAACTCAAGGAAAAATGGGATGGTAAAAGATTGCGCAGCAATGAAGGACAGGCAATGAGCGGGATCAAAACCATTGTATGGCTGGACAGTATTGAAGCTTTGTTGCAGATATGGATCCATCTGGCCGATACCATTTACCTGGATACAAATGAGAATGACCGTAAGTCGAGCTGGCTGCAAACAAGGGAATACCGTTTTGTGGAAGAAATGAAAACCCGCTATCCCCTGCATAACTATCAGAGAACGGCTAAGATCATGAAAGAACTGAGGGCTATCAAAACACCGGAAGAAATCGAGTTGATGCAGCAGGCGATAGACATTACCAACAACACTTTCCACAGCCTTTTGAAATTTATCAAGCCCGGAGTGATGGAGTATGAGATCGAAGCGGAGATCTATCGTTCATTCCTAAGTCAGAGATCTACAGGCCCCGCCTATGGAAGCATCATTGCCAGTGGTGACAGGGCAAGGACATTGCACTATGTATTCAACAACCAGGAATGTAAAGACGGTGAACTGGTATTGATGGATTTCGGAGCTGAATATGGCAGCTATTGTGCAGACCTCACCCGTACGGTTCCTGTAAACGGCAAGTTTACCAGAAGGCAGAAGACGGTATATAATGCATGCCTGCACCTGCACAATTATGCCAAAAGCCTGTTGAAGCCGGGAATAACGATCAGTGATTATTCGGAGAAAGTGGGTGAAGAAGCCACGCAGCAGTTCCTGAAGATCGGGCTGTTGAGAAAGAGTGATGTAAAGAATGAAGATCCTGAAAACAGGGCATACAGAAAATATTTGTATCACGGCATTTCGCATCATCTGGGCATTGATGTGCATGATTTGGGAACCAGGACAGAACCGATCCGTGCGGGAATGGTGTTCACTGTGGAACCCGGAATCTATATTGAAGAAGAGCACATGGGTGTGCGGATAGAAAATAATTTGTGGATCACCCGTAACGGGAATAAGGACCTGATGGCAAAGATCCCGGTCACTGTGGAAGAAATTGAGGCACTGATGAAAAAATAAAGTGCTAATTTGCCGCTGTGCCATAAATATTGTTCACAAATTTTTTCATGAAACAAATTCCTAACTTATTTACGCTGCTGAATCTCGTTTTTGGCTGCATTGCCATTGTGTTTACATTGCAGAACGGGATCATCACTTTTACCAGCGAAGAAGGCGTTCAGCTGATAGATATACCTGAAAAGATATGGATGGCTTCTTTGTTTATCGGATTAGCGGCTGTTGTTGATTTTTTTGATGGATTTATAGCAAGGCTTTTCAAAGCCACCTCTGACATGGGAAAGCAACTGGATTCTCTTGCCGATGTGGTGAGCTTTGGTGTGGCGCCTGCCATGATCATTTATCAGTTCCTGCGGTTGAGTCATGCACAGCAGGTGGACGGACTGGATAGCTCTTCCATTTGGTTGTATGCTGCTTTTGTGATTCCTGCTGCAGCGGCCTATCGCCTGGCAAGATTTAATCTGGACAGTTCACAGCAGTATTCATTCAGGGGAGTGCCAGTGCCTGCTGCGGGGCTGTTGATCGCATCGCTTCCGCTGATCTACTGGAATGTAAATGAGGCATGGGTGATACAGTTGCTGTTGAATAAATGGTTTTTATATGGATTGATCCTGATTGTCTCATACCTGATGGTTTCCAATCTGCCTATCATGAGCCTCAAGTTCAAAGATTTTTCATTGGTGAATAACTGGCCGAAAATTTTACTGATCATTCTTGCCGGTATTGCCATCCTGTTATTGAAATGGCTGTCGGTGCCTGTCATTTTCATCGTTTACGTTCTTGTATCTTTGCTCTTCAAAAACAAAACAGCATGACCTACACTGTACAGATTAAAGTGATGCCGTTGAAAGAGCTTCTCGATCCTCAGGGAAAAGCAGTGAAGAGCAGCCTGGAGAGCCTCGGACTGGAAGGGATTGAAGATGTCAGGATCGGAAAGAACATCACCCTTCAGATAGAAGCCGGCGATCCGGCACAGGCAAAACAGATCGCAGAAGACGCAAGTAAAAAATTACTGGCCAACCCTGTAATGGAATACTTTGAGATCAATGTCAATTGACAAATGTGACTATCCTGGAATTTGAAAATTCTTCTTTTGGTCAGAAACTGCATTTTCAAATTTGCACATTTTCAAATTTTCAAATTCATGCTTTATATCGTTCCTTCTCCCATCGGCAATTTAAAAGACATCACGCTAAGAGCATTGGAAGTGCTGAAGGAAGTGGACCTTATTCTTGCAGAAGACACACGCACCACATCACATTTGCTGAATCATTACGGGATCAGCAAACCGCTTTCTCCTTATCATCAGCATAACGAACACAAAGTGCTTCATCATCTTGTGGATCAGTTGTTGCAGGGTAAAATGATGGCTTTGCTTACCGATGCAGGGACGCCGGGTATTTCAGATCCGGCATTTTTGATCGTAAGGGAATGCATTAAAACAGGAGTGCCGGTAAATTGTTTGCCCGGCGCCACAGCCTTTGTTCCTGCGCTGGTCAACAGCGGCATTCCCAGCAACCGTTTTGTTTTTGAAGGTTTCCTGCCGCAGAAAAAGGGAAGACAAACTTTGATGAAACAACTTGCCGCTGAGGAGCGGACCATGATATTTTATGAATCTCCTATGCGATTGGTGAAGACACTTGAGGAAATGATCCAATATTTTGGCAGTGACAGGTTGTGTTCTGTCAGCCGAGAGCTGACAAAACTTTTTGAAGAGAATAAAAGAGGAACTTTGCAGCAAGTTTATGATCACTTTAAACAAAAAACAGTGAAAGGCGAGATCGTTATAGTGGTGGCAGGCAGGTCATAAAATAACTGGCATATTTTTTTCTCACCTCCGGAAAATATTTTGTTATGAAAAAAATAATGATGCTAACTACCGTACTTTTTTCTTTTTTACTGGCTTCGGCACAGGTTCGTGACATCCCTCAGGCAGTGAAAGATGCTTTTAAACACCAATATCCCAAAGCAGATGATGTGGAATATAAAGACCAGCTGGTGAAGGTGAATGTTCAATTCACGCTGGATGGAGAGAACTATATTGCATCTTACAGCAATAAAGGCGACTGGAAAGGCAGCGAGAAGGAATGGTCTTATGATAAGCTTCCCGATGAGGTAAAAGACGGTTTTTCAAAAAGCAAGTATGCAGACTGGGATTCAGATGGAGTGTCCATCGTTATTCTTCCCGGCGGCACTCAACAATACCGTATCCTTGTTAAGAAAAATGATTTTCAGAAAAAATATCTTTTCTTCAACACACAGGGAAGATTGTTAAGAGAGGCAATCACCATTTAATTCAAAGAACATTTACGGCTATTACCGGAATGAAAACCGGAGAAGATGCTTCAACTCTCATTTTTGAATAAAGTGAGAAAATGATTTTGCTGATCCTGATCTTTTCCGGGAAACAGGAAGAAACTTTTCAGATGATCTTTCAGTCATTACAGGCCTCTGTACTCATTTATTCAAATTTACTTTTCTCCTAACAATGGTTTCCCGAAATTTGAAGATCAAATAATACAGGAATGATTAAAAAGATCTCATTAGTCCTTTTCGGATGTTTACTGATCGGATCAGTAAAGTCGCAGCCCGACCGCTGGCAGCAACGGGTAAAGTATGTGATGAATATAGACATGAATGTTCAGACCAACCGCTTTACCGGCAAGCAGTCACTTGAGTACTGGAACAATTCACCGGACACCCTGGACAAGGTCTTCTATCATTTATACTGGAATGCTTTTCAACCGAACAGCATGATGGATGTGCGCAGCCGCAGGCAGGGCACCATTGTATTGGGAACTTCCAGAAGCGGAAACCCGATACCGGACTGGGATTCGAGGGTGAAAGACCGTATTCAAAATCTGAAACCTGATGAGATCGGATATCAAAAGGTGCTTTCTTTAAAAATGAACGGCCGGCCTCAGAAATACCAGGTCTTTGAAACCATCCTTGAAGTGATGCTGGACAAACCGATACTTCCCAAATCGAAAGTGGTCTTTGATATGGAATTTGAAGCCCAGGTCCCCATACAGATACGTCGCAGCGGAAGAGATAACCCTTCCACCAAGGTCCGTTATTCCATGAGCCAATGGTATCCCAAGATGTGCGAATATGATTATGACGGCTGGCATCCCGACCCCTATATAGCAAGAGAATTTTATGGAGTGTGGGGAGATTTTGATGTTCATATCACTATTGATAAAAATTACATACTGGGAGGCACAGGCTATTTGCAAAATGCCAACCAGATCGGTTACGGATATGAAGCGCCGGGCACCAAAGTGGTGCGCCCTTCGGGGGATAAACTGACCTGGCATTTCTTTGCTCCCAATGTCCATGATTTCATGTGGGCCGCCGATCCCGGATACATTCACATTTCAAGAAAGCTGAAAGATGGAGTGACCATCAATGTACTGTATAAAAATACCAATGTGCCGGCTCAGCAATGGGAAGCGCTGTTGGATATGGCAGAAAAAGCAATGCCTTTCATTGAAAAAACCTTCGGCCCTTATCCTTACAAACAATATTCGTTTATTCATGGCGGTGATGGAGGGATGGAATATCCCATGGCCACTTTGTTGTTTACCCCGGGTGCTGCCATTCATGAATGGATGCACTGCTGGTATTACGGAATACTGGGAAACAACGAATCTCTTTACCCCTGGATGGACGAAGGATTTGCTTCTTATGCGGATGACCGGATAACAGCTTTTCTTGACAACAGCCCCGGTTTTCCCTATGCGGGAGCCTATGCCGGATATTTTAATCTTGCCCGAAGCGGAAAGGAAGAACCACTTTCCACTCATGCTGATCATTATAATACAAATTTTGCTTATGGCGGCGGAGTGTATAATAAAGGAGAAGTGTTTGTAGAGCAATTGGGGTACATTACCGGGGATTCCGTCCGTGATAAGATCCTGCTGAGCTATTACTGGAACTGGAGGTTCAAACATCCGAATGGCCACGATTTTCTACGTATTGCAGAAAAAGTAAGCGGTCTGCAACTGGATTGGTATTACGAGTATTGGATCAATTCCACCAAGACGATAGATTATGGTATTGACAGCCTGTGGCAGGATGGAAATAAAACAAAAGTCCGCCTTCGCCGTGTAGGCCTGATGCCCATGCCCGTGGATTTTCAACTCACATTCAAAGATGGAAGTAAAGAGCTTCATTATGTTCCCATGGACCTCATGTTTGGAAAGAAGCCGGTTGAAGATAGTACCATAAAAAGGGTCGTTTATCCGGCCTGGAACTGGACCAATGAAACTTACATCGTGGAAACGGACCGGAAACTGACCGATATAGTCACAGCAGAGATTGATCCAAGCCAGAGAATGGCAGACATAGACCGGAAGAACAATAAACTTGAATTGAACTGGTGAGCCAGGCAACAAAAAAACCACTGCTCTGAAGTAGTGGCTTTTACTGGCGCAGGATTTATTTTGTAATGCGCATGTTTAATGATCAATGGAGGGACCCTCGGTTTCTGCGTTCTGTTGGGCAAATTATAGCACTTTTATTACCTGCTCAATACCACTTTAGTGGTATTTTTTGTTCCCAGAGACCATAAAATGTGCAGTAAAATGCTGTTTTATCTTCCGAAATACTTGTTGACCGCTTCTACACGATTTCCGACGTGCAGCTTTTCGTAGATGTGATAGGCATGTTTGCGGATCGTTTCGGGGCTTATGTATAGCTGGGCTGCAATTTCTTTATACATCAATCCTTTTGACAATAATTCAAGGATTTCTTTTTCTCTTTTTGACAGTTCTCCCAGTTCTTTTTCAGGGCCGGAAGTTGAACCGGTATTGTTTAACTGAAAAGCAGCGACAACTTTTCTTGCTATCTGGCTGCTCATCGGCGATCCGCCTTCATAGAGTTCACGGATCGCTTCCAATAATTTTGCAGGAGGCGTCTTTTTTAAGATATAACCGCTTGCGCCTGCACGGAGGGCTTCAAAGATCTTATCATCTTCCTCATATACGGTGCACATCATGAAATTTGTTCCGGGCATTTTGCCTTTCAATTCCCTGACACAATCAATACCCGTTTCTTCACTTCCCAGGTTGATATCCATCAGTACAACTTCGGGGTTGATTCCGGGAAGCATTTTTATTGCATCCTCGGCGCTGTCCATCGTTCCAATACACCTGAATCCCTGCGACATACTGATGATCTCTTCCAATGCACTCCGGATGGCTTTATTATCATCCACTATACAAACTGTGATCTCTGCCATAACACAAATGTCCCATTTAATCCACAATAATTCAATACCACTTTCCGGTAGTTTTTTAGCGGGAGACGTATAGAATATATTTTTCTTTGAAATAAGGCTCATGGAAGAGTTCAGATATTTCCATGACCCGGGGCCTGGTGTTACTTTCATGTATCTCTTGTGCCAGGTCTCCGCCTTTCAGGCATATCAGCCCCGGTGAAAATTCTTTTGTAACGGATTGTTTTTTTAAGAGCGGCTTGCTCCATTTCCACAGGTCTTTTAATGAAGCAACGGCCCGGGATACCGTAAAGTCAAATTTCCTGTCTTTGATCTCTTCGGCCCGGATATGCTGTATAGTAACATTTTTAAGGCCGATGGAATCTGCGATCGCCTGCACCACTTTCAGTTTTTTACCGATGCTGTCAACGAGGTGAAATTTCACTTCAGGAAAAAAGATGGCAAGCGGAATACCGGGAAAGCCGCCTCCGGTCCCAATGTCAATGATCTCTGTATTTTCTTCAAACTCAAACACGGCAGCAATACTCAGGGAATGAAGGATGTGTTTCTCATAAAGAGCATCAATATCTTTTCTTGAAATGACATTGATCTGTTTGTTCCATTTTTTGTACAAGGCATCCAAAGCGGCCAACTGTTCCAGTTGATAGTTAGAAAAATCAGAAAAATATCTGGTAATCAGTTCCATCTGTTGTGGGGCTTTCTCCATAATGCCGGTGCAAAGATGATATAATAGAAGAACATCCAGATATCCAGCAACAGAAACCAGGGCCAGAGATCTTTTTCTCCCAATCTTTTCATGGACTTATAAAGTATGAAGGCCTGAAACAGGAAGCGGAAGCCAAAGACAGCAAGTGTAAGCTCCCAATCAAAATAAATGATGGAGAGAACCAGAACCGGATAATAAACGAACTGTGAAATGAAATACAGGCCCAATAAAAATTTATGTTTTGGCTTGTAATATTTAGCCGTTGTGTAATGCCTCGCTTTTTGATGCAGCCACCCGCTGAATGTTTTTTTAGGTATGGAACGTGTGATGGCATCCTGGTCAAGGACAACAGCCGTATTTTTTTTGGTGGCCACCTTATTGATGAAAAGATCATCATCCCCACTGGGAATATGATTGATGGAAGAGAATCCTTTGTTTCTGAAAAAAAGGCTTTTCCTGTAAGAAAGATTCCGCCCGACTCCCATATAGGGCATGCCGGCCAGTGCATAGGAAAGGAATTGAAGCGCTGTATGAAAAGTTTCGAACCGTATCAACTTGTTCAATAATCCTTTTGTTTTGTGATAAGCGCCATATCCCAATACGATCTCGGTGTGATCATCATAGGCGTTCTGTATTTTTTCGATCCAGTGTTCGCTGGCGGGAACACAATCAGCATCGGTCAGCAGCAATATTTCATATTTGGATTCGCGGATGCCGATGGATAGAGGAAATTTTTTTCCGCTGATCAGTTTTGCTTCCTGTGAGAGCTCTACCACATTCAGCGACTTGAATGTTTTTTTCAACTCCTGCAATATGTATTTTGAATCATCCTGCGAATTATCATTCACCACCACCACTTCGTAAGTGCTCGGATAAGTTTGTACCAGTACACCCGGAAGATTCCGTGCCAGGTTTTCGTCTTCGTCTTTTGCACAGATGATCACAGACACCGGATGTTGCTGCGATTGTGTTTTGCTTTTGGATTTGTAAAAAGCCACTCTGCTGAAAAAAAATAAGTAATAAAATAATTGCAGGGCTGTGATGACAACAAAAGAATAAAAAATGATTTCCTGCCAGGTGACAGTTTGCATGGCAGCGAAGTTAGCGACAACCCTTACTCATGGAATTGAATAAATTTCACAGCTTGTGGATAAAACAGTTTTGAAATTCAGATGACCGTTTCGGTTTATCTTGCAGGTTTCAGGAAGTATATGTCAGAATTATCATTCAAATTGCTCAAAACGGATACGGTTTCGAAAGCAAGAACAGGAATCATTAAAACAGACCACGGAGAAATAGCAACGCCGGTTTTCATGCCGGTAGGAACGGTGGGAAGCGTGAAAGCGGTCATGCAGCAACAGTTGAAGAAAGACATTAATGCATCCATCATTCTGGGAAACACTTATCATCTCTACCTGCGGCCGGGGCTTGATGTACTGGAGTCGGCAGGCGGACTTCACCGGTTTATGAATTGGGACCGTCCGGTACTTACGGACAGTGGTGGCTACCAGGTCTTTTCCCTGGCAGCCAACAGAAAGATAAAAGAAGAAGGAGTGGTGTTTCAAAGTCATATTGACGGCAGCAGGCACCTGTTCAGCCCTGAATTAGTAATGGATATTCAAAGGAGTATCGGCGCAGATATCATTATGGCCTTTGATGAATGCCCGCCCTATCCGAGCGATCACCGCTATGCAAAGAAGTCAATGGAATTGACGCACCGTTGGCTGGACCGTTGCTTTGACCGGCTGAGAAATACTGATCCAAAATATGGATATACTCAAAATCTTTTTCCGATAGTTCAGGGAGGAACACATCAGGACCTGCGCATAGAATCCTGTTCTTTTATCAGTTCAAAAAATGCAACAGGAAATGCGATCGGAGGATTAAGTGTAGGAGAACCGGAAGAAATGATGTATGAACTTACGGCCTTATGCTGTGATCATTTGCCTCAGCAACGGCCCAGGTACCTGATGGGAGTGGGTACGCCCTGGAATATTCTGGAATGTATTTCCCTGGGAGTGGATATGTTTGACTGCGTGATGCCCACCCGCAATGGAAGAAATGCCATGCTCTTCACTACAAAAGGGGTGATCAATATTGACAATAAGAAATGGGAAAAAGATTTTTCCCCGATTGATGAAGGGCTTAAATGCGAGGTAAGCAATTATTACAGCAAGGCATACCTGAGGCATTTGATGAAATCAAAAGAGATAACCGGGCTTGCCATTGCCAGCATTCACAATCTTGCATTTTATGTCTGGCTGATGGAAGAAGCCCGAAAAGCGATCCATGAAAACCATTTTCACAACTGGAAAACCAATATGATGGAGGTGTTGAAGCAGCGGCTGTAAATTTTCTTTCGCAACTCATCAATGATTTTTCAATTATTTTTGGCCTCTTGCCTCTATGCGCAAACTGGACCGGTACATATTGAAAAAATTCTTTGTGACTTTTTTCTTTTGCATGTTCCTGTTCACGGTGATAGCCGTGGCAGTGGATTCCAGTGAGAAGACCGATAATTTTGTTAAATCAGGGCTTACCACCATACAACTGATCCGGCAATATTACATCGGGTTTGTTCCCTGGATCTGGAGCCTGCTCTTTCCGCTTTTTGTTTTTATCTCTGTCATTTTTTTCACCAGCAGAATGGCCATACGTTCGGAGATCATTGCCATGCTGGCAAGCGGCATCACTTACAACCGGATACTGAGGCCTTATTTCATTGGGGGTATCGTGCTTGCCGTGATCCTGTGGTATGGCAACCGTTATTTCATTCCCAGGGCTAACGTGATCAGGGGTAATTTCCAGACAAAATACGTGGACAACAGTGATCCGTCCCGTAACATGAATTTCACCAATTGCTTCAATTGTTTTTATCTACGTACCGATTCCAACACATTTGTCGGCATCAAAGAATTCGATACGGCAACAAAGATGGCAAGAGGCTTTTTTCTGGACAGGGTAAAAGATGACAAAGTGGTTTACAATCTGCGTTCATCCGTGATCCGTTGGGACACGGCTACGAAGGACTGGCGATTATTTGGCGCTGTGGAAAGAAAAGTGGACAGCATGGGTGAAGTGATGAATTATTATGATACCTTATCCATCAGGCTTTCTGTAAAACCGGCCGAGTTACGAAAAGACGATTATCTGAAAGACAAGCTGACCACCCCCGAATTAGTGTCATT
>WBZO01001145.1_pt1 | contig 44475 bp, 40 predicted proteins | sample 5204261 | NCBI WGS metagenome assembly WBZO01 (sample SAMN12412400, study PRJNA552823) | activated sludge metagenome | isolation source: activated sludge from anammox sidestream of wastewater treatment plant... | place: USA: North Carolina | collected 2017-09
AGACGCGCGTCTGCGCGCGGAGGATCGCCTCGCGCGGAGCGGTGACGACCGTCACGAGCTTGCGCGTCGTCCGGGTGAGCTCCTCGATGACGCCGCGATCGGTCGGGTCGTCGAGACAGACGGTGAGGGTGTCGCCGACCGATGAGACCGGGACCAGACAGTGCCGCCGCGCGTAGTTCCGGCTGATCGATCGGCTGAGCGCGGGATCGATCGTGATGCGATCGAGGTCGACGACCGGAATGTCGAGCTGCGCGGCGATCGTGCGCCGCAGCGCGTCGTCCGAGAGGTAGTTCAGCCGGATCAGCACCTGCCCGAGGCGCTCGCGCGTCGAGCGCTGCTCGGCGACCGCGGTATCCAGCTGCTGCCGCGTGATGGCGCCGCTGCTGACGAGCGCCTCGCCGAGGCGCATGCGCTTTCCGTAGGCGTCCAGCGCGCGATCGAGCCGCTGGCGCGTCAGCACCTTCTGCTTGACCAGCACCATCCCGAGCGGCGTGTAGCCGCCGTTCTCCTTCTTCCAGCGCAGCGCCGCCGCCAGCTGATGTTCCGTGATGAGGCCCTCCCGAACGAGGATTTCACCCAGGCGGAGCTCACCCCTGACGCTTGCCGCTGACAAAGCCATGTCCGCCATATCGGCCCCGGCGGGTGCCGCCTTTAGCAGGCCGACGCGTCGGCGCGTCGATGGTATCCTAGCCATTCCCCCTGCGAGGTCATGACGCCGGAATCCCCGAAATACCGCCCGCTCGAACGCTTCTGGCCGTATGCCGGGCTGCCCGAGCAGCCGACCGACGAGGAGCTCGCGGCGCTCGATCCCGATTTGCACGCGGCGCTCTTCGGCGGCACGACACGTCCCTTCTCGATCACGCTCGTGTTCCCGGCGCTCGACCTGGCCGGCTTCGATCGGGTCCTCGCGCTGGCGCGCGGGGCGGCGGAATTCCGCGAGCTCGGGAGCGGCGAGGCGCATCGTTATCGCGTGCGGTTCTATCCGTCCGACGTCGAGCGGCTGCGCGACGTGTTCCAGATCGTCGGCTCGTCGGATGCCACCGAGGTCCTGGTCGACGACCGGCCGGTGCCGTACGCACGCGAGCTGTGGCTGCCGCTCGTCTGGTTCCTCCTTCCGCGCTGATGGCGGCGACCGGACTGGAACGCGACCTCGGGCGGCTCGAAGCCGATCTGCGGCAGCTCGAGGCGGAGTACAACATGTTCTTCGCCGGGCGGCTCGCGACACCGCCGTGGGAGACGCGCGCGCGCGTCGAGGCGCTGGTGCGGACGCTCGATCGCACGCACATCCAGAACACCGGCCTGCGGTTCCGCTTCGTGACGCTGCAGTCGCGGTTCGCGACGTTCATCGATCTCTGGGATCGCGGCCAGCGCGCGCGTGAAGAAGGGCGCGCCGGTCCGTTCGCGCAGGCGAAGAAGAACAGCGACGAGAAGCGCCCCGACACACGCGTGCTGCACGTGGCGGCGTTCCACGATCCCGAGCGCGAGAAGCAGAAGCTCCAGGAGCTCTACCAGTCGCTGGCGGCGGCGCGCCGCGAAGCGGGTGCGCCGCAGATCACCTTCGAGAAGTTCGCGGCGGTCGTGCAGTCGCAGGTGAGCCGCCTGCAGGCGCGCGGGACCGGAGACGTCGCCTTCCGGGTCGCCGTGAAGGACGGAAAGGTGGCGCTGACCGCGCGTGCCGTCGGCGCCAGCGCACCCGAGGGAACGGGCGATGGCCATTGAGCGGCGCGTCGATGGTGATGAAAGAACGTGTTCGGGAGAAGCGGTGCGAGCGAGGCGGGCGGTGCGGAGGACGACGGCGACGGGCGCAGGACCGGAGCCCCGCACCCGCGCCGGGAGGTCAGCTAGATCTTGGTGACGTTGCCGGCCTGCGGGCCCTTCGGGCCGTCAACGATTTCGAACTCAACCGCCTGGCCTTCTTCGAGCGAACGGAAGCCATCGCCCTGGATAGCCGAGTAGTGCACGAACACGTCACTGCCCCCGTCGCGCTCGATGAAACCGTAGCCTTTGGCGTTGTTGAACCACTTGACCTTGCCTGTGATACGCATCGTTCTCTTCCTGCTTGCTGTGACGCGGCGTGGTGCTGCGTCGGTAAACCAACCCCGGAGCGTTCCGCCGGGCTGCACCGGGCAGCCGTCGTGATCGCGTCGGAGCAATAAAAAAGGCCGCAGTGTGCGGCCCTTTTCCCTATGGCGCCAGGCCCGCCCGGCGTCGGGGGAGATAATACTGGACTTTCATACCTATGCCAAGAGCCCTTCTGAGTGTGTCCGACAAGACCGGCATCGTCGATCTGGGGCGCGGACTGGCCGCGCGCGGCTTCGAACTGGTGTCGACCGGCGGCACGGCGCGCACGTTGACCGACGCCGGTCTGCCCGTCGTCAACGTGTCCGACCTGACCGGGTTTCCCGAGATGATGGATGGCCGCGTGAAGACGCTGCACCCGGCGCTGCACGGCGGGATCCTCGCGCGCCGCGATCGGGCCGACGACCTCGCTTCGCTCGAGCAGCACGGCCTCGGTCTCGTCGACCTCGTCGTCGTGAACCTGTATCCGTTCGTGAAGGCCGCGGCGAACCCCGACACGCGCTTCGACGCGCTGATCGAGGAGATCGACATCGGCGGACCGTCGCTCGTGCGCGCGGCCGCCAAGAACTTCCGCGGCGTGCTCGTCGTCGTCGATCCGGCGGACTATCAGCCGCTGCTCGCGGCGCTCGACGAGGGGCCGACGGTGGCATTCCGCTTCGATCTGATGCGCAAGGCGATCGCGCACACGGCCGCCTATGACACGGCGATCAGCCAGACGCTCGGCACGATCGCGCTCGAGGGGGGCGAGTTCTCGCGGCAGGCGCCCGGACCGCTCGGCGCGGCGGTGTCGCTGTCGCTCGAGAAGATCCGCGATCTCCGGTACGGCGAGAACCCGCACCAGAAGGCCGCCTGGTATGCGCCGGGTCCGCAGGCGTCGGCGTCGGGCCTCGGACACGCGGCGATCCTGCAGGGCAAGGAGCTCTCCTACACGAACCTGCTGGATCTCGACGCGGCGGCGCGCATCGTGCTCGAGTTCGACGAGCCGGCGGCGGCGGTCATCAAGCACACGAACCCGTGCGGCGCGGCCATCGGCCGATCGGCGGCCGACGCGTACGTGCGGGCGCGCGAGGCCGACAGCCTGTCGGCGTTCGGCGGCATCATCGCTCTGAACCGGACGCTCGATGTCGCGGCGGCGGAGGCGATCGTCTCGACCTTCATCGAGGCGGTCATCGCGCCCGAGGTGGACGAGGCGGCGCGTCCGATTCTCGCGAAGAAGGCCAACATGCGCGTCGTGGTCGCCGACTTCGCGTCGCTGCGCTCGGCCGGCCTCGAGATCCGTTCGATTCTCGGCGCGATGCTCGCGCAGGAGCGCGACTTCGTCGCCGAAGCGCGCGCGGCGTGGGCGCCCGACGCGCTGCCCGACGGGGTGAGGGTCGTCACGACGCGTCAGCCGACGACGGAGGAGTGGGAAGCGCTGCGATTCGCGTGGCGCGTGTGCGCGCACGTGAAGTCGAACACCGTCATCTTCACCGACGCGATGCGCACGCTCGCGATCGGCGCGGGCCAGATGAGCCGTGTCGACGCCGTCAACGTCGCGGTGATGAAGGCGAGAGCGACCGCGGCCGATCAGGCGAGGCCGCTTGCCGGATCGGTGGCCGCCTCGGACGCGTACTTCCCGTTCCGTGACGGCCTCGACGCCGTCGCCGCCGCCGGCGCCACCGCGGTGGTGCAGCCCGGAGGCTCGGTCCGCGACGCCGAGGTCATCGCCGCCGCCGACGAGCATGGTCTGGCGATGGTCTTCACCGGGCGGAGGCATTTCAGGCACTGAGGGGCGGGAAAGTCGGGAAAGTCAGGAAAGTCGGGAAGGGCAGGAAGGGCAGGTGGGGCGGGTAAGGCAGGTGGGGACGTACGTAGCGGCGGGTCTTTAGACCCGCCGATCCTTCGTCCGGCTAAAGCCGGACGCCACAATCGATAGAGCCGGACGCCACAATTGCCAAAGCGCGGACCTAAAGGTCCGCGGCTACACACAACTGATCTCACCCCTCGGCCGGGCGCATGCGCCACTCGCATGCGGCGCAGAACCTGGTGCGGCCGCACGCGCGCAGCCAGCAGGCGTGGCCGCCGTCGCGCGCGAGCACGACACGCTGGAGGTGATCGGCGGCCGCCGATCCCTTCAGCATCACCAGATCGCCCGCTCTCAGAAACGACTCCAGATACGTGTTGGCCTCGACGGCCGTCTCGAACGAGATCACGCGGTCGCCGCACCCGTCGAAGTTCGTGCGGTGGCCCGTCGGCCCGACGAAGATCACCTGGTCGACCGCCGACGCCGCCTGCCGCGCCACCGCGCGGTACTTGGGCGACGACGCGCCGGGATAGTCCGAGATGGTGCCGATGACCATCACGCGCCGCGGCGCACGCGCCGTTTCCATCAGGCGGATCGCCGCCGGCATGCTCCAGTAGGGCGCCTTCCAGTCGTCACGGATGAACGTCACGCCGCCGGCGACGTGCACGCTGCAACGGCCGTCGATCGGTTCGATCGTCGCGATCGCCCTCGCCGCCGCGGCCAGCGGGATCCCGCACGCGTGCGCCGTCGCCATGGCCGCCACGACCGGCAACGCGAAGTGTTCGGCGGCGAGCCTGGTCCGCACCGGCACGCGTTCGTCTCTCGTGACGATCGTGAGCGACAGCCGGTCGGGCCACGACGCCGAGACATCTTCCCCCTTGACGTCGACGCCGTCCGCGGAGAGCCCGTAGGTCAGCACCCGTGCGCGCGTCTGCGCAGCCATGGCGGCGACGCGTGGATCGTCGGCGTTGAGCACGGCGACACCGTCGGGCGGCAGCGATCGCACGAGCCGCCCTTTCTCGCGCGCCGTCTCGTCGAGGTTCCGGAACGCCGTGTAGTGATCGCCGGCGATGTTGGTGACGACGCCGACGTGCGGGCGCAGCACGCGGATGAACTGATCGATCATCCTCGGGCCGCCGGTGCCGAGCTCGTACACGCAGTACCGGTGTCGGCGCCGGGTCGCGAACACGAGCCGCGCGGCGAACTGCGGATCGTTGAGCGCGCCGACCAGCCGATCGGTGTGCGTGACGGGGCCGGCGAGCGCGAGGATCTCGGCGAGCAGCCGTGCGGTGGTCGTCTTGCCGGCGCTGCCGGTCAGCCCGACGAACCGCACGTCGCTCGTGTGCTCGAGCACCATCCGCCACGCCGGTGCGGCGGCGCGGAGGACGCGGCCCACGATCCGCGGTCCGAGCGTCGAGAGCGTCAGGTCCAACTACCGTCCCGTTCGCAGCGCCGCGAGCAGCTCGTGGGGCGTGACCGTCGCGGGACCGAACTTCGCCACGACGACCCCCGCGGCGTGGTTCGCGAGGACCGCCGCCTCCGCGAGCGACGCTCCCGCGGCGAGCGCCAGCGACAGCGTGGCGATCACCGTGTCGCCCGCGCCGGTCACGTCGGCGACTTCACGGGCGGTCGCCGGAATCGCTCCCTCCACCTCGGCGCTCGACAGCCACATGCCATGTTCGCCGCGCGTGATCAGCACGCCGTCGCAGCCTGTCCGCGATCGGAGTTCGGCCGCGGCGCCCTGTGCGTCGGCGTCGCTGCGGATGACGCGGTGCGTGGCGATCTCCGCCTCGTGGTTGTTGGGGGTGATGAGCGTCGCGCCGCGGTAGCGATCGAGGTGCGGGATCTTCGGATCCACGATCACCGGCACGCCCGGCCGGCGGGCGTCGAGCAGCGCCTGCATCACGCGCCGCGTCACGACCCCCTTGAGATAGTCCGACACGAGCAGGACGTCGGCGTCGCCGGCAGCCGACGCGACGCGCTCGACGACCTGCGATTCCACCTCGCCCGACAGGTCGCCGTCCTCCTCGTAATCGATGCGTGCGACCTGCTGGTTGCGTCCCGCCACGATGCGGACCTTCTCGATGGTGCGGCGTGAGCGATCGGCGACGAGACCATCCGTGTAGCGATCGACCGCAGCCAGCTGATCGCGCACGACGGCGGCCGCGGCGTCGCACCCGACGAGACCGATGAGCGTGACCCGGGCGCCGAGCATCGCCAGGTTGTGCGCGACGTTGGCAGCGCCGCCGAGCCTCGCGTACTCGGACTCGTACCGGACGACGGGCACCGGCGCTTCGGGCGAAATGCGCGTGACGCTGCCGACGAGGAAACGATCGAGCATCACGTCGCCCACGACGACGATGCGCCGGTGTGCGAGGCGAGCGACGAGCGTCTCGGCCCTGGAGAGATCGATTGGCGGCAGCGTCATGCGGTGGGGTGGTCGGCGACGCTGCGCTCCGGCGCGAACGGGAGCGTCACGAGCAGCAGGAAGAGCATCAGGAACTCGGAGTCGCCGAAGTTGTACTCGAAGAGCCCCGCGGTCAACATGCCGGCGAGCGCCGCCAGCCCCGCCGCCGGCAGCGTCCGCGCTCCCATCGTCCGGAAGCGCCGCCACAGGCCGGCGCTCAGGACGCCGATGAAGGCGAGCCACAGGGCCAGCGCGGGAAGGCCGCGCTCGGCGGCAATCTGGACCGGCACGTTGTGCAGGTGCGGGTTGATCGCCTCGACCGCGTCGGCGCGCCGGTACTGCGGGTAGACGGCTTCGATCCGGTTCGGGCCGACGCCGAAGAGCGGATGATCCTGCACCATCTGCCGCCCTTCGAGGAGCATCGCCACGCGATCGCGCCGCGTCGGATCGTTGGCGTCGAACATCGACATCAGGCGATGGGTGATGCTCGGACCCGCGGCGGCGAAGGTGATCGCCGCGACGATCGGCAGCAGCGCGAGCAGGCGGAAGTCCTTCAGCAGGAGCAGCAGCGCGGAGGCGGCACAGACGCCGACCCACGCCATGCGGGTCGACGTCAGCGCCACCGCCATGACGAGCGCCGGCATCACGAGCGCCGGCCAGAGCCGCTCGCGCGTGTCGAACAGCAGCTTGGCGAGCGCGACGCTGATCACGAGCATGAGCAGCCCCGAGTAGGTCATGTAGTGTCCGAGGGTACCCTGCGGGCGCCGGCTCAACTCGTCGTAGTGCAGCAGGCCGTACTGGAAGATGCCGTACGCGCCTGCCGCCGCGCCGACCGACATGATGACGGTGAGCAGCACCGTCGGCCGGCTGCCGTGCAGCAGCCGATAGGCCGCCGGCACGATGAGGAAGAGCGTCAGCTGTTTGCAGTCGACCAGGCTGGAGCGCGGATCGGGAGAGACGGCGGCCGACAGCAGCGTCCAGCCGGCGTACGCCAGCAGCGGATAGAAGAAGGTGGGAACCTCGATCCGTTCGCGGCGGATCACGAGGACGGCGGCCCAGCATGCGACGGCGATGAAGAGGAGCGACTGGGCGACCGCGATGGACAGCTGGGTGAACGCCGCGACGCCGAACAGCGCCGCCACACCCAGCGATTCGAGTTCGCGTCCCGGCGCCGCCGCGTCGTGCGCGCCATGTTTCGCCGTGGCCGCGTGCGCGTTGCTCATGCCCCCACTCCAGCCATCCATCTTATCCGCTCCGGCCGAGCAGGCGCGCCGCAGCGGCGAGCACCTGCTCCGGCGTGATGCGCGCGAGGCACCGGAAGTCGCCCGGCTCGCAGCGGCGCTGGTTGCACGGACGGCAGGGCAGCCCGTCGACGTCGACCGCCGCCGACAGGAATCGCTCCGGGCGCCACGGCCGCGATCGGACCGGCAGCGTGGGGCCGTACAACGACACGATGGGCACCGCTGTCGTCGCCGCGACGTGCATCGGGCCGCTGTCGCCGCCGATGTACAACGCCGCGTCTTCGAGGAGCGCGCGCAACTCGGCGAGCGAGAGCTCTCCGCAGTCGACGACTCTGACGCGGTCGCCGGCCGCGAGCCGCTCGCGGGCCGTCGAGATGACATGCGACGCGGCGTCGGCATCCGACGGTCCGGCGGTCACGACGACGTGAACGGCTGGATCGCGGACGACGAGACCGGCCGCGACCTCCGCGAACGAGCCGGTTGGCCACCGGCGAAACGGATTCCCCGCGCTGACGTGCATCACGACGACGCGGGCGTCGCCGGCGACGTGCGCGCGCAGCCGCTCGCGTACCGCGCTCCGCACGCTGGCGACGACCGGCATCTGCACCGGATAGCGATCCGGCGTCGGCGGCGGGACGCCAATGGCGTCGAGGAGATCCCACTGGTTCTCGACCGAGTGCCGCGGCCGCAGCTCGCGCGGCCGGGACACTCGAACCGTGTACATCCAGGATCGCCCGGCGACGGTGTAGCCGACGCGCGTGCGCGCGCCGCTCAGCCAGGTGAGCAGCGATGCGCGCGGACCGCCGTGGAAATCGATCGCCACGTCGAACCGTTCGCGTGCGAGCCGCCGCCCGAGCGCGAGGTCGGCGAGCAGGCCGCGCGCGCCGCCCCCACGCGGCGCGATGATGACCTCGTCGAGGTGCGCGTGCCCTTCGACCACGGGCGCCGCCGCCGGTTCGACGAGATAGGTGAGATGCGCGGACGGGAAGCGATCCTTGAGCGCCGCGAACGTCGGCGTCGTGAACACCACGTCGCCGATCTGGCGCAGGCGGACGAGGAGAAATCGTCGCAAGTGCAGAGTTTAGAGTGCAGAACTCAGAGTGCAGAGTGCAGAGTTCAGAGTGCAGAGTTTAGAATGCAGAGTTCAGAATGCAGAATGGCCGAAGGGAACTCTGCACTCTGCACTCTACATTCTGCACTCTGCATTCTGCACTCTGAATTCTGCCCCGGCTATGGTTCGATCGTCGCTTCGTCGATGAGCATGACCGGGATGTCGTCCTTGATCGGGTAGACCCGGTGGCAGGTCGCGCATTTGAGCGCGGTCCCGTTCTTCACCAGCGTCACCGGCGTCTTGCAGTTCGGACAGGCGAGAATTTCGAGCAATTCCGGGTCGACGGGCATGTCCGGACTATATGACACCTCCCGGCTTTTATGGAACAATCCCCCTATGAAGCTCGTGGTCCTCGTCGCCGTTCTCGGCGCGTCGGCGCCGCTCGTTGCAGCTGGACAATCGGCGCAACCCGCTCCGCGCCGGCAGGCGGCGGAGACCTCCGCGGCCGGGACGGACCGGGTCGCGCAGGCGTATGCGGAGTTCCTGAAGGCGCACCTGCTCGCCAATGACGGGAACACCGACGAAGCGGTCGCCGCCTACCGCCGCGCGATGACGCTGGACCCGGAGTCCGCGAGCATCCCCGCCGAATTGGCCGAGCTGTTCTACGACGAGAACCGGGCCTCCGACGCGCAGGCCGCGGCCGAGCAGGCGCTGAAGCTCGATCCCGACAACAAGCAGGCGCATCGCGTGCTCGGCCAGATCTTCGCCGGCATTGCCGGCAACGCGCAGGACACGCGCGCCGGGCGCGCCTCGCAGCAGGAGAACATCACCCGCGCCGTTCAGCACCTGGAGAAGGCGCTCGAGACGCCGGTCAAGCAGACCGACATCGACATCCGCGCGCTGCTCAGCCGTCTCTACGTCGCGGCCGATCTGTTCGACAAAGCGATCCCGCTGCTGACCGACATCGTCGAGGAGGCGCCGGCGTGGCGTGACGGTCCGTCGCTCCTGATGGAGGCGTACGCGGGCGCCGGCAAGAACGCGGAAGCGGTTGCGTGGCTCGAGCAGAGCGCTCAGGACAACCCGCAGCTGTACTCGACGCTCGGCGGCTTCTACGCGCGCGAGCGCCGGTGGGTCGACGCGGCCGGCGCCTACGAGAACGCGCTCAAGGCGTCGCCGCGCAGCTTCGACATCCGCGTGAACCTCGCTTCGATGCTGATGAACACCGGCAATCGATCGGATCTGCTGCGCGCGCGCGACGTCCTGCGCGAGGCGATGACGCTTCGGGGGACCGACGAGCGCGCGCTGACGCTGCTGTCGCAGGCCGAGCGCCGCTCCGGCGATGCCGCGTCGGCCGAAGCGACCGCTCGAAAGGTCATCGCGCAGAACAGCCGCAACCCGCGCGGCTACTTCGTGCTCGCCGAGGCGCTCGAGGACCAGCACCGCTTCCAGGCGGTCGTCGACGCGCTGGCGCCGGCCGTCAGCGCCTTCCGCGGGACCGCCGACGGCGCGTTCGCGCTCGGCATGCTGCTGCCGCACCTCGGGTTCTCCTACCAGGCGCTCGGGCAGTTCGACAAGGCGATCCAGGTGTTCGAGGACGCGCGCAAGCTCGCGCCGAACGATCCGTCGATGACGACGTATCTGATTCGCGCGCAGATGGCGGCGAGGAACTACACGCAGGCCGCCGAGATCGCGCGTGGGGCGCGTGCGCAGAACCCCGACGATCTTCGGCTGGCGAGCCTCGAATCGCTCGCCCTGCGCCGCGCGGGCAAGGGCGACCAGAGTATCGTCGTGATGGAGGAGTTCTTTCACCGTCAGCAAGGCGATCCCGACGCGCACATCGCGCTCGCGCAGGCCTACAGCGAGAACAACCGGGGCGCGCAGGCGGTGAAGGTGCTGCAGGAGGCGCAGGCGAAGTTCCCCGACGAAACCTCCATCGTCTTCGAGCTCGGCGCGGTGCTCGATCGGCAGAAGAAGTACGCCGAATCCGAAGCGGTCTTCAGACAGCTGATCACGCGCGAGCCGAACAACGCGGCCGCGCTCAACTACCTGGGGTACATGCTGGCCGAGCGCGGCGAGCGGCTGGACGAATCGGTCGACTACATCAAGCGCGCGCTGGCGCTCGATCCGGACAACGGGTCGTATCTCGACAGCATCGGGTGGGCCTACTTCAAGGACGGCAAGCTCGATCTCGCGCTCGATCACCTGAAGCGGGCGGCCGACATGCTGACGACCAACTCGGTCGTGCAGGATCACTACGCGGATCTGCTGTACAAGCTGGGGCGCTATGACGCCGCCATCGAGGCGTGGAACAAAGCGCTCTCGGGCGACGGCGACTCGATCGATCGCGGCGACATCGACAAGAAGATCAGGACCGCGAAGCAGAAGCTCCCCAGGAAATGACCGCCGCGCGAGCGGTCGTCCTCACGGCGCGACGTGCCGCCATGGCGACGCGAGCGGTCGTTGCCGCCGCGGCGCTCGCGGCCGTTTCGTGCGGCGCGCCGCTGATGAAGCTGCCGTCCGGCCCTGGAAGTCCCGCGCCGGATGCCGCCGCGCTGCTCGACGAGGCGACGGCCGCCTGCCGTCGCATTTCCACCATCAGCGCTGAAGTCGCGGTCAGCGGTTCGGTCGCGGGGCGCCGCGTGCGGGGCCGCCTGCTCGCCGGTCTCGCCGCGCCGGCCTCGCTCTACATCGAGGCGCCCGCACCGTTCGGCGCTCCCTTGTTCGTGATCGGCGGTACCGGCGGCACGGCGACGCTGCTGTTGCCGCGCGATCGCCGCGTCCTCGAGTCGGCGGACACCGAGGCGATTCTCGAAGCGGTCACCGGTGTTCCGCTCGACGCGACGGCGCTGAAGGCGGCGATGACCGGCTGCACCGCCGCGCCGGGCGCGGCGGCCGAAGGGGTGGCCTACGGGGAGGACTGGCGCGTGCTGCAGGGCGCCGAATCGCGGTACCTGCGCCGGCAGCGCCCGTCCGATCCGTGGCGGCTCGTCGCGATCGTCCGGAGCGGCGCCGACGGGTGGCGTGCCGACTATCGCGATTTCGCCGGCGACCTGCCGACCAGCATCAGGCTCCTCTCCACCGGGACGAAGCGGTTCGACCTGCGGCTGCGGCTCTCGCAGGTGGAGACGAACGTCGAACTGCCGCCCGAGACCTTTCGCGTCTCGATACCGCCAGGCACGCAGCCGATCTCGCTCGAGGAGCTGCGCGCCGGCGGACCGCTGTCACGATGACCGTCACGTCGCCGTCGAGCGTGCGCGTGCGGGCGTGCGCCAAGATCAACGTCACCCTCCGCGTGCTCGGCGTCCGTGACGACGGGTACCACGAGCTGCGGACGACGTTCCAGTCGCTGGCGCTGTACGACACGCTCACCGTCAGCGTCGCGCCCGGTCCTTTCGTGCTGACCGCAAACGATCCGGCATGCCCGGTCGACGAGACCAACCTCGTGTGGAAAGCAGCCGAGGGGCTGTGGCGAGCGGCCGGGCGGCGCGGGGCGTTGTCGGGTGTCCGGGCACACCTGGTGAAGCGGATTCCGTCGGAGGCCGGCCTTGGCGGCGGAAGCAGCGACGCCGCGGCTGCGCTGGTGGCGCTGCGCGCGCTCTGGCGCACCGGATCGAGCGACGCCGAGCTCGAAACGGTCGCGCGGACGCTCGGGGCCGACGTCCCGTTCTTCCTGCACGGTGGAACGGTGCTCGGCGTCGAGCGCGGCGACCTCCTGTTTCCGTTGAACGATCTGCCGCGCGCGTGGGTCGTGCTGGCGCGGCCCGACTTCGGCGTCGGCACGCGCGACGCCTACCGCTGGTGGGACGAGCGGCGTCCCGGCGGGCGCAGCGCGTCGCGCCGTCGTGCCGGCGGACCGCCGCCCGGGTACGCAGACCTCCCCGCGTCCGAATGGACCAACGATCTGGAAGCCGTCGTCGTGGCCCGCCACCCGCGGATCGGTCAGCTGATCGGCAGGCTGCGGCGCGCCGGGGCGTCGTTTGCCGCCATGTCGGGAAGCGGTTCGGCCGTGTTCGGCCTCTTCGCGGACCGCACCGCGGCGCGCTCGGCGGCCGATCGTCTGCGCAGCCGGTCCGTTCGCGTGTGGGTGACCAGGACGCTGTCGCGCCGCGAATTCCGCCGCTACCAGCAGCCGTTCCCTTTCCTTACGTAGGCGTCCTGTCCGTACGTAGCCGCCCGTCCGTACGTAGCGCCCTGCCCGTACGTAGCGCCGGGTCTTCAGACCCGGCGCCGTCCGGCGACGTGCGCCGAATCTCTGTTACTTGCCCGATTTCCGCCCCATCGTATACACTTTCCGTTTGCACCACGTGGTTCAGTCCATCCCTGCGGGCCGTTTCTCTCATCCGACAGGCGCACGGCGTCAATGACGGACAGCACGCTGCGTGCGGCACCGCGCGGGCCGGCGCCCGTGCAGGGCGGGGGCTCGGGAACGTGGCGGCTGACGATGGGGCGTGGCCAAGCGGTAAGGCGCGGGACTTTGGACCCCGTATTCGAAGGTTCGAATCCTTCCGCCCCAGCCACTTTCGCAGGGGCTCCAGGTGATTGGTGATCCGTTGATGCCGACCGGTTTCGGTGAACTGAAGATCTTCTCGGGCAGCGCGCACGTCGACCTGACCAGGGAGATCGCGCAGTTCCTGGGGGTGCCGATGGGGGCGGCCCGGCTGCGGCGCTTCCCCGACACAGAGGTGTCGTTCCAGATCGACGAGAACATCCGCGGCACCGACGTGTTCGTCGTGCAGCCCACCTGCGCGAGCCCGACCGGGTCGGTCGATCAGCACCTGATGGAGCTGATGATCATGGTCGACGCGTTCCGCCGCTCGTCGGCGGCGCGCATCACCGCCGTGATCCCGTATTACGGTTACGCGCGGCAGGATCGCAAGGACAAGCCGCGCGTGCCGATCTCGGCCAAGCTCGTGGCCAACGTGCTCGGCGCGGCCGGCACCAACCGCGTGCTGACGATGGATCTGCACAAGGCGCAGATCCAGGGCTTTTTCGACATCCCGGTCGATCACCTGTTCGCGGCGCCGGTGATCATCGAGTATCTGGCGCGGCTCGATTCGCCGAAGCTGACGCTGGTCGCTCCCGACGCCGGCGGCGCCGAACGCGCGCGCGCGTATGCGAAGCGGCTCGGCGGGGAACTGGCGGTGATCGACAAGCGCCGCACCGACGATGGGACGGCGGAGGTGATGAACGTGATCGGCGACGTCGCCGGCCGCACCTGCATCATCCAGGACGACATCGTCGACACGGCGGGGACGATCACGAAGGCCGCGACCGCGTTGATGAACAACGGCGCCGAGCGGGTGCTGGCGTGCGCGGTCCACGGCGTGCTGTCGGGCCCGGCGATCAAGCGGATCGAGGAGTCGCCGATCGACAAGATGATCGTGACGAACACGATTCCGCAGACGAAGGCGAGCGAGGCGTGCAGCAAGATCGTCGTGCTGTCGGTCGCCCGGCTGCTCGGCCAGGCGATCAAGAGCATTCACGAGGAGACGTCGGTCTCGAGCCTGTTCGTCTAGTCGCGTGGCGTCCGGCTCGTGATGTGGCAGCCGGCTTCTGGTGTGGCGTCCGGCTTCAGCCCGACGAAAAGTCGTTTGTAGTGTCCGGCTTCAGCCGGACGAGAGCGCGATTGTCGTGTCCGGCTTCAGCCGGACCTTACGTAGAAGAACGATAGGTATCTGTCATGGAAGCACTGCTCGAAGCAACGGTCCGCACGACCATCGGCAAGAACGAAGCCCGCCGCACGCGCCGCAGCGGACAGATCCCGGCCGTCGTCTACGGCGCGGCAAGCGAGGGCGCCAGCCGCGAGGCGGTGGCGATTGCGGTCGACCCGAAGTCGCTGCTGAAGATCCTGCACTCGGATGCGGGCGCCAACACGCTCATCTCGCTGAAGCTCGACGGCGCCGACACCAAGGTGCTCGTGAAGGACTTCCAGCTGGATCCGATCACCCACCAGCTGCTGCACGCCGACTTCTTCCGCGTCGCGATGGACCGCGCGATCGAGGTCACCATCCCGGTCGTCGTCAAGGGCGACGCGAAGGGGGTGAAGCTGCAGGGCGGCCTGCTCGAGTTCGTGCGCCGCGAGATCGAGATCGAGTGCCTCCCGTCGGACATCCCCGAGCACGTCGAGATCGACGTGACGGATCTGCTGGTTGGCCAGGGCGTGCGCGTCCGCGACATCGCGACCAGCCCGAAGTGGACGCCGATCACCGACGCCGACACGATGCTGGTGCACATCATCCTGCCGAAGGCCGAGGAAGCGGCGGCCGCGGCGGCCGCGGAAGGGACGCCGGGCGGACCGGAGCCCGAGGTCATCAAGAAGGGCAAGAAGGAAGAAGAGGCCGAGGCCGAGAAGAAGAAGTAGCCTGATCCGCCTCGCGAAGGATGAAGGCCATCGTCGGGCTCGGCAATCCCGGGCGCCAGTACGCCGGGACGCGCCACAACATCGGCTTCGAGGTCGTCGACGAAGTCGCCCGGCGCTGGAACGTCTCGCTGCGGTCGTGGAAGTCGGTGGCCGACGTCGCCGTCGTCAGCGGCCGCGGCGTGGTGCTCGCCGAGCCGCTCACCTTCATGAACATGAGCGGCGACGCGGTGAGCCGCCTCGCCGCCTTTCACAAGGTCGATCCGTCGGACCTCCTCGTCGTGGTCGACGAGGTGCAGCTGCCGGTCGGACGGGTGCGGCTGCGCCGCTCCGGGTCGGCCGGCGGACACAACGGGCTGAAGTCGATCATTCAGCACATCGGGACCGGGTTCCCGCGTCTGCGGATCGGCATCGGGCGCGGCGATCCCCGCCGGGATCTCGCCGACCACGTGCTGGCGCGCTTCGACAGGGAGGAGCGCGACGCGGTGGCGGAGGCAGTCAGTCGTGCGGCGGACGCCGTGGAGGCGTTCGTCGACGAAGGCGTCGAAGCGGCGATGAACCGCTTCAACCAGTCGTCGGTCAACAACGAGGTGTAACAACACGACCTTGCCACCCGCGGGTGGCCGCGGCGGATCCTGACAGACGTCATCCCGCCGTGTCCTGAAGGAGCAATGCATGGCAGATCGGCAGTACGAGCTCATTTACATTCTTCCCCCCGACACGAGCGAGCAGCAGGCCGCCGAGCTGCACGAGCAGGTGGCGCAGATCGTCGCGCGCCTGAACGGGCAGATCGAGAAGACCGAGAACTGGGGACGCCGCAAGCTGGCGTACGAGATCGGTCACTACAAGGAGGGCGTGTACGTCCTCGAGCTGATCCTGGGATCCGGCGAGCTGATGAAGGAGCTCGATCGGCGCCTGAAGGTCATCGACCAGGTCGTGCGGCACATGATCGTCCGCGTCGACGAGGAGAAGCGCGTCGTCGAGCGGACGCAGACCAAGCGGCGGACCGAGTCGGAGCGCCGGCGCGTGAAGCGCGGGCTCCCGCCGCAGCGCCAGCCCGGCGAAGGGCGGTCGGCCGAGGGCGACGAGGCGGACGACGATCGGTTTGACGGGGTGGAGGTCTAGATCATGGCATTCGGACAGGGACGCTCGGGCGGCCGCGGCCGCGGCGACAAGAAGAGCGGAGACAAGCAGCAGGGGCAGCGGCGGCCGATGTTCCGCCGCCGGAAGGTCTGCAAGTTCTGCGCGGACAAGATCGACGACATCAACTACAAGGACGTGAAGCTCCTGGGCCCGTTCGTGCCGGAGCGCGGGAAGATCCTGCCGCGCCGCATCTCGGGCACCTGTGCGATGCACCAGCGCAAGCTGCAGACCGCCCTCAAGCGGGCGCGGCAGATCGCGCTGATTCCGTACGTGACGGACTGAGCACCAACTGAATTCGAGGCAGTCATGGAAGTGATCCTGCGAGACCACGTGGACAACCTGGGGCGGCGCGGCGAGATCGTGAAGGTCGCCGACGGCTACGCGCGCAATTACCTGCTTCCGCGCAAGCTGGCGCTCGTCGCCACCGAAGGCAACAAGAAGCAGGTCGAGCGCGAGCGGGCGAAGTTCGAAGCGCGCGAGGCCGAGGAACGGAAGATCGTCGAGGCGCAGGCCGCGCGGCTGACGAACGTCGAAGTCGTCATCGCGCGCCGCGTCGGCGAGACCGACGCGCTGTACGGATCGGTGACGGCGTCCGACATCGCCGAAGCGCTGGCCGGCAAGGGATTCGACGTCGATCGCCGCAAGCTGCAGCTCGCCGAGCCGATCAAGAAGATCGGCGACGTCGACGTGCCGGTGAAGCTGCACCGCGACGTCACGGCCACGATCAAGGTCAAGGTCGTGGCGGAGAACGCGCCCGCGCCGGCGCCAGCCGCCGAACCGGCCGCCGAACCGGCCGAGTAGCGGCACTCCCCGTTCGGACGAACACCCAAACCCGGTGCCGCCTCGATCGAGCGCGGCCCCGGGTTTTTTCATCTGATCGATGTTCGCGTTTCTGCTAACGTCATCGCACTCCCACCAGGTTCTCCATGGCCGACACCGCCGTCGCTGAACGTACGCTGCCGCACAATCTCGAGGCCGAGCGGTCGGTGCTCGGCGCGATCCTCCTCAACACCGAGGCGTTCAACGCCGCCGCGGAGGTGATCGACACCAACGACTTCTTCCGCGACGCGCACCGCCGCATCTTCGACAAGATGGTGAAGCTCGGCGAGCGCGGCAACGCGATCGACCTCGTGACGCTGAAGGAGGAGCTGCAGCGATCGGGCGAGCTCGACGAAGTCGGCGGCCCCGCCTACATCTCGTCGCTCGTCGACGGCGTGCCGCGATCGACCAATGTCGAGCACTACGCGCGGATCATCAAGGAGAAGGCGACCCTCCGCAATCTGATCTACTCGGCGAACAAGATCCTGACCAACGCGTACGAGGCCGAGGAGGACGCCGACGCGATCCTCGACCAGGCCGAGAGCGCGATCTTCGCCATCGCCGACAAGAAGGTCCGCGACGGCTTCGTCTCGCTGAAGGACCTGGCCGAGAGCAGCCTCGACACGATCGAGAAGCTGGCGTCGCGCAAGGAGCTGGTCACCGGCGTGCCGACCGGCTTCACCGATCTCGACGAGATGACCTCGGGGCTCCAGCCCTCGGACCTGATCATCGTCGCCGCGCGCCCCTCGATGGGGAAGACGAGCCTCGTCCTCAACATGGCGCAGCACGTCGGCACGAAGACCGACATGACGGTCGGCATCTTCAGCCTGGAGATGTCGAAGGAGCAGCTGTTCCTCCGCATGCTCACCGGCGAGGCGCGCATCGACGCGCACCGGCTGCGCGGCGGCTTCCTCGGCGAGCGCGACTGGGGCAAGCTGTCGCAGGCGCTCGGCACGCTGAGCGAGGCGAAGATCTTCATCGACGACACCCCGTCGATCGGCGTCCTGGAGATGCGGGCGAAGTGCCGCCGGCTGCAGGCCGAGCACGGCCTGCACCTGGTGATCGTCGACTACGTGCAGCTGATGCAGGGGCGGGGCCGCTTCGAGAACCGCACGCTGGAGCTCGCCGCCATCTCGCGATCGCTGAAGGGGCTCGCCAAGGAGCTGCAGGTCCCGATCATCGTCCTGTCGCAGTTGAGCCGCGCGACCGAGTCGCGCTCCGACCACCGGCCGCAGCTGTCGGACCTCCGCGAATCGGGCGCGCTCGAGCAGGACGCCGACGTCGTCGTCTTCATCTACCGCGAGGATCAGTACACGGACAAGAACGCGCCGCCGACCGATGCGACCGGGATCGCCGAGCTGATCATCGGCAAGCAGCGCAACGGCCCGACCGGCGTCGTGAAGCTGGCGTTCATCCGCGAGTTCACCCGCTTCGAGAACCTCGCGCAGGGCGCGGGAGCCGGGGCGTGATCCGGCCGACCACCGCGCGCGTCGATCTCGCGGCGCTCCAGTCCAACTACCGCAGCATCGTCGGGTTCCTCGGCGGCGAGCGGCCGTCCGCGCCGCCCGGCGTGATCGCGGTCGTCAAGGCCAACGCGTACGGCCACGGCTCGGGCCAGGTCGCGCGGGCGCTGGAAGAGGCGGGCGCGTCGATCCTCGCGTGCGCCGACATCGAGGAGGGGGCGGTGCTGCGCGCCGCGGGCGTTCGCGCGCAGATCCTGGTGTTCGGCGCGCTGAGCGTGAGCGATCTCGACGGCCTGTTCGATTGCGATCTCACGCCGACGATCTCCACGCCCGGGGCGGCGCAGGCGGTGCAGGCGGCCGCGGCGAAGTACAAGCGTCGTCTGCGCTATCACCTGAAGATCGACACCGGCATGAACCGCCTCGGCTTCAGGTTCGACAACCTCCGGCGCACGCTCCCCGGGCTGTTCGCCAGCGCGAACCTCGAGCTCGAAGGGCTCTACACCCACTTCGCGACGGCCGACGTGCCCGACGTGCCGCTCTTCGAGCAGCAGCGGGTGCGCTTCGATCGTGCGATCGTCGAAGTCGGCGCCCTGGGGGGCGCACCGCGTTACCGTCATGCCGCCAACAGCGCGGCGCTGCTGCGCGATTCCCGCGTGTGGCACGACCTGGTTCGCCCCGGCCTGCTGCTGTACGGCATCGTGCCGCCGCCGCTGGCCTCCACGATTCCGCTGACGCCGGTGATGACGCTGGTCAGCCGCGTCGTCGCCGTGAAGGGGATGCGCACGGGCGAGATCACCGGCTACGGCGGGCGGTTCACGGCCGAGCGTCCGACGACGATCGCGATCGTGCCGGCCGGCTACGCCGACGGCCTCGACCTGCGGCTCGCCGGCCGCGGGTCGGTTCTCATTCGCGGGCGGCGCGCGGCCATCGTCGGATCGATCTGCATGGACATGCTGATGGCCGACGTCACCGGGATGGACATCTCGCCGGGCGACGAGGTCGTCATCCTCGGCGCGCAGGGTGTCGATCGCCTCGACGCCCGCGAGATCGCCGCCACGATCGGGACGATTCCGTGGGAGATCGTCTGCCGCGTCGGCTCGCGCATCGAACGGGTCTACGCGTGATGGCCAAGCGTCCTTCGACCGTGTTCGTCTGCCAGGAATGCGGTGCGCAGTCGCCCAAGTGGGTCGGCCGCTGCGCCGACTGCGGCGCGTGGAACTCGTACGTCGAGGAGAGGCCGGTGGAGAGCGCGGCGGGCGCCGGCGCCGCGGCCGCCGGTCATCGGTATGCGCTGTCTGGCGCCATGGCCTCGGCGAGGCTCTACGCCGACATCCAGGTCGAGCAGCACGCGCGTCTGTCGACCGGCATCACCGAGTTCGATCGCGTGCTCGGGGGGGGCATCGTGCCGGGCTCGCTCGTCCTGCTCGGCGGCGAGCCGGGCATCGGCAAGTCGACGCTCCTCCTGCAGGCCGCGGCCAACATGGCGCGCAGCGTCGGCCCGGTGCTCTACAGCTCCGGCGAGGAATCGGAGCATCAGGTGAAGTCGCGCGGCGAACGGCTCGGCGTCGCCGACGCGCCGCTCTATCTCCTGGCCGAGACCTGTCTCGAGCGGATCCTCGAGGAGATTGCGCGCATCCGTCCCGCGCTGGTGATCGTCGACTCGATCCAGACCGTCTTCTCGTTGAAGTTCCAGTCGGCGCCCGGCAGCATCGGGCAGGTCCGCGAGGCGGCAACGCAGCTGCTCTTCACGGCCAAGGGGCAGAACGTCCCGATCCTCCTGGTCGGACACGTGACGAAGGACGGCAGCCTCGCGGGCCCGAAGGCGCTCGAGCACGTCGTCGATACCGTGTTGTACTTCGAGGGGGAGCGGCACCACTCGCAGCGGGTCGTGCGCGCGGTCAAGAACCGCTTCGGCGCGGTCAGCGAGCTCGGCGTCTTCGAGATGACCTCCGCCGGCCTGCGGCCGGTGCCGAACCCGTCGAAGATGTTCCTCGCCGAGCGTCCGGCGAACGCCTCCGGATCGGCGGTGCTCTGCGCCGTCGAAGGCTCGCGGCCGATCCTCGTCGAAGTGCAGGCGCTCGTCAGCACCAGCACGTACGGCAACGCGCGCCGCATGGCCAACGGCGTCGACGCGCAGCGCCTGTCGCTGCTGCTCGCCGTCCTCGAGAAGCGCGCCGGGCTCAACCTGGCTGGCGACGACGTGTTCGTGAACGTGGCCGGCGGCATGGCGATCGACGAGCCCGCCGCTGACCTGGCGATCGTCGCGGCCATCGCGTCGAGCGTGCGCAACCGCGTCATCCCGGCGACGAGCGCGCTGTTCGGCGAGGTCGGCCTGGCTGGCGAGGTGCGGGGCGTCACCCAGGCAGGGCTGCGGGTGCGCGAGGCGGCCCAGATGGGATTCCTCCAGTGCATCATGCCGGAGGCGAACATCGATCCCGAGGATCGGCGCGCGCTGAAGGGGAGCTGCGACCTGGTCGGCGTGCGAAGCGCCGGCGAAGCGCTCGACGCGCTTCTGGCATGATCCCCATCGCCGCCTGAATCGCCAAATCTCCGAATCTCCAATTCGGAGAATCTCTAAATCGTCCAATCGTCCAATCGTCCAATTCGTCAATTCTCTCCTTCGTCAAATACCATAGTCCCAACATGGTATGGTTGGCCGTTCATAGCGGGGTACCCCATGGCCTGGTTCGTGCTTGCCCGTGTCCTGATCGTGGCGGCCGTCGCGTACTCGGCGGCCCTGTTGCAGCCGCTGCCCTTCGGCCTTCTCTTCAACGTCCTCTTCGCCGTCGTCCTTGCGGGTCTGGTCGTCGTCTTCGAAACGCGGCTGCGCGATACCGCGCCGAGCCGCGTGCTGGGTGCGCTGCTCGGCTGCGCGATCGGCCTCACGATCGCGCGCGCCATCGAAGCCGGGCTCTTCTTCGCCGACAGCGGTGACTCGAAGGTCGAGTTCCTGCACTCGTTCCTGCTGATCGTGCTGCCGTATCTCGGGCTCGTGCTGGGGGCCAAGAACGGCGAGGCGCTCGAGCCGGCGCGACTCGTCGCGCTCTTCCGGCAGACCGGCTCGCACCGCCGCTACAAGATCCTCGACACGAGCGTGATCATCGACGGCCGCATCGCCGACGTGTGCGATACCGGCTTCGTCGACGGCACCCTGGTCATCCCGCAGTTCGTGCTGAAGGAGCTGCAGCTCGTCGCCGACTCGGGTGATACGCTGAAGCGCAACCGCGGGCGGCGCGGCCTCGACATCCTGCAGAAGATCCAGAAGATGGCCGGCGTCGAAGTGATCATCTCGGACGCCGACTTCCCGGAGATCAAGGAGGTCGATCTGAAGCTGATCGAGCTGGCGCGGACGCTCGAAGGGAAGATCGTCACCAACGACTTCAATCTGAACAAGGTCGCGCAGCTTCGCGGCGTCGAGGTGTTGAACGTCAACGAGCTCGCGAACTCGCTGAAGCCGGTCGTCCTGCCGGGCGAGCTGATGAAGGTGTTCATCCTCAAGGAAGGCAAGGAGTACAACCAGGGCGTCGCCTACCTCGACGATGGGACGATGGTGGTGGTCGACAACGCGCGCAAGAATATCGGCAAGACGATCGACGTCGTCGTCACCAGCGTCCTGCAGACGACGGCCGGCAAGATGATCTTCGGGCGCTACATCGAGCCGGGGATGGCGGCGCAGGCGCAGTCGGCGCAGTCGGCCGAGCGCGTGCGACCGTCCACGGCGCCGTCACCGAGTCTTCCGGCGCAGGCGGCGCCTGCCGCCCAGCAGACCTGATCGACAGCGTCCTTGGCGCGCATTCCTCCCTACCACTGGTGGCGGACGGTCTTCTACCTGATTCCCGCCATCAGCATCTACACGATCGTCCTGGGCGCCGCGTCGATTGTCTCGAGCCTGTTCGAGCGCCGCGGGTATTTCGCGCACCGCTGCGCGCGCGCCTGGTCGTGGCTGATCCTCGAGACGACCGGCGTGCGCGTGCACGTCGAAGGGCTCGAGCGCATCACGCCCGGCACGACGTACGTCTTCGTGTCGAACCACCAGAGCATCTACGACATCCCGGTGATCTTCGCGTCGCTGCCCTACCAGCTCCGGATCATCGCGAAGGCGTCGCTCGCGAAGTTTCCGGTCCTCGGATGGCACCTCAAACGCGGCGGGCATCTCTTCGTCGACCGCGAGAATCCGGATCGGCCCGGCATTCTCGCGCGCTGGCGCGCGCTGGTGAACGATGGCCTGTCGCTCATCATCTTCGCCGAGGGGACGCGGAGCATGGACGGCACCGTCCATCGATTCAAGGCGGGCAGCTTCCTGCTGGCGCTCGAGGCCGGTCTTCCCGTGGTTCCGCTCGCGGTCGTCGGCACACGGCACGTGATGCAGAAGGGGCGGTTGCGCACGGAGCCCGGCGACGTGCGGCTGATCGTGCACGATCCGATCGTCCCGCCTGCCATCGCGTCGCCGACGGTACGCGATGCCAAGGCGCTCGCCGATCGCGTCCACGCCATCGTCGAGGCGTCAGTGAGCGCGCGGCCGCTCCACGACTGAGAAGGGCTGCTGCGAGAAGACCAGGCGGTCGCCGGCCTCCAGCGCCTGCCGCCGGTGATCGACGAGCCTGAAGCGCGCACCCGGATCGCCGCACTCGACCGTGCGCATGCCCAGGTAGAAGCGGACGAAGAACGGTCCTCGCCACGGTTCGAGCCCGACGCAGTCGGCGAGCGGCTCGCCAGACAGGCGATCGCCGAGCGCGGCCCTCGCGCTTTCCATGAATCGCTCGAACGGCCGGTTGTACTGCAGGAACACCGACGGCACGATCGCCGACAGAAACAGGAGCGGCGCGACGACGACGAGGACGAACGGCTGGTAATAGCGGGCGAGGCGCTCTTTCGGGAGCGCATATCTCAGCGGCAGCGCAGCCAGCACGCTCGACCCGACGTAGTGGATGTTGGTGTACCACTCGGCCTTGTGGGTCATGAGCGTGAAGCCGGCGTAGGTACCGGCGGTCACGATGCCGCCGAGCGCCAGCGCGGGCAGCGCGCGCGCGTCGCGCTTCCAGGCGACGACCGCGCCGCTGGCGAGCACGAGCGGCCACCACGGCCAGTAGCGGACGAACGTGCGCGCGTAATAGCCCCACTGGTTCGACGCGGCGCCGCGCCCCTCGACGATGGTGTAGCGGAGCTGATGCTCGATGTAGTGCTCGAAGAACGACACGCCGGCGACGGAGCGGTACCAGATGTCGACCAGGAGCACGATCGCGGCGGCAATCAGCACGACGGCCGCCAGCTGAATCGTCAGCCGCCTGGCCGACAGCGTGAGCGGCGCGAAGGCGTCCGGGCGCAGGCGTGCGACGGCTTGAAACACCGCGATCGCGGCGAGCGCCAGCATTGCCGGCGGTCCTTTCGCGAGCAGCGCGAACCCGAAAGCGAGCCCTGCCGAGACGGTACAGCGCGTGAAATGCTCGACCCGCGCCGACGCGAGATGGAAGTACACCGTCAGCATGACGAAGAACATCAGCGCCGGCTCGAGCATCGGGTTCCGCCCTCTGACGAACTCGGGCGTCAGCGTCAGCACGGTGGCGGTCAGCAGGCCGAGCTCGTGGTCGATCAGCGTCCGTCCAATCAGGTACGACAGGTACACCGTCGCGAGCGCCAGCAGCGCCATCGGCAGCACCGCGGCAAACGTGCTCGCGCCGAGCAGGCGCATCGCGATGGCCAGCATCCAGGGGGTGGCAGGCGGATGCTCGAAGAACGGCACGCCGTCGACCGTCAGCCGCACCCAGCGGGTGAGCGGCTGGAGGGTCAGCTCCTTGGCAACCTGCGCGTAGACGATGCCGTCGACCGAATAGAGCACCTCGTTCTGCAGCTGGTTGCAGACGATCGCCGTCGCAAGGCACATGAGCAGCAGCTGGTGGCGGACGTGGGGCGAACCGGCCGCTCGGGTGAGCCAGGTTCCGGCAGACGGCAGATCGCCGACGGGGGGCGTGCGCATCGCTCGAAGTGGAGCGCCCGCGCCGGGAGCCGGGCGGGCGCCGCGATTATAATCATGGATTCCGCCCATGTTCATTTCCGCCATCATCGCCGCGGGAGGCCGGGGGCAGCGCGTCGGAGGCCTGGTGCCCAAGCAGCTGCTGACCGTCGGCGGCCGTTCGCTTCTCGAGCGCAGCGTGGCGTTGTTTCTCGATCATCCTCAGATCGACGAGCTCGTCGTCGCGCTGCCGCCGGACCTGGCGGCCGAGCCGCCGCCGTACCTGCGGGCTGCACGAAAGCCGGTGCGCATCGTCGCCGGCGGCCCGCGGCGGCAGGATTCGGTGGCGAACGCCTTTGCGGCTACCGACGCCGGCACCGACGTCGTGGTCATCCACGACGCCGCGCGGCCGTTCGCCACGCCGGCGCTGATCTCGCGGACCATTGCCGCCGCCGCCGAGTCGGGGGCGGCGCTTGCGGCGCTGCCGTCGCGCGATACGGTGAAGCGGGCGAGCCCGGCGCAGACGGCGTTCGTCGCCGAGACGATCCCGCGCGCGTCGATCTACCTCGCGCAGACGCCGCAGGCGTTCACGCGCCGCGTCCTTCGCGACGCGCTGTCGCTCGGAGGCGCCGACGCCGAAGCGACCGACGAAGCGTCGCTGGCCGAGCGCGCGGGGCATCCGGTCCGGATCGTCGAGGGGGAGCAGACCAACATCAAGATCACCACGCAGGAGGATCTCGCCGTGGCCGAGGCGCTCGCGACACCGCAGGCAGCACCGCCAGCCCGCACCGGACGCGCCGGCACCGGCTACGACCTTCACCGGCTCGTCGTCGGACGGCCGCTCGTGCTCGGCGGCGTGATGATTCCGTTCGAGCGCGGTCCGCTCGGGCATTCCGACGGCGACGTCGTCTGTCATGCGGTGACGGACGCGATCCTCGGCGCGCTCGCACTCGGAGACATCGGACGTCATTTTCCGGACAGCGACCCGCGATGGAAGGACGCGTCGAGCACCGACCTGCTGCGGCGCGCCGTCGCGATCGTGCAGAGCGCCGGATACCAGGTGGGGAACGTGGACGTGACGGTGATCCTCGAGGCGCCGAAGATCCGCGGCTACGTCGACGCCATGCGCCGCGCCGTCGCCGACGCGCTCGGCACCTCCGTCGATCAGGTGAGCATCAAGGGGAAGACCAACGAAGGGGTCGACGCCGTCGGCCGCGGCGAGGCGATTGCGGCGCACGCCGTGGCGCTGCTCCGCCGCGCCTGAGATCGGAAACATGAGGGTCCGTTTCGCTCCGAGCCCCACGGGCATGCTGCACGTCGGCAACGCCCGCACGGCGCTCTTCAACTGGCTGCTTGCGCGTGGACACGGCGGCGCGTTCATCCTCCGCATCGAGGACACCGATGCCGAGCGATCGACCGACGAGTCGACGATGTCTTTCGTCGAGGATCTGCGCTGGCTCGGGCTCGACTGGGACGAGGGGCCCGGCGTCGGCGGCGCGTACGGTCCGTATCGACAGTCGGAGCGGACCGCGCTCTACGCCGAACACGCGCGCCGTCTGCTGGACGCGGGGCGCGCGTATCACTGTTTCTGCTCGCGCGAGCAGCTCGACGCCGATCGGGCCGCGGCCATTGCCGCGGGGCGTCCCGCCCGTTATGCGGGGCGATGCCGCCGCCTGAGCGCGGCCGACGCGGCGTCGCGGATCGCCGCCGGGGAGAGGCCGGCGATCCGTTTCCGCGTCCCCGAGGATCATGACGTGCGGTTCGCCGACCTGGTGCGCGGCGACGTCCGCTTCCACACCGACGTGATTGGCGATCCAATCATCCTGCGCGCCGACGGCACGCCGGCGTACAACTTCGCCGTCGTCGTCGACGATGCGCTGATGGCGGTGACGCTGGTGGTGCGGGGCGAGGATCACATCTCGAACACGCCGCGCCAGATCCTGCTGTACGAAGCGCTCGGCTTCACCCCGCCCGCCTTCGCGCACCTCGCGATGGTGATGGGACCGGATCACACGCCGCTCTCGAAGCGGCACGGCGCGACGTCGGTCGGCGAGTTCCGGGCGCGGGGCTACCTGCCCGAGGCGCTGGTGAACTACCTGGCGCTGATCGGATGGTCGCCCGGCAACGACGAGGAGCTGCTGCCGATCGCCGAGATGGCGAGACGGTTCTCGCTGGCGGACGTCGGCCTCAGCCCCGGCGTGTTCGACGAGGAGAAGCTCGCCTGGGTCAACCGTCATTACCTGAAGACCGCCGATCCGATGCGTCTCGCGGCGCTCTCGCTGCCGTATCTGCGGCGCGCCGGGCTCGAGATCGCCGAGACGCCCGAGGCGCTGGCCTATCTCGCGTCGGTCATGCCGATTGCCAGCGGATCGGTCGATCGTCTCGATCAGGTGCCGGCGCGTCTCGGCCTGTTGTTCGCGTTCTCCGCGGAGGAGGCGCTCGCGGATCCGATCCTTCGCGCCGAGATGACGGCCGATTCCGCGCGCGCCGTCGTCTCGGCGTTTGCCGAGGCGCTCGCGTCGGCGCCGCGTCTCGATCGCGACCGCTTCCGGGAGATTGCCGGCGCCGTGAGGGGGCGCACCGGGCAGAAGGGGAGGGCGCTCTTTCATCCGATCCGCATCGCGATCACCGGGAAGGCCGAAGGGCCCGAGCTCGATCTGCTGGTGCCGGCGATCGATCGCGGCGCAGAGCTGCCGCCGTCGGCCGGTGTGTCGCGCATCATCGGCTGCCGGGAGCGGGCGGCCGCATTTGCCGCTGCGCTGACGACGTGATCATCTACGGGATCAACCCGGTGCTCGAGGCGCTGCGTGCCGGGCGGGTGCGCGAGCTGCGCGTGAGCGAGCGAAGCGCCGGCGGGCGTCTCGCCGAGGTCATCGGTGCTGCCGGCCGCAGTGACGTGGCGGTGCGCCGTGTCGCGCCTGGTGAGCTCGATCGGGCGGCGCGCGGCGGCGTGCATCAGGGGGTGGTGGCCGAGGTTGAGGAGGCGCGCGCGTACAGCGTGCAGGATCTCGTGCTCGGGGCGAGCGGTGTGCCGCTGCTCGTGGTGCTGGACGGCATCGAGGATCCCCACAACGTCGGCGCGATCCTGCGTACGGCGGATGCCGCCGGCGCCTGCGGCGTGATCCGGCAGTCGCGGCATGCCGCGCCGCTCGGCGGTGTCGCCGCGAAGGCGGCTGCCGGCGCGCTGTCGCACGTCAGGATTGCCGAGGTGGTGAACATCGCCCGTGCCCTCGAGGAGCTGAAAGAGGCGAACGTCTGGACCGTCGGGCTTGCGGGCGATTCACCTAAGCGATACGATCAACTGGATTTACGTCTTCCGACCGCGTTCGTGCTGGGAGCCGAGGGCAGCGGGCTGCGGCGGCTCGTGCGCGAGCGGTGCGACTGGCTGGTGTCCATCCCCCTGTACGGACATGTAGAGAGCCTCAACGTGTCGGTCGCCGCCGGAATCGCGCTGTTCGAGGCGGTGCGGCAGCGGACCGCTCGGAGGGGTGAGCCGTAAAATCGTACGGCTGTGTACGTTGCACCCGTGGCACAGGACGTGCTAAAATCCTACTTTTGTCTGGCTGGCGTAGCTCAGTCCGGTAGAGCAGCTGATTTGTAATCAGCCGGTCGGGGGTTCGAATCCCTTCGCCAGCTCCACGACCTGGGCGTTCCGGTCCGCATGGTACGTCGAATACACGGATTCCACGCACAAGACACAAGAACGGCGAGGTAGCGAAGCGGTCAAACGCAGCAGACTGTAAATCTGTCGCCCTAGCGGCTTCGAAGGTTCGAGTCCTTCCCTCGCCACCAGCCTTCGCCCGCTGCGCGGGCTTCGGCAAGGCAGGCCGCGCTCATGCGAAGGCTGCCTCGCCGAAGCGCCCGTAGCGAGGCGGGGATGCGAAGGCGGACATCACGTACGGTCAGTCGGTTTCGGTAGTTGGGGATGCGAGCTCGGCGGCGCTTGCCTGAGCGTGAGCGGGTCGACAGCGCGCGGCGGGCTTACCGTTGGAATGCGAGCGGGTCGGCCAAGGCGCACAGCGGGCTTGCCGGTTGGAATGCGAGCGGGTCGGCCAAGGCGCACAGCGGGCTTGCCCGCCGGAGCGCGAACGGGTGTCAGAGAGCGCGTAGGCGGGAGTAACTCAGTGGTAGAGTCACAGCCTTCCAAGCTGTTGGTCGCGGGTTCGATCCCCGTCTCCCGCTCCATCCTTCGCCCGCTGCGCGGGCTACGGTTGGCAAGCCAGCGCGTCCCGGCGAAGGTTGCCATAGTTGCGGCCGACCTGTCGGCCGAAGCGCCGCAGGCGCGAAGGCCGATGTAGCTCAGTTGGCAGAGCGCGTCCTTGGTAAGGACGAGGTCACCAGTTCGATCCTGGTCATCGGCTCCAGAACTACTTCAGACGAGGGCATAACGAGAGCGCGAGGTTCCTGAGACATGGCAAAAGAGAAATTCGATCGTTCCAAACCGCACGTAAACGTGGGCACCATCGGTCACATCGACCACGGCAAGACCACCCTGACGGCGGCGCTCACGAAGGTGGCCGCTGACAAGGGCTGGGCGAAGTTCGTTCCGTACGACGAAGTCGCCAAGGCCTCCGAGTCGCAGGGGCGCCGCGACGAGACGAAGATTCTCACGATCGCGACGAGCCATGTCGAGTACTCCACGGCCACGCGCCACTACGCGCACGTCGACTGCCCGGGTCACGCCGACTACGTCAAGAACATGATCACCGGCGCCGCGCAGATGGACGGCGGCATTCTCGTCGTCTCGGCGGTCGACGGCCCGATGCCGCAGACGCGCGAGCACGTGCTGCTGGCCCGCCAGGTCAACGTGCCGTACCTCGTCGTCGCGCTGAACAAGGTCGACGCGATCGACGACCCCGAGCTGCTCGATCTCGTCGAGCTCGAGGTCCGCGAGCTGCTCAAGACCTACGATTTCCCGGGCGATGACGTGCCGGTGGTGCGCGTGTCGGCGCTGAAGGCGCTGCAGGGCGACCCGGCGGGCGTCGAGAGCGTCGTCAAGCTGATGGAGGCGCTCGACTCCTACGTGCCGCTGCCGCAGCGTGACATCGACAAGCCGTTCATGATGCCGATCGAGGACGTGTTCTCGATCTCGGGCCGCGGCACCGTCGTGACCGGCCGCGTCGAGCGCGGCAAGGTCAAGGTCGGCGAGGAGGTCGAGATCGTCGGCTTCCGTCCGACGACGAAGAAGGTCGTCACCGGCGTCGAGATGTTCCGGAAGCTGCTCGACGAGGGGGTGGCGGGCGACAACATCGGCGTGCTGCTGCGCGGCGTCGAGAAGAACGACGTCGAGCGCGGCCAGGTGCTCGCCAAGCCGGGATCGATCACGCCGCACACGAAGTTCAAGGGCGAGGTCTACGTCCTGTCGAAGGAAGAGGGCGGCCGTCACACGCCGTTCTTCAACGGCTACCGTCCGCAGTTCTACATCCGCACCACCGACGTCACCGGCACGCTGAAGCTGCCGGAGGGGGTGGAGATGGTGATGCCGGGCGACCGCACGTCGATCACCGGCGAGTTGCTGACCCCGGTCGCGCTCGAGAAGGGGGCGCGCTTCGCCATCCGTGAAGGCGGGCGCACGGTCGGCTCTGGAACGATTACGGAAATCATTGAATAGGCTTCGGCTCGAGGCTTCGGGCTCCGGGCAAAACTCGGAGGCCGAAGCCGAAGACTCCAGGCCCGGAGCCTGAAGCCTAGAGCCTAGAGCCGGCGGGTTTTTGCCATGAGAGACATCATCGCGCTGGCATGCCAGGACTGTAAGCGGCGCAACTACAGCACGACGAAGAACAAGAAGAAGACGACCGAGCGGCTGGAGCTCAGCAAGTTCTGCCGCTTCTGCCGCAAGCACACGGCGCACAAGGAAACCAAGTAGCACCTGGCGCGCGGTCAGAGGTTAGGACAGTAGCTCAATTGGCAGAGCACCGGTCTCCAAAACCGGGGGTTGGGGGTTCGATTCCCTCCTGTCCTGCCAGCCCTCGCTCACGCGCGCCGAGACGGGCGTGAGCGTCGGCCGGCACGCCAGGCGAAGGTGGACGCGGTTGGCGATTCGCGATTGGAAGGCCCGGTATGGCTGATACAACGACGCTGGATACGGTCAGGGAGGCGGCGGGGGGGCGCATCGAGCGTCTCCGGACGTTCCTCTCAGAGGTGCGCAACGAGCTGAAGCGCGTCACCTGGCCGTCGCGCAAGGAAGTCTATGCGACGACCGTCGTCGTGATCCTGTTCTCGGCGTTCATCGGCCTGTACCTGTTCGCGCTCGATTTCGGGATCAACATTCTCGTGCAGTGGATCTTCCGTCGGTTTGGTGCGGCATGAGCGAAGACACGCAGAGCGACGTCGCCCAGGAGTCGAGCTCGTCCCCCGACGAGGGGAGGCCGCAGGCGGACGACAGCGGCAAGAAGTGGTACATCGTCCACACCTACTCGGGGTTCGAGAAGAAGGTGGCCGAGTCGCTGCAGCAGCGCGTGCAGGCGTACGGGCTGCAGGGGGAGATTGGCGAGGTCCTCATCCCGACCGAAGACGTGGTCGAGCTGCGCGGCGGCCGCAAGGTCGTCACCTCGAAGCGTTTCTTCCCCGGCTACATCCTGGTCGAGATGAACATGTCCGACCACGCGTGGCACGTGGTGAAGAACACGCCGAAGGTCACCGGCTTCGTGGGCGCCGGCGCCAAGCCGACGCCGCTCAGCAAGGACGAGGTCGATCAGATCCTCACGCAGGTGAAGACGGCGGCTGAAAAGCCGAAGCCGAAGTACATGTTCGAGAAGGGCGAGCAGGTCCGGATCAACGAAGGGCCGTTCACCAGCTTCAACGGCGTGGTCGACGAGGTCAATCTCGACAAGAACACGCTGAAGGTGATGGTCACGATCTTCGGACGGTCGACGCCGGTGGAGCTCGATTTCCTCCAGGTCGAAAAAATCTAATCACGAAGGCACGAAGGACACGAAGCGACACGAACACGCACAACCGGAGGAAGGTCTTCGGGGTCTTCCTGAACGTCGTGGCTTCGTGATGTAGGTCAGCATGGCGAAAAAGATTCAGGCACTCGTGAAGCTCCAGATTGCCGCCGGCAAGGCGACGCCGGCGCCGCCCGTCGGGACGGCGCTCGGTCCGCAGGGCGTCAACATCATGGACTTCTGCAAGAACTTCAACGCGAGGACGGCGAAGGACGAAGGGCTCATCATCCCGGTCGTCGTCACGGTGTACGCCGATCGCTCCTACAGCTTCATCACCAAGACGCCGCCGGCGCCGGTGCTGCTGAAGCGGGCGGCGAACATCGCGAAGGGCTCGGCCGAGCCGAACAAGAACAAGGTCGGCACCGTTACCGCCAAGCAGGTCGAGGACATCGCGAAGCTGAAGATGCCCGATCTGAACTGTGACTCGCTCGAGTCGGCGATCAAGACGGTCGCCGGCACCGCACGGTCGATGGGGCTCGACGTGATAGCGTGAAATTGACGATTTGACGAATTGACGATTTGACAATTGCTTACGCGGGTCCTTGCGTGTCCGCGTTGGGACGCGGGCCGAGACGGCAACTCCGCCGAGGCAGCGACGCGGCCGGCAAAAAGACAGGCGTGAGAATTCGTTGAATCGTTAAATCGTCCAATCGTCGAATTCTTGGTTCGCCATTGGGTGGGAGAGCCGTTCGATCGGCTCGTTTGGACCACGGGAGGAAGATTGATGCGCAAACGCGGCAGGAAGTATCAGGCCGCACGGGCGCAGGTCGCAGTCGATCGGTTCTACACGATCGAAGACGCGATCCCGCTCGTCCAGAAGGTCAAGTTCGCGAAGTTCGACGAGACGGTCGAGCTGACGCTCCGGCTCGGCGTCGATCCGAAGCACGCCGACCAGATGGTGCGCGGCACGGTGGTGCTGCCGCACGGGCTCGGCAGGACCAAACGGGTGCTGGCCATTGCCGGCGGCGAGAAGCAGCGCGAGGCCCAGGAGGCCGGCGCCGACTTCGTCGGCGGCGAGGAGGTCGTCGACCGCATCATGGGCGGCTGGATCGATTTCGACGCGGTCGTGGCGACGCCCGACATGATGCGCGCCGTCGGACGGCTCGGCAAGGTGCTCGGGCCGCGCGGCCTGATGCCGAACCCGAAGACCGGCACCGTCTCGACCGACATCCGCAAGGCCGTCCAGGAAATCAAGGCGGGCAAGGTGGAGTTCCGCGTCGACAAGACCGGCATCATCCACGCGCCCGTCGGCAAGACGTCGTTCTCGAGCGAGTCGCTGGTCGCCAACGCGCACGCGCTCGTCGAGAGCATCGTCAAGGCGAAGCCGTCGGCCGCGAAGGGCAAGTATCTGAAGAGCATCACCGTCTCGTCGACGATGGGCCCCGGCGTGGCCATCGACACGGCGGCCGTTGATGCGGCGGTGAAACACTGATGGCTGTCACCAAAGCAGACAAGGCGGCCGAACTCGCACTGCTCGAGTCGGCCTTCACGGAATCGGAAACCGCGATCCTCGTCGACTACAAGGGGCTCAACGTCCCGCAGGTCACCGACCTGCGCCGGCAGCTCCGCTCCGCCAAGGCCTCCTACAAGGTGGTCAAGAACACCCTCGCGAAGCGCGCGCTGAAGGGCACCTCGTTCGAGGCGCTCGATCAGTACTTCGAGGGGACGACCGCGATCGCCTACACGGCGACCGACCCGGTGGCGCTGGCCAAGACGCTGACGACCTTCGTCAAGGCGGCGCCGACGATGACGATCAAGGCGGCCGTGGTCCAGGGCCGCGCCATCCAGGCGGCCGAGGTCACCGAGCTCGCCAACATGCCGGGCCGGCCGGAGCTGCTCGCGAAGCTGCTCTTCGTCCTGCAGGCGCCGATGGTCCAGATCGTCAGCGTGCTCAACGCCGCGCCGCGCGACCTCATGAGCGTGTTGGTGCAGGCGGAAAAGAAGCGACAGGAAGCGTAGTGATAACAGGGCTTCAGGCTCATGGCTTTAGGCTTCGGGCCTGCAGCACACCATGCCCATAGCCCACAGCCTATAGCCCATAGCCTGGCGCGCGAGCGCCAACGAAGTGAGCAGGAGACGAAAGATGGCCGAAGTGACGCAGCAGCAGGTGGTCGACTACATCAAGGGAATCAGCGTGCTCGAGCTCTCCCAGCTCGTGAAGACGCTCGAAGCCGAGCTCGGTGTCTCGGCCGCGGCTGCGATGCCGATGGCGATGCCCGCGGGCGCTGGTGCGGCCGGCGGCGCGGCGGCGCCGGCGGAGGAGAAGACGGAGTTCACCGTCACCCTCACCGAAGTCGGCAGCAACAAGATCAACGTGATCAAGGTGGTGCGCGAGATCACCGCCCTCGGTCTGAAGGAAGCCAAGGACCTCGTCGAGGCGGCGCCGAAGCCGATCAAGGAAGCGATTCCGAAGGACGAGGCCGAAGCGATCAAGAAGAAGTTCGAGGAAGTCGGCGCGAAGGTCGAAATCAAGTAAATCGCAGCGAGCCTCTCCGCCTTCGCTGACGCCGCGGCGGACCCGCCGAGGCCTCGGCGGAGGCGGGCCGGCTCCTGTGTTTCGACTTGGCTCTGGGCTTTGGGCTCCGGGCTTTGGGCACCTCCCAGAGCCTGGCGCCTGAAGCCTATAGCCGTTTTTGGAGCGCTCGGTTTTTCCCTCGAGGTTTTCAACGCATGTACAGCCTTCCCAAGAACGTCTACCGCGAGCGCATCGATTTCTCCAAAATCCGGACGACGGTCCCGATCCCGAACCTCATCGAGATCCAGAAGAAGTCCTACGAGCGCTTCCTGCAGATGAACCGTCTGCCGAGCGAGCGCGAGGACGCGGGGCTGCAGTCGGTCTTCAAGTCGGTCTTTCCGATCAGCGACTTCCGCGAGAACTCGTCGCTGGAGTTCATCGAGTACTCGATCGGCAACTGGGAGTGCAAGTGCGGCAAGCTGGCCGGTCTGCACCACCTGCGCAAGCCGTGCAGCAACTGCGGCGCGACGCTCGTCGCCGATCCGTACGGCGACCGTGAGGTCCTCTGCCCGCGCTGCGGCAAGGCGAACCACGCGCGCGGTGACGTCTGCGACATCTGCGGCAACACCGTCGGCCTGAAGCTGAAGTACGACGTCGACGAGTGCCAGGAGCGCGGCATGACCTACGCCGTGCCGCTGAAGGTGACCATCCGCCTCGTGGTCTGGAACAAGGACCCCGACACCGGCGTGAAGACCATCCGCGACATCAAGGAGCAGGAGGTCTACTTCGGCGACATCCCGCTGATGACCGAGAACGGCACGTTCATCATCAACGGGACCGAGCGCGTCATCGTCTCGCAGCTGCACCGCTCGCCGGGCGCGTTCTTCCACTCCGAGGACAAGACCCTCTTCATCGCGCAGATCATCCCGTACCGCGGGTCGTGGGTGGAGTTCGAGTACGACTCGAAGAACCTGCTCTACGTGCGCATCGATCGCAAGCGGAAGTTCCTCGCCTCGGTGTTCCTGCGCGCGCTCGGGCTGCGCGGCGCCGACGAGATCATCCGGGCGTTCTACACCGTCGACCGCCTGCAGCTGAAGGACGGCGCGCTCTACTGGGGCGTCGCCGACAGCCTGGTCGGCCTGCGCGCGGCGAAGGACATCCAGGTGCCGGGCGAGAACTTCACGATCCAGGCGGGCAAGAAGATCACCCGCAACGCGATCGAGGCGCTGAAGCGCGCCAACGTCGACGCGGTCGAGATCGCCGATGCCGAGCTCGAAGGGGCCTTCGCCGCCGCCGACATCGTCGACCCGGCGACCGGCGAGGTGATCCTCGAGGCCAACGAGCCGCTCGAGCCGCGCGTTCTCTCGATGGCGCAGGAGAAGAGCATCGATCGCATCGAGATCTTCTTCCCGGAGAAGGACGAAGTCGGCCCGATCATCGGCCAGACGCTGAAGAAGGATCCGATCCACACGCACGAAGAGGCGCTCATCGAGATCTACCGCCGCCTCCGGCCGGGCGATCCGCCCACGCTGGACAGCTCGCGGTCGCTCTTCGAGAACATGTTCTTCAACCCGCAGAAGTACGACTTCTCGCGGGTCGGCCGCCTGAAGCTGAACACGAAGCTCGGGCTCAACACGCCGCTCGACGAGAAGATCCTGCACCCGCAGGACTTCTACGAGGTGATCAAGTACCTCCTGAAGCTGCGGCGCAACACGCAGAACGTCGACGACATCGATCACCTGGGCAACCGCCGCGTCCGCTCCGTGGGCGAGCTCCTCGAGAACCAGTTCCGCATCGGTCTGGTCCGGATGGAGCGCGCCATCAAGGAGAAGATGTCGGTCTACCAGGAAATGGCGACGGCGATGCCGCACGACCTGATCAACGCCAAGCCGGTCATGGCCGCCATTCGCGAGTTCTTCGGGTCGTCGCAGCTGTCGCAGTTCATGGACCAGACCAACCCGCTCTCGGAGATCACGCACAAGCGGCGTCTCTCCGCGCTCGGGCCGGGCGGCCTGTCGCGCGAGCGCGCCGGGTTCGAGGTGCGCGACGTGCACCCGACGCACTACGGGCGCATCTGCCCGATCGAGACGCCGGAAGGTCCGAACATCGGCCTGATCTCGTCGCTGTCGTGCTACGCGCGCATCAACGAGTTCGGCTTCATCGAGTCGCCGTACCGCAAGGTGAAGGACGGCCGCGTCACCGACTACGTGATCGTCACCAACGCCGGCGGCAACCAGAAGTACAAGGCGGGCGACATCGTCGAGGCCGACGAACTGGTCGGCGACGACGGCCGCCCGAAGAAGAAGGGGGTCGAGTTCGAGCCCTACTCGTTCTACCTGTCCGCGTGGGAAGAGGACCAGTACGTCATCGCCCAGGCGAACGCGAAGGTCGACGAGAAGGGGAACCTGGTCGAGGAGCGCGTCAACGCGCGGCAGGCGGGCAACTTCCTGCTGGCGCCGCGCGAGAACATCCAGTTCATCGACGTCTCGCCCAAGCAGCTCGTCTCGGTCGCGGCGTCGCTCATCCCGTTCCTCGAGAACGACGACGCCAACCGCGCGCTGATGGGATCGAACATGCAGCGCCAGGCGGTGCCGCTGCTCCGGGCCCGCTCGCCGTTCGTCGGCACCGGCATGGAGTACATCACCGCGCGCGACTCCGGCGCGGTCATCGTGGCGCGCCGGTCGGGGACCATCGACTACGTCGACAGCCAGCGCATCGTCGTGCGCGTGGAGAGCGAGACGGAAGACGGCAAGGAGATGGGCGCCGACATCTACCCGATGACGAAGTTCAAGCGCTCGAACCAGAACACCTGCATCACCCAGAAGCCGATCGTCCGGGTCGGCCAGAAGGTGCACAAGGGGCAGGTGCTCGCGGACGGGCCGTGCACGGAGCTCGGCGAGCTGGCGCTCGGCAGGAACGTCCTCGTGGCGTTCATGCCGTGGCGCGGCTACAACTTCGAGGACGCGATCCTCGTCTCCGAGCGGATGGTGAAGGACGACTACTACACGTCGATCCACATCGAGGAGTTCGAGATCGAGTCGCGCGACACGAAGCTCGGGCCGGAGGAAATCACCCGCGACATCCCGAACGTGTCGGAGACGTTCCTGCGCGATCTCGACGAGAGCGGCATCATCCGCATCGGCGCGAACGTGAAGCCGGGCGACATCCTCGTGGGCAAGGTCACGCCGAAGGGCGAGACGCAGCTCACGCCGGAAGAGAAGCTGCTGCGCGCGATCTTCGGCGAGAAGGCCGGCGACGTGCGCGACGCGAGCCTCATCTGCCCGCCGGGCATCGAGGGCATCATCGTCGGCGTGAAGATCTTCTCCCGCAAGGGCATCGAGAAGGATGACCGCGCGAAGGCGATCGAGCAGGACGAGCTCGACATGATGGAGAAGAACCTTCAGGACGAGATCCGCATTCTCCACGACGAGGTGAAGAAGCGCGTGATCGTCATGCTGAAGGGGCAGCAGCTCCGGTCGGATCTCTTCGACGAGTACGGGCGCGAGCGCCTGCTGCGCAAGGGCACCGAGCTGACCGAGGAGGTCCTGCAGACGCTTCCCTACGAGACGATGGTCCGGCTGAAGATCGCGACCGACGACTCGCGGCTGGAGGACGACCTGCGCGATCTCGAGGAGCGGACCGAGCGCCAGGTGGAGGTGATCAAGAACCTCTTCGAGGAGAAGAAGGAGAAGATCCGCCGCGGCGACGAGCTGCCTCCGGGCGTCATCAAGCTCGTGAAGGTCTACGTCGCGATGAAGCGCAAGCTGTCGGTCGGCGACAAGATGGCCGGCCGCCACGGCAACAAGGGCGTCATCGCGCGCATCCTCCCCGAGGAGGACATGCCGTATCTGCCCGACGGCACGCCGGTCGAGATCGTGCTCAACCCGCTCGGCGTTCCGTCGCGTATGAACGTCGGCCAGATTCTCGAGACGCACCTCGGGTGGGCCGCGCACGCGCTCGGGCTCTACTTCGCGACGCCGGTCTTCGACGGCGCGATGGAGAACGAGATCAAGGACTGGCTGGATCGCGCCGGGCTGCCGGGCGGCGGCAAGGTCACGCTGTTCGACGGCATGACCGGCGAGCCGTTCGAGCAGAAGACGACCGTGGGCTACATCTACATGCTCAAGCTGTCGCACCTGGTCGACGACAAGATCCACGCCCGCTCGATCGGGCCGTACTCGCTCATCACCCAGCAGCCGCTCGGCGGCAAGGCGCAGTTCGGCGGACAGCGGTTCGGGGAGATGGAGGTCTGGGCGCTCGAGGCCTACGGGTCGGCGCACATCCTCCAGGAGCTCCTCACCGCGAAGTCCGACGACGTGACCGGGCGCGCGAAGATCTACGAGGCGATCGTCAAGGGCGACGCGTCGTTCACCGCGGGCCTGCCGGAATCCTTCAACGTGCTCATTCGCGAGCTCCAGTCGCTCTGCCTGGACGTCGAGCTGATGAAGACGAAGAAGAAGCCGGCAGACGTGGAACCGCAGCCAGTGCTCGAAGAAGTCTAATGGGCTCCAGGCGCCGGAAGCCTGAAGCCTTCACGCGAAGGAAACTATGAGACCAAACTTCCACGATCGTTCGGCGCTCACGAGCGACTTCGACGCGATCCGGATCAGTCTCGCTTCACCGGAGAAGATCCTGTCGTGGTCCCACGGCGAGGTGACCAAGCCGGAGACCATCAACTACCGGACCTTCAAGCCGGAGCGCGACGGGCTGTTCTGCGCGAAGATCTTCGGTCCGATCACCGACTGGGAGTGCCTCTGCGGGAAGTACAAGCGCATGAAGCACCGGGGCGTGATCTGCGACAAGTGCGGCGTCGAAGTGACGCAGGCGAAGGTCCGCCGCGAGCGTCTCGGCCACATCACGCTGGCGACGCCGGTGAGCCATGTCTGGTTCTTCAAGGGGCTGCCGAGCCGCATCGGCCACCTCCTGGACATCTCGCTGCGCGACCTCGAGCGCGTGCTCTACTTCGAGGCCTACGTCGTCGTCGATCCGGGCGACACCGACCTGAAGCAGAACCAGCTGCTGAACGAGGAGCAGTACCGCAAGGCGCGCGAGGAGCACTCCGATCCGCGCTCGGGCATGCCGCGCTTCCGGGCGCAGATGGGCGCCGAGGCGATCAAGGAGCTGCTGAAGCGCGTCAACGTCGACCGGCTGTCGATCGAGCTCCGCGAGAAGATGAAGACGGAGCAGTCGGCGCAGAAGAAGCTGAAGTACGCCAAGCGGCTGAAGGTCGCCGATTCGTTCCGCAAGTCGAGCAACCGTCCCGAGTGGATGATCCTCGACGTGATTCCGGTCATTCCGCCGGAGCTGCGTCCGCTGGTGCCGCTCGACGGCGGCCGCTTCGCGACCTCGGACCTCAACGATCTCTATCGGCGCGTCATCAACCGGAACAACCGGTTGAAGAAGCTGATGGAGCTGAAGGCGCCCGACGTCATCATCCGCAACGAGAAGCGCATGCTGCAGGAAGCGGTCGATGCGCTGTTCGACAACGGACGCCGCGGCCGCGTGCTGCGCGGCGCGAACAACCGCCCGCTGAAGTCGCTCTCCGACACGCTGAAGGGGAAGCAGGGGCGCTTCCGCCAGAACCTGCTCGGCAAGCGCGTCGACTACTCGGGCCGTTCGGTCATCGTCGTCGGACCGGAGCTGAAGCTGCACCAGTGCGGTCTGCCGAAGAAGATGGCGCTGGAGCTGTTCAAGCCGTTCATCTACAACAAGCTCGAGGAGCGCGGTCTCGTCGCCACGATCAAGCAGGCGAAGGAGATGGTGGAGCTGCAGCGTCCCGAGGTGTGGGACGTGCTCGAGGAGGTGATCCGCGAGCACCCGGTGCTGCTGAACCGCGCGCCGACGCTGCACCGCCTGGGCATCCAGGCGTTCGAGCCGGTGCTGGTCGAGGGGAAGGCGATCCGGATCCATCCGCTCGTCTGCACCGCGTTCAACGCCGACTTCGACGGCGACCAGATGGCGGTCCACATCCCGCTGTCGCCCGAGGCGCAGATCGAAGCCTCGGTGCTGATGCTGTCGAGCAACAACATCCTGTCGCCGGCGCACGGCGCGCCGATCGCGATCCCGTCGCAGGACATCGTCCTCGGCTGCTACTACCTGACGAAGGCGAAGAGCGGCGCGAAGGGCGAGGGGCGCGCGTTCGGCAACGCGGAAGACGTGATGCTGGCGCTCGAGGCGGGCGAGCTGGAGACGCTGTCGCCGATCCGGCTGCGCTACACCGGCGAGCTGCAGGACCTGACCGCCGCGCGCGACGATCAGGACGTGATCCGCACCGAGGTGCTGACGGTCAGCCACAAGATCATCAACACGACCGTCGGCCGCGTGATCCTGAACCAGGCGCTTCCGGCCGGCATGCCGTTCGTCAACGGCCTGCTGAAGAAGAAGGGGCTGCAGCAGCTGGTGCAGTCCTGCTACCTGAAGTTCGGGCTGGAGAAGACGGTGGAGATGCTCGACGCGCTCAAGCATCTCGGGTTCACCTACGCGACCAAGTCGGGGCTGTCGATCGGCATCGACGACCTGGTCATCCCGGAGAAGAAGACGAGCCTGGTGTCGGCGGCGCGCGACGAGGTCATCAAGGTCGAATCGCAGTATCTCGAAGGCGCCATCACCAACGGCGAGCGCTACAACAAGGTGATCGCCATCTGGTCGGAGGCGACCGAAGAGATCGCCAACGCGATGTTCAACGAGATGGAGGCGCTCGATCGCGAAGGGCGCACCTTCAACCCGGTGTACATCATGGCCGACTCGGGCGCCCGCGGCAGCAAGCAGCAGATCCGCCAGCTGGCCGGCATGCGCGGCCTCATGGCGAAGCCGTCGGGCGAGATCATCGAGACGCCGATCACGGCCAACTTCCGTGAAGGGCTCGAGGTGCAGCACTACTTCATCTCGACGCACGGCGCGCGCAAGGGCCTGGCCGACACGGCGCTGAAGACCGCCGACTCGGGCTACCTGACGCGGCGTCTCGTCGACGTGGCGCAGGACGTGATCATCCACGAGCACGACTGCGGCACGGTGGACGGCATCGAGGCGCGCGCGATCGTCGAGTCGGGCGAGATCATCGAGCCGCTCCGCGAGCGCATCATCGGCCGCGTCACCCTCGAGCGCATCACCGATCCGTTCAGCGGCGAGGTGATCATCGACGTCAACGAGGAGATCGACGAGGAGAAGGCCGCCGCGATCCAGGACGCCGGCATCGAGAAGGTGAAGATCCGCTCGGTGCTGACCTGCGGATCGCGCCGCGGCGTCTGCGCGAAGTGCTACGGCCGCGACCTGGCCGCCGGCAAGATGGTGGAGCTCGGCCAGGCGGTCGGCGTCATCGCCGCGCAGTCGATCGGCGAGCCGGGCACGCAGCTCACGATGCGCACCTTCCACATCGGCGGCACCGCGTCGCGCGTCTCCGAGCAGTCGACGCTCGAAGCGCGCAACGCCGGCACCGTCCGGTTCGAGGGGATGCAGGTCGTGCAGGCCAAGGACGGCAACCTGGTCGTCATGAACCGCAACGGGTCGCTCGTCGTGCAGGACGCGAAGGGGCGCGACCGCGAGCGCTACCCGATCGTCTACGGCGCGCGCCTGAAGGTGAAGGCGGGCCAGGCGGTCGAGCAGGGCCAGACGCTCGTCGAGTGGGACCCGTACACCTTCTCGATCCTCACCGAGGAGCCGGGCCAGGTGAAGTTCAAGGACATCCTCGAGGGCATCACGGTGCACGAGGAGGTCGACGAGGTCACCGGCCTGTCGCGCTACATCATCGTCGACTCGCCGGACGAGAAGAAGCAGCCGGCGATCGAGATCCGGACCAAGGACGGGAAGTCCGGCCGCAAGTACCACATGCCGGTCCATGCGCACCTGATGGTGCAGGACGGCGAGATGGTCTCGGCGGGCGACATCCTGGCGAAGATCCCGCGCGAGACGACGAAGACCAAGGACATCACGGGCGGTCTGCCGCGCGTGGTGGAGCTGTTCGAGGCGCGCAAGCCGCGCGAGACGGCGGTCATCTCGGAGATCGACGGCGTCGTCAAGCACGGCGGCATCGTCAAGGGACAGCGGAAGATCATCATCGTCCCCGACGAGCCGGGCGCGGAGCCGCGCGAGTACGCGCTGCCGCGCGGCGTGCACGTCAACGTGCAGGAAGGGGAGCGCGTCCGCGCGGGCGAGCCGCTGATGGACGGGCCGTCCAACCCGCACGACATCCTGAACGTCCTCGGTGAGAAGGCGCTGCAGGCGTACCTGGTGAACGAGATCCAGGAGGTCTACCGGCTGCAGGGCGTGAACATCAACGACAAGCACATCGAGACCATCGCGCGGCAGATGATGCGGTGGGTGAAGATCGAGGACGTCGGCGACACCGAGTTCCTGATCGACGAGCAGGTGGACAAGTTCCGCTTCCTCGAGGAGAACGAGCGGGTGATCGCCGACGGCGGGCGTCCGGCGCAGGGGCGGCCGCTGCTGCTCGGGATCACGAAGGCGTCGCTGTCGACCGACTCGTTCATCTCGGCGGCGTCGTTCCAGGAGACGACGCGCGTGCTGACCGAGGCGTCGATCTCCGGGAAGGTCGACTACCTGCGCGGCCTGAAGGAGAACGTCACGATGGGCCGGCTGATTCCGGCGGGGACCGGGTTCGAGTACTACCGGCACGTCACGATTCCGCCGGACGAGCCGCCGCCGCCGCCGGCGCCGCCGCAGCCGAGCGACGAGCTCGACGATCTCGAGCGCGACATGGAGTACTTCGTCGAGCCCGAGGAAGCGCTCGGCCCGCGGACGGGAGATCTCGGGGAATAGGAATCCTGAATTGCAGATTGGAGATTGCAGATTTCAGATTGACACTTCTGAACTATGTAATCTGAAATCAATCTGCAATCTGAAATCTGCAACGTGAGGGCGGTGGTTGGGTAATCAGCCACCGCCCTTCGTTTTTCGGCGGCCCGTACGACGCGATCGCGTCGACAGCTGGCCGCGGCCGTATACTGCGGTCATGACGCAGCCGCCTTCGCGCGAGATCACCGTGCGGCGCTTTTCATCTCACGCCGAAGCCGACGCGGCCGACGCGGAGTTCTGGCGACGCCTGTCGGCCGCCGAGCGCGTGTTGCTGGCGTGGCAACTCTCGGTGGAGCAGTGGCAGCTCACAGGACGTCCAGATGAACGAGGACTTTCTCGATCTGTTGCGCGCGTTACTCGCGGCTGACGTGCGTTTCCTCGTCGTTGGCGCGTACGCACTGGCGCATCATGGTCGGCCGCGCGCAACCGGTGATCTCGACGTATGGGTGGAGCCCACGCTCGACAACGCGGTCAAGGTGATGCGTGCGTTGGCTGAGTTCGGCGCGCCGTTGAACGACGTGACGGAAGCGGACTTCGCGAAGCCGGGTGTCGTGTTCCAGATTGGTCTGCCGCCGCGGCGCATCGACGTGCTGACGCAGCTCACCGGGCTCGAGTTCGCCGACGCGTGGGCATCCCGCGAACGCGGACGATTCGGCGATCTTTCGGTCGACTTCATCGGCCGCGACGCGTTCATCCGGAACAAGCGGGCCACCGGCCGCGCGAAGGACCTCGTCGACGTCGACGAACTCTGAGCGGCGTCAACCGGAGCCGCCGGCGGCCCTGCAGCGTCAACTCCCGTTGACGTCTCGCCCGCGCCCTGGAGCCGCCGTCGTGTTTTGTCCAACAAATCGCTCCTCGCTATGCTGGCACGAGAGCCGCCCGCCACGGCCGGCGTCATGGCGCAGCCGTCGAGCGCATACGAGCCCGGCGACCCGACAGCGACAGTCCTGTACGGCATCGTCCGCGACCACTTCGAGACGTTCCGCGCCCACGCGTTGACGTTGCGCGACGGGGCGGGGCTTCCGCGCTTCGTCGAGCAGGAGTTCCGGGACTTCCTGCGGTGCGGGTGTCTGGCGGGCGGGTTTGCGAGATTCAGGTGTGGCGGCTGCGGCTTGGATCGGCTCGTGGCGTTCTCCTGTAAAGGCCGCGGCTTCTGCCCGTGGTGCGGTGGGCGACGGATGGCCGAAAGGGCCGCCCATCTGGTCGACTCCGTATTCCCCGACGTGCCGGTCCGGCAATGGGTCCTCAGCGTGCCGCGCATCGCTTGCGGTATCTCGTTGCGTGGGACCACGATCTGTGCCGCGCCGTGAAGCGGTGTCGCGATGAGGGCCGTGCTCGGGTTCCTGCGCCGCCGCGCGCGTGACGCGGGTCTGCCCGACGGACGCAGCGGCGCGGTCGTCGTCATCCAGCAATTCGGCGGCGCGCTGAATCTCAACGTGCATCTCCATGCGCTGGTCCTGGACGGCGTATTCACGCGCGACGGCGTTGTCGTGCGGTTCCATCCGGCGCGGCGGCTGACGAGGGATGACGTGGGGACCCTGGCGGCGCTGATCGCGCGCCGCGTCACGCGGCTCCTGGAGCGGCGCGGGCTGGCGGGGAGGCCAGAAGATGGCGCGGCGAGGCACAGAGCGGCCGCGGGTATCAGTGGGCGGAGTTGATGCGGCGGACGGGATGGACGTGCTCGCCTGCCCGCGCTGTGGCGGGCGGCTGCGGCTCACGGCGTTGATTGAGGAGGCCGCGGTGATTCCGGTGGGACGACGCGTCGCAGGCCATGCCGCTCGTTGACGACGTGTTCTGAGACGGCAACGGGACCAAGCGGGAGGTCATCTCGGTATCCGTGTGGGCACAGACGGCAGGGCGGGCTCTGATCGGGGACTTCGTGCTTGCGTCCGGAGGGGCCATCCCGGAAAATGCCCGTGGCGGGAGGCCTAATCCGCGCTGTCGGAGACGGAGAGCGGCGCCGAGGCT
>WBZO01001146.1_pt1 | contig 44475 bp, 37 predicted proteins | sample 5204261 | NCBI WGS metagenome assembly WBZO01 (sample SAMN12412400, study PRJNA552823) | activated sludge metagenome | isolation source: activated sludge from anammox sidestream of wastewater treatment plant... | place: USA: North Carolina | collected 2017-09
CGGACGACCCTCCCGGCGAACAGGCCGAACCGCAGCCGCAGACTGGCTGCCCGGCCGAGCCCGGGTGTGACGGCGGCGAGGCAACCGGCGAAGACGCTTCCGCCCCGGCCCTCATGGCGGGCAACAGCGGCCGGGAGATCCCCGGCAACGCCTACGGTCTGCAGCGGCGCGCCGAAGACACCGCGACGGGTTCGGCGAACGCCACGCCGGGAAACCGCGGCCGGGCCGGGCACTGACGCGCACCGGCCCCCTGTGATGAGCCGGACCACCGCACCTATTGCGGTATGGAGACCCCGACGATCTGGTTGCGGCCGGCATACCTGTGCGTGAAAAACGGCCCGTAGAGCTCCAGCGGCGTAACCTCGCCGGTCGCCGTGTTGAAGGCTACCGGCTGACCTGGCTGCCTACACCCGGGGGACGGTGTAGCGCCCCACACCAAACCGTCGCGGCGCCAGGGAGTCGGAGGAGGCGCAGCCATTCAAGAATGCCGGAGAGGGGGCGAACACCACGGTACCTGCTGGCCGCCGAGGTGGTTCCCGGGCATTGCCGGGCTCGGCCAGGTGGACTCCGGTCTCCAGGCTGCCCAGTCGTCCGTGAACGGCGGCTGGCCTCTCCCGATTCGCCCGATCACCTCATCGGCTTCGACCAGCGCGCGGTCGGCAATCGGCCGTGAGATGACGCCGAGTTCAACCGATCGCTCCAGGTCGTCCGGGTCCTTCCAGCGCCAGCTCCGGTCAGGCGCGACGACGATGTCGAGCTGCAGGTCACGCACATGGAACCCGTGACCGGTCCGGACGAAGGGCTCCTGCAGATTGACGTACCACCCGAGGAACTCCCATTCGGGACTCCACCAAACCCACGTTGCGTGCCAGTCCGCTGGCCGCATGAGGAAGACAGCGTTCCAACGCGACCATGTGCTGTCGACCAACTCCCACTCGCCCGGCCGCCACGGCTTCGGCCGATCCCGCGGAAGCGGAAGGCTCAGCTTGGTCGGCGTCCCCGCAGGGAGCCACAGGCGCACCATGTCCGGGCTATCTTCGATCACGACCACAGGCTTCACATCACAGATGACTGGCGGGCCGCTGGCACCGCTCTCATCCACAAACGGCATTTGGTGGAGGACAACAGACCCGGCCAAGAAGTGACCGTCCATTCCATCATCATATGCTCATCGGCCAGGGGATCGCGGGCAGGCGCGTGACCAAACGCGAGGAGCGGCGCAGTCCCCGGTGACTCCCCATCACCCTACCGGGGCTCACTCGCTGGACGGGGCCGGCGTTCGTGGCGTGACACTATCCCCGCGCTTGCTCACGCGCGCGCCTCGGATGTCGCGCCAAGCCTCATCCCTCATCCCTCGATCTGCTACCCTCTGAGACGCACCCGAACCGCGTTCGGAACTTCCCACCTCACGCTCGAAACCAGGAGGCTCACTTGCCCATCGACCCCTCAAAAGCTCTCGGCGCCGAAATCAAAGGCGGCTCCGTCCGCTGGGACCGCGACCGCATCATCCTCTACCACCTTGGCGTCGGCGCCGGCGTCCCCCAGACGGACCCGAACGAGCTCACCTACACCTATGAGAAGAACCTCAAGGTGCTCCCCAGCTTCGGCGTCATCCCCGCGTTCGGCTCGCTCGGCGGCATCGGTATGGTCCCGGGCCTGCAGTTCAACCCGGTCATGCTCCTTCACGGCGAACAGGACCTGGAGGTCCGCAAGCCCATCCCCGTCGAAGGCGAGGTCGAGACCACCGGCAAGGTCGCTGGCATCTACGACAAGGGCAAGGCCGCCCTGGTGGTCCTCGAAACCGAATCACGCCTCAAGGGCGAAAGCGACCCGCTCTTCGTCAACCGCTTCTCGCTCTTCCTCCGCGGCGAAGGCGGCTTCGGCGGCGAAAGCGGCCCGCCGCCCGGCAACGAGGCCCCTTCTCGCGCCCCCGACGCCGTCGTCGAATCGAAGACCATGCCCCAGCAGGCGCTCCTCTATCGACTTTCCGGCGACAAGAACCCGCTCCACGCCGACCCCGACTTCGCGAAGATGGGCGGCTTCGACGTCCCGATCCTGCACGGCCTCTGCTCCTACGGCGTGGTCTGCAAGGCCGTCGTCGATAGCGCCCTCGGCGGCGATACGGCGAAAGTCGCGCGCTACCAGGCGCGTTTCGCGGGGGTCGTCTTCCCCGGCGAGACCATCGTGACGTCGTACTGGAAAGACGGGAACACCATCCTCATCGATGCGAAGACGAAGGAGCGCGGCACACCGGTCATCACCAACGCGGCGATTACGGTGCGGTAGGCTCGCGCCCCGACGCCCCTACCACCAGCCATCCGAGGCGGGTCAGTCATGACCCGCTGCAGCGCCCCTCGCCCGAACGCCGCCCCGCACCGCCACCTCGTCGGTCCCATCCGCGTCGTAGGGGCGTATCGCGATACGCCCCTACCGCCAGACTCCATTCCCATCCGTGTCGCAGATGCGCCCCCACCCCCATTACCCTCGGCACCCCGTCCCCAACCCCGCACCCAACAACGAGGGGGCGTACCAATCGGGTACGCCCCCTCGCGTGTGCCTAACGCCAGCCGACCAGGGACACGCGAGCCCCGACCGTGAGGGAGGGTGCGATGTTTCGTACCCCCGCGGAGGCATTGCATTGTGCGGGCCGGTGGGCCCCGGTGATTGGCCTGCGCATGTTGGCCAAAGTGCGTGGCCCTTCCTCACGGTCGGGGCTCGCCGCCCTCGCAACGAACAACGAGGGGGCGTACCAAATCGGGTACGCCCCCTCGCGTGTGCCTAACGCCAGCCGACTCGGCACCGAAGACAAGGAAGCAGGTTGGAGCGCTCCCCGGGGGGAGCGGCGCCGGGTTGGGGTGTCCTCCCCGTCGCCGGCCGGGGGAGTCATCCCGGCCCCATCGAACGTAGCGCGCCCCGCCGGAGCCGAATGCGTAACGCTTCACAAACTCCGACCAAAGTCGGAGGGCCATCCCGGCAAGGCGAACAGGAGGCACGGAGGGCAGAGATTCGAGGAGGAGCCGTCCTAGCGCTTGCTGCCCGCCGCGGGCGTCCTGGCCGAACGACATCCTCCGCACCCGCCGTGCCTCCGTGTCCAACGATGTCCATTCCGGCTACGATGGCCGCGATGACAACCATCCCCGGCCTCGACTCAGCGATCCTCGACTGGTTGCTCGAGCCGGAAGACCCCGGCGTCCGCCACCTGGCCCTGCGGGACCTGCTGCGCCTCGACCCGGCCGACCCGGAGCTGGTTGCGGCCCGCGCGGCCGCCATGGGGACCGACCCCATCGCCTCCATCCTCGCGGCCCAGCGCCCGGAGGGCTACTGGGTGAAGCCCGGCGCCGGGTATGGCCCCAAGTACAGCGGCACCACCTGGCAGGTGGTCTTCCTCGAACAGCTCGGCGCCGACGGTGACGACCCGCGGGTCCGGGCCGCTTGCGACTACCTGATCGGCCACACCCAGAGCACCAGCGGCGGCTTCGGCTACAAGGCCGGCGAGCGCGTCCCGCCGCCATCGACCGTGGTCCACTGCCTGAACGGCAACCTGGTGCGGGCGCTCGTCCGGCTCGGCTGGGCGGCCGACCCCCGCGTCCAGCGCGCCATCGCCTGGGAGGCGGAGGCCGTCACCGGCGAAGGCGGCATCCACTACAACGCGGCCACGCCCGGGCCGGGGTTCCGCTGCGGCGTCAACGGCGGCGAGCCGTGCGGCTGGGGTGCCGCCAAGGGGCTCCTGGGGCTCGCCGCGGTGCCGTCCGCGCTGCGCACACCAGCAGTCGAGCGCGCCATCGCCCTGGGTGTGGAGTTCCTCCTGAGCGTCGACCCCAGCACCGCGATGTACCCGATGTCCGCCGGGAACACCCGCCCGAACTCGTCCTGGTTCAAGCTCGGCTTCCCGCTCGGCTATGTGGCCGACGTGCTCCAGGTGCTCGAAGCGCTGGCGGATGCGGGGGCCGCCGGAGACGCCCGCCTCGCCCCGGCTGTCGATTGGCTCCTCGCCCAGCGCGACCGGGACGGCCGCTGGCGCAACCGCTACAGCTACGCCGGGAAGCTCATCAAGGACATCGACCGGCAGGGCCAGCCGAGCAAGTGGGTCACGCTCCGCGCGTGCCGCGTCGTGCGGGCGGTCCGGGGGGCCAACGCCGGCTGACATCCAGCCAGGGCTCGCTCAAGATGCGGGCGGCTCGTGCCGACTCTTTCGAGGAGCCTTCGCTCCCGGCGCCGCGTAGCGGTCCTGGCGCCACGAACCTACGCCTGACCTGCCGAAGGGAATCGCCATGTCGAAACGCCATGCCTGGAAGGCCCGTGCCTTCGCGACCGGAATCGCTTTCGCTCTCGTGTTGGGAGCCTGCGGGGGGGACGATGACCAGCCCGCCAGCACACCGGACCCGGGAGAGGCCGCTGCCTCTCCAGCGGCCCTGGGAAACGGCGACTCCTGCCGCCCGGTACCCTACCTGGTCGCGCTCAGAGCGGCCCACGGCGACGAAATAGCCATCGAAAACGACGTCTTCGAAGTGGTCTCCGCGAAAGCGGTCTCGCTCGCGGGCGGAGCGGCCTACACCATCTACCTCGCCGACTACGAGATCCCGGACGACGAGATCAGCGCGTTCTCCGCGCCGAAGCCGGGCGAGGGGCAGACGCTCGTGACCGTCTTTATCACCGTCTTCAACGGAACCGGGACTCCGCCCGCGATCAAGGCCGGAGAGGAGATCGCCTTCACCCCGGATTTCGGCGTCCTGACCTTCCGGGTTATCACCCAGCAAGGGGACGAGGCGTACAGCTCGTACAGCGCGGCGCGCGGCACCGTCACCCTTTCCGAAGTTGGCGACAGCATCTGCGGCGAGATCGTCTACGAAGATTCGACGAAATCCGACCTCAGCTCGATCCAGAACCGCCTTGAAGGAGCGTTCGGCGCGGTGGTCGTCAAGAGGTACTGAGACAGCGGGCGTTCTAAAGCCTCGCCCGCTCCTCCATCACGCGCGCCCATTCCGCCTCGGGGTCTTCGCTGCCCAGGTTGGCCGCGGCAGTGCGGCGCGACTGGATGCCCGCCTCCACCAGCGCGCGTTCCTCGGTCACCTGCCGAGACCGGTCGACGGGCAGGATGGGCCCCCAGTGCATCACCGGCCGGACGCCCCCGGCCGAGAGCCCGGTGAACCGCGCCAGCAACCGCAGGATCAGCTCGGCGCGCCGTTCGTAGACCGCCGTGCGGATGCGCTGCTTGCGCGCCACCTTCCGCGCGATGGGGTCGAGTTCGGTGTTGAGCGCCACCCCGCTGAGCCCCTGCGGATTGTGCCCAAAGGCCGTCCGGGGCGATTCGCCGAGGTCGTGCAGCGTGCGGTACACGAGGTCGATGTACTCGCGGTGGAGGGCCACGCCGCCGCCCTGGAGCAGGTCTAGCAGGTAGGCCTTCGCGCTCTCCGGCACCTCCCACACCGCCCCCGGTTCGACCGCAATGTCCTGGGAGCCCTGGACGCCTTCGAGCACGGCGATGGGGTTGCCGGAGAGTTCCAGGATCTGGCTGAGCTGGCTATAGGCGCGGTTCAGCTCCCGGCTCGATTCGATGAGCGCCGGGATGTCGCTCGCACCCCACGCCTGCTTCGGCTCGCGCACGTTTGGGAAGAGGACGAACGGGATGAACCCATAGGGGTTGGGCTGGCGTTCGGCGAGCTCGTTTCCCCGCCAGAGTTCGAAGGCCGCTGGCGTCCAGTACTCGGTCACCTGGTCGTCGGGCCGTCCGGGAGCGCCGGGCTCGGGCGGCAGCCGGTACTGCGAGGCCAGGGCATTCAGCCGCGCCGGGTCGTCGGGCTGGCGCCAGGCGAAGATGCCCTGCACGTCCGGAGCGGTCACCCGGACCTCCCCCGCAACCGGGTCCCACGACACGCGGTAGCAGGCGTCCCCGAGGACCGCGCAGTCGAGTTCCGTCTCGTAGTCCAGCTGGGCGAGGGCGTTCGCCTGCTCGACTGCGCGGAAGGCGCGTTCGGCCTCGCGGGTACGTCCAGCCCCACCTTCGCCCCCTTCGAGCTGGAGCGATGAGCCGGTGAGCAGGTAGCTCGTGACCTTATCGACGAGCGCCTTCGCGTAGTTGAACGTGAGGCGCCGTTCTCCGCGGCGCGGGCGGCCGGGCCATTGCGCGCCCTGGTAGAAAGCAAGGTTGTCGCGGTAGCGGCTGCGGCGGTCTTCATCGAGCCGCTGGAGGAGGACGGGCAGGGGCGTGGCGTTTGGCACGGGGCACCTCGGGAGGGAAGTGACACACCCTGTACCGTCGCGGACGGGAGCTCCAAGGCCCGGGTGGCAGGGTCACCCTGCCGCGGTGCTGCCGCGTGGGGGTGGTAGCTCTGCCGGTCGCGGTTCGGAAGGCGGGGCGCACTTCGTACTTCGCACTTCGTCGTTCCGGCAACCGGGGGTGCTGCCGCGTGGCGGTGGTGGCACGCCGGAGTGCCGCTCCCTGCCGGTCGCGGTTCGGAAGGCGGGGCGTACTTCGTACTTCGCACTTCGAGCCTCGCACTTCCGGTGGCGGCGGCCGGGCGGGGACTCCTCCCTCCTCCCTCCTCTTCCCGCTTTCTTTCTTCTTTCCTTCCGCCAAACGGGGGTCAAACGTACACTCGGGCTACCTTCGCCCCCGGAGCTCCTATGCCACGCCGGCTCGTGCTGGCCCTTTGCGCCTGTACCCTCGCCCTCCCGGCCTTCGCAGCTTGCGGCGGCGACGGTGGCGCATCCGACGATGACGCCCCGTCCGGGACAACCGCCACCAGCGCCCCGGGCTCCACCAGCAACCCCGGTACCTCGCCGGCGCTCGACGGGCCCGCCAGCAAGTATTCGGTCGCCATCGACGACCTCGGCGTCAACTGGATCACCGATATCCCGTTCACGTTCGTCCTGGACATCGAGAACTACGCCCCCACGCGCACGTTCACCTCGGCCGATGAAGGCCGCAAGCTGCTGAACGAGTGGGGCTACCAGAGCGGCTACGAGACCGGCTACTCACCCGAAGGCCGCGATACCGCCGTCCTCAACGGCGCCTTCTACGTCCGCGTCGAATCGCACCTGTTCGAGACCGAGAAGGGCGCCATGGCCGCCATGGCCTACTTCGAGTCCATCATCAAGTCGACCGGCGCGAGCCCGGTCAGCGCCGATGCGGTCGGCAACGAGTCGGCCGCCTACACCGCCACCTTCGGCACGATCGGCAAGTCGAAGGTGAACGCGGTCTACCATCACGTCATCTTCCGCCGCGGGAACCTGGTGACCGTGGTGCTCACGAAGGGCGCCGAAGGCTTCATGAAGGTGGAACCGGCCCGCGAGCTCGCCCTCATCGCCGACCAGAAGGCACTGGGCCAGAAGCCGGCCGTCGAACCAACGCCAACCAGTAACTACACGCCGGCCGCCGGCAACTAACCCGGAGGCGCGATGCGCAAGAACCAGCCCCTCCTGATCCTTGCCGCCGGCCTGGTCCTCCTCGCCATGGCCGTCGTGATCATTTTTCTCGTCAACGGGAACAATGACGGCGACCTCGACGTTAGTAAGACCGTGGATAACAACAAGGGCCCGGAAAGCACCGGTGGCACCCTCGGCGGCCCCGAACCCGTGGTGCAGCTTCCGGCGTCGCAGTACATCCCGCTCATCACCGAGGTCCCCGGCGAGAACGAGGTCAACGTCTCCGATACGTTCACCATGAACATCACGACGTTTACCAGCTCCTACTGGTTCATCAACGACAAGGAAGGCCAGGACCGCGCCCGCGAGTGGAAGATCGTCGATGGTTACCAGGTCTACTACCAGCCGGTGGGACTTTCCGCCCAGGTGCTCCAGGGCGATTTCTTCACCACGATCGAGACCTACCTCTTCGCCGACGTTGAAGGGGCGAAGGGCGCCTACGCCCACCTGGCGAAGAAGATCGGCGCGTTGCCGGGCACGGAGGTCGAGAAGCCCCGGGGCCTCGCCAACGAATCATCCGCCTACAGCCTGGTGCAGGGCACCGTGGGCGTTTCGGATGTGGTCGCCGTGTACCACCGCTTCATCTTCCGCAGGGGCAATGCGGTGGTGAGTGTCCAGACGTATGGTGGCGAGCCGTTCATGACCATCGACGATGCCCGCGAGCTTGCGGTTATGATTGACGACAAACTCCTCGGCCAACGCCCGGCCACGGAGCCCACGCCCATCCCAACCCCGGCCATCATCGGGGTAGACGCAGATTGAGCGGATAAACCCGCGGGGAGGTTGTGTGCGCGCGCGATGGCTGGGCATCCTTGCCCTGGTTCTAGCTGCGGCCACTGGAGCGGCGACCACTCACCTGGACGGCGCGGACGTCAGTGCTGATGCCCCCGAGGCGTATATCGACGTGCAGTTCGATACGGGCGTCTCGGCCCAGCAGCTCCGCGCCGACGGACTCCCGCCCACCCTCGAAGAGCAGGGCTTCCGCCGCCTCGCCGTGCCCCCCGGCCGGAGCGCCGACGCCTACCTGGCGGAACTCCGCTCCCGCCCCGATGTCATCTCCGCGGTCAAGGACGTCCCCGTCTATGCGGCCGGCCTGCCCGACGACCCCTACTACGCGACGAACCAGGCCCAGTACCTGCCCCTCGTCGGGGCCCCCGGCGCCTGGGATATCCACACCGGCTCGGACCAGGTCATCGTCGCCGTCATCGATAGCGGCCTCGATGTCACGCACCCCGAGTTCGCCGGCCGCCTCTGGGAGAACCCGATCGACAACAAGAGCGACGGCGTCGACCGCGACGGCAACAAGTGCACGAACGACCGCTACGGCTGCCGCTACGTCTCGTTGACCACCGCGAACGCCGCCCTCTGCGGCTATACGAGCTCCCTGCCGACGGGCCAGATCCTGGACGACATGGGCTCATCGCCATCCAACATCGGTAGCCACGGCACGCTCGTCGCCGGCATCATCGGCGCCGCCGGGAATAACGGCCAGGGCGTCGCGGGCGTCGCCTGGAATGTCCGCCTCATGACGGTGAAGGTGCTCGACTGCCAGGGCGAAGGCCGGATGCCCGATGTCGCCGATGGCATCGAGTACGCGGTCCGCAACGGCGCCAGGATCATCAACGTCTCCGTGGCTTCGAAGCCGGGCGACCAGGATGCTGATAGCCCGCGCCTGCGGGCGGCCCTCCAGCTCGCGCAGGACCTGGGAGTGATCGTGGTCGCCGCAGCGGGCAACCATCCCATCGGCTCGTCGCAGGTGGGCACGGCCTACCCGGCGGCATATACCGAGTTCCCGAGCCTGATCGCGGTCGGCGCATCGAACAACCTGAACAACAACATCTGGGCCGCTTATTCGAACTACGGCCCCGCGATAGACTTCGCCGCGCCCGGCAACAAGCTCGTCAGCACCACCCGGACCGATATCGGCCTCACCGTCCCCTACGCGGAAATCGGCGACCCCCGGGACGGCTACGACGGGGGCACCAGCTACTCAACCCCGCTCGTGAGCGGCATGTTCGCGCTCATGATGTCGCGCAACTCGAAGCTTTCGGCGGCGGACTACATCAAGGCGGCACGCGATGCGGCCACCCCGGCCGAACCGGCGCCCCACGGACAGAACTGGGCCGGCTCGGGTATCATCAACATGGCCGCATCCGTCGCCCGCATCCCCATGTCGATGAGTGGCGCGCCGCTGAAGGATTGGAAGGACGTGCCCGGGGGGACCGCCGTCCAGGCCTTCGTCGATGGCACCGAGTGCGGCAGCACGGTCGCCCAGGCGTTCGGCCGGGCGAGCACGTATTCGATCAAGGTGAAGAGCGCCGCCGAATCGCCGGGGTGCGGGCTTCCCGGGCGCACGGTGCAGATTTACATCGCGGGGTCGCCGGCCAAACCCACCTTCACCTGGGGCGGCGCCAACCAGGACCTTGCCCTCCTGAGCAAGGATGTCAGCTCGGTCTCGCCCGGGCCCGGCGCCGTCGTGGTCCAACAGCTCAACGGGCAATGGTCCAACCTCGTCCACCTCGAGGCGACAGGGGACCTGCCCGGCGCCGCCCCGGGCCTCCCGACGCCGTGGAAGGTGATCTACCGATGGGACCCCCTCAAGATGTTCCTGGATAAGGCTGGCGGCTACCGGCGCTTCGCCCGGCTGGCCCCTGCGTATGCCAGCGACTACCCCCGGATCCAGCAGTACGACGCCTACTGGGTGGATGCGCCGGCGTCCAACATGTCGAGTTTGAACCCGAACCCGCCGCCAGGGCGGACGGTGGCCCTTGCCCCGGGCTGGAACAACTTCACCTACACCGGCACCGCCCAGGCGGTTTCCGAAGCGTTGGCCGGCGTGAAGTACACCCAGGTGTTGCAGTTCGATAACCCCACCAACACCTGGTTCTCCCATATCCCCGGCCAGCCCCGCTACCTGAACGACTTCAACGGCCTCTTCCAGCTCAAGGCCTACTGGGTCTACGTGACTGAGCCCACCGTGCTGGTGATGGATTAGCGCCGGTTTTCCGCCGATACCTCCTGTTCCCTACCGCCAACCCCCTCGCTGCAAATACCCTCACCGCTCACATCGGCAGGGGTCGCGCACATGGGCACTTCGGATTGGGATGTCGTCGTCATCGGTTCCGGGCTGGGCGGTCTCACCGCGGCAGCCTACCTCGCGGCGCTCGGCCGCCGCGTCGCTGTGCTCGAACAGCATTACGTGGCGGGCGGCAATGCCCACGTCTTCCGCCGAATGAAGAAGTTCGAATTCGATGTCGGTGTCCACTATGTTGGCGATTGCGGGCCCGGCGGCGGCGTCACGCGCATGTTCGGCGGGCTCGGCCTCGATAAGAAGATCGAGTGGGTCGAGCTGGACCCCGACGGGTTCGATACCCTCATCTTCCCCGACCTCACGTTCAAGGTGCCCGCCAGCTGGGACCTCTATCGCGAGCGGCTGGTCGCCGCCTTCCCCGACGACGAGTCGGCCATCCACCGCTGCATCGACATCCTCCAGGCTGTCAACCAGCAACAGGGCAAGATCAGGCTCCCGGTCGACCAGGCCGACGTGCCCCGCCTCATGCAGGAAGCGCCCGCCTTTCTCCAGTGGGGCATGCGGACGCTCGGCGACCTGTTCGACGCCTGCGGCGTGGGCCAGAAGGCCCGGGCCGTCATCGCCGCGGAGAGCGGCGACTATGCCACGCCACCTTCACGGACGCCCGTCGTGCTCCACGCCGGGTTGCTCAACGGCTACTTCAAAGGCGCCTACTACCCGCGCGGTGGCGGACAGGTGCTGCCCGCACACCTCGTCGATGTGGTGCGCTCGAACGGCGGCGAAGTGCGCACCCGCGTGCGCGTCGAGCGGATCCTCGTCGAGGGCGGCCGGACCTGCGGCGTGCGGCTCGATACGGGCGAGGAGCTCCACGCGCCGGTGGTCATCTCCAACGCCGACCTGAAGCGCACCATGCTCGATATGGTCGGCGAAGAGCACATTTCGCCCGCCACAGCCGCGCGGATCCGCGATTACCGCATGGCCCTGCCCTTCTTCGTCGTCTACCTGGGGCTGGATATCGACCTGCGCGAGACCATGCCCCGCACCAACTACTGGTACTACGACTCGTTCGACCTCGAGGGCCTCTACACCGACGCCACCGAGGGGCGGATGCCGGAGGACTTCTTCTGTTTCATCTCGGTCGGTTCGGTGAAGGACCCCGACACCGAAGCGATCGCTCCCCGCGGCTATTCGAGCCTGGAGATCATGACCATCGTGCCGGCCGACCACCGGCTCTGGGGCGTCGAGGAGGGACCGGTGGCCGGCGAGCGCTACCACCGCAAACCGGATTACCGCAGCTTCAAGGACCAGGTGGCCGACCGCCTCATCGAGGGCGCCGAACGGGTCATCCCCGGCCTCCGCGAGCACATCGTCTGGCGCGAGGCGGCCACACCGATTACGCAGGAGCGCTACACCTTCGCCAGCGGCGGCACGTCCTACGGCATCGAGCTCGCGGTCGACCAGTTCGGGCCGGCCCGCCCGTCGCCAAAGACGGAGATCGAGGGCCTCTACCTCGCGGGAGCCAGCACCGTCTTCGGCCACGGCATCGCCGGAGTCATCCGCGGCGGCGTGGGCACCGCCAGCCTCGTCGCCGGGCGGGACCTGCTGGCCGAGGTCGCGGCCGGCGCGGTCTTCGGAGACCCATCGAAGCTGACCGCCGGCGGGCCCGGCTGGGACCCCTGGGAAGCCAGCCGCTAGGACGATTCAGTTACAGGAGACGCCGCCCACCGAGACCGCATGCGAAGCGGTCTGCGATGCGCCGCCCTGGAACAGCACCGTCAGCGAGACCGTGTAGCAGCCCGGCGCCGGGAAGCTCTCCGAAACGCCCGCGACCCACGAGACCGTGCCCGAAGGCGTGGTCCACGTCTGCTTCAGCACGCTGGCCTGCGGCGACGACGCGTCGTAGAAGACCGCCGTCTCGCCTACCGCGGCGGTGACGGGCCCGCTGATGGCGGCGTAGGGCCCTGCGGGCGTGGCGGTCGCCGTGGGCTCCGGCTGCTCCGTCGGGGTGGCCGTGGGCGCCGGTGTGGGCGTGCTCGCGGGAGCAGCCTGGCCGGCCGGGCGCGTGGTTGGCGTGGCGGTCGCGGGTCGTGCGGTCGGGGTGGCGGTTGGGGCTGGCGAGGGCGACGCGGCGGCTGAAGGAGACGCACTGGCGCCGCCGGCGTTGACTGGCCCGGCGGTCCGGGTGCCGGCCGTCGCCTCTTCCGGTGTTGGGGTAGCCACGGCCGCCGGCGTATCCTCGGCGGGGGCCGGCGCCGCCAGCAGGGGCGAATCGCCACCACTGTCGCCGCCGTTCATGAAGATGGCCGCGGCAAGCAAACCGAGGCCGGCGACCACGAGCGCCCCACCGAGAGTGGTCATCAGCCGGTTCGTCGCGAGGCCGCCCGCCCTGGCGGGCGCTGCTGGCAGGTAGCCGATGAGCCGGGCGAACCCGGTGACGGCGGCCTCGAACTCGCGGGGCTGCTCGATGTTGGCGGCGTGGCCGGCTTCGGGCAGGTGCGTTACGCGTACCAGGCCAACCGGGAAACGGGCTGCGAAGGCGGCCGCGTTCGGCGCGAAGTCCGCATCGCGGTCGCCCACCACCAGGAGCATGGGCACGTCGAGTTCGCCGTGGCGCTCGTACGCGTTCACATCGACGACGAGCGACTCGGCCGTCCCCGCCAGCCCGGCCGGCTGGATGCGGTCGAAGTCGCGCGTGAGGAGGTCCTTGGAGATGGGGTCGAGCCGGCGCGAGTGGGCCGGATAGAGGCGGGTCCGCTTCAGGAAGGCCGTGCCCTCCGCGCGGACGCGGGCCGCCATTTCGAGCATCCCGGCGCGGGCGGTCTCGCGCCATTCGGGCGACCCCGCGGCCGAGCTGGAGTTGATGACCACGAGGCCGGCAACGCGCCCGGGCACGTCGAGCGCGAAACGCAGCGCCAGCGCGCCACCCAGCGAGTGCCCGCAGAGGAGGACCTGGTCGTAGCCCAGGTGGTCGAAGAGGTTGACGAGCCGCCTGATGGCCTGCTCGGGGGCGTAGGCCGCCGACGCGATCGGCGCATCCGATGCCCCATGGCCGAGCAACTCGACCGTGACCACGGTGAAATGTTCGCGCAGCCCGTCGAGGTTCGCCTCGAACGATGCGGAACTCGCCGTGAACCCGTGGAGGAGGACAAGGGGGGGTGCATCCTGGGGATGCGGATAGACCTCGTAGCCAATGCGCTGGCCGGGTGCGCCGAAAAGCGGCATAGGCCGACTGTAGGTGCGGGAAGGGAGAGGCGCAAGATGATCGGGCCTCGGCGCGCGGCACTGGCGCCCATTCCGGCGCGAGTTACGATGGCCAGCAATGGAAATCGACTACGCAATCCTGGCCGACTACGCCGAAGTCGTGGGGAGCAAGCTCTACCTGATGGGGGGCGGCTGGGACACGGTCGGCGCCCCCGAAGTGCCCGCCCAGGTCCGCATGGCCATCGCGGTCGGCGTCCGCGTAGATTGGGACGAGACCAACATCACCATTCCGGTCTCCATCGTCATCGAAGACGACGACGCGCAGGAGACGATGCGGATCGACGCCCAGGTCAACGTCGGCCGCCCGCCGGGACTACCCGCCGGGTCGACCCAGCTCTCGCAGCAGGCGGTGATGATACAGCTCTCGCTCCCGCGGTTCGGGGGGTACCGGGTGAACGTCATCGCGGGCGCCGGCGAGCGCGCGGCCCGCAAAGCGCTGCCATTCCGGCTCGCGCGGCGGGCGCCGGGGTAGCAACGCTGTTACTTCGCGGGCGCTGCCTCGGCAACAGGACTCCGCCCCCGCGTCAGGTACTCATCGTCCAGCGAAAGGAACAATTCCTCTTCCTGGGCGACGTTCAGCCGCAGCACGGCGTGGAGTGCATAGAGCACCCGCCGCACGTCCGCCAGGTCTTCCCGGTCGGGGCCCGTCGAGGGCAGCTCTTCGTGAAGCGACTGGAACTGGCGCGCCAGGTGGAAGATCTCCTGGTGCGTGCGGCTCATCGCGGCCAGCGGTTCATCGCCCTTCAACAATACCGCCAGCCGCGGGTAGAGCACCCGCTCGTCCTCCCGCTCGTGGGGGACGACATCGCCGGTCAGGAATTCGTTGACCGATTGCATGGCCGCCGAGGCCTCGCCCGCGCTCATGTCCTCGATCCGGTCGGCAAGGGATCGCAGCTGTTCGAGGGCGGGGATGAAGCGCAGGTGCTCCCGCCGCAGCTCCTCCGCCAGGTCCGCCGGCATGCGCGCCTGGATGCGGCCATCGCGCCCGCCACCGAGCGCGCGCAGGGCGCTCAGGATCGCCACCACGTCGATGCCCTCCTGGAGGATGGCGCCCGCAACCGGGGGCAGGTATCCGAACGCGGCGAACCCCATCGCCACCACCGAGAGGCTCATCCCCACCACCATGCTCTCCACCGCGATGGCGCGCGTGCGCTGGGCGATGGTCAGCGCCACGGGCAGACGGTCGAGGCGGTCGACCATCAACACGACATCCGCCGCCTCCGATGACGACGTCGCCCCGCGCGCGCCCATCGCCACACCGACATCGGCCGCGGCCAGGGCCGGCGCGTCGTTGATCCCGTCGCCAACCATCACGGTCACGCGCCGCTGTTTCGAACGCCCCACCGCATCGACCTTCTCCTCCGGCGTCAGCCCCGCCAGCACATGGTCCACGCCGAGGGCCGCCCCCACCGCGTCGGCGATGGTCGGGTGGTCGCCGGTCACCATCACCACCTCGTCGATGCCGGCGCGCTTGAGCGCCCGGATCGCGCGCGGGGCCTCGGGCCGGATGGGGTCCTGCAACACGAACGCGCCCGCCAGGTCGCCATCGACTTCCACGAAGACCGTCGAGCCGCCCTCGCGCAGGATGCCCCGGCGGAAGCGGCGCACGGCATCGGAAACCTCGCCCTCGGCGTTGAGCCAGGCGAACTTGCCGAGCCGCACCCTGCGGCCGTCGACGGTGCCTTCGATACCGGCGCCGGGCCGCTCCGAGACGCCCGTGGGGATGACCAGCGCCAGGCCCTGGTCGCGTGCGGCCCGCACGAGCGAGGCAGCCATCACGTGCGAGGAAAGCTGGTCGAGCGAGGCGGCGAGCCGCAAAATCTCCGGTTCGCTCGCCGCGCCGAAGACCGCCACGCGGTCGACCACCGGGGCGCCCGCCGTCAGCGTCCCGGTCTTGTCCATGTAGACGGCCCGCACCCGCGCCAGCACCTCGATGGCGCCGCCGCCCTTGACGACGATGCCCCGCCGCGCCGACCGCGAGACGCCCGAGACGATCGCGATCGGGGCCGCCAGCAGCAGCGGGCAGGGCGTGGCGACCACCACCACGGCAAGCGCCCGCTCCGGCGTCCCCGCGAACAGCCATGCTCCTCCCGCCACCACAAGCGTCAGCGGCAGGAAGTACATCGCGTAACGGTCGGCCAGCCGTACCAGCGGCGCCTTGGACTCCTGGGCGGAGCGGACCAGCCGGATGATCCCCGCGTACGTGCTCGCTTCGGCGGTCGCGGTCGCCCGGATATGGAAGGGCGACCCGGCGTTCACCACGCCGCTGGCCACGCGTTCGCCCATCCCGCGCTCCACCAGTCTGCTTTCCCCGGTCAGGGCCGATTCATCCAGCACGGCCACGCCTTCGGCCACGATGCCGTCGACCGGCACCACGTCCGAATCCCGCACCACCAGGATGTCGCCGGCCTGGACTTCCTCGATCGGGACTGTGGTGAGGGTGTCGCCATCGACGCGGACGGCCGTGCGCGGGGCGCGCCGCAAGAGCGACGAGAGCTCGCGGCTGGCGCGCGCTTCCGCGTACTCCTCGAGGGCGATGCCGGTGGCCACCATGAGCGCGATGACGGCGCCCGTGAGGTACTCGCCAAGGGCCAGCGCGCCACCCATCGCCAGCAGGGCAATCACGTCGACGCCCGCCCGCCGCCGGATCAGCTGGCGCAGGATATCGATGGTCACGGGCACGAGCGTGAGGACGGTTGTCGCCGCCCAGGCGGCATCTGCAACGGAGTCGTTTCCCGCCGCCCACGCCCCCAGCCCGGCGATAAGCCCCACGACCGACAGGATCAGGAGCCAGTAGCGCTTCGCGAATTCGCTCACGATGCCATCATCCCCCAGCACGCGGATTGCCACCACGGCGATTGGGCCCCGGATTTCGCCCGATTGGCCGGGAAACTACGTCAGGGTGTGACTTCGAAGGCCCAGCCCACCACCTGCTTCGATTCCGCCAGGGGGTTGTTCGGGTCCTGGACCGCGATTGCGGCCGTGTGCTTGCCTACCGCCAGCCCGGCTTCGGGCACGAAACAGACCTTGCCCGTCGTGGGAGCTTCGCGGGTGGGCACGATCCAGAGCAGCTCCTCGGTCACCTCGATGCCATCGACGGCCATGCGGAACCACTGGGCGTACTGCGGCAGACCATCGAAGGTGACTTCCGCGCAGATGCCCTTCGGGTCGCCCAGGTTGGTGGTGCGGGTCGCGGCCTGCGGCACTTTCGCCGCATGCTCCGGTGAAATCGAAGTGATGTTGTCGCCAAGGACGGGCGGCGCCCCGAAGTCATCGGGGATGCCCGGCGTACCCGTCGTTGTCGCCGCCCCGGGCGTCGAGGTGGTCGCAGGCGAATCGGGGCCATCGCCGCAAGCCGCGAACAGCAGGGCGGCGCCGGCAAAGGCAACAGGCAGGAGTATCCGCACGTTCATGGTACGCAGCCGAGGCTAGCATCGGCCCGGCACTGGGGCCAGCGTGCCATCTGCACCTTGGCTTTACGGTCATCCCCGCCGCAGCCTCCTTCCGAACACCAACCCGGAGGACCACCATGGACGAAACCGCAACCGGCGATCCCACCGTCGAGTCGCTGCAGGCACAACTCGCCGAGCGCGAGGCCGAACTGGCCGCCAGCCACGAAGCCGGGCGCGCCGCAATCGAACGGCTGAAGTCGGCCTTCATCGCCGCGAACCCGGCCATCGACCCGGCAATGCTGAGCGGCGAAACCGCCGATGAGGTGGAGGCAAGCTTCGCGGCCGCCACGGCGCTGGTCGAACGGGTCCGCGAGCAGCTCCGGCGCGAGGGCGCGGCCTCCATCCCGGCGGGCGCGCCTGCCCGGGGCCACCTGGCGCCACGCACCGCCATCGAAAAGATCCGCGAAGGCCTCGCGCGCCAGGCCCCGCGGAGCTAGAGGCGCACGGTGTAAGAAGTCTCCGCGTCGCCGGTCTAACCAGCAGAACACTGCTGGAGTACCGGAAATGAACCACAACATCGCCATCGAAACCGCCCGCCTGCAGCTCGTCCAGGTGAGCCGCCGGGCCGAGCTCCTCGGCCGCCTCGGGGAGCTGCCGCAGCCGCGCCCGCTGCTGCCGTTCCGGCGGCGGGTGGTCTCGCTCCCGGCGGCGGTCGAAATCCGCCACGCGCGCTAACCCTCAGGGGGCGCGGAATCCCCGGCCCCGGGTGATGGTCTTGAGGCCGAGGTACCAGGCGCTGCGTGTATAGGCATCGAAGCGGCGCCGTCGCGCCGGCATAGCCCAGCTTTCGCCCGCCCGGCAGAAGTCGACCAGGGGTTGGGTGGCAACATCCCAGGCGAGCTCGCCGGCTATGCGTCCCAGGTTTTCGCGGCACCGGTCCGTGAACGCCGTGTCGTCGAGCAGGCGTTCGATCCCGGCCACGACGGCGTCGACATCGCGTTCGGGCACGGTGATGCCGAGCGGGTCGCTCTCGACACGCTCGGCGAGGACGTCACCGCGGGTGCAGAGGAGCGGGATGCGGGCCCGGAAGAGGTCGACGTAGCGCGTGCGGAAGGCGAAGCGGCTTTCGAGGTTTTCGTAGCCGAGGCAGACGCTCGCGTCGGCCTCAGCGAGGTAGTCGTCGATGCGCTCGTAGGGCACCCAGCCGGAGAGGACGAAGACGTTCCGGTTTTCGAGCCCGAGATCGCGCGCAAGGTCGATCGCCTGTTTGGTCACGCCCGAATCGGGGCCGAAGGCGTAGTCCGGGTGGTTCACGCCCATGAAGACGAGTTTGACTTCCGGGCGCGTGGTGGCCAGGCGGTCCATGGCGTGGAGGAGCGTGATGGCGTCGTTCCACTCGGTAATGCCGCCGTTCCAGAGCAGCACGCGGTCGCCGGGCTCGATCCCGGGTACCACGCCACGGAGCACTGGCCCCTGGGCATCGAGCGGCCGCTGGGAGACGCCGTAGGGGACGATATCGATGAACCTGCGGAGCGAAGGGTCGCGCTCGTACATATCGGGCGGGACGAGGGCGAGGGCCATCAGCATCCCGATCCACATGTCCCGCTGGCGCTCATCGGCGCAGAACATGAAGTCGGCGAGGGTGAGCTGCATGTTGAGGTACCAGCGGTTGCTCGCCATCCAGGTGCGGCGGAGCCTCGGCGGGAAGTCGCGCCGCGAAAGCTCCATCCACTCCACGTAGAGCGGCGTGAAGGCATCGAGCGCGAGCAAGTTCTTGCCCATGAGGCGCGCGAATTGGGGCGGGAAATTCCGCGAGACCGTGACATCGTGGGCGCCGGCGAGGAAGGTCGCCTCGGCGTTGGAGGTCCAGTGTTGGAGGCGGACGTTGGGGGCGGGAGGGGCGATGTCCCCGCGGTCGCCGGGGATGCCAAGGGTGATTTCGGCCTCGGGGATCGCGCGCCCGAGAGCGCCGGCAAGCTGGTAGGCGCGGATGCCGGGGGAGGCCATCTTCGGCCCGACGGCCGCGCGCGAAAGCACGAGGATTTTCATCGGGTGCCCCCGATGGGAGAGGAAAGAGGAAAGAGAAAAGAGGAAAGAGTCATCGAGCGGTGGCCTCCTTGCGCCTCGATACCGCGGACTTCAGGCCGGCCGTGATGCGGGAGACCTCTTCGGCCTGGGCCTTGAGCCGGTTGAAGTGGTCGGGAGCAATGTAGTCGGCGTCGAGAGCGACATAGAGCTGGGAGCGCAGCTCGGCGCATGAGCCCTTGGCAATGTTGAGGAAGTGCCCAAATTCAGCGACAGATTCCTGGCGCTCGAAGCCCTCCGCGATATTCGACATCACGGAGACAGCCGCGCGGCGAACCTGATCGACCAGCGAGCGGTCGTAACGGAACGGCTTCGTTCCAGTGAGCCCGTAGATCTCCCTCGTGAGATCGCGGGCACGTTGCCATGCCAGAAGGTCCTCAAACGTTCGCGCCGGCATCGAACGGCCTTTCTTCTTTCCTCTTTGCTCTTTCCTCTCGTTTCTCCCTGCGATCTCGCTGGCGGTCCTTTCGCTTGTCCCGGTTGTCGAGCACCTGGAAGATGCCGCGCCGGACGACGTAGGTGAACACGCGCTGCACGAGTCCTGGGAATCGCTCCCACTTTGGTGCGACCGGGGGGCGCGTATCCGAGCAGAAGCGGATCAGCGGGGCCATGGTGACGTCCCACTGGAGCGAGGCGCGGGCGGCGGCCAGGTTCGCCTTGCAGCGGGCGTGGAACTCCCGGTCGTCGATGAGCTTCTCGATCGCGCGGGCGAGTGCCCCGGGGTCCTCTTCCGGGACGACGATCCCCCAGGTGTTCTTCCCCACTTCCTCGGCGAGCACATCGCCGTGGGTGCAGATGAACGGGAGCTCGGCCCAGATGAGGTCGACGAACCGCGTGCGGTGGCTGTAGCGCGTCTCCAGGTTGTCGAAGTACGAGCAGACGGAGATGTCGGCTTCCTGGACGTAGCGCTTCGCGGTTTCGTGCGAGACCCAGCCCTCTTCGAAGAAGACGGTGCGGTCGAGCTGGCCGTTCCGGGCGGCGATGGCCTTGGCATCCTGGAAGCGGACGCCTGTGCCGAGGTCCTTGATGCCGGGGTAGGCGGCGCCGAGAAAGAGGAGCTTGATGTCGTCGCGGCCGAGGATCCGGAGCGCTTCGAGCAGGGTGGCCGGGTCGTACCACTGGATGATGCCGCCGTTCCAGATGATCACCCTGTCCTCTTCGCTGAACCCGGGGTGGACACCGCGGAAGACGCTGGGGCCGGGCTCGGGCAGCTCCCGGCGGATGCCGTGGGGCGCCGAATCGATGTACCGCCGGAGCGTCGAATCGTTGTCGTAGGCGTTGGGCGAAATCAGTCCGAGCGACACCATCATGCCGATATAGCTATCGCGCTGGCGTTCGTTACAGGTGAGGACGAAATCGGCCATGGTGAGTTGCATGCCGAGGATCGTCCGCGTGCGCTGCACCCAGGCATGCCGCTTGTAACCCTGGTGGTGCTGGCGGCCAACCTCCATCCACTCCATGGCGTACTGCGAAAAGAGGTCGACCACGAAGCGCTTCCACGGGAAGAACGCGGCCACATGGGGAGGCAGGCCCGAGGAGATGATGATGTCGTGCGTGGCGACGAGCTGGAGGAGGTTGCGGTTGCTCCAGCGAAGGACCCGGTAGGCGCCGTCGTCCGGTTGTTCGAACTCGGTATTCGGCCCGCCGAGGGTGACCTGCGCGCCGGGGATTTGTTCGGCGAGGACGCGCGCCTGGGCCGTGGCCCGGATGCCCGGGGCGGACATGTGGCTGCCGAGGTGTCCGCGGGCGAGGATGAGGATGCGGGGACCCATCGCGCCGAAGCGTACCGGGAGAGCCCCGAAGGGAGAAGTGACCCCATCGGCCCGCACCGCGCGCTCCCTGTAAGATCCGCGCCGCCGCGCGGTCGTATTCCCAGAACACGACGGGATACAGGGATGCTTTTCGAGACCTTCCGCACATTCTTCGGCCGGACACCGGGCGGCCCCGGTGGCGCCCGGCGGCTCTTCGACTGGCTGGTCACGTTCGCGATCGTGGCCGGCGGCACGCTTCTCCTGCGCGACGCCGTGGCCGGCCGCGCCTATCCGTGGAGCCAGGGCAAGGTCTTCTTCGGGGCCGTGCTGCTGTGGGTGGCCACCATCCGCGCCCGGAACGGCATCGCCCGCCTGGTCCGCGGGCGCGAAACCGGCGACGCCCTGGGCTGGGTCGTCTCGCGGTTGAACCGCGCGCTCATCCTCGCGCTGGTCTGGTTCCCGGGGCTGGCCGTCGGCTGGTACTCGATCGAGGCGGTGAACCGCCCCTCGCGGAACTCGCGCGGCCAGGACATCTGCGATGTCTCGAGCGCGCAGTTCTGCGTCTCCGGCCCGCGCGCGCTCATCCCCTGGGCGATCCTGCTGCTGGTGTTTTCGGCCTTCGCCACCTGGTTCTTCGTGCGGAGCTGGGGCAGCGCCCGGCGCCGCGACCCCGAGCAGCCGCGCACACCCGCACAGGCTGCGCGCGAGCGAGTGGAGCGCGTCATCCCCGCGGAGGAGCCCGGGGCGCCCGGGCCGGCGGAGACGCACAGCCCGCGCGAACGGATGCGGCCTGTCGACCCCGACCTCGATGACGGCATGGACCGGCTCGCGGAGCTGGTGCGGATGAGACAGGGCGGGTTCATCACCGAAGACGAGTTCGAGAGGCTTAAGCGCGAGATCGTCTTGAAGGTGACCGACGGCGCCTGAGCAGCGTCCGTTCGGCCCCGGACGGCACATTTCCCGTAGACTGCGCGCGAACAACCGCCCCACGGGGAGCTCCCATGGCTTTCACCGACCGTTACGGCCTCGCCCTCTCCACGTCGTCCGCGAAGGCGGCCGAACTGTACGCACGCGGGCTCGACCACTCGCTCGCGGCCGAGGCGCAGGCCGAACAGTGCTTTGCCGCCGCGCGCGATGAAGACCCGGGATTCGCGCTGGCCCACCTCGCCGAGGCAAGGATGCTGCAGTTCCGGGGCAAGGCCGCCGAAGCCAAACAGGCCGCAGTGCGCGCGCGCGAACTCGCCCCGTCGGCCTCCCGGCGCGAGCAGCACCACATCGACTGCATCGCGACGGCCATCGATGGCGACCCGGCCGGCGCCCTGGCGAAGCTGCGCGAGCACGTCGCCGAGTTTCCCCTCGATGCGTTCATCCTCTCCCAGGCGTGTGGCGTCTACGGCCTCATCGGCTTCAGCGGAAGGCTCGAACGGGACGAAGAGCAGCTGGCGCTCCTCGAACCGCTGGCGTCCAGCTATGGCGACGACTGGTGGTTCCTCTCGCAGATCGCCTTCGCCTACAACGAACTCTTCCGGCACGACGAGGCGCGCAGCGCGGTCGAGCGCTCCCTCGCCGGATACGAGCGGAACGGCCACGCATCGCACACGGTCGCGCACATCGCCTACGAAACCGGCGACGCGGCGGGCGGGGCGAGCTTCATGCGTGAGTGGCTGGTGGGCTACGAACCGGCGCACCAGCTCTACGGCCACAACCACTGGCACCTGGCGCTGTTTGAGCTTGCCGCCGGGAACGTTGACCGTGTGCTGAAGCTCTACGACAGCGTCATCAGGCCGGCCGTATCCACCTCGGCGGCGCTCGGCACCATCGCCGACGCCGCCTCGCTGCTCTGGCGCTGCACGCTCACGGAGCGGCCCGCGGACCAGCTGCCCTGGGCCGAGGTGGCGGACTTCGCCGCCCGCGCCTTCCCCCGCGCCGGGATGGTCTGGGCCGACGCCCACTGCATGATTGCCTGGTGCGCGACCAACGGCCAGGCGCGGCTGACCGGGCTCATCGGCCAGCTGCGGGACCGCTCGGCCGGGGGTAAGGTGTATGCCGGGCCGATGCTGCTCACCCTGGCGGAGGGCTATTCGGCGTTCGCCGCCGGGGAGTGGGACCTCGCCGCGAACCTGTTCGAAACCGCCGCGCCAGAAGTCGTCCGGCTGGGCGGCAGCCATGCCCAGCGCGACATCTTCGAGGAGACGCTCATCGAGGCAAACCTCCGGGCGGGCCGCCTGGGACGGGCGAGGCGGTTGCTCGAAACGCGGCTCGCCCGGCGCTCCAACGGCCGGGACCAGCGCTGGCTGGCGCACATCAACGAGCGCTACGCCGCCGCGCCGGCCTGACCCGCGAACCGGAAATCGGAAGTCGGGAATCGAAAATGGCGGCGGCCCACCAGGCGATGGCCACGACCGCGCCGCCGAGGGCCATATCGACGAACAGGTGGTTGGCGCTGGCCACGATTGCCCACGTCATCACCACGGTCAGCAGGACCGCCGTGGTGCGGAGGGCGCGGCTTTCGGTGTTTACCCAGATGGCGGCGGCGGCCATCGCGATCCACCCGAAGTGGAAGCTCGGGATGGCCGCGTATTCGTTCAGGATGAGCGACGGCTGGGCGTAGTTCACGGCCGTATCGCCGCCGAAGACGGTATCGATGAACCCGAGGTCGTAGCCGTGGGCGGCCATGAGCCGGGGAGGCGCGGCCGGGACGGCGTAGTAGAAGACCAGCCCGATGACCATCGAGATGAACATGACGTTCCGCATGAACAGGAAGCTCTGGCGGTTGCGGAACCAGAGCCAGCCGCCGACAACGGCGAGCACCGGGAAGTGCAGGTAGGCGTAGACGAAGTTCGCGAACTCCTTCGACCAGTGGGAGCGGATGGACCACTCCTGGATCTCGGGCTCCCAGAACACGCCGAGCCGCTGTTCGAACGCGATGAGCCCGTTGGTCACCTGCACCGAAAAGCCGAGGCGGTCGGGGGCGGCGCCGCGGAGGAGGAAGTAGACGCCGATGACGGCGAGGACGATGGCGAAATCGCGGGCGAACCAGCGGGCGCCGAGGATGGCCGGGCGCCAGGCCTGGGAAGGACGCGGCCGGCCGGCCGGGAACGCGGCGTAGGTTGCCTGGCGGATGGTCATCGCGGTCCTCCTTTCTGGCTGTGGCCGGGGCGATCCCGGGGCTGGTCATTCCAGCGTGCCCGGGTGTGTCCGCGGGGGCGCCGGTCTTTTGGGGGAACCGGGGCCACCCCTTCGGTTGGCCCCGGCGCGGCAATTGGGGTCGTCGTGCCTGCTTACCGCGCAGCCAGTGTTTCAGGGGCGGTGTGCCGGCTCTGCGAAAGGATTCACAAAACGGCTCCTACCTTCGGAGGAGTCCCCGCCCGGCACCGCCCCGCCGCCAGGGAGGAGGGAGGAGGGAGGAGTGGCATATCCCACGGACACGGCGAGCCCCGACCGTGAGGGAGGGACACGCACCCTTCTCCTCCAATCGCAAGCCTCGCGCGGGTCCCCCTCAGGTGACGCAGGCCCTGGCGGGCGCGGAATCGGTCATATCCCACGGACACGGCGAGCCCCGACCGTGAGGGAGGGACACGCACGCTTCTCCTGCAACCGCAAGCCTCGCGCGGGTCCCCCTCAGGTGACGGAAGGCCCTGGCGGGCGCGGAATCGGGTCCGGTCGGGGGCGGCCTGCGAGGGTGCGCGCCGACTTCGTGTCCCTCCCTCACGGTCGGGGCTCGTCCTCCCGGGGCCGGGCCGGCCACTCCTCCCTCCTCCCTCCTCCCCCGGGGAGCGGGGCCGCGGCGGGCGGCCCTCCAACGCATATCTAACGAAAAGATCGGGATTTCCCCGTAACAGCCACCAGAAAGCCACGTAGTAGTTACGGAAGACTCTCGAATGTGGCCATGGGGTTGCGGCCGGGTGTCTTTCGTAGTCCGTCCTCCGGGGCGGGCCAGGAGTGTGGAGCAGTGCCCCGCGGCGGGCGGTTCGACACACAGGTGGGTTAGCGCGGGGAGGAATCGCGTCCACTCATCCATTGCCGGCTGCGGGTTAGGCTGGCCCACTTTCAGAAGGACGGAACGGAACCATGACTCTCGCTTTGTACGGAAAGTCGCGGCGGCGGCAATGGATGCTGGTCGCCCTTGCGTTATTCGCACTGTTTGGCGCGCTGAGCGCGGCCCTGGCGGTGCGCCAGTCGGCGAACGCCGCAACAGGAGGCGTGAGCCTCAATCCGGCGCACGTCGGTGTGGTGAACAATACGTTCTCGCAGGGATCCTGCCCCACGCCGCCTTCCGGGCAGGAGGGCTGGTACGGCTGGCACTTCCTTATGCCCAATAACGCCAATTTCACGTCGCTGTCGGTCACGTTTCAGAACGCCGGGACGTTCAGCGCCAATCCCTTCCCGGGCTCCGTCTTCGTAGCCTCCCCCGACAACAGTCACGCCTACATCTGGACCCCGACCAACGACACGCTTCTTGCCGGCACAGCGACGTATGAAACCACCGGGCAAGGCACCAGCACGCCCGACAAGTTCAATCTGAGCCATGTGTGCCCGGGGACACCCACCGGCAACATCATCGTCGGCAAGGTGATCGACCCCAGCAGCGGGGTCGCCCCCGCCGATAGCACGACGTTCGGCGGGACGATCGTCGGCACCGGCGTCAACAAGACCTGGTCCGGTGTTGGCTTCGCGGCGTTCAGTTCCCCGATCTCGGCGACGGCTGGCGTGCAGCTCACGGTCGACGAGAACAGCCCGACCAATGGCTGGAGCGAGGTCGGCTGGGCCCAGGGCTCGGGAAGCCCGACCGCCCCACAGTGCCCAGCCGATAAGGAAAGCTACGCCGGCTCCAACATTGGCGTGAACCTCAACGCGGACCAGACCATCGTGCTTTGCGTGATGAACACCAAGGAGGCGGAAACGCCCACCCGCGTCCTCGAAGTCTGCAAGCACGTCGAGTCCGACTCGGCCGCTGGCGGCGTGTTCACTATTGAAGTGGAAGCTCAGACCGACTTCGTCACCACGAGCCTCGCGCCCGGCGACGATGACTGCGAGACCTACAGCGTCGAGGACGGCGCCGAGATCACCATCACCGAGACCGGCTTCCCGTCGGGATGGACCAACTCCAGCGGTTACCCGCAGGTGGATGCCACCGGCGTTTCGCTGACCAACAACACTACCATCACGGTGACCGTGGGCGCCGGGACGTGTGAGGCGGAGGAAGAAGGGTCCCAGACTTCCCAGACCACCGAAGTCGTCGCGGACTGCACCGTCACCTTCTACAACAAGACCGACGGCCAGACCGAATCCCGCGGCCTCATCCTTGTCGAAAAGTACATCGAGATCGACGGCAACCTCGGCACGACCCTCCCCGGCGAGGGCCTGGTGGCCGGCTGGACCGTCACGGTCGACGGTGTTTCGAAGCTGACGACGCTGCCCCCGACGGTGACCTTCGAGGCGACCGTCGGCGACACGGTGCCGGTTTCGGAGACGACACAGGCCGGGTACGTAGTGCTCGGGCACACCATCAACGGTGGTTCGCTGGCTGGCGGTTCGAGCACGAACGTCCAGGTGACCGAGGGCACCACCCTCGTCCGCTTCTACAACCAGCCGCTCGGTTCGCTCAACGTCCACAAGGACGCGGTCACTTCGCACAACGGCGGCCCGAACGTGCCGGCGCCCCAGGATGACGACCTCTGGACCATGACCGTGGTCTCGGTCGCCTGCGGCATCAACCAGAGCAAGCAGACCGACGCGAGCGGCAACGCTTCGTTCACCGGCCTGCCGCTCTGCACGGACTACGTGGTGAGCGAGAACACCGTGAACGCCGATTCGCCCGGGTTCGCGCCCATCAGCGCCACCTCGGTCGCGGGGCAGACCCCGAGCGGCCAGACGGTGACTTTCGTGAACCGCCGGGTGACGTTCGACCCGCCGTGCCAGGACTGCATCCAGATCATCCCGACTCCGACCCCCACGACGCCTCCGCCGACCGCGACCCCGACGAATACGCCGGTGCCGCCGACCGCGACGCCGACTCCCGAGGAAGCGACCGAAGGCGAGCGGACCCCTGGCCCGACGCCGATCGCGCCGAGCACGGGTACGGGTGGTAGCGGCGGTTCGGGCAGCATGAACATCCTCCTGCTGGCCCTCGGCCTCGCGGCCCTGAGCGGCGGGATGAGCCTGGCGGCTGCCGGGAGGCGGCGCCGCAACTAAAGCTGCTGCCAGCCCGTCCCTGGCGGCTGTGTCCAGGAAAAGGCCCCGGATCTCGACCCGGGGCCTTTTCCGTGTCCGGAGGCCCACCCGCATCCGAGGCGCGCCAGGGATGGCGCGCTGCAGCTCCCGCCAGCGCAGCGGCGCGGGCCGTCAGTCCATGGTGCCCCGCCCGCCCTCGGCCAGTGTCCGAACCGCGACGGGCAGGGAGCGGCACCGCGGCGTGCGAACGACGAAGCGCGGCAGCGTGGTCCGAACCGCGACGGGCAGGGAGCGGCACCGTGGCGTGTGGGCAGTGCCAGGCGCCAGCGAGCGATGACCTGGGCCTGCCGTGGGAGGGCTGCCGCGTGGCGGTCCGTGTGTGCCGGAGTGCCGCTTCCTGCCGGTCGCGGTTCGGATGTGGCGGTGTCAGGCGGGTGGGTTGTCCCGGAGGTCAGTGACGTATCTGCAGGCGTTCTCCAGGCCCGCCTCGTCCCAGAGGTAGCGCGTGCTCCCATGCCGCGCCCACGTCTTCCCTGCCGCCTCACCCTCCTCTCGCAACCTCCGCGGCGCCCAGGCCTTCAACGAAACCATGACCTGTTCGGCTGGCTCCGATGCCGCTACTAGCGCGTGCACGTGGTTGGTTCGAACGTTCAGCGCCAGCAACAGCCAGCCGGCATGGTGGCAGCGCTCCCGGATTGCCCCATCGACGAGGTGTCGCTGGCGTTGATCGAAGATCACAGCCGGCGCGGACATCCGGTTTCGGTTGCGCTGGACGAACGCGGGCTCGGGCGGGAGGAGGGGCGCGCCGAGGGCGTTGTGGTTGCGGTCAACCGACCCGCGATCGTCCCCGTGGAGCCAGGTGCCGAAGGTGCGCCAGGTGAGGAAGTACGCCAACGGTTCCCGCACGCGAGCAGTCTATCCGAACCGCGACGGGCAGGGAGCGGCACCGTAGCGTGCGAACGACGAAGCGCGGCAGCATGCTGCGATGCGGGTGGGCTGGCCAGTGTCCGAACCGCGACGGGCAGGGAGCGGCACCGTGGCGTGCGAACGACGAAGCGCGGCAGCATGCTGCGATGCGGGTGGGCTGGCCAGTGTCCGAACCGCGACGGGCAGGGAGCGGCACCGTAGCGTGCGAACGACGAAGCGCGGCAGCATGGTGCGATGCGGGTGGGCTGGCCAGTGTCCGAACCGCGACGGGCAGTGAGCGGCACCGTGGCATGCGAACGACGAAGCGCGGCAGCATGCTGCGATGCGGGTGGGCTGCCGCGCGGCGGTTGGGGTAGGAGTCGAGTGCCGCTTCCTGCCGGGCGCGGTTCGGAGGTGGTGTGTGACCCACTTCACACTCTGGAGAGCGCGTACGCGACTTCGTTACGTTTTGGCGCTTCTAACGCCCTTCCTACTGTCATAAGGCAGGGGTTTCCCCTATTCTTCCCTTGCTGTTCACTGGGTGTTCCCTCTTTGGGGGCCACGGTGAACGTGCTGTTGACGCCCGGTGGATGCCGGGCGGCGAACAGGGAGACGACCGCAAATGGGGCGGCCCCACAGTCCGGGCCGCTGGAAAGAAGGAGTCGGAACACGGGGAAAACAACTGCACAGCTGCGGGGATTGAGCTCGGGGAGGACACGCGAAGCTCATCCAGACCGCCGGCAAGGGACAGCCGGCACAGTTAGGACGGAGAGATCATGACTCTAGCTCTATATGGAAAGTCGAAACGGCGCCAGGGCAGCTTGCTGCTGCTTGGCGTTTTTGCCGTGTTCGTGGCCCTGCTCGCGGGGCTTACCCTGCGGCAGGATTCGGCGGAGGCGCTGGACCTGTCCAGTGCCAACGGCACCTGGGGCGCGATCGTCGTGTCTGACGACGCATCTTGTGTCGCAGGCGTTGGCACCAATGAAATCCGCTGGGGGGATGCGGGCGAAAGCTGTGGCGCTCTCACCGAGCGCAGCGGTTACCGGTGGGATAGCGGCGCGGCAGTTGCGCCCATCACGCCCGGTGCGAGCTTCCTGCTCGGGAAGTTCACCCACTTCAATCACCCGATCGATTCGGGCGGCGCGCCGTCGACGGTGCCCCTGGCCCTCCCGCTGGTGTTCGCCAACCCGGCCCAGAACGTCAACCTCAACGTGAACTTCGGCCACCACGAGACGCCGAACGGCGCCGACCCATGCGCGTACCCGGCAGCCGATAACAGCAACGGGTGCGCCGACAGGGTGCAGTTGCCCAACATCGGCGACCAGCAGTTCACGGTGGGCGGAACCACCTACGTCCTCGAGTTCACGGGCTTCCGGCCCCTGGACGGCGATACCTGCTCCGCCACCGACCCTGGCGGAAGTAGCGTGGACACCTTCTACACGAAGGAGGACGCGGCAAACCGCGCCTGCATCTACGCCCAGCTCACGGTGGTGCGGACCGTCCGCGTCATCAAGCTCGCCGACGGCTCGAACACGGGCACATTCGGCGGCACGATCACGCCCGGCGGGCCCACCGCCGCCGACGATGCCTTCAGCGTCTCGCTCACCGGCAGCGGGAACTCCGCCGCCGACGTGAACACCGTCACGACCGATGCGCAGGTGGTGAAGGAGACGACACTTTCGGCCGACTGGTCGCTCGTGGGCTACTACGTTGCGGCCGACCCGAACGGGGACTACAACTGTTCGGGCTCCGAGAGCTACACCAAGGATGGCGACAACGCCACGACGGTCCCCCAGGGCGAAGGCAACTACGCCGTCTGCATCAAGAACACCAAGGCCGCGCCCAGCACGCCCAAGCTGACGATCATCAAGGACGTCATCAGCGGAACGGGGCAGGACCCGCAGGACTTCACCTTCACCGTGACGCAGTGGCTGGGCGGGTTGTCTTTCAGTACTGCTGGGATCTCCCCGACCAGCTTCACGCTGGACGATGACGGCGACGCGACGCTGTCGAATACCCAGGTGGTAACCCTTCCGTCCATCGGCGGCGGGGACGACTGGTATCGTATTACGGAGGGTTCAGTCTCGGGCTGGACGCTCGACGACATCGTCTGCACCGGCCAGTCGGTGCAGTTCGACTCCTTCGGGTCGCGCTACGTGAAGGTGACGAGCAACACCCAGGAAGTGACCTGCACCTTCAAGAACAAGCGCCCGACGATCATCGTGAAGAAGGTCGTTACTGGTGCTGGCGCTGATGCGGCCCAGCTGTTCACGGCCAACATCATCAACGAAGATGATTCCGAAGGCACTCTGAACGGAGCCCAATTCAGCCAGAACGTTCCGTACGTGCACGGGTTTGGCGGGAACTCATCCAGCGACGACTTCAATATCTACGAAGTGAGCCTGCCGACAGGCTATGCGCTCACCGGGAAGAAGCTGGTCGATGGTAACGGGGCCTGCCCGGCGGCGGACGGCGCCTGGGACGCGATAGACCCCAATGACAACCCGAACCGGGTGCGGATCGACAACCTCGGCAACAACACGAAGACGGTCTGCTTCCGGAACGCCTACACGGCGTCAACGCGCACGATCCGCGTTGTGAAGGTGACTGACACGGTGGTCCACGCCGGTGGCACGTTCAGCGGCGCGATCAGCCCTGGTGGCGTGGACGCCGCGAACCAGACCTGGAGCCAGACGCTCGCGGCTAACGCGGGGGATACAAACCCCGGCGAGTCGAACGTCACATCGCAGACCGAGCAGACCGTGAGCGAGGACGCTCCTCCGGCGAACTGGGCATCCGCGGGCTTCGCCGTCGTGGCTGACGCCGGCGTGGCGCCCTACGCGTGCACCGGTGATGAGACCTATTCCGCCGGCCCGGCTGTTGTCCCTGCGGGAGCGGGCAACTACGTGGTGTGCGTGAAGAACAACTACACGCCGCCGGCGCGCAACCTGACCATCTGCAAGGTGGTTGAGGGCAACGGCGACCTCGTGGTCCGCAACGGCCAGTTCAAGTTCGACTACTACGCCGCGGGCTCGCAGACGTCCAACGTCGCCATCAGTGCCAGCGAGCCGAACCCCGACCAGGCGCCCGGCGCGGCAGGGACGAAGGTCTGCACCACGCAGCCCATTCCCATGCCCACCGACAAGCAGCTCACGGTGACCGAGTGGACGGGCGTGCGCCCGGCCGGCTGGGACACCAACGCAAACGACGCGGCTGGCTACCCGAAGGTCCAGCTGGGCGACGGCGCCATCTCCAGCAACGGCACCATCAACATCCCGGCGGGAACGTCGGACGTCACGGTGACCTTCTACAACCGGGAGAAGTTGCCGACCAAGAACGTCACGTTCCAGAAGTACATCTGCGACACGCTCGGCGATGTCGCGCGGAACGACGGTGACGGCGGTGTCGACCAGGTCGGCATGCCGTCCATCTCGGCCGTGGGCGGCCTCTCGGCCCAGCTGAACCAGACGGCGGCTCCGGTCGGCGGAAGCACGGCGGTCACCCCGTCGAACGACGGCCGTGGCGACTGCCACCTCTGGGGCAGTGACCTGACCAAGTACCCGGAAGAGACCGGGGACTGGCAGATGGTCATCTACGACACCAGCCGCAGCAACCTGCTGCAGACGGTGAACATCCCGCAGGGCGGCTCGACGTCGGTCCAGCTGCTCGACAGCGTGCTGCTGGAAACGCTCAAGGCGAGCAGCGACGGGGCTCGTGTGGAAGAGGAACTCCGGGACGGTTACGGTTTCGGCGCCCTCAAGTGCTACACGGACCACCTGAACCAGGACAACTGGGAATGGCTGGACTTCAACCCGGGCGGCATCCCGTCGGGTGATGTGTACTGCATCGCCTACAACGTGCCGGCCGACAAGGAAATCGTCATCGAGAAGCGGTTCATCGGCGCGGAGAGCTGGGGCGAGGGTGACATCCCGACGTTCACGTTCACCAATCCGTCCATCACGCCGGTCTGCAAGCCGGTCCTGAACTCTTCGAATGACCATGTGTACATCGTGTGCACCGTCCCCTACGACTGGAACGGCACGGTGAGCGAGACCCCGCCTGCGGGCTGGAAAGACGTCACCGACACCGATCTCTGCCTCCGCCAGGAGGAGGGCCAACTGGCGGGCGCCCTGGTTCAACCCGTGACGCTGGCGCCGGACTTCGTGTTCTGCAACCAGCCGGTTGGCGACGTGGTCATCGTGAAGTACGAGAACGTGCCGCCAGCAACCACGCAGAACTGGACGTTCAGCGGGACGTTGCCGGGTGCCCCGGTCGGGCTCTCGACTACGGGCACCACGAACGACACGGACGTTCAGCAGACGACCCTGTCGAACGTCCCGGCGGGCAGCTACACGCTGGCCGAGCTCCAGGGGCAGGGGGTCTGCGAATCCGGCGATACGTCGTCTGACTACCAGACGCGCGGCCTGGTCCAGGTGGACGGAAGCCTGCCGAGCGCCGGTGCCGTGAACGCGGCCCCGATTATCGGCTCGAACGACCTCAATGTGACCGTCCAGAAGGGCACCACCACCTACGTTGTCTTCGGCAACCAGGGTTGCGGGTCGGTCCTTTCGGCGGCGAACCTCCAGGTCTTCAAGTACAGCGACCCGGCTGCGAACTTCAGCGGGACGACTGAACTTGCAGGCTGGACCATCAGCATCACAGGCACTGCCGGTGCGGCCAACGGCCAGAACTTCTCCGAGGACACGGTTCTCGGCAACGGCGCCTTCTTCGGCGGCATCCCGGACGGCACCTACACCGTCTGTGAGACGCCGAAGGCTGGCTGGGCGGTCGTTGGCTCGAAGTACAACCTGGTCGACCAGGCCGGCGTCTGCCGGACCGGAGTGGTGGCAAACCTCGACCAGACCACGGTGGTGAAGTTCTACAACCAGCCGCGCGTGAACATCGAAGTCAACAAGACCGAGATCTCGCTCGCGACGCCTGGCGGGGCCCCCGGCAACGGCTGGAGCTTCACCCTCACCGGCTGCGGGATCACCCCGCAGGTGAAGGCGACCGATGCAACCGGCAAGGCCACCTTTACGGACCTGCCGCCGGCAGTCGGCTGCTCCTACACCGTCACCGAGACCGTGAAGAGCGGCTGGTCGGCCATCAACCCGGTGCAGGTGACTGCGCCGGCGACGGCAGGGCAGACGGCGGTCCTGAACTTCACGAACATCAAGATCGAGGTCTGCATCGACTGCCGGACGGTCGAGACCCCGACCCCGACCCCGACCCCGGAGACTCCGACGGCGACTCCGACGGCGACTCCGACCGACCCGACGGCGACTCCGACCGAGGAGCCGACGGAAGAGCCGGGCGAGGAGCCGACGGAAGACACCGCTGGCGAAAAGACGCCTGGCCCCGGCCAGACGCCCATCGCGCCGAGCACCGGTACCGGTCTCCTCGGGAGCGGCCCGGGCGGAGTGAACATGCTGTTCGCGCTGGTTGGCCTGCTGGCCATCAGCCTGGGCACCACCTTCCTGGCCCTCGGCCGCAAGTCGAGCCGCCGCTAACACCGCGCGGTAACGGAACACACACAGGAGGCCCCGGAGAAATCCGGGGCCTTCTGCGTGGGACGGAGGAGGGAAAAGGGAGGAGTGGCCGCCCCGCAGCCCCACACCGGGGTCACGGCCAGACGGCGGTGACGACGAAGTCGGCGGGGTGGTTGTGGTCGCCGGTGTCGACGAGGACCTTGCGCCCGGCGGTCATCTCGCCGGAGGCGATGGCGCGGCTGACGGTGACGTTGTCGACGGTCTGGGGGGCGCTGCCATCCAGGCGGATGGAGGCGGTGAAGGGGGTGCTGTCGAAGCTGACGATTGAACCTCTGAGGACGGCCATGGGGGGGGCTCCTTAGTGCTGAGGGCTTAGGACTTGGGACTTAGGGGGTGATCCCTGGTGCACATGGCGTTCCGTTGTGGGCGGGCTGCATACATCCCCATAGATCCCCATAGATCCCCATAGATGCCCACGGGGGCTAGAGTTCTCCGAGGGTGAGGATGGAGTCGTAGCGGCTGCCCTGGGGGCCGCGGCGGTAGTCGAGGCCGAGGGCGATGACGCGGTAGTCCTGGCTGGTGAGGCCGAGGTGGGGGGCGGTGAGGGTGACGACGTCGTAGAGTTCCTGGCCGACGTTGGCGGGTGCGGTGAGCTCGCCGCGGGGCTGGGCGAGGCGCTCGCGGCGGAGTGCGCCGGCGGCGTTGGCGTTGATGAGGCTATCGGTGGTGGCGGAGAGGTTGCGGAGGAAGACCATGCGGGGGCCGAAGGCGGCGGCTTCCTCGGCCTCGAATGCCTCGGCGTAGCGGTCGGGCCCCTGGACGCGGGCCCAGTTGGGGAGGGGGGCATCCGAGAGGGCCAGGGCGCTCACGTCGTGCTCTCCGGGGCCGTAGCTGTACTCGCTGGTGTCGGCGGGGTCGAGGCCGCAGATCTGGAAGGCATCGGTGCCGCGGAGGAAGTCGGTGGTGGGCGCCAGCAGGCGCTCAAGGGCGCTGCGGCCGGATTCTCCGGCGGTGATGGCGAACTCGGGGGTATCGGTGCTCCAGGCGGTGGAGGGCGGGAGCTGGCCGGAGGTGCTGAGGCTCAGGCCGGCGCGGGCGGCGAGCCGGGCGAAGATGGCGGAGCGGGTGGTGGCGGCTGGGGCAGTCCATGCCTGGGGGGCGCGCCAGCTGGCGAGCTGCTCCCACGGTCCGGCGGCTTCAAGCTCGAGGGTGGCCTTGCCCTGCTGCAGCTGGTGGGTGACGCGGGTGAGCTGGCAGCGGAGGGCGAGGCCGTACTCGTGGGCGCCGTTGGCGCCGGAGCGGTAGCCGTGGAGGACGCGGAGGTCGTTGCCGGGGCGGATGGCGGGGTAGTTGGTGAGGGCATGGTCGAAGGCGCCGTCGTGGTTATCGATGGTGGCGCGGAGGCGGGCTGAAAGGGGGTCGTGGCGCCACGAGAGGGCCAGGAGGCGGCTTGAGAGGTCGTGGCTGGCTCCGGTATCGGCTATCCAGGCGTCGGCGGTGGTGCTGAGGCGGAGGGTGGTGGTGCCGTTGTAGGCGATGGCGAGGCCGTAGGGGGAGGCGCCGTCGAGGGGGATGGGCTCACGCCATGGGGCGAGGTGGGAGGAGACTTCATGGGTGAGCATGAAGCGGTCGTAGGGGACGCCGTTGGCCTCGACCTGGCGGAAGGTGGCGAAGCCGGTGCTGCCGGCGTGGGCGATGAAGGGTGCGGCGAAGGTGATGCCACCGCCGGCATCGGCCTCGGCGATGGAGACGAGGCCGGACCAGACGTTGGCGGGGATGGCGCCATCGCCCATGGCGACGGCCCAGACGCGGGGGTGGGCGGTGGTGGGTGCGGTGCCGGTGATGACGAGGCGGAAGTCGTTAGCGCGCCAGCTGGCGGCGAGGCCGGTGATGGTGTTGACATCGGCGGTGCGGGTCCAGGTGGTGCCGGAGCCGGCCCACGTGCCGGAGGTGCGGCGAAGCCGCTTCAAGGTCGATGTCGTGCCGAGGGTGTAGAAGGCGCAGGCGTTGCCGGTGGAGGGGCGGTAGGCGGCGGCGACGGCGCCGATGGGGGAGGCCTCGGTGACGATGGTGGTGGGGCCGCTCCAGGTGCTGCCGTCGTTGGCGGAAGTCCAGGCTTTGAGGGTGGTGCCATCACCGACGAGGATGAGGGCCTCGCTGGCGTGGGCGGCGATGGCGACGGGGGAGCCGGCGGCGACGGTGCCGATAGAGGCGGACCATGGGCCGAAGTCCTGGCGGGTCTTGATGGCGCCGGCGTCGTTGCGGACCTGGAGGAAGGTGGTGTTAGCGAAGGTAGCGGCGTGGGGTACCTCGGTCTCGCTGCCGTCGACGTCTTGTGCGGGGCGGATGGCGAGGATGCCGTTGCGGGTGGCGGAGACGGTGAGGGAGAGTGCAGGCAGGCGGCGGGGCTGCTGCTGGTGGGCGAGGAGGGCGGAGCCGAGCGTAAGCACTCACAGAACATGCGTTCTATCTGAGGCACGACCAAGGGTCAGGTGGCACCGGGAAGGGCGGACTACCGCAGAAGCAGGGGCGGGTAGTGCGGGAACCGCGCCCGGCGCACCGGCCCGAGCCGGTCGAGGGCGATGCTGGTCTGGCCGGCGATGAACTCCGCTCGCAGCGCGCGAAGGACGCCGGCGAGGTCGTCGGCCTCCGGCTGCTGCACGTCCACGAAGCGCAGGTGCATCAGCCAGCCGCCAAGCGGGTCGGGCCCGACCGATACGGGGGCTGCCCGCAGGATCAGCGGCCGGTCGTCGTCGGGGAAGAGCGTGAGGGCGAATGGCGCGCTCCCTGTGGGGATGTCCGCCACCGTAATCGATGCCCCGTCTGCGGAGAGGTCGAGCACGGCGCCTTCGGTCTCGCCGCCGGGCCAGCGTGCGATACACGCGAGGGCGGCGGGGTAGCGCGGTTCTTTCCGCCGCGAGGCGAAGCCGGGGCGCAACGTCTCCATACCGGTAATGTCGGCATAGTGTCGGGGTGACCGCAGAGTTGCGGAAAAGGGAATGTGCGGCGTCAGTTCACCTGGCGCTCGCGTCCCTCCCAGTAGGGTGCCCGGATCTCGCGCTTCAGGATCTTTCCCGAAGGGTTGCGCGGGAGCATGTCGGCGAAGTCGATGCTCTTGGGCACTTTGTATCCCGCGATCCGTTCGCGCGCGTAGGCGATGAGCTCGTCCGGGGCGACCTCGGCGCCGGGCTTCTTCACCACCACTGCCTTCACGGCCTCGCCCCAGCGGTCGTCCGGCACGCCGACCACGGCCACATCGGCTACCGCGGGGTGCCCGAAGAGGGCGGATTCGACCTCGGCCGGGTACACGTTTTCGCCGCCGGAGACGATCATGTCCTTCACCCGGTCATGGATGTAGACGTAGCCGTCGGCGTCCATGTAGCCCGCGTCGCCGGTGTGGAACCACTCGCCGCGGATGGCCTTCGCGGTCTCTTCGGGCAGGTTCCAGTAGCCCTTCATGATCTGGGGCGTCTTGCAGATGATCTCGCCCACTTCGCCGGTGGGGAGGTCGTCCCCGTTCGCATCGACGATCCGGATGGTGACGTTGGCAAGGGGCCGCCCGCACGAACGCATGCGCTGGTTGCCGTTCGGGTCGTGGTCTTCCGGCGGCAGGTAGGTCACCACACCCGTGGTCTCGGTGAGGCCGTACACCTGGGCGAAGTCGCACTTGAAGGTCGCTATGGCGTTCCGCAGGAGGTCCAGCGGGATGGGCGAGGCGCCATAGGCGATGAACCGAAGCGTGGAGAAGTCCGTTTCCTGCACGCCCGGCGTCTGCAGCAGGAAGAGGAGCACGGCGGGGACGAAGAGCGCGCGGGTCACGCCGTAGGCCGGGATCACGCGGAGGATCTCCGGCGGGATGATGTCGCGGATGATGATGGACTTCGTGCCGGCGTACAGCCCAACGATGCCCCAGCCGCTCCCGGCGATGTGGAAGAGCGGCATGCAGACGAGGTTGACGTCCTCGGGCGTCCAGACCTCGCCCCACTCGCGCGTGGCCGAAGGCAGGAGCGCGAAGAAGTTGTTGTTCGTGAGCATCGCGCCTTTCGGGTGGCCGGTGGTGCCACTGGTGTACATCTGGATGGCGACGTCCTCGCCGCCGATCGGTACGTGCGGGTCGGTGGTGGGTTGGGCGTCGCGCCAGGCCGGATAGTGCTCCCAGCCCTCGTGGGGCGCGTCGATGGCGATCACCCGTTTCACCGTCTTCAGGTCGGCGGCCACCTTTTCGACCACGGGGAAGAACTCCTGGCCGACGAACAGGACTTCGGCGGCGGCGTCGTTGATGACGTAGGCGACCTCCGGCGGGGCGAGCCGCCAGTTGACCGCCACCAGTGCGGCGTTGGCTTTCGCGGACCCGAACAGCGCTTCGAAGAACACGTCGGAGTTCTTATCGAGGAAAGCGACCCGGGCCTGAGGCTTGAGCCCCGCGGCGAGCAGGCCGTTCGCGATCTGGCTGGCACGCGTGTCCAGCTGGCCAAAGGTCGTTTCGCGGCCCTGGTACACCATGGCGATGGCGCCCGGCCGGGCCTGGGCATGTGCGCGGGTTACGTCCGCGAGCGTTCGGACTTCGATCTCCGTGGTCATCGTTTCTACCCCCGAAGCAGAAGAGGTGGTGAGTTTCGCCTGTCGACCGGCCGGTAGGCAAGAAAGGGGGCGCGAGTTTCACGTTTCACGGCAGGACATCAGGATTGCGCGCCGCCCGGAGGGGGCCGCCCTTTGGGCCGGGCGCCGTTGGTTTGGCGCGTATTGCGCGCCACCCATCAGGCTCCTCCCCGAATTCGCGTGAACGTGCGGTGTCGGCCGTTCAGCCCCTGCCCCAATCCGCCGACAGTCATCACGTGATGGGTAAGGATGCCGCCGAACTGTTGAGCCGTGTCGATGACCTGCCGCCGCTGCCCGCGGTCGCAGCCCGCGTGATGAGCATGGCCGAAGACAACAAGACGAGCGCGATGGACCTGGCACAGGTGCTCAGTACCGACCAGGCCCTCACGGCCAAGCTCATCCGCATCAGCAACTCGGCCTACTACGGCTTCGCCCGGCGCATCAGCACCGTCCGCGAAGCGGTCGTCATGCTCGGGTTCAAGCAGGTGCGCCAGGTGGCCGTCGGCGCCAGCCTCATGAACACCTTCAAGCGTGGCCAGGACGATGGCTTCGACCTCGACCTCTTCTGGGGGCACAGTGTGGCGGTTGCCGTCGCCGCCGAAGCGCTCGCCAAGAAGAGCTTCGCGGTCAAGCCGGAAGACGCCTTCACCGCCGGGATCCTCCACGATATCGGGCGCCTGGTGCTCCGCCAGGTGTTGCCGGGCGAATTCGCCCAGGCCGTGGCCATGGCCCGCCGCGGCGAATGCTCGTTACATATCGCCGAACAGACCACCACCGGCTACTCGCACGACGAGGTCGGCAAGGCGCTCGGCGAACTATGGAAGTTCCCGGGCCACCTGGTCGATGCTGTCCGCTGCCACCATGATGAGTCACTCACGCCTGGCGACGGCCTGCCGGGCGTCGTCGCCCAGGCCAACCGTCTCGTGCTCCACTACGGCCTGTACTGCGGGTACGACCTGGAGTTCGGGGAGCTGGCGCCGGCGCCGGCCGACCTTGCCGGGGTCGAGGAAGCCTGCGGCGGCATCGAGCGCGTGCTGAACCGGGCGTTTTCCTTCATCGAAAGCGCTTCCGGTACCCCCGAGACCTGGTACGCGAAGGCGAGTTAGCCCCGCGGGTACTCGCCAGTTTGACCGGGCGTCATGCCCGCGGCGACCATGCAGGCAATGGCCAGCCCGCCGGAACAGCGCCCGCGCAACCCCTGGTTGCCGGCCTTCGTCCTTTCGATCGCGGCGTTTAGCGGCAGCCTCGTGGCGCTCGCGTTCGTGCTGGTCGCCGCAATCTCGGATGGCGAACCCCTCCCGCCCGTGGGCGAGACAACCCCAACGCCGGAGGCGGGACCGGCCCCCCGGCAGATCACGTTTTCGGGGCCGCTCCCGCCCGGCGCCGAAGGCCTCGCGCTCATGCCGGCCGGGGCCGGAGAGACGCCCGACATCGAGTTCATCCAGGGTGGCGGCGAGGGAAGCGTCGTCACCCGCTACTTCGTGCCGGTCGCCTCGCTGGGCGCAGGCGTCGATAGCCTGACACTCGAACAGTTGGGCGAGCTCGTGACCGGTGGCACCACGGACTGGAGCGAGGTGGGCGGTCTTGAGCGCGAGGTCCAGGTCTCGCTCGTCAACACCGCAGACCTGCGGTCTTACATCGAACCGCTGGTGTCCGCGCGCCCCGGACCCTCGCTCGGCGAGTCCCTCACCTTGTTCGAAAGCATGGCAACCTACGAGATCCTGCGCGAAGCCATGACGGTCGATTCGGGCATCCTCTCCGTCGTGCCGCTGGAGGAGCTTTCGCCGGGGATGGTCGCGCTCGCCATCGATGGCATCGACATCGCCCGCGGCGGGGGCGACCCCACCGATTGGCCGTTCGCCGAGCGCTGGCGCGTCGAGGCCCACACGCCGGCGGGCGAAGGGCATGTGCAGGAGGTCCGGGCCGCAATCGCCGCACAGCTCCCACAGATCACCACCGTGGTGGCCACCGGCGACATCCTCATGTCGCGTTGCGCCCTGGCCGCCATTGAGGCGACCGGCGACTGGGGAGCGGCCCTGCGCGGCCCGGTGGGCGAATACCTGGCCGCGGCCGACCTCGCGCTCGGCTCCCTCGATGGCAGCATCCAGGACATCGCCGAACCCTACGGCTGCATCGTCATGGAGTTCCCGAACCTCACCTCGCCGCCCGAAGTGATCGAGGCCTTCACGCTGGCCGGGATCGATGGCGTCACGATCGCGACAAACCACATCTTCGACTGTGCCGATGGCGGCTGCGGCGGGGAGGCCATGCTCCGCACGATCGAACTCCTCAACGAAGCCGGCATCAAGGCGGTTGGTGGCGGCGCCAACCTGGAAGAGGCGCTCGCGCCGGCGATCTTCGAGGTCAACGGCCTGAAGTTGGGCGTGCTCGGGTTCGACGACATCGCCGCGGAGCACATCCAGGCCACGGAGACCGAACCCGGCACGGCCCCGCTCGACGACAGCTACGCCGACGAGCAGGACACGCCACCGGCGGAGCCCGCCTTCTACAAGCCGGCGGAGCTGCTCGCGCTCACACGGTTCGAAGAGCGCATCCGGGAGCTGAAGGAAGAGGTCGATGTGGTCATCGTGCAGGTGCAGAGCGGGTATGAGGACACGCACGACCCCAGCCCGCGGAGCCTGAAGGCCCTCCGCGCCGCCGCCGATGCCGGCGCGGACCTGGTGGTCGGCAACCAGGCGCACTGGGTACAGGGCATCGAGCCGCGGGGGAGCGCCTTCATCGCCTACGCCCTCGGCAACTTCATCTTCGACCAGACCCGCACGCCCGAGCACACCCAGGGCTACCTGCTCGAAGCCACCTTCCACGGGGCCCGGCTGGCGACGGTGCGCATGGTCCCCTACGCGATCGAGGATCGCTACAAGCCGGCGTTCGTGGAGGGGGAGATCCGCGCGAAGGTCCTGGGCGACGTCATCGGCGCATCCACCAGCCTGCCGGAGTAGCGCCCATCCGGGCGATGGTGGGCGCTGGCATTCGGATGGCGCGGCGCCTCGCGCAGGGGAACTGTGGCGTTCGGGCGAGCGGCATCCCAGCGCCCCATCCCTGGGCGCGCCTCGGGAATACTCAGCGCCTCGGCGCCTCCCTGTTCACCTTGTCGCGGAACCAGGGCGCCGGTCCGGGCGCCGCCGGGGCTGCTTATCCCTGTGCGACCAGCGCTTCCTCGTCGGTCTCGAAGGTGTAGACCACCAGGTCGCCGCTTTCCCAGCGGTCGCCGGTATCGCGCACGCCCTGCGCGGGCGTCTCGGCGGGGTCGTAAAGCAGCCCGAAGACCTGTTCGTAGCCGGTCACGCGCCCATCCGCCTCGAGCGCGGACTCGACGTGGACGAGGGGGATGTCCTCGTGAGGCAACACGACGAAGCGGTCCAGCGGTGGCGGCGTTTCGGTCGCGATCAGGCGGCCCAGGGGTTCGCCCTCCGTGTCCCGGTAGGTCCCCTCGATGATGTCGGTGTCCCGGTCGTGCCGGAACGGCCGCGACATCTGGACGCGATAGAGGATCCTGCGGTGGCGCCGGTCGCCCGTCAGGTACTCGCGCGGTGTCGCCGGGTCGATGGCCATGGGTGCAACCTCGGTAGTCGTGACCCCATGGTGTCCGGAGCGAACTCTCGCGCGAAACGGCCAAAGGAGACCTGAATCGGTGCCCGAATGTCCAAACTGGCTGGCGGGGGGCGCGGTTGCCGGGGGAGCGGGCCTCAGCCGCCCTGGATGCTGACCATGAACTCGAGGCGGTCGCCGTCCTTGAGCGCGTCGGTGTGGCCGGCCTGGGCATCGTTGATGATGACCATTACGGCTTCGGCGTCGGCCTCGCTGAAGCCCTCGGCGAGGAAGACATCGCGCGGGGTGAGCCCGGCACGCCACTGGACGACGGTCTGCGGCTGCTTGGAGCGGGTGCGCTTGACGAGTGTGGGGAACCAGGTGACGGAGACGGTCATGGGGCTAAGGGTAGCGGAGGCATCGTGAAAAAGCGATGTTGAAGTTGGCCCTTGCCTAAGTGCAGCAATCGGTCCCGGTCGCTGACCCCTGCACCTGATGGTAGGAAGGATCGAAGCGACCCTGTTTACCTTCATTACGCGGGCGCTGATTGACAAATCCGGGTCAAGGCCTACTATTTGAGGCGGCTAACTAGGGCCTCTTCCGGTTGGCTCGTGAGTTCGATGAACTCGGTTGGCCTCAGTGCATATCTTGTATTTGGATGAGTCCGGCACGCATTCAGACGCCCGCTACTTTGTGGTAGCGGGTGTCGTGCTTTTCGAGGCGGACACCTACTACCTCGCTCAAGACATGGATGGCCTCCAAGCGAAGTATTTTCCGGGCTTTGCTGAGCCCATTGCCTTCCATGTCTCACCGCTCCGCGGGGCACACGGGCAGTCGAACGATCCCTATCCCTCACTAGAGCCTGCACGAAGAAAGCAGCTCATCACAGAGGTGTATCAGGTAATTGCTAAGTCTCATGCGCGAACGTTTGCAGTTGCGATGGAGAAGTCATACATCATGGGCGACTGCTACGACCGCGGGTTCGAGGAGATCGTGAATCGATTCGATCGCATGCTGGCCCGGTTCGCGCGGGATGGCAATCCACAACGCGGGTTGATCGTGGCCGCGGAGTCCAGTTACAGGGAGAACCTTGAGACCCTTGCACGCAAGATCGCGAGGGATGGTCACCGGTGGGGGCGCACACGGAACTTGGCTGACATCCCGTACTTTGCTCCCGCCGCGAATACCAGGCTGTTGCAGGTCGCCGATTTCGTGGCGAATGCTGTATTCGGACGGTATGAGAAGGGGTACAGCCGCGACTTCGACCTCGTCATGCCGAGATTCGATCAGGATGGCGGCGACCTTCACGGCTTGGTGCACCTTCATTCTTCCCGGCTCGACTGCTTTTGCCCGGCATGCATGTCTTGGCGGGCCCGGCCACGCACAGCAGGAGCGCGCCTCCCCGAGGGTCCACCGAACGAGGGCTCAGACTAGCTGGCGCCTCAGTCGAGGCCCATCCGACTGCAGTCCCCGCCTACCCGCCTATCCTTTGGTGCTGCTTCTTCTCGTCGCCTTCGCGCGTGCTGCCCGTGTGGGTCTCCGTTTCGGCAGTGGCCCGGCGGGCGCGCTCTTCCTCGGCCATGCGTTCGCGCTCCTTGCGCCAGTCGTCCAGCGAGTCATCGCGCCAGGCGGCAGCACGCTCGCGGTCCTGCTCCTCGGTCCGCTTCGAGGCGCGCCACGCGGCCACCCCGCCTATGCCGAGAAGGAATGGCAGCATCATCATGAGGAGCGCGGAAAGGTCCATGCGTTCCAGTGTCACCCACCGGCGAGAGATGCGATAGATGACGGTCCGCGCCCGCCTTACCACGGGTTTCCCGGAACCCGCCATGGACAACCTCCGCGGCTCCGAAACGGCCGCTCCAACAGGCAGAAATCGATTGGCGGCGATACGGTCAAGTATTCGGGCAAACGATGACGCCGCGCGATTAACCTTTTCGCCGGGCCGCCGTTATCTCTAGTACACAAGGCAGATGGCTGCCTATGCTCGAAAGGAGGACGTCGGCCTTAGAGGGTTCCGGCGCGGCCCAGGGGGCTGATGTGGCGAACCAAACGGTAGGCGAGCTGGCGCCAGACTTCGACGAACAGGTAGTCGTCGGGGCGGCTCAGCAGGGCGACCAGGTAGCACTGGCCACGCTCTACGACCACTACTTTCCACGTGTCTACCGCTACGTGTCCGCCCGCCTCGTATCGAACGAAGACGCAGAAGACGTGACGACGGAGATCTTCCTCCGCATCATCGAAAACCTGCGCACGTTCTCCTGGCGAGGCCTCCCCTTCGGCGCCTGGGTCTTCCGCATCGCACGCAACGAGGTCGTCTCGCACGTGCGCCGCCAGAAGGTCCGGACGGCGACTTCCCCGCTCACCGAAACCATCCAGGACCCTTCGCCAGACCACGTGGACGAACTCGTCACGCAACTGACGATCGCGACCGTCCGCGAGGCAACCGAAAGGCTCCCCGAAGCACAGCGGCAGGTAATCTCCCTCCGCTTTGGCGCCGGGCTTTCCGTAGCCGAAACCGCGCAGGCCCTGGGCAAGACCGAGAACAACGTGAAAGTCCTCCAGCACAAAGCCATCGCCAAACTCCAGACCATGGTCCGGCACGAATGATCCGCCAACTCTTCGAACGCAAGCCCAGCCCCGAGGCCCAGGTGCTCGCCGAAGCCCAGGCCCTGCTCGATGACGGGCTTGACCTCGATTTCGTCCTGGGGCTCTTCCCGGCCGAGGCCGAGTGGCTCGCAGACATGCTCGAGACTTCCGCCGCCATCGAAGAGGCCTACGCCGGCGAATCGGCCAGCTACTACTTCGAAGGGTCG
>WBZO01001147.1_pt1 | contig 44456 bp, 36 predicted proteins | sample 5204261 | NCBI WGS metagenome assembly WBZO01 (sample SAMN12412400, study PRJNA552823) | activated sludge metagenome | isolation source: activated sludge from anammox sidestream of wastewater treatment plant... | place: USA: North Carolina | collected 2017-09
CAGCTTCAGCACGTCGGTCGCACCTTCACGAAACATGGCCTGGGCGGCGTTCCGCACGCCCTCGGCCGGCACCAGCAGGTCACGTCGGACCCGCACCAGGCTGTCGGTCAGCGCCTTCGCGGCCGCAATGGCCGCCTTCGCCTCGGTCAGCGCTCGTGCCCGCGCGGCCTCGCGGTCGAGTTCGGCGGCGCGGGCTGCCGCGGACGCCAGCGCGCGTGTCTGGCCGTTCTGGTCGAACAGCGGCACGGCCAGCAGCACGCCGGCAACGGCGGTGTTCTGCCCCATGGTCCGCTTGTAGCCGCCCGTGAGTATCGGGTCCGGCAGGCGCCGACGATCCTCAAGGGTGGAGGCGAGGCGCGCCCGGTCCACGCGGGCCGTGGCGAGCCTGATGTCCGGCCTCTGGTCCACGGCCGCCCCGAGCGCGTCGTCCGTGACGGCGGGGGGCTCGAGCGCGGGCGGCAGCGCCAGCATCGATGGTGCAATCGGCGTCGTCGATCCGAGGAGCGCCGAGAGCTCCGCCAGCGCCCGTGTCTGCTCGATCTCCATGCGCGCCATTTCGGCAGCCATGCGCGCCGCCTCGGCCTCGAACCGCAGCAGGTCGGACTCGGCGGCAAATCCCTCGTCGACGCGGCGGCGCATCGTGGTCACCATGGTGCCGAGCCCGTCGCGCTGGGTGGCCAGGTTGGCCAGGACTTCGCGTGCGCGCACAGCCCGCATGTAGGCGCGGACGGTATCGAGCGCGATCTGCCGCTCTATGGCCGCGAGCACCAGCGAAGAGGCGTCCCGGTCGGCCCCGGCAATGTCGCGCCGGAGTCCCCGCTTGCCGGCCAGTTCGATCGGCTGGCTCACCTGCGCGAAGACGTCTGGCGGGGGAAGGAGCGGGTTGGTGTTGCCGGGGGCGAAGTTCTCGCCGCGCAGCTCGATGACCGGATTCATGAGACGCCCGGCCAGCGCCGCGGCGCTCGCACTGCCCTCGGCAATCGCCGCGGCACCGGCGCGCAGTGGCGACTCGCGACGCGCGCGTTCCACCGCCTGGGCCAGTGTCAGCACGGGTGAGGACGCCGGCGGCTGGGCGGCCGCTTCAGCGGCCGTGAGCAGTGCCAGCACGAGAACCAGCGGAACCATGGGCCCAATCTAGAACTCAACCGATGAGAAGCAGATGAGAGCCCCTAAGATGGAAGGGCATGCGCATCTCGCGGCGGACCCGGCTCACCGTGGCCCTGGCGGTGGCGGCCGCGATGGGGCTCGGCCGATGGGTGGAGTCGCGCCGGCTCGCGGTTCCCGTGGCGGCAGCGTCGGCCAGCCCGCAGCACCGTCTCGACGCCGAGCGGCTGCGCCTCGACCTCGAGGTCCTGTCGTCGCGCCGTTTCGGAGGCCGTGCCACGGACACCCCCGGCGGGCTGCTGGCGGCGGAACTGGTCGGTGCGCGCTTCCGGGAACTTGGCCTGACACCGTTCGAGGGTGGCTTCGAACGGCCGTTCACGTTCGAGCACCGGAGCATCCGGGCCCTGTGGCGCCGGAACCGTCCGTTCAGGAAGGTCTTCACGGAGGCCAGGAACGTGGTGGGCTACGTGCCCGGCGCCGCGGTACCCGACTCCTACATCGTGGTCTCGGCCCACTTCGATCACCTGGGCACCATTGGCGACGCCGTCTATCCGGGAGCGGACGACAATGCCTCCGGCACCGCCGCCCTCCTGGCCTTGGCCGCCTGGGTCCGCGCGCATCCGCTGAGGCACTCGGTGGTGTTCGCGGCCTTCGACGCCGAGGAGCTGGGGCTTCGTGGCGCCCGGGCCTTCGTCGGCACCCTGCCGTTCCCGCGCGAGCAGCTGGGCCTGAACGTCAACATGGACATGATCGGGAGGGCCGACGACGGCCGGCTGTTCGTGGCGGGGGTGCGCTACACGCCTGCGCTGCAGGGAGTGGTCGAGGCTGCGGCCCGGGAGTCGGTGCTCCCGGTGCACACGGGGCACGATCGGCCGATGTACCTCACCGGCATGATCAGCGACTGGACGTCAGCCTCCGACCATGGGGCGTTCCATGACATCGGCGTGCCGTTCCTCTACTTCGGGGTGGAGGACCATGCGGACGTGCACCAGCCGACGGACACGGCCGACCGGGTCGACACCGGGTTCTTCACGGCTGCCGCGGAAACGGTGCTGTCGGCCCTCATTGCCGCCGACGGCGTGCTTCGGTAAGTGCGGGCGGGCCGGGCTGGCGGGACAGGTGGAACTGTCGGTCCCGGTCCGCCCCCACTTCACTTGCGTGGACTGCCGCTGAATCAGTAGCGCTCGGCGTCCGACTTCGGCGCCATCGGCCACGGCACGGAGGTCTCGCCGTTCACCGTCGTGCCGCCGCCGGCAATCATCGACGCGAATGCCAGGAACTGGTGCGGGAAGCCGAGCGTCGGCTGCGACACCCTGTCCAGGGCCGCTGCCTGCGCCGGCGTGAGGACGACGTCGAGCGCGGCAAGGTTGTCCTCGAGCTGCTTCATCGTCCGTGCGCCGATGATGGTGGAGGTGACGCCGGGTCGCTGCTGCACCCAGGCGATCGCCACGGTCGCGGGCGACACCCGCAGCTCGCCGCCAATCCGGATCAGCTCGTCGATGATCGTGTAGGAGCGCTCGTTCAGGAAGGCGGTCACCCGCTCGCCCCGGTCGGCTTTCTGCGTGCCCGCGTTCGCGCGCGTGTACTTCCCGGACAGGGCGCCGCCGCGGAGCGGCGACCAGGGCGTCACGCCGAGCCCGAACTCGCGGGCCATGGGCAGCAGGTCCCCCTCGATCGTGCGCTCGATCAGCGAGTATTCGACCTGCAGCGCGACGAACGGCGTCCACGCCTTCCACTCCGCGAGCATCTGCGCCTGGGTCACCTTCCAGGCCGGCGTGTCCGACACGCCGATGTAGCGGACCTTGCCGGCCCGCACCAGGTCATCGAGCGCCCGCATCGTCTCGTCGATGGGCGTGTGCCGATCCCAGGCGTGCATCCAGTAGAGGTCGATGTAGTCGGTGCGCAGGCGGCGGAGCGACTGCTCACACGAGGCGACAATCGTCTTGCGTGACGTGCCGCCGCCGTTGGGGTCGCCCGGATAGAGATTGGTGAAGAACTTCGTCGCGATGACGAGGCGATCGCGGCGGCTGCGGTCGTGCGCGATGAAGTCCCCGATGATCACCTCGGAGTGCCCGCGGGTGTAGCCGTTCGCCGTGTCGATGAAATTGCCGCCCCGTTCGAGGTAGCGCGCGATGATGGCCTCGGACTCCTGCACGGACGAGCCCCAGCCCCAGTCCTCGCCGAAGGTCATCGCACCGAGGCAGAAGGGGCTGACCCGCAGGCCCGAGCGGCCCAGGGTGACGTAGTGGGTAAGTGGCATGGGAAACCTCAGAAGCGATGGGTGTAGAGCACCTTCGACGCGATGCGGCGGTCGAGCGTGACGAAGCGTGACAGGGCTGGATCATCCAGCCAGTTGTGGGTGTAGACGACGTAGATGTCGCTGCCGGGCCGCAGAATCCAGCGGTAGCGCGACTGCCAGCCCAGGACGCCGCTGACCGAGTCGTACTGGAAGTTGTTCACCAGCGCCATCCAGGGGCTGAACTGCGTCTCGGCCACGAGGCGGTAGAGCCGGGTCGTGAACGCACCCTCCCGCAGGACGATGCGGTTCAGCTCGGTGGAGGTGTAGATGATGAGGCCGGGTCGCAGGCGAAGCGTGAGGTTGAGGGCGGCGGTGCGCTTGGTGCCGGAGTAGAAGCCGCCGCTCTCGAGCGTGGTGTTGATGGCCACCACGCGGCGGTTCGCGGTCTGCGCGCGGACGGTCACGAAGTTGGTGGTGTACTCGGCGCCGAGCGGCAGCGTGATGCCGCGGCTGGGCGTGAATGGGGCGTCGAGCCGTTCACGGTTGTTCGAGACCGTGACGTTGAACGAGTCCTGCGACTGGAACTGCACGTCGAACACCTTCAGCTCGACGATGCGCTGGAGCAGGTCGTTCGAGAGATCGGTCTGGACGTCGAGCCCGGCGCTGTAGGCGTAGCGCCGGACGATGCGGTTGGCGCGCGGTCGTGGCCCGAATTCCACGCTCGGCTGGTAGCGCCGGTAGCCCCGGCGCGTGACGAACCCGATGGCGGGGTCGAAGCCGCGGTCGACCTGGCGCGACGCCATCTGGATGTTCCACCGGTCGTTCGGCAGGCCCGCCGTGAACCCGAACGAGTGGCCATCGTCGCCCGTCGGGTTGTCGGCGTGCAGGAAGTAGCCGGTGGCTTCGAGGTTCTGGTTGCCGCGGAAGCGGTTCGTGGCGAGCCGGAAGTCGAGGCCCGCGGTCTGCCGCGTGGACGCGGCATCGCCGTGTGGATCGCGGCGGGTGTAGATGCCGCCCACGTAGGACTGCGCGAGGACCCGGCGTCGCACGCGGCCCACGGTGAACTCCTCGCCGATGGTGCCGTTGTCGTCGCCGGTGCGGACGTGCAGGAAGCCCACGTCCTGGCGACCCATCTGTCCGGTGAGCTTGCCGCCGTAGTTGATGGTCTGCGGTGTGCCGGCCGCCGTGAGGCCGATGCGGCGGCTGAAGAACGGGTTGACGATCAGGTCTCCGCTGAGCGGGCTGCCGAACGCGAAGTAGGGGGCGCCGTCCAGGAAGAAGTCGCGCTTCTCCGGGAAGAAGAGCGAGAACCGCGTGAGGTTCACCTGGCGCTGGTCCACCTCGGTCTGCGCGAAGTCGGTGTTCACCGTCAGGACGCTGCGGAGGCTGGAGGTGGGGCTGTAGAACACGTCGACGCCGCCCTCCGCGCTGGTCTTCGTCGACGCCGGGCTGCGTCCCGGGAACGACTCGGCGAATGCCAGCCCGTACGGCTTGACGTCGAGGCCCAGTCCCTGCGTGACGTTCCGGATGCCGGTGACCCGGCCGGCGTTGGCCATGCGGCGGAGGCCCTGGTTGCGGGCCCAGCCCATCCAGACGCTGTCCTCGTTCTTGCGCCTGACCGTGCGCTGGAAGTTGATTCCCCACTGATCGTTGTCGGGGTTGAAGTTCAGGGAGCGGAACGGAATCTCGATCTCGATCGACCAGCCGAGCTCGTTGCGGCTCACCTGCGCATTCCAGATGCCGTCCCACTGGCGGTTGTCGATGCCCCCGCCCATCAGCGAGTCGCCCATCAGGCCCGAGGGGTTCATCTCGAAGAAGTAGCCCGACTGCGCGTCGAGGAAGGTGTCGATGGTCCACATGAAGCGGTCGTCGGACGAGAGGAACTCGTCGCGGCGCCGCTGGTAGCCGATCCACCGATCCGGCTCCGAGTCGCGGCAGAGCACACCCATGTAGAACGCACGGCTGCTGAACGCGATGCGGACCTCGGTCTGCTCGGTCGCGGGCTGGCCGTTCGCGGGATCGACCTGCACGAAGTCGGTGGCCGGGACGGCTGTCTTCCAGAACTCTTCGTTGAGCCGGCCGTCGAGGATGACCTTCTGCGACTCGTCGAGGCGGATGGCCTGAACGCTCCGGCGTTCGGGCGGCGACGTCTGGGCGGTGACAGGCAGGGGATACAGGGTCGCGGCCGCAAGGGCGAACGCGGCCAGGGAGCGATGACAGCGCATCAGGATCCGGTTGTCAGGGGGAGACCGGCCTGTTCCCACGCAGCGATGCCACCCGCCAGCTCGCGCACCTCGAACCCCTTCGACTGGAGCAGGGAGGCCGCGATGGACGATCGGTAGCCGCCGGCACAGTGCACCAGCAGCGGGCGATCGGTCGGCAGGGAGTCGGTCTCCCTGGCCAGGCGGCTGAGCGGCACGCCGCGGCTGCCGGCGATCAGCCCGGTGGCGCGTTCTCCCGGCGTGCGGACGTCCACCACCACGACCTCGCCCGCGTCGATGGCGGCCTTCGCCACCTCGGGGCTCAGGCGGGTCGTGGACCGCGTCAGGTCCGGACGATGCTCGAGCGCCAGCATGCCGCCGTCGAGGTATCCGGCCACGTTGTCGAAGCCGATGCGGCCAAGCCGGGTTTCCGACTCGCGCTCGGCTCCGCGAGAGCAGATGACGACGATGGGCGTGGTCGGGATGAGCACGGTACCGGCCCAGGTGGCGTACTGCCCGCCGAGCCCCACGTTGAGGCTGCCGGAGAGGTGGGCGGCGGCGTAGTCGGCCGGATCGCGGGTGTCGAGCACCTGCGCGCCATCGCGCTGCAGCGCGAGGACCGCGTCGAGTGTGAGGGGGCGCAGCTCGCGGGCAATGGTGTCGTCGAGCGTGGCGCGCTCGCGCGAGTTCAGCACCGCGTCATACCCGAAGTATTCCGGGGCATCGGGCTGATCGGCCGTGACCATGGCGACGAACGCGTCCTCGGTCATGGGCTTCAGCGCGTAGTTCACCTGCCGCTGTTCGCCAATCGTGGAGAAGCGCTCGGTGCCCAGGGCACGCCCGCAGAGCGAGCCGGCGCCGTGCGCCGGGAACACCAGGCTGGCATCCGGCAGGGCCAGGAGCTTCGTGTGGAGCGACGTGTACAGGAGGCGCGCCAGCGCGTCCGCCGTCCAGCCCAGGAGGCCGTGCAGGTCCGGCCGTCCCACGTCGCCGACGAACAGCGTGTCGCCCGTGAGCACCGCGTGCGGTTCGGTCGCACTCTTCGCACGGTCGAAGACCAGGAGGCAGATCGACTCCGGCGTGTGCCCGAGATCGATGATCGTACCGTCCGAGAGCGGAGAGGCTTCGTACTCCGTTCTGGCCGCCGCGCCAACGTGGATGCGTGCCCCGGCGCGGTCACGCAGTTCCAGGTGTCCGGCGATGAAGTCGGCGTGCAGGTGCGTCAGGATGACGTGCTCGATGCGGAGGTTGTGCTCGCTGGCAAAGGCGAGGTATTCGTCGATGTCACGCTGCGGGTCGACGACGGCCGCCGCCCCGGAAACCTCGTCGGCCACGATATACGACGCGTGCGCCAGGCACTTCAGATAGAACTGTTGGAGAATCATGGTGTGTTGGCCGGGAATGAAATCTTAACGCGAAGCGCCCTCACCCGATGAACACGCTGGCACACGGCCTTTCGTTCGCAGACCTGGAGTTCCAGGGGCTCCCCCGGATTGTCGCCACGGCCGTCGCCCAGGGGCGGGACGGGCTGGCCATCATCGACCCGGGGCCATCGAGCACGCTGCCGGTCCTGCGGCGGCACCTGGCAGCCCTGGGTGCGTCGGTGGGCGACATCACCACGCTCCTCATCACGCACATCCACCTGGACCACGCCGGTGCCACCGGCACCCTGCTCAGGGAGAATCCCCGCATCCGTGTGGTGGTGCACGAGGTCGGCGCGCCGCACATGGTCGACCCCTCCAGGCTGCTGGCCAGTGCCGGCCGGCTCTACGGCGCGGACATGGAACGGCTGTGGGGAGCGGTGCAACCCGTGCCCGCTTCCTCGATCACCACGGTGGTGGGCGGTGAGGGGCTGACCGTCGGCGGGCGTCCCTGGCTCGTGGCATACACGCCGGGGCACGCCTCGCATCACGTCAGCTACTTCTCGCCGGAGTCGGGCATCGCGTTCGTCGGGGACACGGGCGGTGTGCAGGTGCGGCCTGGCGGTTTCGTGCTGCCGCCCACCCCGCCGCCCGACATCGACCTCGCGCAGTGGACCGCGAGCCTCACCCGGATTGCGGCGTGGCACCCGCAGTCGCTCTTCATGACGCACTTCGGTCCAACCCACGCGGTGGATGCGCACCTGGCCGAACTGCAGGATCACCTGCAGCTGGTCGAGCGGCTCGCGCGGCAGGCGCTCGTCACCTCGGAAGAGGAGCCGGCTCGCGAGGCGTGGTTCGTGGCCGAGGTCCGGCGCGAACTGGCGCGGCGCATGGGCGAGGCCGACCTGCGTGCCTACGACGTGGCTGGCCGCTTCGACCTGAACTGGCGGGGCATGGTGCGGTTCCTCACCCGCCGTCGGTGAGCGGCGCGTGAGGGGCGTCCACCCTGCGCGTGTGCGCCGGGCGGACGCAGAGAGGGTGCAGAACGGGGATCAGACAGTCACGACGGGTGGTTCCGAGGAGAGCGAGGCGGAGGCAACGAGATCGAACGGCGCCTGCCTGGCGTGGTCGCCCTTGGCGCGGCGTCGGGGGTCGACGAGCAGCCGGAGGGCAAGCCCCTGGCGTCCCCCGGCGCGGGTGGGCGGCACGATTCGGTAGACGGCTGAGAGCAGGCGCCCCTGACGGAGCGAGTCGGGCAGCCCTTCCATGTCGCGCAGGTCGCGTTCGAGCTGGAACTGGACGAGACGGAAGCGGGTAATCGAGATCGGCGAGAGGCACTCGACGAATACGCCGAACTCGCTCACATCCTTCGTGACCACGCTCGCCGAGCGCTGCCCGCCGCGCGCATCCTTCCAGGTCAGGCGTGCGGCAAGCACGACGTTCAGTCGGTCGGTAGTGCGTCGGTTCGTGACGGGACGTGTCACGGGCTCGGCCCAGGCTGCTTTCACGTAGGTCTCCGGAGACTCGGGGTGACGTCCGCCACCAGGCGGAACGGTTTCCCTGTCGAACAATCAAGTTCCGGACCTTTTCGTGCGCTCCCGCGAGATATTGAGTATCCAGCGGCTGCAAGTGCCTGCAATAGTGGTCGTTATCTGGTCAGAGGACGACTCGGCGGTAGGGTGGAATTCGTCCCAGGCGTGGATACGAGGTATCCGACGAACGTTGTAGATGGATACCTTGTAATCAGGCCGTCTCCATGACACCAGGCTCAGGCCTGCCGTCCAGGCCGAGGCGACGCAGCTTCAGGTAGAGGCCCCGTCTGGTCAGGCCCAGGATCCGTGCTGCCTCCGAGATGTTGCCGGCTGCCGACATCAAGGCGTCCTGGATGAACTCGCGTTCCACCTGTTCGATGGCGCCGGCGAGCGTCTGTCCCTGTGGACGGGGGCGGCGCGTGGCCTGGGCGGTGGTGGTCGCCGGCAGCACCGGTGTCTCAGGCACCCGCGTGGCCACGATTTCGGGCGACACGGACGACGGGTCGACCGGGTGGCCAGGGGCGCTCATGGCCACGATCCGGTGGATCTCGTTCTTGAGCTGGCGCACGTTGCCCGGCCACCAGTACTCCGCGAAGAGGTCCAGGACCTCCGTGCTGAGCGTCACGTCCGGCTTGTTGAGCCGTTCGGCGGCTTCGCGCAGGAACAGCGTCGCCAGGTGGGGAATCTCCTCGCGCCGTTCGCGGAGCGGGGGCACGTGGATCCTGATCACGCCGAGGCGGTAGTAGAGGTCTTCCCGGAACCTCCCTTCCGTCACCCGCTGCTCGAGGTCTGCGTTGGTGGCGGCGATGACCCGTACGTCCACCCTGATGGGGCGCGAGTCGCCGACCGGCATGATCTCCGACTGCTCGAGGAAGCGCAGCAGCTTCGGCTGCACGTCCAGCGGCAGGTCGCCGATCTCGTCGAGGAACAGCGTGCCGCCCACTGCGGAGCGGATGAGACCGGGCTGGTCCGACACCGCGCCCGTGAACGCCCCGCGCCGGTGGCCGAACAGCTGGCTGTCGGCCAGGTCACGCCCGGTGGTCGTGCAGTTGTACGGCAGGAAGAGCGCCTCGCTGCGGTGTGAACCCTGGTGGATCGCGCGCGCCACCAGCTCCTTGCCGGTGCCGCTCTCTCCCGTGATCAGCACCGTGAGGTCGTTCCCCTGCAGCCGCTGGATCTGGTCGACGACACGGTTCATCGCGACGCTGGCGCACAGGAATCCGGGCAGCACCGTATCCAGCGTGCGGTCGGCACTCGGACCCGGCGGTGCCGCCGAGCGGTCGCGCGCCGTGCACAACGCGAAGCCCTGGCGGGCCACGGCGGCCAGCATCCGCAGCCTGCGGACGATCGGATACCCCAGCGGATGCTTCGCGACCACGGCGATGGTGCGCAGGCCTTCCGGCTGGCGACCGAGCGGGTCGACAAAGGCGTTGGGCTGCCGTTCGAGCGTACCGTCCAGCGCCGCCAGCGCGTGCGCGCGCGCCGCCTGGGCATCACACCCGAGCGACTCCACGATCCGCACGCCAGACGGCGAGTTCACGAACAGGACCGCCGCCGTGCCGTCGCTGGCCTCGAGCATCGTGGCCACCGTCTCACGGTCCAGCAGTTCCGGGAGTTCCGCGGCCTCCACCACCCGCCGCACCAGCGCATCGTCGGCGTCCGGCTGGGCAATGATGTCCTCGCCGGTGCCGACGCTGCTGAGCAGCCGACGCGCCGCCTCGGTGTCGAAGATGTCGCGCGTGGCACGCAGCCGCTGGAACACGGCCGCGGCGGAATCCAGGTGGCGCTGCGCCATCGTCCGGGCCCCGGCGCGCGCGACGAGGCGGCCCATGGCGAGGCGGCTCTGTGCCGCGAGGTAGCGCTCGCCGAGCAGGTCGAGCAGCGTCGCGCTCTGGGCGTAGTCGTGATAGGCCTCCGAGGCACGGCCGCGCTGTTCGTGCAGCGTGCCGCGCAGGCGGAGGTACTCGGCCCAGGTCGCGGGCGCGCTGCGGGGCTCGAGCTGGTTGGCGGCCTGCTTCAGGCGCGACTCCGCGGCGTCGAGGTTGCCGCCGAGGGCCAGGGCCTCGCCTGCGATCAGCGTGGCCTGGAGTGCATCGAACGTGGGGGCACCGGCCGCGATCGTCTCGTCCGCCATGGCGACGGCTTCATCGAGCGACCCGCCGCGCAGGGCGAGGCGGGCGAGCAGCACGCGCACCGACCAGTCGTACCAGTGGCTGGTCTGGCGGCCGTATGCCCCGTAGGTGTCGCGTGCGCGCTCGAGGCAGTTGCGCGAGGCGGCGTAGTCGCCTTGGATCAGGTGAATCTGCGCAAGCGAATCGTAGACGGCACCCGCCGTTTCGGCGAACTGGATGGGGCTGCGCACCGCGAGCGCGCGGTGCAGCACCTCTTCCGCCCGGACGAGGTCGCCCAGGCGAATGCAGATCTGCCCCAGCGTCGCCAGGGCGACGGCCAGCCCGTGGCCGGAACCATGCGCCTCGTGGAGCGCGACCGAGCGTTCCGCGAGTGTCAGCGCCTGCTCGTAGCGATGCTCGAAGGTGAGGACGTTGGCCTGGTTGCCCACCACCATCGCCACCACGTCATCAGCCTGGACCGTGGCTGCCAGCCGCTCGGCCTGCTTCAGCGCGCCCATGGCTTCCACGTAGCGGCCGAGCTGCGCCAGGAGGATGCTGGAGAGCGAATGGACCACCGCGAGGTGACGACGGTCTCCTGCCGCGTGCAGCGCCGATGACGCCTTCGTCAGGTGCTCGCGGATGATGGCGGTGTCGCCGACCTGTCCGTAGCACTTGGCCAGCTCCATGTGCGCAAGGCCGATCGCCCTCGAGTCGTGGGCCGACTCCGCGTGCTTCAGCGCACGCCCCTGGAGTGCGATGGCGCGCGACTGGTCGCCCCGCACCGAGGCGATGCGGCCGTGCAGCCGCCAGAGCGTGGAGAGCCGCGCGGGCGAGATGGTGTCGCGGAACGTGTCCGGTGTGCGCCCGAGGACGGCGGCCGCCTGATCGACGTCGTCCTGGAGCAGCCATCCTTCCGCCAGCGCGGAGCGGACCGCCAGGTCGTCCTCGCGGGAGAGGACGGCCGAGCGCAGGAGCGGCGCCAGGATCTGGACCGCCTCCGGCCCACGGCCCCGTTCGAGTGCGCCGCCCGCGCGCGCGAGCAGTGCGTGCAGGGAAGGTGAAGACACCGGAGGCGAGAGTATACCGCCTGGCTCCGACCGGGGCCGTCAGGCAGCCGTCAGCCGCTCCAGGGCGCGCCGGAGCAGCGCGGCATCGGGCCTCGGCAGGTGGACGTGGAGGGCGCGCCGCCCGGTCGAGTCGAGCGAATTGAAGTCGCCGAGCGCCTGCGCGAGTTCGAGCGTGCCGAACGTGAAGGGCTGCCCGGGGATGTCGACGTCCCTCGCGGGCGCATCCGTGATCAGCACGAAGACGCCGTTGTTCGCACCGCCCTTGTGCAGCTGTCCGGTGGAGTGGAGGTACCGCGGACCGTAGCCGAACATCGTGGCCGCGTGCGTACGGCCGCGGACGGCCGTGCGGAAGTCGGCCATTGCCCCGGCAAGCGCGGGATCGGGACCGAGATACGCCAGGATGCCCACGTAGTCGCCCGGACCGACCAGCGAGAGCAGCCCCTCGGGTGCCGCGCCGCCGAGGGCGGTGCGCGCCGCGGTGCTCAGCGTGAACGTGGTGCCGTCGTCGAGGGTACGGTCCGGGGGCGCCACCGGAAGTCGGCCCTCGGTCCGGTGAACCGCGAGCAACGCGTTGGTCGCATCCTTGGCCGTCTGCACGTTCGGCTCGTCGAAGGGGTTCACGCCGAGCAGCGCCCCGGCCACCGCGGTGGCGATCTCCCACCGCATGAACTCGGCGCCGAGCGCGGCGGGTTCGGCGAACTCGAGGGTCAGGGTCGGTGCATCCGCCAGGCGCGACATCGCGGTGTCGGTCGCCTGCTCTGCGGCATCGCCGGCGGCCCTCAGCCGCACGTAGATCCGGTCGGCCCCTCCGTCGCCGGAGGCCGGCACGGGCTCGCCGGCAATCGGCACGACGCCGACCCCCTGCTTGCCGGTGCTCTCGGCGACGAGCTGTTCGACCCAGAGGCCGAAGGTGTCGAGTGACGGCGGGAGGACCAGCGTGGCCTTGTCGCGGCCGGCGCGTGCACCCGCCCCGAGCAGCAGCCCCAGGCCCACGGCCGGGTTCCCGGCGGCATTGGCTGTGTCCCGGGCTTCGTCCAGCATGGCCAGGCCGTGCCGGACCAGCCCCTCGATGTCCTGGCCCATCAGCGCGGCAGGCACGAGGCCGAAGAACGACAGCGCCGAGAAGCGTCCGCCGATGTCCGCCGGGTTCACGAATGTGTCGCGGAACCCTTCGGCCTGGGCGCGGGCGTGAAGCGCGGTCCCGGGGTCGGTGATCGCCACGAAGTGATCGCCCCAGCGCGGGACGCCGGCGTCCTGCAGCACACGGATGAAGTGTGCGGCCAGGGAGTTCGGCTCGATCGTCGTGCCCGACTTGCTGGCCAGCACGTAGAGCGTACGGGCCGGGTCGGTGGCGACGGCCAGGACGGCCGCGGGATCGGTGGAGTCCAGCATGTGGAACCGGGGCGCCCCCGGTGCAATGCCAAGCACGGCCCGCAGCACTTCGGGCGCGAGGCTCGAACCGCCCATGCCGAGCAGCACCACGTCGGTGAAGTGGTCGTTCCGGACCCCGTCCGCGAACGCCCGCAGCCGGGCCAGTGACGCAGCCATCAGCTCGGGTGACGAGAGCCAGCCGAGCCGGTTTGCGATCTTCTCCTGCACGGCCGCATCGGTGCTCCACGTCGTGGTGTCCTTCCGGAACAGTCCGGCGCCGGCGCGCGCCGCCGCCTCTGCGTGGGAGGCCAGGACGCCGGCAAGGGGGCCTGGTGCAAGGTGGAAACCTGAGCGGAAGGCGGTCGGGGACATGACGGTAGAATACCGTATGGCCCGCGGGTTCGAGAGCAAGGACGTCGAGTACCAGCAGGCCGAGCGGGAGCGTGCCAGGCGCGACGTGCAACGGCCGGGCGCGACGCCGGAGCAGCAGTTGGCGGAGAACCGGAGGGCCACCATCCGGCTCTCGCTCACGCGCCTCCGGGCCGACCTCGAACGCGCGCGGGTGCCCGCGCACCGTGCGATGCTGGAACAGGCGATTGCAACGCTCGATGCCGAACTGGCGTCTCTCTCTTGACCCCATGATGCAGGTCCGACTCCTCCTCGCTGCCGTGCTCGGTGTGTCGATCGCCGCCTGTGGAGGCTCCGAGGCTCCGGAACCTGCCGCCGCCCGCCCGGCTGCGAGCCCCACCGCCGAGGCACCTGCAGCCAACAGCACCGCCGACGTCCGCCCCCGCGTGGTGTTCCTCGGCGATAGCCTGACGGCCGGCCTCGGCCTCGATCAAAACGAGGCGTATCCCTCGCTCATCCAGCGGCGGATCGACGCCGAGGGGCTTGGCTACCGGGTGGTGAATGCAGGCGTGTCCGGCGATACGTCGGCCGGCGGCCTGAGCCGGCTGGACTGGGCGCTCGAGGGCGACGTCCGTGTGCTCGTCGTGGCGCTCGGAGGCAATGACGGCCTGCGGGGCCTGCCGCCGGCGGAGCTCCAGAAGAACCTCGCCACGATCGTCGAGCGTGCCCAGGCGAAGAAGATCGCGGTGATCCTGGCCGGCATGGAGGCACCGCCGAACTTCGGGCAGGACTACACCGTCTCGTTCAGGAAGGTCTATCCGGACGTGGCCGGACAATTCGGCGTGCCCCTCATCCCGTTCCTGCTGCAGGGCGTGGCAGGCGTGGAGGGGCTCAACCAGCGCGACGGAATTCACCCGACGGCGGAAGGCGCGCGCACGGTGGCCGACAACGTGTGGACAGTGCTGCGCCCGGCGCTCAGGCAAACATGATCGAACTCCGCGCGGTCTCGAAGACAGTGCAGAGCGGCTCCGAACCGCTCACCATCCTGCATCCCCTCACCACGACCATTCCGCGCGGGCAGTTCGTTGCGATCGTCGGGCCCTCGGGCAGCGGCAAGTCGACGCTGCTCGGCCTGCTGGCCGGCCTCGATGCCCCGAGTTCCGGCTCGGTCGTGATCGACGGCGTGGACATCACGGCCCTCGGGGAGGACGATCTGGCGAAGCTCCGGGGTGAGAAGATCGGCTTCGTCTTCCAGTTCTTCCACCTGATTCCCTCGCTCACGGCCTACGAGAATGTGGCCGTGCCGATGGAGATTCGCGGCACCCCGAACCCCGGCGCGCGCGCCCGGGCGCTCCTCGAGGAGGTGGGCCTCACGGGCCGCGCCCACCACTATCCCTCGCAACTCTCGGGCGGCGAGCAGCAGCGCGTGGCGCTGGCGCGGGCGCTGGCCAACGACCCCCCCATCCTCCTCGCGGACGAACCCACCGGCAACCTGGATACGAAGAACGGGCACCACATCATGGACCTGCTGCGCAGCATCCATCAGTCGCGCCAGACGACGCTGATCCTCGTCACGCACGACCAGGAACTCGCGGCGATGGCCGATGTGCGCATCTCGCTGCGCGACGGCCGGGTGGTCTGATGTTCGTCCTGCGCATGGCGCTTCGCGAGACCCGCGCCTCCTGGCGCCGGCTCCTCTTCTTCTTCGTCTGCATCGCGGTCGGCGTCGCCGCCATCGTGGCCTTGCGGTCGGTCATCCAGAGCGTGCGGGCCGTCTTCGGCAGCGAGGCCAAGTCGCTCATCGCCGCCGACGTGCTGATCTCCACCAACCGGCCATGGACACCGGAGACCCGGGCGACCATTGAGCGCCGCCTCGGGGAGTACGGTGCCCTCGCATCCTCCGAGTCGGTCGAAACGCCGACGATGATCCGCCCGGCCGACAGCGGGCGCGACGTGGCCCGCATGTCGGAACTGCGCGCGGTCCAGCCCGGGTTCCCGCTCTACGGCACGCTCACGCTGCAGGGGGGCGCCACCTACTCGCACGACCTCCTCAAGGGGCGCGGCGTGCTGGTGCGGCCGGAACTGCTCACCGCGCTCGGCGTGCAGGTGGGCGACCGGATCACGATCGGCCAGGTGCCGTTCACCATCCGCGGCGTCATCCAGGACGAGCCGGGCCGTCGCGTCGGCGACTTCAGCCTCGGTCCGCGCGTGCTGATCGACTTCGCAGACCTGGCCGATACCGGCCTGCTCACGTTCGGCAGCCGCGCCCGCAGTGTCATCCTGGTGAAGCTGCCGGACCCGCAGGTCGAGCCGCTCGTCACGAGGCTGAAGGCCGACTTCAAGGACACCTTCGTCAACGCCCGCTCCTACCGGGCCCAGGACGACGAGATCGGGCGAGACTTCGACAGGGCCGAGAACTACCTGAGCATGGTCGGCCTCGTCATCGTCATCCTCGGCGGCATCGCCGTGTCGAGCGTGACGCGCGTGTTCGTGCTGCAGAAGATGCACAGCATCGCCGTGCTGAAGTGCACGGGGGCGACCAGCGGCCAGATCATGGCCATCTACATGCTGCAGGTGATGGCGCTCGGCCTGGCGGGCAGCCTGCTGGGCGTGGGGCTTGCGCGGGCCGCCGTCGCGGCGATTCCCCACTTCGTCGACACCGCGTCGACCGCCACGTCGATGCTGGCCGACGTGCAGTACGGCGTCACCTGGAGCGCGGCCGCGCAGGGGCTTGGCATCGGTGTCCTCGTGTCGCTGCTGTTCTCGGTGGTCCCGCTCCTGAGGGTCCGCGCGGTGAAGCCCTCGCTGCTGCTGCGCGACGAGAGCGCCAGCAACCCCGGCACCGACTGGGTCCGCGTCGGGGCCTTCGCGCTGGTCACGGCTGGCCTGGTCGCCGTCACCGCCTGGCAGGCGGCCTCCCTCAAGGTGGGGCTGATCGTCTGTGCCGGGTTCGCGGGGCTTGCGCTGATCCTGATGCTGGCCGGGCGGCTGCTCGTCCAGCTGGTGGCGCCGCTGGCGAACACGCCGTCGTTCCCCCTGCGGCACGCCGTGCTCCACCTGTCGAGGCCCGGCAATCAGACGCGCGTCATCCTGCTGGCCGTGGGCCTCGGCGCGTTCTTCATTGTCGGCGTGCGCAGCCTGCAGTCGGCCCTGCTCGAGCAGTTCTCGATGGAGCTGACCGCCAATGCACCGGACATGTTCCTCATGGACGTGCAGCGCGGGCAGGCGGACGGTGTCAAGGCGTTCCTCGAGGACCCCGCGCGCGGGACCGGTCCGTTCCGCCTCATCCCGGTGCTGCGTGCCCGCGTCACCGGTGTCCAGGGACGGGAAACCAACCTCGAATCGTTCGAGGACGTCCGCGCGCTCGGGTCCCTCGGGCGTGAGTACACGATCACCTACCGGGGCAACCTCGAGGCGAACGAGGAGATCGTCGAGGGACGGTTCTGGAACGGCCCGTCCGCCGACGCCGAAGTGTCGGTGGAGGAAGGGATCAACGAGCGCTTCCGGGTGAACATCGGCGACACGATCCGGTTCGACATCCTCGGGCGCACCGTCAACGCCCGCGTCTCCAGCATCCGCCGGGTGGACTGGAAGGACTCGCGCAACGGCGGCTTCATGTTCGTGTTCAGGCCCGGCGTGCTGGACAATGCCCCGCAGATGTTCATCGCGCCGCTCAAGGGGCCGGAGGACGCGGCGGCCCGCGCCCGCTTCCAGGCGGATCTGGTGTCGCAGTTCCCGAACGTCTCGGTCATCGACTTCCGCGAGATCCTGTTGACGATCCAGGACGTGATGTCGAAGGTGACGCTGGCGATCTCCGTGGTCGGCGGCCTGGTGCTGTTCAGCGGGGCGCTGATCCTCGTCGGCGCCGTGGCGATGACCAAGTTCCAGCGGGTCTACGAGGCAGCCGTGTTCAAGACCCTCGGCGCCAACACGCGCACCATCGCGCGGATGCTGCTGTTCGAGTACGGCGTCCTCGGCCTGCTGTCCGGGGCGGTCGGGTCGCTCGGGGCCGTGGCGCTGTCGTGGGGCGTGAGCCGTTATGCCCTCGACATCCCCTGGCGCCTCTTCTGGGCCGAGCATCTGGGAGGGGTGGTCCTGACCGCGCTGCTGGTGGCGGCCATCGGGGTGCTTTCCAGCCTGGATGTTCTCCGGAACAAGCCGCTGCTGACGCTCCGCGCCGAGTGACGACCCTCTGTTTCTTGGGTTATGATCCTCGTTTACGAGGCCCCCGTTGGGCGACCCATGGTGCAGGAGTCCCAGAGGCGATGGACGTGCAGACTTACAAGGACGCGCTCGTCAGGAAACGGACTGAGATACTGGGGACCGGCGGCATCAAGCCGCTGCAGGCCTCGATGGAGAACAACACGCGCCAGGGTGACATGGCGGACCAGGCCAGCGGAAACAACGAGGTCCACATCGCCCTGAAGCTGAAACAGACGGACGCCAAGATCCTCCAGGCCATCGAGGAGGCGTTGAAGCGCATCGACAAGGGCACGTACGGGATTTGCCGCGATTGCGGCGAGCCGATCGCCCCGGCCCGGCTGAACGCCATCCCCTGGACCCGCGTCTGCATCACGTGCAAGGAGAAGCAGAAGTCGTGACCGAACTGGTGTCGCTCCTGCAAGAGTTCTATCGCGAGAAGTTGACGTCGGTGCTCCGGCACCAGGCCGCCGCCAAGTACGTGGCCCAGTACGATCACAACAACACCTACCAGTACATCATCAACCGCGAGGACACGCAGCTCTCGTGGGTGGGCCGCGCCATCGTGGATCTCGGCGGGGAGGTGCCGCCGAACCAGGCCGAGCCGGACCGCAAGCCCTCGGGCAAGGGGATCTCGGCCGCGTCGCCGCTCTACCAGGAGGATGCCCGCGACGCGGCGGCGTTCGTCGAGCGATGGAAGCCGCGCGTCGAGGCGATGACCAACATCCGCCACCGCAACATGCTCCGCGTCATCCTCGGCGAGGTCCTCGAGGCCCAGCGATTCTTCGAGCAGGCGCTCGCCGGTCGGACCGACCTGCTGGGCAAGCGCACGCCCGGCGTCGGCAAGCTCGAGGGGGAAGTGCTGCAGACCCGCTGGATTGAGTAGGACCCCGACGCTGGTCGCGATTGCCCTGGGCACCAACCTGGGCGATCGCGACGCGCACCTCGACTTCGCCACCGCACGCCTCTCCGCTCTCCTCACCGACCTCCGGGTCTCCAGCCGCCACGACACCACCCCCGTCGACGTCGTCGGCGTGCAGCCCCGCTACCTCAATGCCGCCGCCGTTGGCACCACCACGTTGGATCCGCACGACCTGCTGCGGGAACTGCAGCGCATCGAGGCCGACCGCGGCCGCGAGCGGCCATTCGCCAATGCACCCCGCACGCTGGATGTGGACCTGATTCTCTACGGTCATCTGGTGCTGGACGACGATACGCTATCCGTGCCGCACCCGCGGTTTCGCGAGCGCCGCTTCGTGCTCGAGCCGCTGGCTGAAATCGCGCCCGCGATGATCGATCCCGTGAGCGGCGAGACGGTTGCTGCCCTCGCACTGCTTCTGCAGCGCCCCTAGCCCCTCGCCCCACCTGTCAGCCGCCCGTGGCGCGATCGAGCGGGTTCGCGTCCCGCCTGTGCCGCCTTCCTTGGGAAGGGGCGCGGCGTCGCCGGCTCAGTCGTTCGACCGCGTCATCAGCGGCACGCGACGCATGATGCCGGGCATGTTCGGCATTCGCATCGCCCCCCGGCGCCACTTGGCCAGCACACCGTCGATGGTCCACCAGATGGAGACCAGCACCGTCAGCAGCGAAGCGACAGAAAGGGATACAAGAAAGACAGCTCGCATCGACATCGTCCTCAGGCGGCGGACCGCACCGCCGGGCTGGCCTTGCTCGCCGCCCGGACCTGAACCTTCCGCCGTTCGTTCTTCAGCCAGATCCACAGGCCAGTGAGACCGATGGCCGCCAGCACTCCACCGAGGATGTTGTCCCACCAGATCTCACCGCCACGTCCGAGGAACGTGCCGCCGGTGTGGAGGTCGCGCGCGAGGGCTGTCAGCGAGACCCGCGGGTCGTCGATTGGCGGCAACATCTTCGATGCCATCATCGCCGGCCGCAGCATCTCCCAGGTGACACCGTCGCGACTGATCATCGGGCGCGTGGCGGAGAGTTCCGTGCGGCCGCCGGCGACGGCGACGACGGTTCCGTCTGCCTGGGTCGCGAGCGTATGCAGCCGGCCACGGACACCGACCTGCCACTCACCATTCACGAGCGACCAGACCCCATTGACCGTCCCGACAATCGGGGTCGCGGCCGGGCCACCCACAATCGCGATGACGCGCTGTCCGGCGAAATGCGGAACAGGTGTGAGCACCTTGTTCGTCATTGTCCACAGACCGTCGTCCGTCCCGATCCAGAAGGTGGTGCTGGCGTCGCGGTAGAACGACGTCACCTGCCGTTGGGAGGCGTTTGCGTAGCCGGGTACGAACTTCGCGGGTACCGTCAGCCTCATGATGTCGGGACCTCGGAACCCCAGCACCATGCCCGTGACCGCGATCAGGGTCATCGGCACGGCCAGCGCAATGCCGATCCACGTGTGTACCTTGCGCGCGGTTACCTTGGCGAACACACCGTTCATCTCTCGTACTCCGTGCTAGAAGGTCAGCGTGAGATCGGCGCCGAGGACGCGACCCACATCGGGAAAGCCGGCCACCGACTGGTAGCGGACGTCGCCGAGGTTCCGTCCGTACGCAGTCGCCCTGTAGGCCTTGCCGCCGAGGACGAAGCTCCGGCCCAGGCTGGCATCGACACGGGTGTAGTCGCCGAGCGGGTAGTAGGCTGTATCGGCACCACCCGCGGGCCTTCGCCCTTCGAAGGAAGACACCCGCTTGACCGACACCGTGGCGCTGAACAGCTGCCATCCCTGCGTCAGGCTCAGGTCAAGGACGTTTCGAGGCGTGGTGCGTTGGACCAGGTTGGCCGAGTCCTCGAGCGTGGTCATTCGCGTGTATCCGGCGCGGTAGCGCCCCTGGGCGGGCCACCCGCCCTCGATCACGAACTCGAGCCCTTCCCGGGTGGTGTCCGACTGCGTGTAGCACGGTTGCAGGCTGGTCGCCGGCGCGCCCGCACCCGTCGTCGGGACGGCCGCCGTCGAGCACACAGCGAGCGCGCCGTTGTTGCGCGTATATGTGTAGCCAGAGATGCTCTTCTCGTTCTGAACGCCACGGTGGAACGCGGTCGCCATGGCGGTCACCATGGCACCGAGCCGACTCTCGACGCCCGCTTCCCACTTGGTCTGGGTCTCGGGTTCGAGCGCGACGCCGGGAACCGCGTTGATGTTGCTGTCGGACTGACGGTTGCGGCCCACACGTCCCAACAGTGACAGCCGCTGCGAGATTTGCGCATGGGCGCCGGCCGTGAAGAACACGGCCGGTGCGAGAGTGCGATTGGTGACGAGTGGCAACGGCTGTGGCGGTTGGGCGCCCCCAGTGAAATAGTCGACCCCATTGAGGATGCGTACCTGGTCGCGACGGACGCTGCCGTCCATGGCAACACGGTTGCGAAGCAGCGAACGCTCCACCTGGGCGAAGAGACCCGTGATTCGCTCCCGCCGCTCGATCCCTTCGTACGAGTTCTGCCCCGTGGGCGTGTGCCACCGCATCACGTCGCCGCCGGTCGACAACCGGAAGCCGGACAGGTCAGCCACATGCCGGACGTTGATGTGGGTGGTGCGGTTCTCGTTGAGCAGGCCGCCGTCCTCGAAGTTGAGGTTCGCGAGACTTCCCGCTCCGTTGAGCTTCTGGTGCGACCGGTTGTGCGACACCGCAAACAACGTGGTCTGCCGGCGCGACCACACCAGGTTGCCGGCGGCCACCAGCATGTCGGTTCGGGACGGCCTCATCTCCCAGTTGTCCGCTGCGCCGGCCGACGCCACGAGCGCGGAGTTCGGTACCTGGAAGCGAGAGTGGTCGTGGAACCAGGTCGCATCGACATTGAAGAACCCCTGCGACACGCCAGCCTTGAGCAGGGCGCTCGTCGAGTGCCTGGCGACGTTGTAGGCGTGACCGTTCGAGAGTCGGCCGCCCGGACCAGCCGTATCGAACACGGAGGCGGTTGCGGAGACATATCCCAGCGACCGGGCCCCAGTGGCGCGAGGTGTGCCGAAGGTCGTCCCTGCAAGCACATTGGCGGCGGGCGTCTGGTTCGACTCGAACGCGAGGCGGACGGACCCGTTGCTACGTTGCGCGCGGCGCGTCCGGATGACGATGAACCCGTCGGTTGGCGAACCCGAGGGATTGGAGAAGCCGACCATTGGCGCCAGCGTCAGGGAGCTCGAACCTCGAATCACCTCCATCTGCTCGATCGCGTTGACGGGCAATGCCGGCAGAATGCGGCCGGCCACCTGCGACGGCAGGTACGCGCCGTCGACAATCCAGACGAGGTTGCTGTCGCCACGGATGCGCGCCCCACTGAACCCCTTCTTCCCTGAACTGGTGGAGAACGCGCCGGTCGTGTTGTTCAACAGGTCGAAGACGGACACCGGTTTGAGCGCCTGAATCTGCGAGGCTGTCAGGACCTGCGAAATGGTGCCTGCGCTGAGCGGAACCCTGTAGGGATTCTGTGGGCTCTGGGGCGCGAGGGCCTGTTCTCGAGGCGCCCCTTCCACCGACACACGCTCGACGAATCGTCCCACGGCGAGAACCACGTCGAGCACTTCGCCTCGGTCGAGCTGCTCGGCGCCGACTTCGAGCACCGCATCGTCGAATGCGTCGTGATGGACGACTACGCGAAACGTCCGGGCAGCCGGCACCCTCATCCGGAAGCCCGTCCCGATCTGTGACCGCCACGGCCACGCGGTCGCCGGCCGGACTCGAGACCTGGATCTCGGCACCCACCAGAACGCCTCCAAGCTCATCGCTCACGCGGCCCCCGAGGACTACGCCGTCGGCTGGCGCCTGCGCAGAGCTTCGACCAACCAGGGCAAGACACAGGCAAATCACCCAGACCGAGCACCGCATCGTATGGACCACGTTCGCAACTCCGGAGGAATCGACATCACACTGACGGCGCGCCACGCCGCGAGCCAGAGGCCATCAGCGGCCCCTGAGAGTCGCCGAGTGCGTCGCAGGTGCGCAATGGTCGAGCAGGCGGTCGGCCGCCTTCGGCAGTGGAATCGAGCTATGACCCGGCCGACGGTCGCCTGCGTGCAGCTAGCGGCGCCCCTCGCCGCTGGCTGCCGCCCCCGTCACCAATGTCGGACCGGCGGAATCGTTGTGGTGGCAGGTACGCACGCAACAACAGGTCGAACCCGGAGGCATGTATGAAGACGATTCAGAGATTCGTGATGGGCGTGGTGATCGGCAGTCTCGGACTCGCGGCCGTCCTGGTGACGACAGGTGCCCCGACGTTCGCGCAGAAGAAGGAGGCCGTGTTCGTCAACCTGACCTCGGACGAACCCGAGCGGGTCACCATGGCCCTCAACTTCTCGACGAAGCTGCTGCAGGGCGGGAACGAAGTGACGGTCTTCCTGAACGTGGACGGCGTTCGCCTTGGCTCCACCAAGGTTGCTGCACTGTCGAGTCAGCGCGGCGAGCTGGCGACGTTCATGAAAGCCGGTGGCAAGGTCGTCATCTGTCCGCACTGCATGCAGGTTCGCGGTGTGGCAGCCGGTGACCTCCTGGCAGGCCTCACCATGGGCGGCGAAGGGGCCGGCCAGCACGCGTTCATGGCGAGCACGCGGTCGATTTCCTACTGACGGGGGCTGAGTGATCCGGACCGGAGCCTCGACGCGCTGGCACGAGCGGCTCGCCACGAACCAGGCAGCCGTGCGAGCCACGCGAGCGGGACCGGCCACGGCAACGACGGGCTTTGGGCATCGCCCTCGGCAAACGACGAAAGATGTGGCCGTCAGCGGCTGCGCGCGGCGAGCGCCTCGAGGGCGTCACTCGTCAGTCGCTGCACGGTCCACTCGGACATCGGCACGGCGCCAATCGCGCGGTAGACGCCCAGAGCGAGTGCGTTCCAGTTCAGCACCGACCACTCCATCCGTCCGCAGCCGCGGTCCACGGCGATCCGGGCGAGGTGGGCCAGCAACTGGCGGCCGAGACCGCGCCGGCGGAAGGCGGGACGCACGAACAGGTCTTCCAGGTAGAGTCCGGGGCGACCGAGGAAGGTGGAGAAGTTGAAGAAGTACAGCGCGAACCCTGCGGGTGTGCCGGCCGCGTCGCGAGCGATGATCGCGTGTGCCACGGCTTCGGGACCGAACAGGGCATCGCCAAGCATGCCCTCCGTCGCCTGCACTTCGTGCGACAGCTGCTCGTAGTCGGCAAGTTCCCGGATCAGGGCAAGCACCAGTGACAGGTCCGTGGGTGTGGCGGGCGCGATGGCGAAGGCGGCGGTCGGCTCGGACATGCCGACAGGGTAGCGTACGGCTGTGCGGCTAGAACGGCACCTCGGCGGGCAGGGCGGCCAGTTCGTCCTCGGCGGTGCGCCGATGCTGCACCGGCCTGTCCGAGACGATCTGTCCGTCGCGGCAGGCAATGACCCGCGTGCCGTACTCCGCGATATCGTGCTCGTGGGTGATGACCAGCACCGTGATGCCGCGCTCCCGGTTCAGGCGCTGGAAGATGCCCATCACCTCGATGCTCGTCCGCGTATCGAGGTTGCCAGTCGGTTCGTCGGCGAGCAGGATCGACGGGCGCGTGATCAGTGCGCGCGCGATGGCGACCCGTTGCTGCTGGCCGCCCGAAAGCTGGTTCGGATGATGATCCGCGCGCTGCCCGAGACCGACCGCCTCGAGCGACTCCAGCGCACGTGCCCGCCGCTCGGACGACCTGATGTTCACGCCGCTGTAGAGCAACGGCAGCTCCACGTTGTCGATCGCGCTGGTGCGGGAGAGCAGGTTGAACCCCTGGAACACGAACCCGATCTTGTTGTTCCGCACTTCGGCCAGCTGGTCCTTCGACATCCGCGAGACATCCTGGCCGTCCAGGAAGTACTCGCCCGACGTGGGCCGGTCCAGGCACCCGAGGATGTGCATCAGCGTGGACTTGCCCGAGCCGGAGGGGCCGGTCACCGACAGGAACTCGCCCTGCGAGACATCGAGCGACACCCCGCGCAGCGCGCGCACCTCCACCTCGCCGACCACGTAGGTCTTCACGAGGTTGCGGATGCTGATGACCGGCCGTGTGTCCGTCATTCGAACCGGAGGGCTTCGATCGGGTCGAGCCGCGCCGCCTTCTGCGCAGGGTAGAAGCCGAAGAAGACGCCGACCGCGGCCGCGAAGCCGAACGCCATCCCCACGGCGTTCGCCGGCACCTTCGCGGGCCACGACATCCAGCGCGACATCCCCTCGGCCAGCCCGAAGCCCAGCGCGATGCCGATGCCGCCCCCAATCAGGCTGAGGGCAATCGCCTCGACGAGGAACTGGAGGAGCACGTCCTTCCCCTTGGCGCCGATGGCCATCCGCAGGCCGATCTCACGCGTCCGTTCCGTGACCGAGACCAGCATGATGTTCATGATCCCGATGCCGCCGACGATGAGGGACACGCCGGCGATGCCGGCCAGCAGCGTCGTCATCGTACCCATGGCCTGCGTGCGCACGTCGGCAATCTCCTCGGCCGTGCGCACCGTGAAGTCGTCATCCTGGCCGGGGACGATGCGGTGGCGCGTGCGGAGGAGGACCGCGATCGCATCAGCCACCGTGGACGTCTCGGCTGCGCTGGCGGCCGAGACGGTGATGTCGCGGATCGAGGTGACCCCCATCAGCTTCTTCATCACCGTGGTGTAGGGGACGAGGATCTGGTCGTCCATGTCCGGTCCCATGCCGCTCTGGCCCTTGGCCGCCATGACACCGACGACCCTGAACGGCTGGTTCCGCACCCGGATGACCTGGCCCACCGGGTCGGCATCCCCGCCGAACAGGGTGTCGCTCACCGTCTTGCCGAGTACGGCCACCTTGGACGCGCTGGTGACATCCTGCGGGCCGAAGAAGGATCCGAAGCGCGTGGGCCACGCCCGAATCAGCGGCAGGTCGACGTCGGTGCCCTGGATGCGGGTGAACCAGTTCTGGTTGCCTGCGATGACCTGGGTCTGGGTCTGCTGCCCGGCCGCCACGTACTGCGCGCCCGGCACCTCGGCGCGGATCGCCTCGGCGTCCTCGACCGTGAGGGTGCTCGAGGTGCCCAGCCCTCCCCGAACGCCGCCACTCGAGAAGTTGCCGGCGTTCACCGTGATCATGTTGGTGCCGGCACCCTTGATCTGGTCCTCGATCATCGCCTGTGCGCCATTGCCCATGGCCACCAGCGTGATGACCGCGGCGACGCCGATGATCATGCCGAGCATGGTGAGGCCCGTGCGCATCTTGTTCCGGCCAAGGGCCTTGAACGCGATGCGGAACGTCATGACAGGGGACATGGGCGATGGGCGGTGCTGAATTGCTGATTGACGAATGCTGATTGCTGACTTGGTTCTGAACTTCTGAGTTCCAGGAACGCTACCGTCCTCGACCGCCGCCGCCGTTGAAGCCTCCGCCGGGGAAGCCCTGGCGCCCGCCCTGCGGGCCGAAGCCGGGGAAGGCGGTCGTTGCCGGCCGGGTCGTCTGTCCAGGCAGGACGACGTTGGTCACCACGTCCGCGCCTTCGCTCAGGTCGCCTTCGATCAACTCGGTGAACTGTCCGTCCGAGATGCCGAGCCGCAGCCGCACGGGCTGCAGCGTGTTGTTGACATACGTCCACACCCGGCCCGGCGACTCGGTGCGCGGCAGCGGCGCGAACAGCGCGTCGATCGTTCCCGGGCTCTGGGCACCCGCGGGTGGACTGGCTGGCGCGGGGCTGTCACGCCGGCCGCGGCCCTGACCAGAGGGCGCATCTGTGCTGCCGGTTGCGCTGTTCCGTTCCCCGACGCCGCCGCGGCCGTTGAAGGCGGCGCCCGGGTTGGCCGGGTCGATCCCCCGCTCGCGCATCCGGGCCATCATCGCCTCGCGCTGCTCGGGCGGCAGGTTCTGCATCCGTTCGGCGAACCTCGCCCGACGGTCCGTCGTGTCGGCTGCGGCCTCCGGCTGGCGATCGCCACCGGTTGGCGCCGTCGAACCCCCGCGACCATCCCCCTGTCCGGGCGCTGCTCCGCGTGCGGGTGGCCGGGCGCCGCTGCCGGCCTCGACCTGCGCCGCCGGCTCCGCCCGGCCCGGCGTAGTGACCGTCGGTGCCTGGGAGCCTGGCGCTACGGCTGGTGCCGGCGATGCCGACGCGGGCGTGCCCGGTGTATCGCCGTTCCCCTGCGAACCGTTGCGGCGTCCCCCCCCGGGGGCGAAGCCGCGGCCCTGCGGTTCGGGCGGTGCCTGGCCCAGCGCCGTGAACACTTCTGCCGCCGGCCGGAAGCGCAGGGCGGCGTTCGGCACGCGCAGCACGTTGAGCGCCTTGGCGAGTTCGATGTTCACGTTCGCGGTCATGCCGGGCTTCAGGCGCAGGTCGTCGTTCGGCACGTCGATCACCGTGGCGTAGGTGACCACGTTCTGCTGCACCTTCGCCTCGAGCCTGACCTGGGACACGCTGCCCCTGAACGTGTCGTTGGGGTAGGCGTCCACCCGGAAGACCACCGCCTGGTTCGGGCGGATGCGCCCGACGTCCGACTCGTCGAGGTTCGCCACCACCTGCATCTTGGTCAGGTCCGCCGCGAGGACGAACAGCGTGGGCGCCTGCATGCTCGCGGCCACGGTCTGGCCCACGTCCACGTTCCGCGAGATCACGAGTCCGTCGATCGGCGCGGTGATGACGGTATGTTCCAGGTTGACCTGGTTCTGGTTCAGCGAGGCCTGCGCCTGGGTGACCTGGGCTTCCTGCGACCGGATCTGCGCCTCGGCCGAGCGCACGTTCACCTCGGCGGTCTCGAGATCCGTCCGTGGAATCAACTGACGGTTGCTCAGCTCACGGGCCCGATTCAGCTTGGTCTGGGCATCGGCCAGCGTGACACGCAGCCGTTCGAGGTCGGCCTGCGCTCGGATGAGGTTCGCGCGCGCCTGCTCGATCTGGGTCTGGAAGAGGGAAGGGTCCAGGCGCGCCAGCACCTGGCCCTTCCTCACGAGGGAGTTGAAGTCGGCGTAGAGCGCTTGGATCGTTCCCGACACCTGTGTGCCCACCTGCACGGTGGTGACGGCGGCCAGCGTGCCGGTCGCCCCGACGGTCTCGAAGACGTCGCCGCGGGTGACGGCTGCCGTCGTGACCGTTGGCGCCTCCGGCTTCTGCGAGTACCGGTAGTACCAGTAGCCGCCCCCGCCCAGCAGGCCAAGGACGAGCACGGTCACGACGAGCTTTTTCATCGGGGTCTACGCCTCAGCGGCATCTACCTTCTTGGACCGCCGGAACGGGTTGGGGATACCTTCCTCGAACAGCGTGTACATCGTCGGCACCAGCACGAGCGTGATGAGGAGGGACGTCGTCAGGCCGCCGATGACCACGCGGGCCAGCGGCACCTGCAGTTCGCTGCCTTCGCCGATGCCCAGAGACATCGGCACGAGGCCGAGCGCGGTGGCGATCGACGTCATCAGGATCGGCCGCAGGCGCGTCCGTCCGGCCTGCTCCACCGCCTCTCGGATCGGCAGGCCGTCGCGGTGGCGGAGCACGTTCGTGTAGTCGACCAGCAGGATCCCGTTGCTCACGACGATGCCGGCCAGCATGATGACGCCGATGTAGGCCTGCATGTTGAACGACGTGTTCGTCAGCCAGAGTGACAGCACCACGCCGATGGCCGCGGTCGGCACCGAGAACATGATGATGAACGGGTCGCGCAGCGACTCGTACTGCGAAGCCATGACGGCGTAGACCAGCAGCAGCGCCAGGATGAGCACGGTCCGCAGCTGGTCGAACGCCTTTGCCTGCTGCTCCACCTCGGCGCCGAAGCCGATGGAGAAGTCCTTCGGCAGCAGGCTGTGGATCTGGGGCAGCCGCTCGTTGACCGACTGCACGGCCTCGCTGAGCGTGGCCTCGGGCTCGGCGCTGACGTAGGCGATGCGCTGCTGGTTCTTGCGCTGAATCTGGGACGGGCCGACCGAGTCGGCGACACGCATCAGGTTCTTCGCCTGTACCACGGTGCCCTGGGGCGTGCTGACGAGCACGTCGTTCACGTCACTGACCGCCTGGCGCTGATCCTCCTTGAGGCGGACCACGATCGGGTACTCCTGGCCCGCCTGGCGGAACATCGCCGCCTGCGTGCCTGCCACGTTGGTCCGCAGCGTGTTCGCCACGGTCGTCGTGTTCACGCCCAGCAGCGCCGCCTTGGCGCGGTCGACCTCGACCGCCAGCTCAGGCCGTCCCTCGTCACGGCCCAGCCGCGAGTCGGCCACGCCGGGCGTGCTGTCGAGCAGGTCCTTGGCGGCCTGCGCCACCTTGCGGGCCTCGTTGAGGTCCTCACCGCGGATCTCGAGGGAGAGGCGGCCTCCGCCGGCGTTGCCGCCGGACAGGAAGCGGTTCATCTGGTAGTTGCCGCCCGACGCGTTGGCGCGGACCACGACGCCGGGAATGCCCGAGAGCTGGCGCCGCAGGTCCATGGCGATCTGGTCACTGCTCCGGGTCCGCTCGTCCTTCGGCTTGAGCAGGATCTGGAGGTTGCCGCGGTTCACGTTGCCGCCGCCGGGAGGTCCGAAGCCGCCGCCGCCACCCGCGTTGGTGATGACGTCGGTCGCCTCCGGGACCAGCTGGTTGATGGCTGCCTCCACCCGCTGCAGCACGGGGTCGGTGACCTCGATGCGGGTGCCCTGCGCCAGCTCGATGCTGACCTGCACCTGGCCCTCGTCGGCCTGCGTGGCGAGCTCGGTCGGCAGGGTGCCGCCGATGTACCAGGCGAGGACGACCGAGGCCGCCGCCACGCCGACCACCGCCGCGCGGTGCGAGAGCGCCTTGTGCAGCAGCTTGGTATAGGCGTCGTCCATGCCGTTCAGCATCCGCTCGCTGAACCCGAAGAGCGTCCGGCTGATCGCGCTCCGCTGCTCGAGGGGCGGCGGCAGGACGAGCAGGCGCGAGCAGAGCACCGGCACCAGCGTCACCGCCACGAAGAGCGACATCAGGAGGGAGAAGACCACCACGACCGACAGCTGCCGGAACATGATGCTCGACACGCCCTCGAGGAAGAGCAGCGGGACGAACACCGCGATGTGCGTCAGGATCGAGGCCAGGATGGCCGACCAGACCTCCTCGCTGCCGTCGATGGCCGCCGTCATCCGGTCCTTGCCGTGGTGCTCCATGTGCCGGAACGAGTTCTCCAGCACGACGATCGCCGCGTCGACGATCATGCCGACGCCGAGCGCCAGGCCGCCGAACGTCATCGTGTTCAGCGTCAGCCCACCGAAGTAGAGCAGGGCGAACGTGCCGACCACCGAAATCGGGATGGACGTGCAGACGATGAGCGTCGAGCGGAAGTTGCGCAGGAACAGGAAGATGATCGCGATGACCAGGACCGACCCGAGCATCACGTGCTCCTGCACGGCGCTGATGGACCGCTCGATGAACTTGGCGCTGTCATCGAGCAGCGAGATCTTCACGCCGGGCACCTCACGGTTGATGCGGTCGATTTCCGCACGCACGCCCTCGGCGATCTGCACGGTGTTCGTGCCCGACTGCTTGGTGACCTGCAGGCGCACGCCGGGCCGGCCGTTGATGCGGAGCACCGAGCGGACGTCCTCGGTCGAGTCCTTCACGTCGGCGATGTCCTTGAGGTACACCGGCACACCGTTCTTCGTCAGGACGACCGTGTTCGCAATCTGGTCAAGGTTCTGGTACTGGCCCTGGCTGCGGAGCAGCAGGGCGCGGTCGCCCTGGTACACCTCGCCGATCGGGATGTTCTGGTTCTCGTTCCTGAGCACGGTGACCACACGGTCGACCGAGAGGTCGAGCGCGGTGATCTTCTCGCGCGACAGGTCCACGTGAATCTGCCGGCGCAGGCCGCCGCCCACCGTCACGGCCGCCACGCCCGACACCCGCTCGAAGCGCGGCGAGAGGATGTTCTCGGCCAGCTCGCGCAGCTGCACGCGATCCATCGTGCCGTCCGTGCTTTCCAGCGCCAGGCCCATGATCGGCATGGCGTTCGAATCGAACTTCTGCACGATGGGCGGATCCGCATCCTCCGGCAGGCGTCCGCGCACGCGGTCGATGCGCGTCCGGATGTCGTCCATCGCCTCGTTCAGGTCGGTGCCCCAGGTGAAGTTCAGCTGGATGCTCGCGTTCCCCTCGTTGGCGCTGGAGTTCATCTGGTCGAGGCCGGAGACGGCGCTCAACTGCTGTTCCAGCGGCCGGACGATCAGCTCCTCCATCTCGAGCGGGCCGACGCCCTGGTAGCTGACGCGGACGTTCACCGTCGGCTGCGAGATGTCGGGCAGCAGGTCGACCGGAAGGCGCGTGAGGGAGATGCCGCCAATGAGGATGATGATCGAGCTGATCATCGTCATCATCACGGGACGCTCGATGGCGAAACGCGGGATGCTCATGCCTGCTCCTGATACCTGACTGCTGCTGCCTGCTACTGGCCGCCGGCGGGAGCGCCGCGCCGGCCGCGTGCCTCACCGCCACCGAATCCACCCTGACCGCCGGGCGCCCCCAGCGGGGCGCCGCCCGTGGCACCGCCAGCGGCCGCACCCTCGGCACTGCCACCCTGACGGCCTTCGCCTGGAGCCGCGCCAGGCGCGCCACCCTGCCGGCCACCGGCTCCGCGTGCACCGCCGCGCCCGCCGCGGCCATTGGCGCCGAGCAGCACGATCCGATCGCCCTCGCGCAGCGCAGCCGCGCCGGTCGTCACCACGCGCGTGCCCTCCGCCAGCCCCTCCACAATCTCAATCTGGTCCGGCTGCGACATGCCGATCTTCACGGCCTTGAACCGCGCGACGTCCCCTTCGTCCGGCAGGAACACGCCCTTCTCACCTCGCAGGTCGACCACGGCGTTGGCCGGGACCACCAGGGTGTTCTCCTTGTGCTCCACCACGAAGTTCACCCGCGCATACATGCCGGGCTTCAGGCGGAAGGTCGAGTTCTGGACCTCGACCTCGATCTGCGCCGTGCGTGTGGCCGGGTCGAGCACCGGCGCGACGTGCGCGATGCGGCCATCGAAGACTTCACCCGGGAATGCATCGACCGACACGTCGGCCTTCATGCCCTGGGTGATGCGGCGCAGGTCCTTCTCGACGACGTTGGCCACGAGGCGCACCACGCCGATGTCGACCACCGAGATGAACGACGAGTTGGGCGTGACCCAGGCACCGGGGTCGAGTGCCCGCTTGCCGATGAAGCCCGCCACCGGCGAGGTGATGTTCGTGTTGGCGAGGTTGATCTTGAGCTCGTCGAGCCTGGCCTGCGCCTGGGCGTACTGCGCGCGGGCGAGGTCCAGCGCGGCGACCGCGGCCTGGTACCGGGCGTCCGTGTCGTCGAACGTCTGCCGGGGGATCAGCTGCCGCTCGTACAGGCTGCGCGACCGATCCAGGTTGGTCTGTGCGAGCTTGAGGTCGGCCTCGCGCTGGCGCACCGTTGCCGCCGACACCTCGAACGATGCCTGGGCCTGCTTGACCTGCTCCAGGATCTCGCGGTCCTCGACCTTGGCCAGCCGCTGGCCCCGACTCACCCGGTCGCCCAGGCGGACGTTGACGGTTTCGAGCCGGCCGGCCACCTTCGGCACCGCCTCGATGGTCGCGGCGCCGATCAGATTGCCGACGACTTCGAGGCTCTCGCTCATGTCGCCGCGCTTCACGGCGGCCAGCTCCACGGTCATCGGCAGGCGCGGACCGCCGCCGCCGAAGCCGCCCGGACCACCGAATCCACCGGGCCCGCCGGGGCCCCCGCGACCGCGTCCCGCCTGCGCACCAGGCCCGCCGGGTCCGCCCGGGGCGCCAGACGCCGCACCGGCCTCTGCGCTCGAGGCCTTCTGCTTCGAGTAGTAGTAGTACCCCCCGGCGCCGGCCGCAAGGATGACAACGACGATGATTCCGCGGTTCATAGACTCCGTCTGCTTTCGTGGCGGCCCGACTAGCGGCCCAGGATCGTGATGTTCGCCGAGCCCAGTGACGTCTGCTGCAGACGCTCGAGCTCCACAAGGGACCGGCGATAGGCCAGGACTGCCTGCAACTCGTTGTTCTGTGCCGTGGCCAGGTCGCGCTGGGCCTGCACCACGAAGTAGTTCGTGGACATGCCCACCTCGAACTTGCTCTGTTCGGCTTCGAGCGTCCGCTGCGCGAACTCCCGGGCGGCTTGCGTGGCCTGCACGCGTTCCACGTTGTTCTGGACGTTGGTGGCCGCGTTCGTCACGTCGGTGGCAATCTGCAGCTCGATCTGCCGCAGCTGCGCCTCCACCTGGTTCAACTGCACCCGGGCCCGCGCCACGTTCGCATCGGCGGCGCTCGTCCCGATCGGATAGCTGACGTTCAGCTGCAGGTTCCAGGTGGGGTAGTTGCGCCCGAACAGTGAGCTCAGGGCGTCACCGTACCCGCCGGGGATCTCGCCGATGACCACGCGGTTCACGCCGGTGCCGCTGGTGATGAACTGCGTGCCGCCCTGGCCCACGAGGCCGTAGCGGGCGACGAGGTCGGCCTGCGGCAGGGTCTGGTTCCGCAGGAACTGCAGCGTCGTGTCGTTCACCTGCAGGTTCTTGCGGGCCTGCTGCAGGTCGGTCCGGTTCTCCAGCGCCCGCCGCACGGCCGCTGGAATGTCGATGGGCTGGGGCGCGAACTCGGGGCGGTCGAGCGGGACCAGCTCCGCGTTCCAGTTCGGGTCCTGGGTACCGGCCACGATCAGGCGCTTCAGGGCCAGCTCATTGGTCCGCCGCGTGCCCTCCGCCACCGCGAGGTTCTGGCGCTGCGTCGCGGCCTGCGACTGGGCCTGCACCACGTCGATGGGTGCCATCGTGCCGATTTCGACCCGGGTCCGGTTGTCGGCCACCAGGCGCTCGGCCAGGTCGACCGACCGCCGGGCGACTTCCACCGACTGGATGGCGAACAGCAGGTCCCAGTAGGCGTTCCGCACGTTCGAGACGATGTTGATGATCGAGGCCTGGAGCTGGATCTCGCTGATGTCCTGGTTCAGGCGCGTGACGGCCAGCTGCTGGCGCGCGTTGTCGATGCGGAAGTTGCGCAGCAGCGGCTGGGTGAACTGCGCCGACCAGTTCGTGTTGAAGGCCGGGTTGAAGAGCGCCGTCAGGCTCGTCGTCGTCTGCTTGTTGTTGTTCAGCGTCACCTGCAGCGCGCCGCCGCCCCACTTGAGGTTCTGGGCGATGCCGCCGTTGTAGGTGGTCGTGCCGCTCAGGATGCCCGTGCCGGCCGCTGCGCCCGAAATCGTCTGGGTCGACGGGTTGGTCAGCGACAGGTGGCTGACCTGCGAGGTCAGCGTGGGCCGATACGCGGCCTGCAGGTTCGCGAGGGTGAAGTCGAAGGTGGACGGGTTGAGCCGCTGCACAGCGATGTCGAGGTTCCGTTCGAGCGCCAGCTTCACCGCATCGTCCAGCGTGAGGCGCACGACCGGGTGCTCCGTGGCGGCCGCCGGCTGTGCCGGCTGTCCGGCGACCGGGCCGGCATCAGCCCCGACGCGAAGGGCCGCAGCCCGAATCAGTTCCTGCACATAGGCGTCGGTCACCGGCTGGGCGGCGACCGGTGCGGCAGCAAACGTGCCCCACAGCACGGCCGTCAGTAGTCCGTAACGTGTCATTCCCGAGGGTTCCTTCAAGAGGTCCAAACCAGCCCGGTCCCTAGGGACGCGGGGTCTCCGGCGTACGCGGCTGTCGGTCGTTCTGTCGGCGCGGATCCGGACGTTCCCGCTGCCACTGATCGTGGAGCGAGCCGAATCGCGTGCGCTGCTCGGGCGACAGCACCTTGAGCATCTGCACGAGCATGAGCGAGCGCGTCTTGTTCGCGCTGGCCCGGGCCGTTTCCACCCGGTCGATCATCCGGGCCAGGGTCGCCTCGTCCGCGTCGTTCTGGATGAGCCGAGACAGCTTGGATTCGAGCCTGGAGAGCTCGTCCCACTCCTGGCGCAACTCCACCCGGGTGGTTTCCCAGATCCGGTCGATCCGGGTCGACTGCTCGGTGGTCAGCCCGAGTTCCTTCTTGAACGGCTCCGACTTCCACCACGGGAAGGGACGCGGGCCGTCCGGCGGACGTTGCGCGAGTGCCGGCGCCGCACAGAGCAGGAGCGCCAGGGCCATCAGCCGCAGCCGCATGGGCATGGTCATCGTCAAACCTCTGTAAATGCAGTTCTCGGTAGGGAATACGATGGCGGCCGTGCTGGCGTTTAGCCCGCGGACAGGTTTTTTCTTTGGGGGGGCGGGGGCGGCCGGCACCAGCGCCACCCGCGTTATGCAGGCTGGCAGAAGTCGGTGAGCCGGGCGATGACCTGGCCGACAAGATTGTCCGGTGTCGAGGCCCCGGACGTGAGCCCGACGGTGATCGGGCCGGCCTGGGGCAGCCAGCCCGCGCTGACCAGTTCGTCCTTCGAACCGAAGGGGCGATGCCGGATCTCGTCCCGCGAGACCAGGCAGTCCGGCTCCGCAATGTGATACGTGGGACGTGACTCCGCGCAGATGCGGGCCAGGTTCGCGGTGTTGCTGCTGTTGTAACCGCCGATCACCACCATGATGTCGATCGGCCTGTCGCGCAGCAGGGCCACGACCGCATCCTGCCGGTCCTGCGTGGCGCTGCAGATGGTGTCGAAGGCCTGATAGTGACGTGCCAGGTCCGCCGCGCCCCACCGGTCGAGCATGGCGGCCTTCAGCATCTCGCCGACCGCGAGCGACTCGGACATCAGCATGGTGGTCTGGTTCGCCAGGCCGATGCGCGCCAGGTCGCGGTCCGGGTCGAAGCCGGGCGAGGTGGCCGACCCGAACCGGGCCATGAACACGGCCGGGTCCCCGCCGTTGCGGATGTAGTCGCACACCTCAGCGGTCTCGAGGTCGTTGTAGACGACCAGGTAATGGCCGCCGTGGGCCACGGCCTGCGATGCGGTGGCCTGCGTCTCCTCATGCCAGACCTTGCCGTGGATCACCGAGCTGTATCCCTGCTCTGCGTAACGCCTGACGTTCTTCCAGACATTGAGGACCGAGCCGCAGGTGGTGTCGACCAGGGTGCATCCCCGCGCGTCGAGGTCCTGCAGCATCTGCACGGGCACGCCGAACGCCGGGAGGATGACGACATCCTCCGGAGCGAGGCCATCGAACGACTCGCCCGCATCCGAGAGGAAGCGCACGCCCATGCCCCGGAGCTTCTCGTTCACGTGAGGGTTGTGGATGATCTCGCCGGTCAGGAACACCCGCCGGTCCGGGAAGCGGGTGCGGGTCTGGTAGGCGTAGTCCACCGCCCGGTCGACGCCGTAGCAGAACCCGAACTCCTGCGCCAGGTGGATGGTGAGTCGGCCGGCCGTGTAGGTGAATTGCTCGGCCTTGATGCGCTCGATGAGCGCACTGTGATAGTTCTCGGCCAGGACGCCGGCGACGGCGTCCTTCATGTCGAGACCCTTCCGGAAAATCAATGATGGCATCAGGAAATCAGCAGGGTAGCCGGGAAACGGCGTCTGCTGATTCTACCGGACGTGCGGGGTCAGCGCGTCGAATGGACGAAGCTCGCGGGAACGGGGGTTGGCCAGGGCCAGCTCGAGTTCCATCAGAAATGCATCGTCGTCCTGCGTGACGCTGTCCGCGGAAGTTCCAACCAGAACGGCCGGCGCGGCCGTGGGTGCGGGCGCTGCCACAGCCCTCGGTCGGCTGGCCGTGGCCTCGGCCACGCGGACCGTGCGGCGGCTCACGAAGCGGTCGGGACCCAGATAGCCGCCCACCGCCACTCCGATGAACAGCCCGGCTGCGGCTGCAGCCGCAAGCCAGCGCGGCGCGAGCCGCGACATGGCGGCGGGGCGCTCCGGCACCGAGACGTCGCGGCCAGGGAACGAGATCACCCGGGCCGAGCGGTGCACGTGATCCAGGCGCTTCATGATCTGCTGGTGCTGCGCCTGCAGGCGGTCGGCCGGGAACGCCTCGTCGGCCTCTGCGATGGCGGCATCCCGGTCTTCGTCCAGGAAGGCGGCGAGCGCGTCGAACTGTCCGCGGCACGCGCGGCAGGTCGTCAGGTGGTCGGTGACGCGCGGGTCGGCCGCCTCGTGCGTCCGTCCCGCCATGTAGCACTCGACGAGCTGTGTCTCGCTGACGTGACCCGAGCGGAACATCAGGATGTCCCTCCGAGGAAGCCGCGCAGTTTCCGCACGGCGCGGAACAGGTGGACGCGCACCGTGGACTCGTTGATGCCTGTCATCGCGCTGACGTCCCGCGGCGAGCAGTCGCCGTAGTGACAGAGCATGAAGACCGTACGCTGCCGGCCATCGAGGCGATCGATGGCCGCGGCGATATTGCCACGCCGCTCGCGCGCGAGCAACTGGGCCTCTGGATCAGGATCCGCAGTGCCGCCCACCGTCTCGCGGACCGTGTCGTACGACGCCTCCGGGTCGGCCGGGACGAACCATCGATCACGGCGTGCCCGCGCCTTCCGACGGTCGAGGCAGCCATTGATGAGGATGCGGGTGAACCAGACCTCGAACGGCCAGGCCTCGCGGTAAGACCCGATGTGGGTGAAAACCTTGACGAATGCGTCCTGGACGGCCTCGTCGGCCTCGGCGGCATCCCGGAGGTAGTGATAGGCAATCCTGAGCGCCCGCCTCTGGTGGGCGCTGACCAGCCCGCCGAACTGCTCGCGCGCCTCGTCCATCGCCCCGGCATCGACGAGCCGGCGAATCTCCACCGCAAGCCGCGTATCGTCCGACGGGACCGCCGCCGGCACAGCGGTACGGTGGCGCACCCCGACCGTCGTGTCGGTGGGCACAGGCGCTTGGGCGGGGCGTCGCACGGGTCGGGTGTCACTCATTGCTGGATTACGACCGGTCGGCTGAGACGTTTACCTACGGTAGCGGCCTCTTCGTTGACTTGCAAGAAAAAGGGCGAGTACGATCCGGTGGCTTCTCATGCACGAGCCACCTCATTTCTCGGAGCTGCCATGACTTCCGCCGTTGACCCCAGCCGTACGCTCGAGAATGAAGGCATCAAGGACGCGCAGGTTCACCTGAACCTGTCGGACGCCGTTCTCTATGAACAGGCGATCCGTCGCCAGGAGGGTATCCTGGCTGCCGAAGGCCCCCTCGTCTGTCGCACCGGCCAGCATACCGGCCGCTCCCCGAACGACAAGTTCATCGTTCGGGAGCCGTCGAGCGAGCAGCACGTCGCCTGGGGGGGGCCGAACCGGCCCATGTCGGAGGCGCACTTCGACCGGCTGCACGCGGACATGCTGGCGTCGCTTCAGGGAGCCGAGCTGTTCGTCCAGGACGTCCATGCCGGTGCAGACAGCCGGTTCCGGCTGCCCGTCCGGGTGATCACCGAGTACGCCTGGCACAGCCTGTTCGCCCGCAACCTCTTCATCGTCGACCCGGCCGCCACCCACGTACCGGCGCTGACCATCATCGACAGCCCGTCGTTCAAGGCCGACCCGGCGCGGCATGGCACCAACTCCGAAGTGGTGGTGGCCCTGAACTTCGCGAAGCGGCTCGTCCTCATCGGCGGTACCAGCTACGCAGGGGAAATCAAGAAGTCGGTCTTCTCCACGCTGAACTACCTCCTGCCGCTCCAGGGCGTGCTGTCGATGCACTGCTCGGCCAACATCGGCGCCGACGGCGACACCGCGCTGTTCTTCGGCCTCTCGGGCACCGGCAAGACCACGCTTTCGAGCGACCCCAACCGCGGGCTGATTGGCGACGATGAGCACGGGTGGAGCGACCACGGAGTCTTCAACTTCGAGGGGGGGTGCTACGCCAAGACGATCCGGCTGTCGGCCGAGGCGGAACCCGAGATTTATGCCACCACCAGGCGGTTCGGCACCGTGCTGGAGAACGTTGTCGTCGACCCGGTGACACGCCGACTCGACCTTGACTCCGACCGCTTCACCGAGAACACGCGGGCGGCGTATCCGATCGAGTTCATCAGCAATGCGGTGCCGTCGGGGCAGGGCGGTCATCCCCGGAACATCGTGATGCTGACGGCCGACGCCTTCGGCGTGCTCCCGCCGATTGCGCGGCTCTCGCCGGCTGCGGCGATGTATCACTTCCTGTCGGGCTACACGGCAAAGGTGGCCGGTACCGAGAAGGGGGTCACCGAGCCGAAGGCGACCTTCAGCACCTGCTTCGGCGCGCCGTTCCTGCCGCTGGCCCCGAGCCGGTACGCCGAGCTCCTCGGCGAGAAGATCGCGCGCCACGAGGCGCAGGTCTGGCTCGTGAACACGGGTTGGACTGGCGGGCCGTACGGCGTCGGAACACGGATGCGCATCAGGTTCACGCGCGCGATGATCACGGCGGCACTGTCCGGGCAGCTGGACGGTGTGCTGTACGACACGCATCCGGTGTTCAACCTGCAGGTGCCTCAGTCGTGCCCGGACGTACCGCCCGAGGTGCTGAATCCACGGCTGACCTGGTCGGACAAAGCCGCGTACGACGCGCAGGCCGCGAAACTGGCCGGCATGTTCCGCGACAACTTCAAGACGTTCGAAGGCTCGGTCTCGCCCGAGGTCGTCGCCGCAGGTCCGCGCGGATGACCTACGAAGCGGTCATCGGCCTGGAGATCCACGCGCAGCTCCAGACAGCCACCAAGATCTTCTGCGGCTGCAGCACCGCGTTCGGCGCGCCGCCGAATGCCCATGTCTGCCCGGTCTGCCTCGGGTTCCCGGGCGTGCTGCCGGTGCTGAACCGGGCGGCGGTCGACCTGGCCATCCGGGCGTCGATGGCGCTCGGGTGCCGGATCAACGAGACGTCGGTCTTCGCGCGCAAGAACTACTTCTATCCGGATCTCCCGAAGGGCTACCAGATCTCGCAGTACGAACAGCCGATCGCCAGCGAGGGGCTGGTCGAGTTCGTCGGTCCGGCCGGGCCGCGCCGCGTGCAGATCACGCGCGTGCACATGGAGGAGGATGCCGGGAAGTCGGTCCACGAGGGCTTTGCCGACTCGGACCGGAAGACGTATCTCGACTACAACCGCGCGGGCACGCCGCTCATCGAGATCGTGACCGAGCCCGACCTCCGGAACGCCGAGGACGCCGCGGCGTTCTTCGAGCACCTGCGGGGCATCCTGGTGTGGCTCGGGGTGAACGACGGGAACATGGAGGAGGGGAGCCTGCGCTGCGACGCCAACGTGTCGGTGCGCCCGTCGGGCTCCACCACCCTCGGTACGAAGGCAGAGGTGAAGAACCTCAATTCGTTCCGGTTCCTGCAGAAGGCGCTCGAGTACGAGATCGAGCGCCAGATCGATGTGCTCCACGAAGGGGGCCGGGTCCGGCAGGAGACGCGGCTCTTCGACTCGGCGACCGGGCACACCGTCTCGATGCGCAGCAAGGAAGAGGCGCATGACTACCGCTATTTCCCGGATCCCGATCTGCCGCCGGTCGTCGTCGATGCGTCGCGGGTCGAGGCCATCCGCGCGCAGATGCCCGAACTGCCGGCCGCCAGGCGGCAGCGGTTCGTCGAGCAGTTCGGCCTGCCGGATTACGACGCGGCGCAGCTGACCCAGACCCGCGAGCTCTCGGAGTTCTTCGAGGGGGCCGTGCAGGCCGGTGGCGCCCCCAAGGCCGTGAGCAACTGGATGATGGGCGAGATGGCACGCCTCCTCAAGGAGGGCGGGAAGACCATCGGCCAGGCCGCGGTCACTCCGGCGCAGCTCGCCGGACTGCTCGCCCTGATCGACACGGGGACGATCAGCGGTGCGATCGCCAAGGGGGTCTTCGAGACGATGATGGCCTCGGGTCGTGACGCCGACGCGATTGTGGCCGCCGAGGGTCTGACCCAGATCGATGACGAGGCGCAGCTGCTCGGAATCATCGCGGATGTCATCGCCCGGAACGGCGATGCCGTGCTCAGCTACCGGTCCGGCAAGACCGCCACGTTCGGGTTCCTGGTGGGCCAGGCGATGAAGGCGGCCGCCGGCAAGGCGAACCCGAAACGCATCAACGAGCTGTTGAAGCGAGCGCTCGAAACCGCGTGATCGAGGCCTACCACCTTTCCAAGGCGTACAGCCGCGGCGTCTACGCGCTGCGCGACCTCACGCTGACCGTCGACAAGGGGGAGTTCATCTTCCTGACCGGCGCGAGCGGCGCGGGGAAGTCGACCCTGCTCCGCCTGCTCCTCTGCGCGGAGACGCCGACCGAAGGGCAGTTGAAGGTGGGCGGCCGGGTGCTGACCGACCTGTCGGTTCCCGAGATGCAGGCCTATCGCCGCACGGTGGGCTTCGTGTTCCAGGACTTCAGGCTCGTCCCGCGCCTCACCGTGTTCCAGAACGTGTCGTTCGTCATGCGCGTGCTGGGCGTGGACCTGGCGACCCGCCAGCGCAAGACCTTCCAGGTGCTCAAGTGGGTGGGGCTGCAGCACCGGATGAATGCGCTGCCCGAGGAACTGTCGGGTGGCGAGCAGCAGCGAGTCGCGATCGCGCGTGCCCTCGTCAACGATCCGCACATCATTCTGGCCGATGAACCGACCGGCAACCTCGATCCGGACCTCGCGCTCGACATCATGAACCTGTTCCGCGACATCAACGCGCGAGGGACCACGGTGCTGGTGGCGACGCACGACCGCGAGATGATCCGGCGGGTCGGGCGCCGGGCAATCACCCTCGATCACGGCCGGCTGGCGGAGACGAGCTGACGTGCACCTGCTGCGCTACGCGTTCGAGGAGGCCACGGCGAGCCTGTGGCGTGGGCGGCGATCGAGCCTCCTGTCGATGGCGACCATTGCCATTGCGCTCTTCGTGACCGGCGCCTTCCTGATCGTCACCTCGAACCTCGAGCGGCTCGCCGAGGAGTGGAGCGGTGCCGCCGAAATGTCGGTCTACCTGACCGACGCCGTCTCCGGCGCCGAGCGTGCGGCCATCGAGCGCGAGTTGCAGGCGTCGGGAGGCGTGAGCAGCGTCGAGTATGTCTCCAAGGAGGCGGCGCTCGCGCGCTTCCGCCAGACCTTTCCCGACCTGGCGGGCACGCTCGGTTCGCTGGAGGGCAACCCGCTGCCGGCTTCCCTGGATGTCCGCCTGCTGTCGTCGATCGAGGCGCAGCGTGCCGTGGAGCGGCTGGTGGAGCGTCTGCGCACCATGGCCGGCGTGTCCGACGTGCGCTACGACAAGGAGTGGCTGGACCGGCTCCTCCGCGGCCTGCGCTTCCTCAGGATCATCGGACTCTCGCTCGGCGCCGCCCTGATCCTGGCCGCCGCACTCACCATCGCCAACGTCGTCCGACTGGCGCTCAATGCCCGGCGGGACGAGCTGGACATCATGCACCTCGTCGGGGCCCCCACCGCCTACGTGCGCGGACCCTTCATCATGGAGGGGGCGCTGCACGGCGTGCTCGGTGCGATGGTGGCACTGGCGCTGCTCACGGCGGTCTTCTTCTCGACCCGCGGTCGTTTCCTGATGCCGCTGGCTACGGCGCTCAATCTCTCCTCGGTGCGTTTCCTGCCGGCCGGACTGGTGCTCGCCCTCGTAGCCGGGGGGCTGGGGGTGGGGTCCCTGGCAGGCTTCATCGCGAGCCGGCGCGCCTGACGCGGGGTACTCCGGGAATTCCCTGAGCGGAAGGGACCAGCAAGTATCGGCAGATCGTTACGCGTTCTTGACAGTTCATTTCAGCCGGTTTTACACTGGGCGCATCTCGGAACTTCCCTCTTTGAGGACCTGCATGCCACGCTTCGTGACCGATAGGCCGATCAGCGCGCTGCACCCGATCACCGAGTTCTACCGGCAGGAATTTGCCCGGCATCACCGCTGCCTTCAGCAGCAGCGGCCGTATTTCTCAGAGAGCGCCATCACCGATGTCGAGGCCGCGCTCAGCCGCATCATGAGCGACCTCGAACAGCTGTGCTCGAAGGAGAACGCCCCCGAGGTCGTCAGCGGACTCCTCAAGCAGTTCGATGTCGTGACCGGCCTTTCCTCCTCAGACCCCAGACGCAATCACTGACCTCCACCCACACCAACCTGAAAGACGACCTGCTGCACATCCTGCGCATGGGCATCCGTGCGGTGGATGCGGGACGTCTGGTGCGGTCTGCGCTCACCACCCTCCCGAGGTCCGACCGTCCCGTCTGGATCATCGCCGCGGGCAAGGCCGCGATGCCGATGGCCGCGGCTGCCGTGGAGGTGCTCGGCTCGCGCGTCCAGGGCGGCGTGGTTGTCTCGCCCGGGGGAGTGCCGCCACTGCCGCTCGACGCCGTCGTTGGCGAGCATCCGCAGCCGGGACCCGGGAGTGAGGAGGGTGGGCGGCGCGCGCTGGCGGTGGCCGAGGCCATCCCTGCCGATGCCGAACTCATTACCCTGATTTCCGGTGGCGCATCCGCGCTCATGGCTGTGCCGGCCGACGGCATCTCGCTGCGCGACAAGCGCGAGGCGACGGGCGTGCTGCTGAGATCGGGCGCCGACATCTACGCCCTGAATACCGTCCGCAAGCACCTGTCCAGAATCAAGGGCGGCCGGCTCGCCGCCGCGAGCCGCGCCGTGAGCCGTGCGTTCGTGCTGTCCGACGTGGTGGGCGACGACCTGAGCTTCATTGCCTCCGGTCCAACCGTCGCCGATCCATCGACGTACGGTGAGGCCCTGTTCGTCATCGACCGGTTCGGTGGCCGACACGCGTTCCCCGAGGCGGTCGTCGAGCACCTGTGTGCCGGGGTGCGGGGCGAACGGCCCGAGTCTCCCAAGCCGGGCGATCCGAGGCTGGCGAAGGCCGAGACAGTGCTGGTGGGTGGACGGATGAACGCGATGCGGGGTGCCGAAGGGGCCGCCCGACAGCGCGGCTACGACGTGCGTGTCGTCGATGCCGCGGTGGTGGGCGAGGCGAGGCTCGCCGGCGCGGCGTTCGCTCGGTCCGCGCTGGCGCTGGCCAGGACGATGCGGCGACCCTCGTGTGTCATCGCGAGCGGCGAGACCACCGTGCGCGTGCGCGGGAGCGGCCTCGGAGGCAGGAACCAGGAGCTGACCGCCGCCGCAGCGGAGGCCCTTGCCGGATGCGGAGACCGCTGGGCGATCGCCAGTGCGGGCACCGACGGCATCGACGGACCGACCGACGCGGCTGGCGCCCTGGCTGACGCCTCGACCCTCGACCGCGCCGCTGCCGACGGGCTTCCACCGGTGCAGGCGGTGCTCGACGACAACAACGCGTACGCCTACTTCGATGCGCTGGGCGATCTCATCCGCACGGGCCCCACCGGCACGAACGTCGGTGACCTGCAGGTATTTCTGTTAGCCTGACCACCATGCTCACCCGCGAGGCGATTCTCGAGTTGATGCGCGAGCGGGTGCATCACCCCGCCGGCACGCGCGAACTGCTCCAGCTCCTGAAGATTCAGAGGGAGGACCGCGCCGCATTCCGGCGCCACCTCAAGGGCCTCGTCGCCGACGGCGAGCTCATCCAGATCCGTGGACAGCGATTCGGACTGCCCGAGAAGATGGATCTGCACGTCGGGACACTCGAGACCCATCCGTCCGGCTTTGGGTTCGTCAGGCCCGAACGCGAACTGGACGGTGGGGGCGACATCTTCGTGGCGGCCCCCCAGCTGAACGAAGCCCTGCACGGCGACCGCGTGGTCGCGCGGATCGAACGCGTGAAGCCGGACGGGCGCGTGGAAGGCCGAATCATCCGCGTGCTCGAACGTGCGCGCGGATCCCTGGTGGGGCGCTATGACCAGGCGGCCCACGGCGTCGGCGTCGTCGTGCCATTCGATCGCAAGATCCTGATGGACATCTTCATCCCGTCAGGCCAGGAGCACGGCGCCACCCCCGGGGACATGGTGGTGGTCGAGATCACCCGGTTCCCGACCGGCACCCGTGGTGCCATCGGCCGCATCGCCGAAGTGCTCGGCGACATCGACGCGCCGGGCGTGGACACCGAGATCATCATCCGCAAGTTCGGTATTCCCGACGCGCATGCCGACGCCGCGGTGCGGGAGGCCATCAGGCTCGGCACCAGCGTCAAGGAACGCGACATCCTCGGGCGCACGGACTTCCGGCACCTGCAGACAGTGACGATCGACGGCGAGCACGCGCGCGACTTCGATGACGCCATCACGATCGAGGTGCTGCCGAATGGCCACTACTGGCTCGGCGTCCACATCGCCGACGTGTCGCACTATGTGGAGCAGGGCA
>WBZO01001148.1_pt1 | contig 44432 bp, 30 predicted proteins | sample 5204261 | NCBI WGS metagenome assembly WBZO01 (sample SAMN12412400, study PRJNA552823) | activated sludge metagenome | isolation source: activated sludge from anammox sidestream of wastewater treatment plant... | place: USA: North Carolina | collected 2017-09
TTTTCACTTATCGGAATATTAATCTACTTAGGATTTCGGTTCAAATTTATTTTTGCACTAGGCGCTGTCGTTGCATTATTCCATGACGTTTTGATTACCATCGGATTGTATGCAGCATTATATGGAATTATCCCTGGACTAAATCTTGAGATTGATCTTACCATTGTGGGCGCATTTCTTACGCTGATAGGTTACTCAGTAAATGATACCGTTGTTGTTTTTGACAGAGTCAGAGAAAACTTAAAAATTCATAAAACCAGATCTTTCTTCGATATAGTAAATACAAGTATGAGCCAAACAATGAGCAGAACCATTCTTACTGGTGGGGCAACATTATTAGCTCTACTCGTACTTTTAATTTTTGGTGGCGAAGTTCTCAGACCTTTTGCCTTCACAATGTTTTTCGGAATTATAATTGGTACTTATTCATCCATTTTCGTGGCGAACTCAATGGTCTATGAATACGTTACCAAATACAACAAGAAAATAGAATTCTAATCATTTCCGAAAAGAGGCTGTCTTACAAGAAAAGTTTTCTCGATAACTTTTTCTGATTCCATCAGAAAAAACCTGCTTGCGGCAGGCAAACTCGAAAACCAAAACAAATAAAAGGTTCCCGAGTAATGAAATGTATCGAGAGAACCTTTTAAGACAGCCACTTTTTCATTCACCACAAAAGTAACTCTAAACTTTCATTTGCAATTAATCCGATTAGTGCTATTTTAATTAAAAGTAATTAACAACATTTACGAATCATAACAGGACACAATTGAGTATAAAACTTTATGTTGGAAATCTTCCGTGGTCTTTCAATAATGAAAAACTTATGGATACTTTCAAATCATACGGAAGTGTAGTTTCTGCAAAAGTTGTGATGGACCGAGAAAGTGGAAAGTCAAGAGGATTTGGTTTTGTTGAGTTGGAAAATGAACAAGAGGCAAATAGTGCTATCAAAGAACTCAATGGATCAGAATTGAATGGCAGAAAGTTAATTGTTGCTTCAGCCAGAAACAGTTAGTAACTGATGTTACGCAGAAAAGCAATTAGCAAAGAGATGACATCTTTATTTTTTATTAAATATTTAAACAAAAGTAACATTGACATTCCAATTTAAGTGCTTATTTAATCTATAAAAAGATGTCATCTCTCCATTTTGCGTAAGGTGAGTTAGTAAGTAAAAATCTTATTTTTTTCAGTTCTTATTAACGGAACTCTATTCTTCAATGGATTCAAAGTCCACAAATTCGTTGTAAAGCCTATTATTGTTTTTCAGATTTAAAGACTCGAATTAATCTATTCCTACCTGATCCAAATCTTAATCAAGGTCAGTTCAGAATCTCACTTTATATAAAATTTGTCTTAATCAGGTTTGCAGGAATTGATTGCTGCTCTGGCAATTTCAAATATCAAATTCTTTTTTACCCTGCCATCCTTTAATTCCCGGTGCCAGGTTATAAACTTTCTCAAAACCAGATTTAAGCATGTAATTTCCAGCGTGAAAACTTCTGTTTCCACTGCGGCAATACACGTAATAACTTTTTGTTTTATCAAGCTTATCAATTTCCTGCATAAATATCGGACTGTTTATATCGATTAGTATAGAATTTGGAATTCGTTCCATCTGATGTTCAATCAGTGTTCGTACATCCAGCAGAACTGCATCCTGATCTTCCAAAATTTTTTTCTCGAACGAAACAGCATCAAGGTTTTCTACAATTTTCATGCTTGCCTTTTGTTTTTATTTACTTGGAAATCAGATGAGAGAAACAGAGATTGGATTCAAAAACTATAAATAAACAATACCGTGTTTTAATACGGATGTTATCAAATAATTTAAGAATTAATTTAGCTAAAGCGTGAAGCCGAGTCTGAGATAATAACTGGTGGGTGAATCAGGAGAAATGTATTTCTGAAAACCGGATATAAAAAAGTTATTTCCGCACATGAGCAATCGAGTGATAAAGACTTTTTTCGTCAATACTAATTTTTGAAATTGCAGATTGCGGGTTAAAACTTTCGATTGCATTATCAAGACTTTTAAAACATTCTAAAATTTTTGTTATTCCAATTACACGAAAAGATTCTATATCTGTTATTTGAGGAAAAACTAATTTCATAGCTCCATGTTTTTCATTAACTCTTTTAAATACTTTTACAATCATCCCGATAAAAGTAGAATCAATGAAAGAACAGGCTGACAGATCTATAATTAATTTTTCTCTTTCGAACAACGAATCAGAAGCTAATGATTCCCACAAAGCTGATGCATCTCTCATTGTAGCGGCGGGAAGATCAACTTTGACAATCGTGATGTCTTTGGTATAGTTTATAAGAAAATTTTCCATATGTTTTCTCGTCTTGTATTATAGACACTTTTACAATTAATAAATTATATAAAGTCCACAATAGTGCCACTACATTGTTTAAAATAAAGTAAAAAATCAATGAAAAGTCTTATAAAATGAGAATGGGGATTATTTTGAAACAAAATTTCATTGGTCTTGCTGCCGGTAAAATCTCCAAATTGAAGTTCTGAAGCGGCGATCACATATCATCCGAATTGTAAGTTCTGAAATAAAAAACCCCTGTGTTTTATGACAGGGGTTTTGTAATAGTTGTGATAAAAAGAAAATCAGGATTGACTTTCGTTAAACGTTTATCGAAGTAATATCAGCTTTTTACTGCTAATAAAATTACCCGCAGATATCCGATAGAAATAAACCCCGCTTGCAAATTGTGAAGCATTCCACTCATATTTGTAATAGCCAGGTTTCATAACTTCATCAACCAATGTAGCAACTTCAGCACCAAGCATATCATACATCTTTAAAGTCACTTTAACTTCTTTCGGTATATCAAATTTAATTGTTGTTGTCGGATTAAAAGGATTCGGATAATTTTGTGACAGACTGAATACTTTTGGTATCATTGAATAATCAACTTCAATTACATCCGACAAATTTTCAGTTCCATCGAAATCTACCTGTCTTAATCTGTAATAGACTTTTCCTTTTCCTGAAGATATGCTAGCATCCTTGAAAGTATATTGCTGCATTTCAGTGGTAGTTCCTTTTCCTTCAATCTCACCAATTCTATCAAAGTTAAAATTATCGTTACTTCGCTCAATGATAAATAATTTATTATTTGTTTCGGTTGCAGTTTCCCATTTCAGCAGGATTATATTCTGATCAATATCTGCGCTGAAGGAAACAAGTTCAACAGGAACTATTCCGAGACCAAAGAACTCAACTATCTTTAGCATGAGCATCTTTCTGTTTGAAGGTGCTACACCATTACTTAACCCACCAAATTCAAAAGATGCACCAATAGTTTTATATGTACCTGCATTGTATGCAACCGCACAGATATAATTAGGTGTCAGGTTTTTAAAGATTGCTACTGCCGGTGGAATGTTGGACAGCCGATCTATCCAGGAATTATCACCTGCATAAGTAAAATTCATTCCTTCAGTCATTACTCCGGTCTGACCTTGAATAGTTCCAAGATCTCCACTTCCATCGGATAAACCAGTGATATTAAACATAGGATGCACAGGAGTTGGAGCATTATAATACCATGTATCTCCACCTTCCATATAGATCATTCCGCCGTTATTCAGGAAATCAGCAAGTTGTTGTCCTTCTGCAGAAGTCAAAACATAATTATTGCTGTAAGTACCTAAACAAACAAATATGGATCTATAAAGACTCAAATCAGCAGGGAAAGTTGTAGAATAATCGTATGCAACATTATTTGAATCCAGCGCAGCTCTTATGGCAGGACTTGAATTATGGTTAGCATCCATACAAAGTACAAGTGCTGGTATTTGTCCAACAATCAGATTAAAACTACCGCTCGCTGTTAATCCTGGTGTTGCTGTTATACTGCAATTAAATTCAGCAGAATGTCCGGCTGGAGTATTGACACTTGTGGTAACACTAAATGATTTAATCATGCTGCTTCCTGCTGATATATTACCATAAGCCTGTGAAGAAGTATTAATAGTAATATAAGGATCGCTTGAAATCAGATGACCAATTACACCAACCGCACCGGATGTACCCTCGTTCTTAATTTCAATTATTATGTCTGCAGTTTCGCCCGGATCAAGTGCATTGTTATTATTCCCAAACGGGTCCGAAACATTGTACTCACCTAATTCAAGCGAAGGAGCGTAAGCCTTCAGAGAAAAATTACTCAGCCAATTGTTTACACCGTCAGATGCAATCACTGTGAAAGCAGCCAGATGACCATCAGGAACAAGCGGGCTGATAGTTATCGCAAATCCATTGCTGATTAACTTCTGCGCACCTGCTGAAACATTTCCATAGAATTCAGTCGAGTCAGATATAGTTATAAAACTATCTGTACTTCTTAATGTAACGGTAACATTACTTGCATCTGAAACACCAACATTTCTCACTCTTAATGATAACAACGGAGATTCACCATAGTCAATCAATCCATTTCCATTACCTGAAGCATCGTTAACTATACAGGAATCCGCAACTACATAAGCACCTTCAGCAGGAACAACAGAAATATTAGAAGAGTATCTGTAGTAGTTTTGCTTTGTTACAGTCAGTACTACAGTATTTACAGGAGTTATAAATGGAATCGGGATTGTGACCGGTGACCCTGTTCCTTCGGCAACACCAATTATTTCCCCGTTAAGTGTAAGTGAAATCAATGAATAATTATCAGCGGTAACTACAAACTGAGTTTGCCCGCTAATTATTACCGGATCATGAATTACAGTAAGATTCTGCGGCATCTCGGAATAAACTGTAGAGAATGCATCACCGTGATGATGAAACAGATAATATGTTACCATTTTGTTGCTTGTATTGTATGGCCAGTTTGAGTATTGCAGAAAATACTTGCCGGTTACATTTCCGAATGCCGGAAGAATTCTGTCAGGACCCGGATTTCCATAGTCAGGCATAAAGTTTGGCCACATCCCATCAAACATTCCCCAAACATAAGTATCATTAACAAAAGAGTAGGAGATTTCTGTTGCTGCAATAATTCCAAGCGCGCCTTTTTGATGACGGTGAAAAGCTTCTGCAAAACATTCACCGCTCCAATTAAATTTTCCTGTAAGACAGTTAATAGACATAACGAAAATAAGATCATTATTGTTTAGCCCAGCCAGGTTGGAATTAGTATAATCGGGCTCACCCCATCCGGTTTCCAGTCCATGATCACGATGCTGTATCATGAACGCACCATTGTTTATGTCATTATTTATCCGTGTTGCATTCCCTCCCCAATCTGTTAAGTATGCAGGTGAAGTTGGAATATAACCTCTCCCGCTTGGACCAAAATAATTAACTACAAGGTTTGTGTTGGTTGCAGTTGACCATGTTGAAAATGGAGGCGAACCGCTGTAAATAGCATTTTCCCGAACCGGCGTTTTACCTAATTGATATTGCCAGAAACCGTTAACAGTTTCAGAGCAAATCTGGAACCACCGTTCTGTCTGCCAGCCCAAAGCAGTTATTGGTTTGTTATAAAAGTTTGGATTTGTCGGAGGTGTTCGCTCATACTTTAAAAATTTATTTATCATTGTTTGCAGATGAGTTGCGTTTTGAGCTGTCATTCGTGCTGTGACAATATCTGCCATATTATCTCCGTTCACATCAGCATAAATATGATCAGACACGCAGTAATTATCCCACGTAGGACAATGAACAGTATTTCCGGAAGTTCCATAATCTCCTAAGAACAATATTGCAACCGGAGGAATATTCCATGTATTATATGCATTGTTAATGTAACTCTCAATCAATGTAGAATTGTTTCCGCCAATTTCCGTTGTTGTAACAATACCTGTCCTTATTCCCTGTAATGTTCTGAATTGTTTTATCGAATCTGCCCACGCAAGGAACGTTGGATCATTCGGGCATATAATCAAGTATTCAAAATCTTCAGCATCCGCACCCGATTGGAACTGATATTCAACTTTGGGCAGCGAATTAAAATTTATCAGAATGTTATTAAGTATCGGGTCAAACCACCGGTTTCGCAAACGATTATCTCCAAAATGTCCGTTGCCGCCAATGAAATTAACTTCAACTTTTATGTCTCTATAGACAATCAACTCTTTTGTAACCGGATTGTATTGAAACGGTGTGATTCCGAGCTGAACAACATCAACACCTCTGATTTCAGTTGGCTCAGAGAGTATTACTGGTTCAGCCGGATAAAATGCGTTGGAAGCATAAATTCTCTCATCCTTAATATAACTGAGAGGACCGTCTTCATTACCTTTTGGAATACGAAATGCCGGTGCTACTTCAACATTCTCAAATGATTCGGTTCGGGTTGCTGTAATATTAAAGCTTGCTCTTGCACCCTCGGGTATCATTATAAATCTCGAAGTTCCAGCAAGATCCGGTGCGCCTTCATCGTTAGGCAGGAAAACTCCTGGAATATGTACGGACTTCATCGAAGTTCCGTTAACAGTTACTTCCTGCATTTCAAACTGATGAATTGAAAAATTCAATTTCACTCCCGTAACATTTTCAGTTTCAATACTGAATCCCTGTGAGCCCCAGCCATCGGAGTAATTAATTACCTGCCCATGCAAATTCAAATTTGAAAATGAGAAGGCAGCGAGGATCGATAATAGTTTAAATGAACTATTAGTAAAAAATCGGAAAATATTTTCCTTCATTATTACCTCCACAAATTTAAACTGTACTAAACAGTACGTAGTAAATGAAAAAATGAAAGCCTACGAATTATTACAGAGCACAGGAGTGTTTTGGTTTAAATAAATACTGGTAAGTCCCCCTGAGAAGATTTTCAAAATCTTAGACTTGCTCTTAATCAAGTAGTAAGCTATGGTTAATTAATTTATAAAATATTTAAATGCGACTGACAACTATTGCAATCGTTATACAAAAATCGGTATATATCTTTTAAATGAAAAGCATCAATTGCTGAATGGAAATTAATTTATTAGATTTTCTTTATAAATGAAATGATAACCAACTATTTTTAATAGCATGAACACTTCTATCAGCAGTGCAGAATCCTGCATACTCATCTATTTCAACATTTACTAACCGTGAAACTTTAATAACCCGATAATATTTGTTTAAAGAATATCTGATCATTCCAGCTTTCTCATCAATAATTTTACGGGATACATAAATTCATTTTAAAAATAAAAAGCCCTGCTTAACAAGCAAGGTTTTATTAAAACTTTTATCGGTGTCTTTTTATTTCACAAAAATCTTCGCAAAGTGGGAATCCTGACCTGTCTGCTCACCTCGCTTCCGCTTCGGCGGAGCAGGTTAAGTGACATATCACCTAAGCATCACCATTTTTTTTGTTTCTGTGTAGTTCCCAATCTGAATTGTATAGAAATAAATTCCGCTCGTCAAGACCGAGCCTGATCGGCTTGGTAACGATGCTGTGTTAAGCTCTATCTCATAACTGCCTGCTTGTTTTATTTCATTAACGAGTGTTGCAATTTCGTTTCCCAAAATATCATAGACAACAAGCCTCACCCCCTGCCCCTCTCCAAAGGAGAGGGGAGAATTTGGAATTGTAAATTTAATTTTCGTTGATGGATTAAAAGGATTAGGATAATTTTGATATAAATTAAATCCGGTAATCAAATTATTATTCTCTTCTGATGTTCCGGTTGATGAACCAGCGTTAATCCATTCAGTATAAATAATGCAGGTTAATTTGTACGAAGCTCTTTGAAACAATCCGATGGTAAAACCTTTTGCAATCTCCCAAAACTTATTGTAGTATGTCGTGCTATTATGATTGCCTGCATAAGCTTCAGCAACTGAATCAGCATAAAGAACAGAATCTACGTATTGATAATTATCGTATATCATTTCAAAAACAAAATCAGGCAGATTATCAATGTATTGAAGTGTATCTCCTTCATAAACTATCTGTGACTGAAAGTTTTGAATCATTGTTGATTCATATCTCGAATGAACTCCATACTGGTTGGTGTATTGTCCATTATAATTTCTTGTGATGTGCAAAGGATTATGTGCATCGCCAATGTAATGCCCGAGATCTGCTGCAACCAGCATTGCTTTGTGCATATCATTCATCTCAAATAATGTTTGAATCGAATCAGCAGTTTTAAGTATTGCCCACGGAAGAATTCCCTGATCCATCACAAAAGAGTAACCGTGCATTGCAACAAGCGAATCAAAATCTTGTGAGATTCTGCCTGTCGCAATAAATTCAGGATAATTATCAATATCTATAAAATGCTTTGGAGCTTCGTCAGGGTCCCAGGATTTTCTATAATCAGCATCAGATGCATGAGCTTCAAGAGAATCTGCCCAGGTTTCAAAGAATTCCATTTCTGGGTGCGCAGATAGTATTGTGTTATAATTTATAATTTTATGTCCGACATTTCCCCAGCCAAGAAAAACAAATGAAACCAGGACAATCAATGCAAAAATTAAATTCGTTTTAGTAAATGATTTTCTTTTATTTGATTTCAGAAACATTTTATTCAATTTTAATTAATCTATAACAAACATATATACGTTAATACACTTGCACAATGAAAATTTTCCTTGAGATATTTTTAAAATTAATGCGATCGATAGATGCAGATGAGAAATGACCTTTATCGTTCAATTGAATTATTTAGATTTTGATTTCTCTCTTATTCCCAGGAATTTCAGAGATTCATTCTTGTCGGTAGTAACTTTTAAATTGAGCCCACGATTTCTTGCAACTATTTCTCCAAACCTGCGGGGATCAATTATTGGTTCATTTCCACAAACAGACACGGTTATCCTTTTTAAACCTTTTTCCAAATATTTCAGAGACTCATACGCTGTGAACTCGCCAAAATAATATCTCTGAATGGTGGTTATTTCTCCTTTAACTTTATAAGCATCAAGAAACAATTTGGAGAGATCATTTTCCAAGAGTGCTTCCAGTGCATCTGTATACATTCTCTTTACTTCCGAAAGAGAAAAATGTCCTGAGACGGTAACACTCAGATAATTATCTTTAACTTTAAAAGAATATTTGAGTGGAGATTTTTTTTGCACAAATAGTTTTTCAGTTTAAGTTTTCTAAATATAATAAATGAGAATTGAACAAATCATAAAAACGTAAATTGATTATTTTAAATCCTTATCAAATGTAAATACGAAACAGATTCAGAAACAAATTTATGCAGTTAATCGGAGATAGAATTACTTCACCTTCACTACAACCATTGTCATATCCGAATTATAAATTGAGTTAAGTAGATTCAAATAATTTATTAATTCAATAACTCCAATCCGTATGACTGATTGGGATTTTGTTTAATTCTTGTCTTTGTTGTTTCCACTGTGGAAGAAATTGATTCATATATGCTTTGAATTTATAGTTGTGCTTGCGTTCTAGTAAATGAACCATCTCGTGAACAATTATATATTCTAAACAATGAATTGGTTTTTTTGCTAATTCAAGATTGATCCAGATTCTTTTGACATTGGTGTTACAAGTTCCCCACCTGGTTTTCATTCTTTTTATTGCCCACTCGTCAACTTTCACATTCATTACCTTTTCCCAATTTTCAATGTAAGCTGGAATAAGTTCTTTCAGTCTTTCACGATACCAATCGTTTAATATTTCCTGTCTTTTCTCTCCTGGTGTATCGGGCTTGATGTATAATTCAATTGTATCGTGTTTAATTTCTACTTTTGGTGGATAGTTATGTTCTATAACTTTCAATAAATATCTTTTACCTAAATAATAATGGCTTTCTCTAGTAATAAATTCTCTTTGTGTTTCTCTCTCCTGATTTTTCATTCTTTGTTGTTGTTTTTTTATCCAGCTTAATTTAGAGATTGCGAAGATTCTCAGAGTATCGAGTTTTATTCTATGCGGAGAAGACATTCTTACTCTGCCTGAAGGAGGATGAACACTAAGATGTATGTTCTTTATATCCTTAAAGAATACATCAATGGAGATTTCACCTAAGTTTATTTTTTGTCTATCAATAATCACTTTGCTGCTTGATGATTAAAAATATTCTTTCAACTTCATCTTTACTTTTCATTATTTTATAAATGGCAGCTTTGATTTCATTTTCCTTCTGTGGATTACCTCTGAAATCAGCTTTCTTTGTATATCGAACTGCTTCATCAATCTTTAGTGCTAAGTCCTGATCTTTACTCAGGTTGTTATACAATGCAATATGAGCATTAGTTGTTATTCCTATTGGTAAATCAACACTCTTCCTATCATTGACTCTTTTAGCAAGTGCGGCTATTTTTTTCAAATATTTTTCGTATTCAATTGCACCAATTCTTCTTTCGTAAACAATTTCATCTAACAGTTTTGACATTTCTTCAAAGTAAGCAGGGTCAATCAGATATTCTTTTATAATCTTTTGTCTAACATTATTCTCAATAGTTTCCTGTATTGCCTGTCTATTCTCTCTGATACCTTTTGGCAAATTATTAATTGCATCGGCAATTCCACTATTAACGATTATATCAAGCAGAGTTTGATCACCAAATGGTGAAATAGTTTTACTTTCTTCTGCCTGAATATAATTATCAATTAAAAATCGCATATCAGCTTCATAGGTTTTTAGATCAATAACTTCTCCACTTGCACGTTTTATTTCTTCACGAAGTTTTAAGTAAAAATTTAATGTCTCTTTCAATTCGTCAAGTTCTTTGGGTGTATAACCAGCCTGATCTATTTCATCTGCAATGTTTGCATAAGCTCTTATTAGTGAAGCAACATTTTTATAGAGAGCAATTCTTCTAACTTCAGTTGCTTTGAGATCATCCTTGTTTTCAGGATTACCACAAAAGAATCTTATATATTCAAATGTTCCTCTTGGTGGTTCAACAGGTTCACATAATAAATTTAATTCTTCGATTGCATTGTCCAATCTTTCTTTTCCTTTTTCGAGTCTGGTCTTAAGCATAATGTCAACGTCTTCTTTTTCAAATTCATCATAATCTAAATCAGCGGTATAAACGGCAACAGCGTTTTCTACTCTCTTGAATAAATCTTTATAATCAACAACATACCCAAATTGTTTGTCTTCACCATCCAATCGGTTTACTCTGCAAATTGCTTGAAACAATCCGTGATCCTGCATACTCTTATCAATGTATAGATAAGTACAAGGAGGTGCATCAAATCCAGTTAAGAGTTTATCTACAACAACAAGCAAACGCATATTTGAAGGTTCCTTAATAAACTTTTTCTTTGCTTCATCCTCATAAGTTTCAGTGTTTTTACCATTCAATAAATTGATGTATGTATTGTAAATAAATTCTTTTTCAGTATCCGTGTTAGCTCCGGTATCTTCAGTAACAATGTCTTTTGTACTTGGATTGTATGATGTGATAATTGCACACTTATTTCTTAGTTCTGTTTTCTGAAATAGTTCAAAGTATCTGCTTGCTTCATAAATGCTACTTGAGACAAGGATTGCATTGCCTCTATCTGAATTGAGACGTGGCTTTGTATTAAAATCATAGATTATATCTTTAACGATCATATCAAGTCGTGAAGCAGAACTTAATACCTTCTGCATTGTTCCCCATTTTTTCTTTAGTTCAGATTTTTGATAATCATTCAATCCTTTTGTCTTTGCTTCAAACCAGGCATCTATTTTTTGAGGCGATGAAATTTTCTGATCTATGTCTCTCGCTTCATAAACTAAATCTAAAACTACTCCATCTTCCACAGCTTCATTAAATTTATAGGTATGAATATATCTGCCAAAAACTTCGAGACTTGTTTGTTTATCTTGTTTGAGCAATGGTGTTCCTGTGAAACCAATAAACGTAGCATTCTTCATTATTGCTTTCATCGTTTTGTGGAGTTTACCGGATTGAGTTCGATGACATTCATCCACAAATACAAAAATATCACCGTAAGTTTTTGAGGGAGCTTCTTGAAGTTCCTTAATGAACTGATCAAAGTTATCTACATCTTTTTTACCGAACTTATGCACTAATGAACAGAACATTCTGGGGAGTGGATTACCAAGTTTTTCCATCAGCTCTCTACCGCTTCTTGTACGAACTATTTTTTCACCAGCATCATTATAAACTCGTTCAATCTGTTTATCGAGTTCATCTCTGTCTGTAATTATAACTACTCGTGCTTGAGGATTATTTTCTAACAACCATTTGGAAAGCCAAACCATTACAAGACTTTTACCACTGCCTTGTGTGTGCCAGATAATTCCACCTTCGTGACGACTGCAAAAACTCTGGGCTTCTTTGACACCAAAAAACTGATGATGGCGTGGGAGTTTTTTTATTCCTGCATCGAATAAAACATAATCGTAGATCAGTTCAAGGAATCTTTTTTTATCGCAAAGGATGGTGAGATATTTGTCCAAAAGTAATTGAGATGAGTCTTCTTCATTCTCATTCCAGTTGAGATAATATTTTTCAGGCGTTCCTATTGTTCCGTATCTTAAACCTTCAGTATCATTACCAGCAAATATGAATTGAACTGTTGAAAAAAATTGCTCGATAAATTCTTTTTTCTGATTTACAATGCTTTGTCTTATTCCTTCACCGATTGAAATTGTACTGCGTTTTAATTCCAAAACAGCTAGAGCAATACCATTTACATAGATGACTATATCCGGTCTTTTCTCACGATTACCTAAAACAGTAACTTCTTCTGCAATTGCAAAGTCATTCTTCTCGGGATGTTTCCAATCTATGAGTTCAACAGTCTCTTTCTTTTCTCCTGCTTCGGTTTTATCCTGAACGCCATATCTAAGAAGAGAGTAAATATTTTTATTGTTTGTGTAGAGAGATTCGTTGTAGTTGTTTGCAGTAATGCGGAGTTTGTCGAGAGTTTTGTTTATTAAAGTGTCATTTACATTTTTGCGTTTGAGATAAGACGTAAGCAGTTCTTCTTCAATGTTGCTGTTGTTTTCTCTTTCTTCCCAATTGCCGAGATAGGTGTAACCGAGTTTATCTTTGAATAGTTTTACTATCCGGTTTTGGGTTTCTCTTTCTCTTTGACCTACTTCGCTCATACTAACCTTATTTTACCTGTTAAAAGATTTTGCATCATTCCTTGTTTGATTAATTTGTATTTATTTAATTTTTGTTCGAGCGATTCGATATCAGAATCTATGTTATTAAGAACTTCTGCAATTGCATCTTGCTCAGTTACATCAGTAGGTATTTTTATATCAATCGCTGAAATAGCTCCAAGATTTATTTTTTTGGGAACAGCCCATTGCAATGATCTAAGTTCTATTTCTTTTTGAAAATCATAACTTTTAATTAGATGAGCAATAAACTTATTGGAGTAACCTTTCTTGATTTTTAATAATGCAAGGCTAACATAAAAGCTCGCTTCCACATCCCAATTAATTAATTTACAATCACCAATGGAACCTATTCTGGTCATCAGAATATCACCCTTTTCAATCTTATAAGTTTTAGTTAATCTTTTATGTTCCTCAAGTGATATGAATTTCGTATTAGTAAAATTATTTTCAGTGATGTTTTCTACACTATAGAATTGAATACCGTCATCAACATAAACAGGGGTTTGATGTGTACCATCTCTTATTTCTGCTACGTCACCTAACTTTTTTACTTCCCACTCTCCACTAAACCCCGGCAAACGTTTTTTACCTGTTAGCAATTGCTGCATTGTGCCTTGCTTAATTAGTTTTTTCTTTTCAATTAGTTTTTCAAGTGAGGAGATTAACTCATCGGTATCGCTGAGAACCTGTGCAATTGCGGTTTGTTCTTCTGTAGGTGGGCATATGAACTTTGTAATCTTTATGATGTCGTTATACAACCGTTGAATAGTCTGTCCTTCAGTTCTGTAATCGACAACTTGGTATAAATAATATAAGTATGAATTGGATACTATAGTTTCATTGTTATCAATCCAAATGATGTTTGAGTCTTGAAAATATGCTGGTTTACCATCATAAATAACGGTTCTACCTATTGTTCCAGATGCAGAAATAAGTATGTCGCCTTTCTTTGGGAAATAATACTTTTGCCTGTAGTTGTTAAATAGTTCCTCAGTAATGAAAGCATCTGGTTCTTTTCCAAATGTCCCAATCTTATAAAATGGAATTGGACCTGATTGCTTGGTTTGATTATTAAAAACTCGTTTACACATTTTCACTTCGCCAACATCGCCCAGACTTTTCACTCTCCATTCTTTAGGAATATTACCAAACTCTGTTTGACTATATCCTTCCCTCATTTCCATTCAAATCCCATTTTTTTCAAATGCAGGTTTACCTTGCTTTCTAGAGATTTTACATTTTCATCAAGGTTGGGTAAGGTTTTATTGTAACGCTCAGCAAGTTCTTTTATTCTATTTGTTAGCTGCTGTGAGATTCTGTCCAGTTCACTTTTAACATCATTGTAAATTTTAGTAAGCCACTTATCGTCAATTACTAAATTTTTAACTTCTACTTCAGTCAACTCAGCATATTTCTTTTTCAGTTTTTCAAGGAGCTCAACTTCAACTTCTTTAATTTGTTTTTTAATGTCAGATTCTTTCTCAATCAGTTCAAGATATTTGTTTAAGACTTCAACTTCTTCCTTGTCATCCTCACTATAACTAATTTTTGGTTCAGCAACTTTTTTATATTGCTTTACGGCATCAGAAATTTCTTTTAATCTTTTTTTAATCAATGTCTTCGTAATCTTCCCAGAATCAGTTTTAACTTCCTCAAGCAATCCATCTTCACCGGAGTGTTCCTCAGCCATTTCTTCCATCTGTGCAGAAACGTTATCTCTATCAATTTCTAACTGTTCAATCATTTCTTTTTCTTTTAAGAAGTAACGGTCAATCATCAATTCTTTCGGGACAAGATCGCAAACATATTCTTTCTTCTCTGTATCGTAATAGAAATCAGCTTTCCAGTCATCATTGGCAATTATATAAACATCATCCTGCATCGTGTCTGTCCAGTAAGTCATCAGGTGCTGGTAAACATCATACTTATCAATAAGAATAAGATTTGAGAATGATTGAAGTATTTCTTCAGAGATTGTGTAAATAAGCTTCTTGGGTTTTGTTCCAACTTTAATGTTTGTGAGTTCAGGATAGATTTTATTTTTCCATTCTTTGAAAGCTTTATCTACCTTCTTTGCATAATCAACAAATTCAGGATGGTTGTAAATTTTATTTTTAATTCCTGCCTGTTCGGCAGGCAAGTCTGATTGCCCGATCTTTATTTCTAAATATCCTGGTCTTGCATTATTCTTAAACAACTCTTTTCTTAATAAAGGATATACATTCCAGTATTTCTCCAATGCATCAACATCATACTTTGGAATACCACCTTTAAGATGAGCTTCAATATCCTGTAAATCTTCCGGTTCCTGGCTGTCAATGTAACGAGGGATATTCAGGTTGTATTCGTTCTTTTCAATTTCATCAAAGGAAACATTGCGGGAATATTTTGAAATCTCTATCTGCTTGTTAAACACATCAACAATTTTATGAATATCCTGATGTCGCAAGCGGTTCTTGTTTCCATCTTTCAGATAACCTTTGCTTCCATCAATCATAAAAATACCTTTTCGGTTGTCGGCATTTTCTTTATCAATTACAATTATGCAAGCGGGAATGCCTGTTCCAAAAAACAAGTTAGCAGGTAAACCAATAATACCTTTAATGTAACCACGTCTGATTATGTTCTGGCGAATTTCAGATTCTGCACCACCACGGAATAAAACTCCGTGAGGCAGAATAATTGCACCTTTACCTTTGCTTTTCAGCGAGCGAATTAGATGAATAAGAAAAGCATAATCACCATTTTTATTTGGCGGAATACCAAAGCCTGTGAACCTGTCAAACTTATCATTCACAGAACCTTTATCGTTGGTAAGTCCTGTTGTCCAGGATTTATAAGAAAATGGCGGATTAGCAACTGCATAATCAAATGTTTTTAATTTAGTATCACCGTCTGTGAATTGAGGATCTGATAAAGTGTTTTCTCTTGCAATTGTTTGAACATCTGAAGCGTGATTATGAAGAACCATATTCATTCGTGCCAAAGCTGCTGTTGAAACATCCATCTCCTGTCCATAAAGAGAAATATTTGTATCTGCTTCATCTGCAACTTTCAGCAGCAAAGATCCGGAACCACACGTGGGGTCGTAAACAGTCGTTTCGGCTGTGATTTTTGAAGTATTTATTCCGATAACCTTTGCCATTATTCGACTGACTTCTGCAGGAGTATAAAATTGTCCTTTGCTTTTACCGCTCTGAGTTGCGAAATTTTTCATAAGATATTCATAAGCATCACCGAGAAGATCATCACCTTCAGCTTTGTTTTTTGAGAAGTCGAGTGCTTGATTTTCAAAGATTAAAACCAGATTGGTAAGTCTGTCAACCATATCCTTACCTTTGCCGAGCTTTTCAGAATCATTGAAGTCAGCAACGTCTATTGTTCCTGTCAGCTTGTTAGCTTCTGCAATTGGAGCGATGATTTTTTTATTTATGTCATCACCGATAGTTGGCTTACCTTTCAATGCAGCCAAATCCTTAAAGCTTGCACCTTTAGGAATAGTAATTGGAGAGTAAGGTATGTTGGAATACTTATCGGATATGTATTTAATGAACAGTAAAACGAGAATGTAGTCTTTATATTGGGAGGCATCCATACCGCCACGAAGTTCATCGCAGCTTTTCCAGATAGAGGAGTATAGTTCAGATTTTTTTACGGGCATAAGAAATCTTATGAATTGAATAGTATAAAAATAAACAAAAAGATTTTTACTTAGGCAAGAAAATATTTCAGAAATAGCCAGAAGAAAAAAAAGAGTAGCTACTTCACCTTCACCACAACCATTGTCATATCATCGTTGACTTCGGCTTCTCCGCGGAAAGATTTTATGGATGACCAGATTTCATTCACGATATCGGTTGATCGTGCTTTGGATTTGTTCTTGAGAATTGAATTCAGATTTTCATCACCGAACAGTTCGCTGTTCTCATTCATTGCTTCTGTAACACCATCAGTAAAGAAAGCATAAATTTGTCCCGGCAGTAACTTTACTTCCTCTTCTACCAAAGACTTTTCGAAAACTATTCCTCTTTCAATACCAACACCAAGTCCTTGTGTTCTGTATGATTGAACTGTTCCGTTTGATGCCTGAAGCACAGGCATATGTCCGGCACGACAGAATGTAACTGTACTTTTTTCAAGATCGAAAAGAGCAAGCGTTATTGTAACAAACCAGCTTTTATCCATCTCGGCATAAATTCTTCGGTTAATATCAATGAGAATTTCTTTTGGTGATTTATTATCCGAACAATTTAATTTTATCATCGTTTGGAGCTTTGTCATATAGAGTGAAGCTGATAAACCTTTTCCGGAAACGTCTCCAATAACCACAAATAATTTTGAATCAGAAATTTGTATCAGGTCGTAATAATCTCCACCAACCTGCATTGCTGGAATCATCTCACCGCAGATATCAAGTCCGTTCATTTCGGGAATACATTGAGGAAGTAAACCTTGCTGAATTTTTCTTGCAAGATCGAGATCTCTTTCAATTTTTTGTTTTTCAACTTCAGATTTGTAAAGACGTGCATTCTCAATTGAAATAGCTGCCTGATTTGCTGCAGCCCATAAAAGTTCCAGATCTTTTCCTGCAAAGTGCGAACCTGAATGTTTAAGTCCGAATAAAAGAAGACCAACTATTTTTGATTTAGCCATCATTGGAATGATTGTGTAAATACCTTCGGAAATTAATCTTTCGGCTTTCTCATCGGTAAAAACTAATTTAAAATCGGTTTGTTCAATAGAAGGAAATTTTGTAATCAGATATTTATCTTTTAAGAAAGGAATTATTTTCGACTCAGTTATCGTGCATTTGGCATTATTCATTCCAACACTATCCACAAGCGCCAGATTACCATCTTTATCCCGCATCATTATCCCAAAGGTTTTTATTTTAAGTGCATCAACAAAAGTTTTTTTCATCAATGAAAGAATATTATCCATCCCGACAACGGTGGAGAGTTCACTGCCCAGATCAACTAAAACTTTCTGGTAAGCAAACTGTTCAGGATAAAATCTTTTTGTAAGAAAATTCTGAAAGCGATCTTTTGTTGACTGGAACACCAATGCAAATACGATAAAGAATATTCCTGCAATAATTCCCTGGTTCTCGACACCAAAGAAAGAACTGATGCTTTGCCCGGCAACATATATTACAAAGAAATAAATAGCAGCAACCGTTGCAGTTGCAGTTCCGTAAACAATCGTGTTCTTTACAACAACGCTAACATCCATCAATTGATATTTAAATATGGAATAAGCAAATACTAACGGAACAATTGAGATCAGAATTATCGGCATATAATATTCCGGTGAATTAAATATTGTATCAGCAATAGCAGGTGCAACTCCGCCGGTGTACAACGCAACTGCAAACCCAAAAGTAACTGCAATCAGCATTATAAGAATTGGCTTCTTCTGTTCTTTAGATTTGATTTTTCTGTATTGAAAAAACAAAGCCCACCATCCGGTTATTTGAGCTAAGATTAAAAAGAACATATACGATTGTAACGCAATATCAAATACACCGCCTTTCAAAGTTCCTGTCATTGTCATATAGAATAATGTAATAAATAGAATAACAAAAACTGATGGGACAATGAATACAGCTTTCTGCACCCATTTTTTTTCGGCAAACTTGAAAGTGGATGGAAAATTCCAGAAGAAATAATTGATGATAAACGGGAGAAAACATACTCCAATCATATAAAGAATTCCCACTATCCATGCAAGAATTCCATAGTTCAGAAAGATTTTTATTACACCACCGAATTGTGGCCGCAAGGCATCGAGAGAAGCTAATACAGACACTGCACCAAGGAAATAAAACAACCTTTGAATTCTGCCATCGGGTTTTGCAATCATCACAATAAAAGCAATTAATATCCAGAAGAGCGCACTCAGAGCACCTGCAAGCGCTCCGTATTTAACTAATTTTTTTACATAAACTTTTGTCGAATATATTTTTCCTTCCCGTTTGTATTTATAATCTGCTAATTCTCCTTTTTTATATTTGTTAAGTATTTCCTGTGCCTGATGATCAGAATGAAGAATTGTGTTGTTAATTTCAATAAGTTGATCACCGTCGCGGATACCGGCATTCCATGCTACGCCGCCAACCTTCACAAAATCAAAATAGAGCGCAGTACTGTCTTTGGTAATTTTTTTGTTTATCCATAAACATTCGTCATTGCTTGTTACATTGACTTCAACGGCAGTGTAAATATTTAATATTGCAATACCAATTAAAATTAGTGATGCTGCAACAATAAGTTTTGAACGATACTTTAATAATAATGTTTTAAATGTTCTCAAAGTTTCACCTGACTTTTAATACAATCATTGTTATATCATCGGATTGAAGATTTCCCTGCGTGAAAATCTGAACATCTTCTTTTATACCGTTAAGTATTTCATTTGCTGATTTATGCATTAAACTTTTTCCTATTCTCTCTAATCTCAGTTCAGAATATTCTTCAAACTGAAGATTTAAAGCTTCTGAAACTCCGTCAGTATAAAGAATTAAAACATCATCTTTCTGAAGTTTCACATCCTCAAAAATATACGGAACGAAAGTTTTCATCACCCCAAAAATCATCCCGCCCTGAGTAAGTTTGATAATTTTATCTCCTCTCAGAAGATACGGCGGGTTGTGTCCTGCATTCACGTAAGTAAGTATATCCGTTTTTGTATTAATGAAACCCCAGAAAAAAGTTATAAATCTTCCCTCAGAAGAATTTGCAGTTACGAGATCGTTTATCATTGCCGTTGCATCTTCAATTTTCATATTCTGCCTGCAAATTACCTGCAGAAAAGCCTGGATGTTTGCCATCATAAGTGAAGCAGGAACTCCCTTTCCGGCAACATCAGCGATAGCTATATAGAATTTTTCATCATTGATAGGAATAACATCATAATAATCTCCGCCAACTTGTTTGGAGGAAACGTTCAGTGCAGCGATATCATATTTCTCATACTCAGGTAAAGTTGATGGAAGTAGATTTCTCTGAATGTCTCTCGCTATAAGCAAGTCTTCTTCCATTTTTTGTTTTTCAAGCGCTTCAAGAAACAGCCGGTTATTTTCCAGGGAAATTATCGCGAGATTGCCGACTGAATAAATGTATTCAATATCACTATTATTAAATCCTCTGTTCCCTGCTCTGTTCCCAAGTAATATTATTCCACGTGTTTTTCTTTGAAGCTGCATAGGTACGATAAGTTCAATTCCAAGTTCGAGCAATTCAGAATATTTAATTTTTAAAATGTCTTTTCTAATCGAATCCGGTGTGTTATGAAGTTCATATTTCTTTATTAACAGAATTAATTTTTCGTTATCGAATTTTGAATCAAGAATATCCGGCTCATCATTATCAAAAAGAACTAAAGCATACTTCTGAATCAGGAACTGACCGAGTAAAGAAAATACCAACAACTTAACTACCCGAAATGATTCTGCGAATGTTCCGAATTCTTTGCTGAGTTCAAACAATGAACTGAGTCTTTGTACACGTGAATCAAGCTGACGGTTTACTTTTCTTAACTCATCTATCACCAAAGAATTTTGAACCGCAGTTGCGGAGATATTTAAAATCGTACTGAGGAATTCAACATCGTCTTCAGTGTAATCTGTTTTATTTAACTTCTCACCAAGACAAACCAAACCGATACAATTATCTGAAGCACTTATCCTCTCAGCAACTTTCAGGTTTGCTTCCTGCATAAACGAAACTAATTTGGGATGATCAATACAATCTGATGTAAGTTCCATTTCGGGAAATCCCTTAATTAATTCGGAGGGTAAGCCTTTAGAACCCTTCAGGATAATCTTGTTTCCTTCCTTAAGTGCAATGAGTCCGCGTGTTGCTAAAAATTTGCCAAGGCAGGTAAGAAGAACATTATTGGTAATGAAATCAAGATCAATACTTGAGTTAATAATTCTGCTAAAGTCAACGAGCGCAGTTAGGTTTCTTTTTAATTTAAGATTTTTTGCCTCCAGCATTTTTTAACCGTTCCCTATTTTTTTCGAAAGCAGTACCTTATTATACTTTCCCGGAACGGAAGTATATGTAACGTCATCCATTAAAGATTTCATAAGATACATTCCAAGTCCGCCAACACGATGTTCACGATAATATTTTTGCAGGTCAGGAAGAGGTATCTTAGCAGGATCAAAAGAATTGCCGTAATCAATAATAGTAACCGTAAATTTTTCCTTATCAAATTCTACTTTAATAATAATTTCACCTTCCGGAGAAAGTTTATAGGCATGTTTAATAATATTTGAACATGCTTCATCAACTGCCAGAATTATTTTCTCGACCGTAGTGTCCACTATTCCCGCATCATAAGCTTTTTCGCTGACAAAATCCCTGATCTCAGAAAGGTTTTCGGTTTTGCTTTGAACTACGAGTTCACCGGTGTTATTATTTTTGCGGACTGACAAGCTTAACTCCCAAAAAACTTCTTTATTGCTTCCTGCTCGTTTTTATAAATTTCATAGAGCAATGGAAAACCCAGCAGATCAAAAATGTTAAATACTTTATCGCTCATATTTGTCAGCTTTATGTCACCATTATTATCTCTTACGTTTTCTATGAATGCCATAAACACACCTAAGCCTGCACTGCTGATGTAGGAGAGCTCTTCGAAATTAACTACGATTTTAAATTTGTTTTCATTAATTAGTTGAGTAAAATTATTCTCAAGAGTCGGCGCTGTATGAGCATCCAAAAATCCTTTGAGATTAATAATACTAACTCCTCCGCTTTCTCTTATTGATGAACTGAAATCTGCCATCCTTATTCTCCATTCCGTCGAGACATAACGTCTAACGACTTTTCAAGTTTTAATTTTGCTTCCACTTAAAAATAACTAAAGTTATATCATCATATTGATTATGCTGACTTGAAAAAACTGTAATTTCTCTTATTATTTTATTAGAAAGTTCCTGCGCGCTCAATGATGCGTTATCCTGAAGTACGTTCAAAAAATATTTATCGCCAAAATCTTCCATCTGTTCATTCTTTGCATCGGTTACTCCGTCTGTATAAAGTACTATGGTATCATTTCTGAACAAATCAATAGAGAATTCTTCCAGAGTCTGTTCAAAATATTCTTTACTGCTCAATCCCAAACCGAGACCTGAAGGTCTGATTTGTTTCGAATTCATATCTCTTATTAAAAACAGAGGGCAATGACCTGCACGTGCAAAGATTAACTTTTTTTCGTTGAAATCGAAATATCCGTAAGCAGCACTTACGAAAGTTTTAGAATCCAGAGTTTCTTTTAAAATTTCATTTGCTTTGATAAGTATTTCTTTAGGTCTTTCAATAGTTTTTGAAAGTGATTCAAAAATACCTTTCACTTCAGCCATAATGAATGCTGCGGAAATACCTTTTCCCGAAACATCTGCAATTACAAAACCAAGTTTGGTTTCACTTATTCTGAAAAAATCATAATAATCACCGCCCACTTCAAATGCCGGAATAAAGACTGACGCAATTTCCAGATTCGGATAATCAGGAACATCTGCTGGAAGAATTTTTCTCTGGATTTCTCTGGCAACATCGAGTTCCTTCTCAAGTCTCTCCTTTTCTATTGACTGTTCAAGCAGCCTCGAATTTTCAATTGCAACTGATGCATAATCAGAAAAAGTTTCGATTGCACTAAGATCATCGCGTGTAAAAATCTGACCTTCTCCTTTAGCAGCAACAAGAATTCCCTGAGTTTCTCCGCGGGATTTTATAGGTGAAACTGAAACAACTGAATACAAATCTTCTGTAGTTCCGTCTGTAATTCTTTCTTTTATATTAAATGTTTTTGTTGAAACAAGGTTACTGAAATCAATTCGCTCCAAGATTTGGTTTGTCAGTCTCTCCGATTCGATGAAACTAATATTTCTTGAAGCAAGTGAATTATATCCGACACCGTTTTTCCAGATTATCCAGGCAGCTTTTGAACCACTCAACTTTTGAGCGATATCTGTGACAGTTTCAGCAAGGTCGTTAAAATCTAAAACTTCGGTTATCAATTTGCTGAAGTACTGAAGTGATGTAACTTCCTGCGCTTTTCTGTCATAGGCTTCAGCAGTCGGGAGATGAAACAGTGTAGTAAAAAATAAAAACACAAAATAAATTGATCCGTAAATCATTATCATCTGGTTGAACTGTTTGAGTGACGGTGAAAAAGCAGTAAGAATCTGGCTGTAAATATTTCCATCGGAACTGTTGAGTATGTTAACTACAAATAAAATAGTGATGACGAAAGAGAAAAGCAGCAAATAAATTTTTTCTTTTTTGGAAAGAAAGGCAATCCATGAAATCCTGATAGAATTAAAGACTATCAGAAGAACAGATACAACAAAAAAAGTTGTGTTGAGAAATGACAGATTTTCATCTCTGAAAAAATTTATTGAGAGACTTGCTAGTATGAAAAACACCAGCATTGTGTTAAAATAAACTTTTACATTTTTTGTCCGGTTCAAGAAGAAAAAATGTCTGAGCACTATTAAAAAGAATGAAATAAATCCAATAATAATCAGGACATAAATAAATGAAACGATGTTGTAAACTAATCCGGGATTATTAAGCTTGAGGTTAATATTATTAAAAATATCCGGCAGCAGATAATCAGAAAATATTAAAAGAAAAAACATTATTGCCAGTAATATCCCTGTGTTTAAAACCAGGGAAAGTGGAGTAGTTGTCCTGCTGTTTTCAAATTGAATCAGGATTTGCACCACAAAGAAAATTAAAGCTGCAATTAAAAAATCCTGTAAAAATCTTAGTCCGATGATTTCAGGTGTGCCGAAGAATATCTTAAAAACAAATAATAATACTGCAGCCAGAATTACAAGTTGTGCCTTTGGACTAAAGAAATTTTGTTTTAACAGTTTCATCCGTCTTCTTAAATACAGAAATTTATTTATTGGTTACCAATTAAAATAATATGGTTAAAACTTAAGGGAAACCTTTAAATAGATAAAGATTTCAGTTATGAACGGTTTTTTATTAGGATGATTGACTAAAATCAAAAGGTTAGTCCGGCAGCATCAACCGGTTTGATTTTACTTTCGGGGACTTTTTGTAACTTCTGAATGAACCCTGACTTTTTTGCTTTTTAACTCTTCGCTCAACTGTTTCAGTTCATTTTGTAATTTTTCCATTTCTTTTTTGAATTCATCATCAGATGAATATTTATGATAATAGTTTCTGTTAAACTGATACTTGATCAGCATTGTATCATCGGATGGTTTTACCTGATTGAATTTATTACTAAGATTATAGAGATCCATTCCTTCATTAACCCGATTGAGCGAATCAAAATTCAAAGAATTATCATTGACAACGTAGCTGTACACAGAGTCATCATTAAAATATTCTATTTTCAATCCACTTTTTGATTTTTCAATCTTCGGAATTTTATAAGCATAAAAGTGAATATTATTTGTTGCCTGTTCTATCAATGGTTCAATTGCTGCGATTTCAGGAAATGGCGCTTCGGGGATTTCGATTGAGGGAATATCTACCCGGCAAATATTTGAATCAAGCATTACTTTGAAATTTTGTGCATCGTTCATTTGTGCAGAATGAATAAATGTAGAATCAAATTTAATATTTAGTGTGAACTGTTTGATTTTTTCTTCATGATCTCTGATCTGTTTTTCAAATTCTCTCATTTCTTTTTCATATTGAACTGAATTGAATGTGTAAGAATCAGCAAAGACAGAATCCGGAGTCACGAATATATACTGATCACCGGAAATGTTTTTCAGTTTTTCAAGAGCTTTTACAAGCTCCACTTTTTCATTATTCGATATACCTTCAGGTACAATTCTTTCAAATTTTGCTTTGTTCAATTTTTCAGAAGCAACAAGCAGATCTGCAAATATTGCTTTTCTCAGATTCCATAGATTCGGATTTATTGCGATTGTATTATTCTCATTTACAAGTACCTGCGCTTCAAGTGCTTTGCTGTAACTGCCGATAATCGAATCCACTGTCTGTTTTTGTTTTTCATCAAGATTCATAGCAGTAACAAATTCATCATAGCTTTGTCTCTTTATTTTTTGATCACTTGATCTGATCTCAAAGAATTCCTTTCCGGAATCATCGTATCCTAAAAGGAGATATTTTTGACGTGAGTCATCAAGAGGCAGCTCGTTATTAAAAGCAAAATTGAAAATATCTTCATTGCTCAAATTTGCAGCAAGAAGCACTGGTTGAAGATTTTCTTTGTAGAAACCCGCAATGGCTACTTTTTGATCTTCCCAGATTTTATCAATTAAATCCGGATCAAGTTTTAATACGATCATTAAAGCAATAGTTAAAGCAACCAACGACGCTGCCGGTATCCATCTTTTTATTCCTGACGAATTCTTTTTCCTGCTTTCAATTTCCGCCATTAACCTTGTTTCAAAAAATGGTGAATCGGGAATACGATTTATTCTGCTGCCAAGTTGTTTGATTCGTTTAAGGTCATCGAGTTCCTTTCTCATCTCAAGTGAAGATGACAATAGTCTTTCAACTTCAGATTTATCTTTGGCATTAAGTTCATCATCCAGGTAGGCAGATAGTAATTCTAATATTTGTAGATTTTTTTTCATTATCTAAGTTCCTTCTCAATAGGCTGAAGTATTTCTTTCAGCTTTTCCCTTCCTCTGAATATTCTTGATTTTACGGTCCCCATTTCGCAGTTCAAAGTTTCAGAAATTTCCTGGTAACTAAAGCCTTCTATATCTTTCATTATTAATGGCATCTTTAATTTATTCGGCAATCTGGAAATTGCATCCATAACTATTTTTGAGATATCGTTACTTTCTACCGGGGATGAGTAATCAGAAATCTCTATCCCATCCTCAACAGGAAAAAATATTTTTCTGACATTCATTTTCCTTAAATAATCTTTGCATCTGTTTACAGTAATCCGGTAAAGCCATGTCGTAAACTGTGATTCAAATCTGAAATGCTTAAGATTACGATATACAGTAATAAATACATCCTGTGCTATATCATCCACCAGAGCGCTGTTATTCATAGTTAGATAAATAATATTTCTTACTTTCTCCTTATGCCTGCTCACAAGGATCTGAAAAGCAGTATTATCCCCATCAAGAAATTTGCGGATAATTGAGTGATCATCATTAAATGATACTTTTTGCTGCTGCTGCAAGTCCTTTTCTTCTTCTTTTAAAATCATTTGTTAGACGTGATATTTTCGATGTTGTTCCAATTTATTAAATTAAATTCATATCAGAAAACTTTGTTATTATTTTCTTTTTCCTGTTTGCAAAAGTATGCTATACTGATTAAATTTCGATGAAAATTTAAAGGAGTATTCATGAAAATCAAAACCACCGAAAAATATGGAGCAGTCATTGTTGAACTAAAAGGAAATGTGATGGGCGGTGATGATACCAAAGATTTCAACGACTTGCTGCATAAATTAATTGACGAGGGAAAAATAAGAGTAATTATAGACTTAAGCGATGTTAAGTTTATGAACAGTTCCGGACTCGGTATGTTAATTGGCGGTTTAACAACTATGAAGAAAGCCAACGGCTTTTACAAACTGGCGAATGTAACTGATAAAATTGAAAGCTTGCTCATTATAACTAAATTGATAACAATTTTTGAGCATTACGAATCTGTTGATAAAGCAATCGAATCGTTGCCAAAATAACTCAGGATAAAATTTAATTTGAAATAAACTCCGGATTGAAAAGTTCGGAGTTTTTATTTGTAAAAACTAAAACCAAATCTTAAACTAAACCAAATTATGAGCGTTACAGTACTTGTTGGAAGCCAATGGGGCGACGAGGGAAAAGGTAAAATTGTTGATATACTCAGTGAGAAGTATAAAATAGTCGCAAGGTATCAAGGTGGTGCTAATGCTGGTCACACCGTTATCATCGGAGATCAAAAATATATTTTACATCTCATACCTTCCGGAATATTGCGGGATGACGTTATCTGCGTTATTGGTAACGGTGTTGTTATTGATCCAACAGCATTACTGGAAGAAATTGATCTTCTTGAAAAAAATGGGATCAAAGTAGAGGGTAGATTATTCATCAGTCATAATGCTCATTTGATAATGCCGTACCATAAGCTGCTGGATAAAATAATTGAAAGCGGCGATATAAAAATCGGTACGACAGGAAGAGGAATCGGTCCCTGTTATATTGATAAGTTTGCCCGTAAAGGAATCAGGATAGTTGATCTTCTTGACAGAACTGAACTAGAGAAGAAAATCAGACAGAATTTAAAAGAAAAAAATGAATTACTTGAAAAAGTTTACGAGCACGAAGGACTTGATGTTGATGCTATCGTAAAGGAGTATCTTGAATTCGACAGAACAATTGACAAGTATATTAAAGATGTTCCTTCATTCCTGAACCAGGCAATTGCTGACGGTAAATCAGTTTTACTTGAAGGTGCTCAGGGAACTTTACTCGATGTTGACCATGGAACCTATCCATTTGTAACCTCAAGCAGTCCAACATCCGGCGGTGCTTGCACAGGAACAGGAATTCCCCCAACAAAAATTGATTCGGTTATTGGAATTGTAAAAGCTTATACAACCCGCGTTGGTAATGGTCCATTCCCAACCGAACTTTTGAATGAGGAAGGTGAAAAGTTACGAACAATTGGAGCTGAATTCGGGGCTACAACAGGAAGACCAAGAAGATGCGGCTGGTACGATGCCTTCCTGGTTGCATATTCACAATTGGTAAATGGAATAACCTCTGTTGCAATTACGAAACTTGACGTGCTGAGTGGTTTTGATAAAATAAAAGTATGTATCGGTTATGAGTTGAATGGGAAGCGGTTAAAATATTTTCCTTCTTCGGTCGATCAATTATCTGCGGTTAAACCTGTCTATGAAGTTCTTGATGGCTGGAATGAAGATATAACTAATTATTTATCTTACGAACAGCTTCCATCAAAGACAAAGGAATATCTCCAATTCATCGGCAAACATTCAGGAATTAAGATTGAAATCATTTCAGTGGGACCAAAACGCAAACAGACATTCTACGTGCAAAAATAATTTTAACCATGGCACAAAATGTTGTGTCACGTTTTTACCCTTTCGAGTCACGACAACGAATTCTGATTTAATTAATTGTTAATTAGTGTATGAGCTAATATATTTGCATTTAAACTAGTGAGATAAATATGGACTTAAAATCTTTAGAATCTGAATTACTAAAGCTTACACCAAGAGAAAGAGCAATTGTAACATACAAGCTTTTGAATAGTTTAGAAAATGAAGAATCAGAAGATGTGGAAGATATCTGGTTAGATGAAGCACTCAGCAGGTATGATCAGATTGTTAAGACCGGCAAGTTTACTATTGATAGTGAACTAATTATTCGGGAAGCTAAGTCAAAGTATAAGTGACCAGGATTATATTTCACGAATTAGCGGGGAAAGAGTTTCTGGAGGCGAGGGATTACTACGATGATTTTGTTTTTGGATTGGGTGAAAAATTTGTTATCGAAGTAGAAAGATGTTTAAACATAATCAAAACTAACCCACTCGCATATCCGGTTGCAAAACAAAATGTCCGCAAAGCTGTAATCATAAAGTTCCCTTTTTCTATTTTGTATCGGGTGGACGAAAATGTCATCTCTATTCTTGCTGTGATGCATCAAAAAAGGAAACCATTATATTGGGCTGAGAGAATTTAGGGCGTGAAGCTTCACGCCCCTACAAATTTTAAAAACTACTTCATCAAAACCTGTCCGCAGTAGTTTTAACGAAGGAGGATCATTTTCTTCAACTCTACAAAATCTCCTGCTTTCAATTGGTAGAAATACACTCCGCTTGATAGATTCCGGACGTTGCCGGAATGACTTGCAGCGTTGAATTCTACTGTATGATATCCGGGTTCTTTTTCTTCATTAACCAACAATGCAACTTCTTCACCGATTGAATTAATTACTGTAATCTTAACATTACTTTTTTCTTTTAGCCCGTAACCAATAGTTGTTACTGGATTGAACGGATTCGGATAGTTCTGTTCGAGAAGGAAAGAATTAAATATTTTTATATCTATTTCGATAATATCAGAATACTCGCTTTGTCCCAGATAATCTATTTGTTTAAGTCTGTAATAATATTTTCCGTCTGCAATTATCTTATCTCTGTAAGAATAATTCTGTCTTTCAGTAGTAGTACCTTTACCATTAACAAAACCAATCGAAGAAAAATCATTTCCATTTATGCTTCTCTGCACTTCGAACAACTGATTATTTAATTCAGTAGTAGTTGACCAACTTAAAATTACTTCTTTACCGTTCGCTATGCCAGTGAATGAACTCAATTCTACCGGTACAATAGTAGTATCAGTAATAAAACTATAGTAAACATCCTGACCACCTGTGAATGTTGCTGCCCACGCTAAATGCGCTCCGTTAACCTCAGAAACCATATCGAAATAGTCGCCCATTTTATTCTGGTTTGGCCAGCCGACATGCGGATCAAAATAATCAGAAAGTCTTTGATTTGCTGACCATGTTTCTCCTCCATTTGTTGAATTGGAATAATACAGTGCTGATAAATAAGTTCCCGGATTATCACGCGTGTCAAGCCAAACCACATCAATTCTTCCGTTTGGTGCAACCGACATTGTTCCAAACCATTGATAAGCTGAAGTTCCTATATCATCATTAATTTTGATTGGTGAGCTGAAACTTACACCACCATCCGTACTTCGGGCAAACATAACATCAAGAGGATCAGGATTAGAATTTCTTTCAACAGAACATAGTAAATAAATATTATTATGATATGTTCCGCCTGAAGTATCAATTGCAATTATTGTCTGACCAAGTAAACCACCTGGATTTGGTCCGACACCGTAAGTGATAGAACCATCCAGATTAACCGTAGTGTTCATATCCCACGCAACTGTTTGACCAGCAAACTTTGCATTTGAAGATTTTGCCACAAGAAAATCCCATCCTAATGAACCGCCAACAAATAAATCTCCATTTGAGGCTACTGCAAGAGTTCCCCAATAAGGATCGTTTGGAATTGTAACACAATCCTCAAAAAATATTCCGCCATCAGTTGAACGGGTAAATGAACCGGGTGAGCATACGCTGTAAAAACTAGTCCAGTAAGCATATATATGACCACTTCCCGAACTACTGGATTTATCAAGTGCCATCCATTGTTTATCTCCTCCTTGAGCATAAGTTTTATCACCCCAAATAGATCCTCCGGTGCTTGATTTAAATACGTCACAAAAATATGTTGGTTCAGTAGCCAGACTGTTATAATAAAAATTTCCGTCAGCATCACTTTCTAATACGGGATCTGATCGAAAGATTCCAGGTTCAATTACACCAGGAAATGTCCATGACTGTCCTCCATTTGTTGTAAATCCAAATCCTGCCTGGCGGAAGTTGTTGCTGATTGTATTAAACTGTCTCCATCCGATTGCAATTCTATTTGGATTATTTCTGTCAACTGCTATCGAAGGTTCGTTTGCAGCATCTCCAACAATGTTTTGCCCGTTCGCATCAACATTTACCTGAGTAGTAACAATACTATTTAATGAATAATTATATGCAGGTGATCTTTCCTGACTTTCTCTTAAATCGGGAATATATTCATCATCTTTAATCTCGTGATGCAATCTGCGATCAGGTGGATTTCCTTTTTGTTGTGTGTTTGATTGGGAAAAAATCTGAGCTGATGAGATGAGAAAAATAATTATCACTGTAAAAACCAGTCTGATAATGTTTTTAATACTTTTGATCTCTGATCTGCTATTCATAAAATATCTCCTGGAATGGATTTGAACATTCGCAAATTTTTATTTTGATACTTATCAAACTTACATATATCCCGCAGTAAATTGAACACTTAAGTAATACCAAATCAAACAATATATTATTTTAATCTTTATGAAATGTTTTTGGACGATCGGTTTGTAATTGGCAAATAAAAAGTATTTATCTAATTTTAAATTCAGAGCAAGGTTATGGGAATACCAGATCGGAAATCACTATCTAATGGCTTCAGACTTCCAATTTCAATTTTGCCGGATTACACAATCCTGTAAATTTTAACAAGTACACACTTGCAATTGATATAAACACACTTTACATTTGGGCGTCTATTTGTAAAGTAGAATTATGATAAAAAGACCTTATTGGGTAAATAAAATAGAGCAAGCGTGGCTTCAGCGACCTATCGTCTGGCTTTCAGGTGTAAGACGCGTTGGTAAAACAACTATTGCAAAAATGTTTTCAGATGCCGGATATTTAAACTGCGATTTGCCTTCGGTTGCACGGAGATTAGAAGACCCGGAGATATTTTTCAGCAGCATAGATAAAGATAGTAAAGTGATATTTGATGAGATTCACAGATTACCTGATCCGAGTAATCTCCTAAAAATTGGAGCTGATGAATTTTCAAATCTTAAAATACTTGCTACGGGTTCCTCCACAATAACGGCAACTAAAAAATTTCGCGACAGCCTGACAGGCAGAAAGAAAACAATATACTTACCTCCGGTTCTTTGGAATGAAAGTATTTCGGAGTTCGGTATAAAAGATTTAGACAAACGTTTACTTCACGGCGGACTTCCCGAACCTTTACAAGCTGAGAAAAAAGATCCTTCCTTCTTCACAGAATGGATAGACAGTTTTTATGCGCGAGATATTCAGGAACTGTTTAACGTTAGAAATCGAGAAGGTTTTATTTCGCTTTTGCATTTGCTGTTGCGCCAAAGCGGCAGGTTAATTGATTACACTCAGCTTGCAAAGCTAAGCGGTTTAAGCCGACCGACAGTTAAAGCACATATTGAAGCAATGATAATATCACATGCTGTATTTCTGTTAAAACCTTTTTCAAGAGGCGGCAGAAGAGAAATAACACAAAGACCAAAATGCTATGCTTTCGATACAGGGTTCGTATCATTTATAAAAGGCTGGGAAGGTATAAGAGAAGAAGATCGTGGTTTGCTTTGGGAACATTTAGTACTTGATTCACTTCGATCAATCCATCCAGAAAGCAATCTATTCTTTTGGCTTGATAAGTCAGGACGGGAAATTGATTTTGTAATTAAAAGAGATAATAAAAACGTTGATACGTTTGAATGCAAAGTTAATCCATCAAACTTTTCAACTAAAAATTTAAAGGTATTCCGTGATCTCTATCCCAATGGACAAAATATTTGTTTGTCACCAAACATTATTGAAAACTTTACCACCAGAAAAGATGATCTGTTAATTGAATTTCATTCCTTGCAAAGTTATTTTGAAAGAATTAAACCATAAGTTAGCTATCAAGCACTTTTAACTTCTCACTACTTGCCTCGGCTCGCGATCAGCGAGATGGGCTAAATCCTAACTACTTAAGTTTGAATTCCCTGCCCTTTTGGCTAAATTTGCTCCTAATTTTTACGAAAATCAAAAGAATCAATGAGATATCCTCACGCAGAAATAGAATCCAAATGGCAAAATTACTGGGAAGAAAAACAGGTTTATAAAACTGATTTTACAAAAACTGATAAAAAACTTTATCACCTGAATATGTTTATCTATCCATCCGGTGCGAAGCTGCATACCGGACATTGGTACCATTACGGTCCTTCCGATTCCTGGGCTCGCTACAAAAGATTAAGAGGCTTCAATGTTTTTGAACCGATGGGTTACGATGCTTTCGGTTTACCTGCAGAGAATTATGCGATACAAACAGGTATTCATCCGCAGGACAGCACAATAAAAAATATAAAAGATATAAAAGAACAGTTGAAAAAAATTGGCTGTATGTACGATTGGAATGCTGAGTTAATGACTTGCGTTCCTGAATATTACAAATGGAATCAATGGCTATTCCTTCAACTTTATAAAAAAGGATTGGCTTACAGAAAAAAAGCTCCGGTTAATTGGTGCCCGAAAGATCTGACCGTACTTGCAAACGAACAAGTTCATGATGGGAAATGTGAACGTTGCGGAACAGAAGTGATTCAAAAAAATCTTTCGCAATGGTTTTTCAAAATAACTGAATATGCTGAAGAACTATTACAAGGTTTGGATAAAATAAACTGGCCTGAAAAAACAAAACTGATGCAGCGAAACTGGATTGGAAAAAGTGTCGGCGCTGAAGTCGATTTTAAAATTGATGGTTCTAATGAAGTAATAAAAATATTTACAACAAGACCTGATACTCTTTTCGGTGCAACGTATATGGTTCTTGCACCAGAGCATCCTTTAGTTGAAAAACTCACAACTTCTGAACAGCAAAATAAAGTCGATGAATATAAAGATTCGATTAAATCATTAACTGAAATTGAAAGAACATCAACTGTAAAAGAAAAAACAGGTGTATTCACAGGTGCTTTTGCCATCAATCCGGTTAACAATAAAAAAATTCCAATCTGGGTTGCTGATTATGTTTTACTGACTTACGGAACCGGTGCAATAATGGCTGTTCCAGGACAAGACGAACGCGATTGGGAATTTGCTGAAAAGTTTAATCTTCCAATCATCAGAACTATTCAACCGCCGGATGATTTTAAAGGCAAAGCATTTCTTGAAGATGGTCCTGCTATCAACAGTGATTTTCTAAACGGACTTTTTGTTGAAGATGCAAAAAAGAAAATCAATCAATGGCTTGCGGATGAAAAAATTGGTAAAGCTACAGTAAATTATCGTTTGAGAGACTGGCTGATTTCCAGACAAAGATATTGGGGAACTCCGATTCCGATTATTCACTGCGATAACTGTGGTGAACAAGCAGTGAGTGAAGTCAAACTGCCGGTTGAACTTCCTTATGATGTTGATTTTCATCTTGGTGGTGAATCACCTCTTGCAAGAAATGAAAAGTTTATAAATGTTAAATGTCCGAAGTGCGGTGGAAATGCGAAACGAGATCCAGATACAATGGATACTTTTGTTGATTCATCGTGGTATTATTTCAGATATTTAAATCCACATTTTTCAGATGGAATTTTTGATAAGTCAATTGCCGATCAATGGGTACCGGTTGATATGTATGTCGGTGGTGCAGAACACGCAACGATGCATCTTTTATACGCAAGATTCATTCACAAATTTTTGCGTGATCTCGGAATTGCAAAAGGTGACGAACCTTTTCAAACACTTGTTCATCAGGGAACGATTACCAATGCCGGTGCAAAGATGTCAAAGTCGAAAGGAAATGTTGTAAACCCGGATATGTTCACATCAAAATTTGGTTCGGATGTCTTTCGTCTTTACCTGATGTTTATGGGTCCGTACGATATGGGCGGAGATTGGAGTGATAAAGGAATTTCAGGAACTGATCGTTTTGTAAATCGGGTTTATGATTTGTTCAATGAATTTAAAGATCTGCAAAATCAAACATCGTCAAAAGATAAATATGAACTGAGTTCACTTTCAGATGCAGACAAATTCATTTACAGAAAAATTAATCAAACACTGAACAAAGTTGGAGAAGAAATAAATCATTTCAGATTTAATACAGCAATCGCTGCTTTAATGGAGTTGCTGAATAATTTAAAAGATATTTCGAATTGCTCAAAGGAAATTCAATTATTTGCTCTGCAGAGATTAGCAATAATGATCTCACCACTTGCACCTCATCTTGGAGAAGAATGCTGGAGTTTACTTGGCAATGCTACATCGATCTATGAAAAGTCTTTCTGGTTTGATGTTGATGAGTCAGCACTGATTGAAGATACGGTTGGTATTGCAGTACAGGTGAATGGTAAAGTCAGAACAACTCTTGACGTACCAATTGACAGCGAACAGGAAATAGTTAAGAAATTAGTTTTCAGCGATGATAAAGTGATAAAACACACATCAGATAAAACAATTGTTAAAGAAATTTACGTTAAGAATAAGATCTATAACATCGTAGTAAAATAATTAATAGCACGCAGATGACGCTGATCGAGCAGATATGCGCAGATCAGTTAAACCTGCCTGACAGCAAGACAGGTCTGTGTCACCTGCCTGCCGTTAGGCAGGTCAGCGTTCTATTCTTCTAAATTAAAAATATAAAATATGCTTGATATAAAATTAATTCGTGAAAATCCTGAAACTGTCAGACAGGGATTAAAAAATAAAAACGAAAAAGATCGTGTTGACGAAATTCTTTCGCTGGATGAAGATCGAAGAAAAATAATTTCAGAAGTTGAAGAACTGAAAGCAAAGAAGAACCAGGTATCATCAAAAATTCCTCAGATGAAAAAAGCCGGTGAAGACACTACACAAATCTTTGCAGAGATGAAAATCGTTTCTGATAAAATCACTGAGCTCGATAACCAGTTGAAACATGTTGAAGAGAATTTGAATGGAATATTGATGTTCATTCCGAATCTTCCTCATTCATCTGTTCCCGTCGGAAAGACTGCTGATCAAAATGTTGAAGTTAGAAAATGGATGCCGGAAGGATTTTCATTTCCCATCGGGACAAGCGGCAAGAAACCAAAAACTCTTGACCACATTGAACTCGGGAAGAAATTTAATATACTCGATTTTGAAAGAGGTGCTAAAATTTCAGGTACTGGTTTTCCTGTTTATGCTGGAAAAGGTGCAACACTTGAGAGAGCATTGATTAATTTTATGCTTGATTATCATCTGACTCATCACAACTACAAAGAAGTTTTTCCCCCGTTTCTTGTAAACAGAGAATCGATGATGGGAACCGGTCAGCTTCCAAAGATGGAAGATGATATGTACGCAATTGAAAAAGATGGATTGTATCCGATTCCAACTGCGGAAGTTCCGATTACAAATCTACATCGTGATGAAATAATTTCTGAAAAAGATTTGCCGATTCGGTATGTTGGCTATTCAGCTTGCTTCAGACGAGAAGCCGGTTCTTATGGAAAAGAATCAAAAGGTTTTTTGAGAGTTCACCAGTTTAATAAAGTGGAGATGGTAAAAATTGTAAAACCAGAAACTTCATACGATGAATTGGAAAAACTTGTAAACGATGCCGAAGATATTTTAAAGTTACTAAAAATCCCTTATAGGATTCTTATGCTGTGCACTGGCGATTTAAGTTTTTCTGCGGCAAAGTGTTACGATATTGAAACGTGGTCTCCTGCAGAACAACGATGGCTCGAAGCTTCTTCCTGCAGCAACTTTGAAGATTTCCAGGCAAGAAGAGCAAGCATACGATTTAAAAGAGAAGGTGAAAAAAAACCTGAGTTCGTTCATACTTTGAATGGTTCGGGGTTGGCTACAAGCAGATTGATGGTTTCAATACTTGAAAATTACCAAACAGTTGAAGGAACTATTCGGGTACCTGAAGTGCTTCAAAAATACACTGGATTCCGTGAAATCAAATAAGCATTTTGCCTTTCATATAGTTTATCAATTAGCTATCCAAACATAATTGTATTTATAGCTTCATAATTAAAATTTAAGAGCAAGATTCAAAATAATAATTGAAAAACCTATTTACTTTAAAAAAATATTTTCTCCGATATAAGAAGAAACTTATTCTAGGTTTGATCTTTATCATTCTTTCAGATATTACTGCGGTTTACGTTCCTCTGATCATGAAAGATTCAATAGATGCACTTCAGAAAAATGCAACTTCTGAATTGTTGTTGAAGTACGGACTGATGATAATCGGTTTATCAGTTGTATCCGGAATATTCCGTTTCATGATACGGCAAACAATTATCGTTGTGTCAAGAGAAATTGAATACGATTTGCGGGGAGATTTCTGGTCGCACGTCCAAAGATTACCACTGAGATTTTTCCAGAATAACTCGACTGGTAACATTATGGCGCATGCTACTAATGATATTAATGCTGTCCGGACATTTATTGGTCCTGCAGTGATGTACACAACAGATACAGTGGTGATATTAGTGCTCGTTTTAATTTTGATGATCACATTGAATTTTCAACTTACTGTGTATTCATTACTTCCACTTCCGTTTTTATCATACGCTGTTTACAAAGTCGGAAAGAAAATTCATCAGAAGTTCACAGTTATCCAGGAAAAGTTTGCTGAGCTTACAACAATGGCACAGGAAAATTTTTCAGGGATCAGAGTTGTAAAATCTTATGCGCGTGAAGAACGCGAGATGGATAGATATGCTAAAGAGAGTAAAGATTTCGTAAAAAAGAATATGCATCTGGTAAAAACTCAGGCGCTCATCATGCCGATTCTTTTCCTTATCACCGGTATGTCTATTATAATTGTTGTATTGGTTGGTGGAACAATGGTGATTGATAATGAAATCACATTGGGTGAATTGACAGCATTTGTGGTCTTTCTTGGTTTTCTTATCTGGCCTATGTTTGCTTTCGGATGGGTAACCAATATCGTCCAGCAGGGTGAAGCAAGTATGAAACGTTTGAACAAAATTTTTGCTGAACCTTATGAAATTGAAGACTCAGCAAACACTGATTATTCCATAAAAGAACTCAAAGGTGATATTGATTTCAGAAATGTTTCATTCAGATATAGCGAAAACCATCCTTATGTATTGAAAGATATAAATCTGAAAATCCCTGTTAACTCTACACTTGCTGTAATGGGATATACAGGCTCAGGAAAAACATCTTTCGTAAACCTTATCCCGAGATTATACGATTGCACTTCCGGTGAAATATTAATTGATGGAACGGATTTAAAAAACATTCCGTTAAATGTTTTAAGAACAAATGTTGGATTAGTGCAGCAGGAATCATTTCTATTCTCGGATACTGTGATGAATAATCTTACTTACGGTTTACGAGGTAACGATGAGAAAAAAGCTCTTGAAGCAGCATCAATTGCACAATTCAATGATGATGTTCAAACATTTCCTCAAAAATATGAGACGATAGTCGGAGAGAGAGGAATAACTTTTTCCGGCGGACAGAAACAAAGAGCATCACTTGCAAGAGCATTAGTCATTGATCCCAAAATACTCATTCTTGATGATTCATTCTCTGCAGTTGACACAAATACAGAAGAGGAAATCTTAAAAAGAATAAAAGAGTTCATGAAATCCAGAACAACAATTATAATCAGTCACAGGATTTCAACTGTAAAAGAAGCTGATAAAATAATTGTCTTAAGCGAAGGAAAAATTGCAGAACAAGGTACACACGAGCAATTAGTTGAACTTGGCGGCATTTATTCTGATTTACATCAGAAACAATTACTCGAAAAAGAATTAGAAGAAATTTAATTTATTATGGCTCAGGAAATTTTCGGCGAAGATGAAGTTTTAGGTAAAGCGTATGACGCTAAATTGATGAAGCGTCTTCTTGGATTTATTGCTCCATACAAAAAATATGTGATCTTTGCTATCATACTTAATATCTTTGTTGCTATACTCAGTGCTGTTGGTCCAATGCTCACCAAAATTGCTGTGGATGATTACATCAGTAAATCAGATTATCATGGATTGCTTATAATAAGTCTTGTACTTACCGGTTCACTGATTCTTCAGGCAACGATACAATACTTTCTCACGTATTTTACACAGTTCATCGGTCAAAAAACTCTTTATGATATGAGAACCAAAATCTTCAATCATATTCAAACACTCGCTTTAAAATTTTTTGACAGAACACCTATTGGCAGATTGGTCACAAGAGCTACAAATGATGTTGAAGCACTTGGAGAGTTATTCTCATCCGGAATTGTGATGGTATTTTATGATATATTCATAATTATCGGGATCCTTGTTTTCATGTTCTTTATGGATGTTTCTTTATCACTTGTTACGCTTACTGTTCTGCCGGTTTTAATTTACGGAACGTTTCTATTCAGAAAAAAAGCACGTGAAAGCTATCGGGATGTTCGGCTTTATCTTGCAAGATTAAATGCTTATATGCAGGAACATGTAACAGGAATGAGTGTAGTACAGATATTCAATAAACAGGAAGATGAGTTTAACAAATTTTCATTAATCAATGACGATTACAAGAAGACAAATATTCAATCTATTTTTTACTACGCAGTATTTTACCCGGGAGTTGAACTGCTTAGTGCAATTGCTGTTGGTTTGATAATCTGGTACGGTGGCGGTGAAGTAATACAAAAATCTTTAACGATCGGTGTTTTATTTGCGTTCATTCAGTACACTGAAATGTTTTTCAGACCAATTCGTGATCTTTCTGAAAAGTATAATATTATGCAGACTGCAATGGCTTCATCAGAAAGAATTTTTAAACTGCTCGATAATCAAACCATAATTAAAAACCCTGATCATCCGGTACAACTCGAAAATGTAAAAGGCAGCATTGAATTTAAAAATGTTTGGTTCGCTTACAATGGTGACGAATATGTTTTAAAAGATATTTCATTCAATATTAATCCCGGAGAAACAGTTGCAATAGTCGGACATACAGGTGCCGGAAAGACAAGCATTATAAATACTTTCACCAGATTCTATGATATAAACAAAGGCAAAATACTTCTTGATGGAATTGAAATAGAGAAACTGGATAAAAAGGAACTGCGAAAATATATTTCTATGGTTCTGCAGGATGTATTTCTTTTTTCAGGAACAATAAAATCAAATATTAATCTTTACGACGATAATATTTCCGATGAACAGGTAATCGAAGCAGCCAGAATTGTTGGTGCTGATAAATTTATCGAAACACTTCCTGATAAGTATGATGAAGAAGTCAAAGAACGCGGAGCTACTTTGAGCGTTGGGCAAAAACAATTAATCTCATTTGCACGTGCACTCGCTTATAATCCTAAAATCCTGATTCTCGATGAAGCAACATCAAGTGTTGATACTGAAACAGAACATCTGATCAAGAATGCTATTGAAAAACTTCTTGTTGGAAGAACTGCGATTGTTATTGCGCACAGACTTTCAACCATTCAAAATGCTGATAAAATCATTGTTTTACACAAAGGTGAGATCAGAGAAACAGGAAATCATCAACAATTGCTTGCAAAAAAGGGAATTTATTATAAATTGTACCAGTTACAATATAAAGATCAGGAAATTCTTTCATCCTGATATTAAATTAATTAAAAATAGAGGGTAGAATCATGCCAACCACACAATTCATGACATTAAGTCGTTACATAATTGAAGAACAAACTAAACATACCGAGGCTACTGGTGAGCTTTCAAAATTACTTCACGATCTTTCACTCGCTGCCAAAGTAATATCTCTTGAAGTTAACAAAGCCGGACTTGTTGATATAATTGGTTATACGGGTGATAAAAATGTTCATGGTGAAAAAGTTAAGAAGCTCGATATACTCGCACACGAAATGATGATTAAAGCAATGGATCATGGCGGCAACCTGTGCGTTATGGCGTCTGAAGAAGAAGAAGAGATCATTCATATTCCGGATAAATTTCATATCGGAAAATATGTTTTGCTTTTTGATCCGCTTGATGGTTCTTCAAATATTGATGTTAATATTAGTGTTGGTACTATTTTTTCCATTTACAAACGAATTTCACCAGGTGATGGACCAGGTACAATGAAAGATTGTTTGCAGCAAGGAATTAATCAGATTGCTGCAGGTTATGTTATTTACGGCTCAAGTACAATGTTAGTTTATACAGCAGGTAATGGTGTTCATGGATTTACTCTTGACCCTGCGTTCGGTGAGTTTTTATTATCTCATCCTAATATGCAGACTCCCAAAAAATCTAAAATTTATAGTATCAATGAAGGAAATTATCTTTACTGGCATCCGGGACTTAAAAGATATATTAAGTATTTGCAGGAGGAAGATAAAATGTCAAACAGACCGTTTTCTTCAAGATACACAGGATCTATGGTAGCTGATGTTCATCGTAATTTAATTTATGGTGGAATTTTTATGTACCCTTCTGATTCTAGAAACCCAAATGGAAAATTGCGTTTGATGTACGAGTGTAATCCCATGGCATTTATTGTTGAGCAGGCTGGCGGAAGAGCAACAAACGGCAAGCAACGGATAATGGAAATTACACCGGAAAAACTTCACCAGAGAGTTCCCATTTTCATCGGAAGTGAAGATGATGTAAGAATGGTTGAAAAATTTATGGCTGAAGTTGAAGTGACGGTGAGTTGATACTTGGCTTTGGCAAGTTCTATTATTTATGCCCATAGTTAACTCCCCCTAAATCCCTCTCTTAAAAAGAGAGGGACTTTATTACCACTCAAACTTTCTATTATTTTCTGTCAACAAATAAAATACAAAGACTTTATCACTAACAAGTCCTTCCCTTTGTAAGGGAAGGATTAGGATGAGTTTCAGTCTATCAGGAAATACCTGCCTGTCCGGTAGGCAGGATTCCTGATAACTAAGTGAAAAATTTATGGCTGAGGTTGAAGTACCTTTCAGCTAAATAATTTTATTCAGTTATTTTTTTTAACTCGGCATCGATTTTTTGAGCAAGCTCATCTATTGAGATGCCGATAACTTTAATCTTGGCACTTCGCAATGTGATTTTTGGTGGGTCTCCTTCCTTATTCATATACTTAAACAAGCAATAACCAAGTCTGTTTTTATCATTTGTTACAGGAATAAATTCACTAAAACTTTCAACAACGGAATAGACTTTTTTTCCCAATGAAGTCTTTGGAAATTCAATTGTTCCGGGAGGTGGTAGAGTTGTCATCTCAAATCTTTCTAAATTTTGTATGCTAAATTAATTCCATTTGAGTTAAACTTCAATATTCGTTTCAGGTGTAATCAATATTTACTTATATTTTAAGGCAAATTTTGCATCAAATATGGTTATCGACTATTCAAAAATTAAAAAAATATTAATTATCAGGCTCAGCTCGATTGGTGATATTCTTTTAGCAACACCGTTAATTCGCTCAATTAAGAAGAAGTACCCTGCCACACAAATTGATTTTTTATTAAGGAAAGAATTCACTGAATTAGTAACGAATAATCCTCACCTCTCGAAAATTTATTCTTATAATAGAGATAAATCAGAAAATCAATTATTAGTTGAATCACTCCAAAAAGAAAATTATCAGCTTGTAATTGATTTGCAAAATAACTTCAGATCAAGAAAAATAACAAGAGAATCAGGGTCTCCTGTTCTTAAATTTAAAAAACAAAACTTTAAAAAATTTCTGCTGGTACATTTTAAAATTAATTTACTCAAACACGCAAATAAAATTTCTGAAAGGTATGCGGCTAATGCTCAATTCAAACTTGACAATGACGGGCTTGAATTTTTTACGACTCATCAACCGGATTTAAGTTTGAAAGAAAATTATTCATATATAGGTTTATGTCATGGGTCCAGACATTTTACAAAACGCTGGCTGGTGGAATATTTTATTGAGCTTGGGAAGAAATTGGAGTCTTCCGGATACAAAGTTGTTCTCTTTGGTTCAATGGATGAATCAGAATCTGCGCGTTTAATTTCAGGACAACTTAATAGTGCGATAAATCTTTGTGGTGAGAGTTTATTACAAACAGCAGCTAACCTAAAAATCTGTAAGGCAGTTTATACTAACGATTCTGGTTTAATGCATCTTGCTGCTGCAATGAAAGTCCCGGTTATTGCTTTCTTCGGTTCAACTGTGAGAGAATTCGGTTTTTTTCCGTTTAAAGCAAATAGCATTGAGCTGGAAGTTGAAAATCTTTCATGCAGACCCTGCACACATATTGGGCGGTCGTATTGTCCAAAAGGTCATTTCAAATGTATGAAAGAAATAACACCGGAACTGGCTTATCAGAGTTTAGAAAATCTTTTGGCGGCAAAATGAAAAGATTCTGGCAAATACTGTATAACATTTGTTTTATTCCTTTACTTTATCTCAGTCTGATTGCTATTTCTCTTCTTAACAAGAAAGTTCGTATTGGAATAGCCGGAAGAAAAAGAATTTTTGAGGATCTGATTTTGAACAGATTGAGTTTCAATCCAGCTAAAAAAGTAATCTGGTTTCATTCCTCATCTCTTGGTGAATTTGAACAGGCTAAACCTATAATTGAGAAACTTAAAAAAGAAACTGATGTAAATATTGTGGTAAGTTTCTTTTCTCCGTCCGGATATGAGAACTCGAAAAAATATCCTTATGCAGACATAATAACCTATATGCCTTTTGATTCTAAGTGGAGAGCTAAAAGGTTCATAGACATTGTTTCACCCAATATGGCTGTATTCATGCGTTATGATATCTGGCCAAATCATGTATGGACATTGAAGGAAAAGAAAATTCCCTGTTTGCTCGTGGATGCAACAATGAAGAAAAATTCTGCGCGTAAATTCCCACTTGCAAAATCATTTCATAAATATCTGTTCGAAGATTTTGCAAAAATACTGACAGTATCTTCGGGAGATGCGGATGGTTTCGCCAGCTTTAAATGTAAAAATGTTCAGGTAAAAGTAGTTGGTGATACACGTTTTGACAGGGTTTATAACAGAAGTCTTGCATCAAAGAATAGTAAAATTATAAGGCAGGAAATACTCGGGAATAAAAACGTGCTGGTTGCGGGAAGTACATGGCAGCAGGATGAAGATGTACTTGTGCCTGTCTTTCTTAAACTTATGAAATACGATAATAATGCATTGATGATAATCGCTCCTCATGAACCTTCACTACTACGTCTTGAAAAATTAGAAAATGAATTTTCAGGTCAAACATCATTCATCAGATTATCACATATAAATAATTATAACGGAGAGAAAATAATAATCGTGGACTCAATCGGAGTCTTATCAATACTTTATAATTATGCTGATGCAGCCTTTATCGGCGGCAGTTTTAAAATTAATGTTCATAACGTACTGGAAGCTGCAGTTTATGGAATCCCCGTTTTGTTCGGTCCTAAAATTGAAAATTCACAGGAAGCGAAAAACCTGGTTGATGCCGGTGGAGGATTTTTAATAAATAATAAAATGGAATTTTATCGTGAACTGCGAAAATTATTTACAAATGAACAGTTGTTAAAAAAATACGGACAAAATTCTCTCGAATTTGTTAACAAACATCTTGGTGCTACTGACAGAATTATAAAAGAAATTTTTGGGAGATGAATATCTTATAAATACTTTTCTTTCAGTAATTTCATATGGTGTTTTTCGTGACCAGCGATCATAAATAGTATTGCAAGAACAGTAACCGATGTTTCGTTTGCAAATCCTCTCCTTTTAAACATCGATGGTGTAAAACTTCTGAACATTAAAATATTCGATTCACGGAGTAATCTGAAATCATAATTTAGTTCAAAAAGTTCACGGCTATTGAAGTTCCCTTCTTTAACATAATCATCTTGTTCAAAACCTGGTAAAGATTTCTTTTCTCCTCTTGCAATACACAAAGCGCGGTATGCAAATACTCTTTCAGTATCAAGCAAATGACCGATAACTTCTTTTACTGTCCATTTTCCATCAGCATAACGAAAATTACCTTTGTGTTCAGAGAATGAATTTAAAATTTCCTGAGTTCGTTTGCTTTGTTCGTTTAGTATTTTTA